>Ga0105240_10004718_pt1 | contig 20573 bp, 22 predicted proteins | sample KBSC54metaG_FD_80426 | JGI IMG/M metagenome (GOLD analysis project Ga0105240, IMG submission 80426) | Corn rhizosphere microbial communities from Kellogg Biological Station, Michigan, USA - KBS C5-4 metaG | ecosystem: Host-associated > Plants > Roots > Rhizosphere > Soil | place: Michigan, USA... | reverse complement strand
CCGCCGTCACCCAGATCACCGAACGCGGCGCGACGCGCATGGACGACCAGACCTCCGAAGCGTCGATGGAAAAACGTAAAAAAGAAGGATATTTCTGATGAATGCCGCTGTTGCCGAAAAAGATCTCAACGTAACTTCGCACGAACGCGGCCTGCTGCGCTTCATCACCGCCGGTTCGGTGGATGACGGCAAAAGCACGCTGATCGGCCGCTTGCTGTTCGACAGCAAGGGCATCTTCGCCGACCAGCTTGACGCCATGTCGCGCGCCAAGCACAAGCGTACCGTGGGCGACACCATCGATTTGTCCCTGCTCACCGACGGCCTCGAAGCCGAGCGCGAACAAGGCATCACCATCGACGTCGCGTATCGCTATTTCGCCACGCCGAAGCGCAAGTTCATCATCGCTGACACCCCTGGCCACGAACAATACACGCGCAACATGGTGACCGGCGCTTCGACTGCCGACGCCGTGATCATCCTGATCGACGTGTCCAAGGTCAAGCTCGGCGACGACGGCAGTGTTGAGCTGCTGACGCAAACCAAACGCCACTCGACCATCGCGCACCTGCTGCAGATCCAGCATGTCGTGGTCGCGGTCAACAAGATGGATCTGGTCGACTACGATCAGACCGTGTACGACCGCATCGTCGGGGCGTATCAGGAATTCGCCGCGCAACTGGGCTTGAAGGACGTGCGTCCGATCCCGCTGTCGGCGCTGGCCGGCGACAACGTCGTGACCGCCAGCGAGAAGCTGTCGTGGTACAAGGGCCCGACGCTGATCGCGCTGCTGGAGTCGCTGTCGGTGTACGAAGATGCGCACGAAGAACCGTTCCGCTTCCCGGTGCAGCTGGTGGCGCGCCACAACGGCCACGAAGCTAACGACTTCCGTGGCTACATGGGTCGCATCGAAGCCGGCAAGGTGAGCAAGGGCGACAAACTGCTGGTGCAGCCAAGCGGCCAGACCGCGACCGTCAAGGACATCCTGACGCTGGACGGTTCGCTGCAATCGGCAGCGGCCGGCCAGTCGGTGACGATCCTGCTGGATGAGTACCTCGATATCTCGCGCGGCGACATGCTGGCTTCCGCCGGGCAGGCGCCGACGCAACTCAAGACCCTTAGCGCCGACCTGTGCTGGCTATCCGAAGATGCGCTCGATCCGCGCCGCAAATACTGGCTCAAGCACACCACCAAACAGGTGGCTGCGCGCGTGGCGAAGATCGACACCTTGCTCGACATCAACACGCAGGAGCGCCATCCGGCCGAGTCGCTCAAGCTCAACGACATCGCGCGCGTGTCGATCAATGTGCAGCAAGCCATTGCGGTGGATAGCTACGATGCGATCCGCGCTACCGGCGCCTTCATCCTGATCGATGAAGTCACCCACCAAACCGTTGCCGCTGGCATGATCCGCCTGGATGCCTGATAATCGCTGCTGTCGCGTTCCACCGCCGATGCGGTCTGGAACGCACGGCAGCCGGTATACGCCGGGCTGCGATCTCTTTCCTTCTTTCGTATGAGCCCAGCCAATCTGCCAACGCCCGCCGCTTCCGACAACCTCGTGGCCAAGGTTTACCTGATCGGAGCCGGCCCTGGCGCCGCCGATCTGATCACCGTGCGCGGCGCACGTCTTCTGGCGCAGGCTGACGTCGTGCTGCACGATGCGCTGGTCACCGAAGAAATGCTGGAGCTGTGTCCGCAAGCCGTCAAAATCTCCGTCGGCAAACGCAGCGGCCAACGCTCCACCGCCCAGCAAGTCATCAATGAACGCCTGATCGAATGCGCGCATCAATACCGTCTGGTGGTGCGCCTCAAAGGCGGCGATCCGATGCTGTTCGGCCGCGCCGACGAAGAGTTGCGCGCACTCGACAGCCAGAACATCCCCTACGAAATCGTCCCCGGCATCACCGCCGCGCTGGCGGCGGCATCGTCGGCGCAGCGACCGCTGACCAAGCGCGGCGTCGCACGCAGCGTTTCTCTGTTCACTTCCAGCACCGCGCCCGACGAGCCCAGCGAATTCATCATGCCCAACGGCGACACGCTGGTGCAGTACATGGGCGGCCGCGAAGCCGCCGCGACGGCGCAACGCTTGCTGTCGCTCGGCTATGCCCGCACGACGCCGGTTGTGGTGGTGGAAAATTGCAGCCGCGACAACGAACGCATCCTCGATCTCGAGCTCGGCACGCTGGAACAAGGCCTGGCCCAGTGCAGCGGTCCGGTGCTCGTCATGATCGGCGAGGCGCTGGCAAGCCGTGACTGAACACCGTCTGACTATTTTTTCGAGCATATCCCCATGCACCTGCTACACGACCCCAGCGCACCTGCAGCGCCGCTGATCACGTTCGACGATTTTCTCAAGGTGGATATCCGCATCGGCACGATCATCTCGGCCGAAGCCTATCCGGAAGCCCGCAAACCGGCCTACAAGCTGAAAATCGACTTTGGTCCGACCATCGGCATCAAGCAGAGCAGCGCACAGATCACAGCGCTCTATCAATTGGAGGAACTGGTGGGAAAACAGGTGGCGGCGGTGGTCAACTTTCCTCCGCGCCAGATCGGCAAGTTCATGTCGGAGGTATTGACGCTGGGATTCCCCGATGCACAGGGAGAAGTGGTGTTGTTCGCGCCGGACCGGTCTACGCCGAACGGCGGACGCTTATTTTGAACTGCTGATGCAATATTGCGCCAGCGCCTGCAGCACGCCGTCGTCTTCACCAGCCGCTGCGGCCACGTGGAAACTCACGCCGGGATGATCCTGGCGCAACTGTTCGATCAGTACCGGCAGGTCGCGCCGGACATGTCCGCCTTGCCCCAAAAATACCGGCACGATCGTGACCTGCCGTGCGCCGTCGGCAATCTGCTGCGCCGCCAGTTGCGGCAGGTCCGGAGTCATCAATTCCAAGAAAGCCAATTCCACCGCGACGCCAGGCAAGCTCGCCTGCGTCAGCCCACGCAAGCGCCTGAACGGTTCAGCCCAGTTGGGGTCCCGCGCGCCATGCGCGAACAGGATCAGTGATTTTTCCATTTTCGTCATAGTCAGCGCCGTTCAACCCAACGCAGGGCAACAATCGCCATCAGCATGAACAGCGTGCTCGGCAGGGCAGCTGTCACCAGCGCCGGCCACGTGTTGAGCAAGCCCAGGTGGGAGAACAGGTTATTGATCAGCTGGAAGCTCACGCCGATCATGATCCCCGTAAAGATCTTCAGGCTGACGCCGCCGGCGCGGAAATGCAGGTAGGCGAACGGCAACGCCAACGCTAACATCACGAAGATCGACAAGGGATAGACGATCTTTTTCCAGAACGCGATTTCATAGCGCTCAGTGCGCTGGTTGTTGGCTTCCAGGTGCTTGGTGTAGGCCCGCAGATCGTAGGCCGACATGCGGTCCGGATCGGCGAACAGCACCGACAGGATTTCAGGCGTGACTTCGGAGACGAAATTGACCGTCTTGACCTTTTCGGTGGCGATCGGCGCGGTGATTGCGCTGACCTTCTCGTCGACGATGAAGGTCGTCTTCTGCACCTCGGACAATTGCCAGGTATGGTCGCCCAGGTAGTCGCCGCGCGCTGCGACGATCAGGTCGGACAAATGAAAATCCTTGTCCAGTTCATAGATCTTCACGCCTTCCAGGCGGCCGTCGGTCTGGATCCGCTGGATATTGAGGAAGCGCGTGCCGATGACGTCGCCCTCCAGCCCCTTGCTCTTGATCACGTCCTTGGCCCACAGGCCGGAACGGAACTGCTGCGACAGCGATGAACCCTGCGCCTGCAATTTGATCTTCTCGCCCAGTTCGGTGGCCTTGGGCGCCACCAGCTCGCCGAACAGGATGGTGACGATGGCAAAGCCGAGGCCGATCTTGGCCAACGCCTTGGCGGTCATGCGTGTCGACATGCTGGACACGCGCATGATGGTGAATTCGGAACTCGCGGCAAACTGGGCCAGCGCGTAAATGGTCCCGATCAGCACCGCGATCGGCATGAGTTCATACACGTTGCCGGGCAAACCCATGATGACGTAAAGCACGGCGTTCTGCAGTTGATAGCCGTTGCGACCGACTGCTTCCAGTTGGCCCATCATTTCAAAAAAGGCGAACAACGCGAGGAAAGCCGCCAGCGCGAACGCAACCGAACGGACGATCTCGGTGGTGATGTAACGTTGCAGGACTCTCATCAGGCTTGCCGTTTCAGGAAAAGCGCACGCCGTACGCGAGACAAAATGACTGCGGGGTGATAGTGGCTATTGACCTTCAGCCGCAGGAAGAACAGACCGATCACCAGCAAGGCCACCACCAGATGCACCGGCCACCAGGCCAGCAGGAACGAAGTGCGATTCTGGATCACGGAAGACTGCATCACGCTGACTGTGTTGCTGTAGACGACAAACAGCAGCAAGGCGACCAGCAGGCCCATCGAGCGGCCCACGCGCGGATTGACGAAAGACAGCGGGATCGCCAGCAGCATCAGGGTGGAGGCCATCAATGGCAAGGCCATGCGCCACAGCAGTTCGCCGCGCGTGAACTGGTTGTCCAGCGCCAGCAACTCCCAGGTCTGCAGCGCGCGCGCCGACTTGTCGCCGGCGGCGGCCTGCGACTGCCCTCCTACGAGCAAGCCGTAGCGTTCGAATTCGACCATCTGGAAATCCGGCTGGGTCGGTATGCCATCGTAACGACGGCCCTTGGTCATGACGACGAATTTTTCGCCGTCCTTGTCGACTTCCATTTCGCCTTCCTTGGCGACCACGATACTGTTCTTGCCGTCGCGGAAGGTATTGACGAAGACGTTCTTGACCTTGTTGGCGTCGCCGGAAATACCCTCGACGAAGAAAATGCGGTTGGCGGTGGCGGATTCCTGGAACTTGCCGGGAGAGACGCGCGCGATGTCTTCGCGCTTTTCAAAGCGCTCGCGAAACTGCGCGCTTTGCTGATTGGCCCACGGGGTGGCGACGAAACTGAGCACCGCGGTCAGCAGGATGATTGGCCAGCCGAAGCGCAGCACCGGCCTGATCCAGCGCGTCAGACTCAGACCCGAAGCGAACCACACCACCATTTCGGAATCCTGGTAGCTACGCGTGACCACCAGCAGCACCGAAATGAAGCCGGTCAGGATCAGGATCACCGGCATGTAGTTCAGCGCCTGGAAGCCGATCAGCGCGAGCACGTCCTGCGAACTCACCTGTCCGCCGGCAGCCTGACCGAGGATCTTGATCAGCATCACGGTGAGGGTGATCGTAAATAGCGTTGTGAACACTGCGCCGGCGGTGCTCATCAATTCGCGTCGAAGAGCGCGCTCAAAAATCATTCGGGGCTTATAATCGCAGAGGTAGATTGATGCAAACAGAAACTAGCAAACTAAGGACAAGCGATGGACTTTAGCATAAAAACATTGGACGCAAAAACCTCTGTCAACACCGCCAAGACCGGCGTGCTCGTCGTTGGCGTTTTTGAAAACCGCAAACTGACACCCGCCGCACAAGCCTTGGACAAATCGGGCGCGATCAGCGATGCGCTGAAATCCGGCGACATCACCGGCAAGCCCGGCTCCACCCTGTTGCTGCGCGGCCTCGCCGGCGTCGCCGCCGAGCGCGTGCTGCTGGTCGGCCTGGGCGCCGACGAAGAGATCATCGATAAAAATTTCTCCGCTGCAACACAAGGCGCCGTACGCGCGCTGACCACCGTCGGCGCCGTCGATGCCCTGGTGGCGCTGCCGCTGGACAAGATCAAAGGCCGCGAGGGCCGAGATATCGCCTGGGCCATCCGCGCGCTGGTGCTGGCTGCACGCGACAACAATTACCGCTCTGACGTCCTGAAGAGCAAAAAAGATCCCGCCCCGACCGGCGTCAAAAAGATCGCCGTGGCGGTTTCCACCGCCGCCACTGCCGCTGCCAAGACCGGTCTGGCCGAAGCGGTTGCGCTGGCCAACGGCATGGAACTGAGCAAGGACCTGGCCAACCTGCCGGGCAATGTCTGCACCCCGACCTACCTCGCCAACAGCGCAAAAAAACTGGCCAAGGAATACAAACTCGGCGTCGAAGTGCTGGACCGCAAACAACTTGAAGCGCTCAAAATGGGCAGCTTCCTGTCGGTCACCAACGGCAGCGACGAGCCGCCGAAGTTTATCGTCCTTAAGCATCTCGGCGGCAAGTCCAAGGATGCGCCGATTGTTCTGGTCGGCAAGGGCATCACCTTTGACACCGGCGGCATTTCGCTCAAGCCGGGCGCCGGCATGGATGAAATGAAATACGACATGTGCGGCGCCGCTTCGGTGCTCGGCACGTTCCGCGCCATCGCCGAGCTGCAATTGAAGCTCAACGTGATCGGCGTCATCCCGACCTGCGAAAACATGCCGTCAGGCCGCGCCACCAAGCCGGGCGACATCGTCACTTCGATGTCGGGCCAGACCATCGAAGTGCTCAACACCGATGCCGAAGGCCGCCTGATCCTGTGCGACGCGCTGACCTACGTGGAACGCTTCAAGCCCGCCGCCGTGGTCGATATCGCCACGCTGACCGGCGCTTGCGTGGTGGCGCTGGGTCATCACAATACCGGCCTGTTCACGCGTGAAGACGACGCCCACGACCAGCTCGCCAACGACCTGCTGGCAGCCGGCAAGGCCAGCGGCGACACTGCATGGCGCATGCCGGTGCAGGACGTCTACCAGGAACAGCTGAAGTCGAATTTCGCCGACATCGCCAACATCGGCGGCCAGCCGGCGGGCAGCGTGACGGCGGCGTGCTTCCTTGAACGCTTCACCAAGAAATATACCTGGGCCCACCTCGACATCGCCGGCACGGCATGGCGCGGCGGCGCAACCAAGGGCGCCAGCGGCCGTCCGGTGCCGCTGCTGACAACCTTCCTGCTGAACGAAGCGAAGAAGTCACAGAAAGCGCGCGCGTAAGATCCTCGCGCTCCGCAATCAAGCCGTCATCCGCAAGATGACGGCTTTTTTTATTGACGCATCGCTCCTCATCGCGATAGCAGCAACGGTGTGCGTGGGCTCATGGAACGATGCCGGCGCAGCCACGCCTGCAGCAGCGTCGCCACCACCAAGGTGGGCACAGCTGCGAACAGCATGTTCAGTTGATCGCCGTGGCTGCGCAAATCAACCGGGCGCGCCAGGTAGTACAGGCAATTGACGAAGTCGCCGGCGACGTTGAGCAGCGCCGCGCTGGCGACGTCTGCAATCGTCGCGACGACGAAGAACAACAGGTGCATCACGATGGCCAACAGTGCAATCGCGACGCAGTCGGCCAGCGACAAGGGCGCGTCCACCCCGCCGCTTACCGCCCGGCCGATCCTGCGCAGGGCCGCCCAAAGCGCCGTCACTGCAAGATACGAAGGGCCGCCCAGGATGGCTGTCGCCGCCAGCGTCTGCCAGAGGCTGCCGCGGTCTTTGAGCATGAGGTGATCGAGCGCCAGGATGAACGCGGTCAGCCCGGCACCCATGGTCCACCAGTGGCGCCGGCGATACTGCCAATACAACAGCGCCGGCAGCATCGCGAACAGCGTTGCCATCAGGAGAAATCGCGCAAGACTTGCCGCATCCGCGTCGTTCGCAGAGAAATGCGGCAGCGTGAGAAAGCTGCCGGGTGTCAGGCACAGGGATGTTTTGAACGGAGGCATGGATACCGGAGAAATCAATCGTGTTTTTCGCCCAACTCCGGCCACAACTTGGCCCAGTCGTCGGGAAACAGGTCTTTGCGGGTAATCACCCCCTGCGAAGCGCGCTCCAGACACACGGCAATCAGCGGTGAACACGGGCGATTGCCGTAGCCGATCTGGCGTAGATAGTCGAACGACGTCTCACAGTACGCAGCGAGTGCGGCGCGCCTGTCCATCGGAACGGAATTGAGATAGTCGATCAGTGTCATAACGACAATTTAGCATCTGCTACAGACAAGTCAAGCAAAAGCTAATTTACCAAATGCTAAATTTGCGTTCAAATGCAGGCATGGACATGCATGAACATCGACGGAAACGTTTGCTTGCGTTGATCGCGGATCGCTATGACGGCGACCGCCGCCAGGTTTGCGACGCCAGCGGCATGAGCGAGTCGCGCCTGGCGCAATTGCTTTCGTCGAGTTACCGGGACGGTCAGGGTTTCGGCGAGAAGGCCGCCCGCGCACTGGAAGAGCGCCTGCACCTCGGCCCGCTGTATTTCGATCAGTTCGCGGTCGGCGAGATGGCGACACCCTATGTCGTGCGCCAGACGCCGAAAACGGATACGGACGACACCTTCACTGTTCGTCAGGTTGCACTGACGCTGGCAGCAGGCTCGGCGCGCACGTCCATGCAAGAGGTCGCGCCGACGCTGTGCGTCTGGAAATTCAGGAAAAGCTGGCTCAAGTCGCACGGCTTGCACGCCGACAAATTGTTCGCCGTCGCGGTGACCGGCGCCGGCATGGCGCCACGCCTGCATGAAGGCGACGTCGTGGTGGTCAACGGCGGCGACACCGCACTGCAAGACGGCGCCGTGTATCTGATCAACTACCGTGGCGAAGCCATCATCAAGCGCCTGGCCCTGGACCTCGGGCGCTGGTTCATGACCTCCGACAACAATGCCGGCAAGCGCTACCCTCGCCTCGAATTCGACCAGCCGGATTGCGTCCTGCTGGGACGCGTCATCGTGCTCGCCAGCGAACGGATCTGATTTTCCCTCGCCCCCTCACGCGCGCGGCATGTGCCGCAAGCTCCAGGCCCAGAACATCAGCCCCAGGACACTGACGCCGGCGCCCAGCAAGCATACGCCGCCCCAACCCCAGGCGGCGAACGTCGAAGTCGAGAGCACCGCACCGGCGCCGCTGCCGACCGCATAGAAGATCATGTAGCAAGCCACCAGGCGACTGTGCGCCGTCGCATTCGCGCGAAAAATCATGCCCTGGTTCGTGACATGGATCGCCTGTGCCGCCAGGTCCAGCAGCAGCACTCCCGCAGCCAGCGTCCACAGGCTCCACGACAGCAGCGACAGCGGCAGCCAGGCCGCCGCCAGCAGCGCCAGCGCCACCCCGCTGGTCCACTGTCCGCGCCCGCGATCGGCCCAGCTGCCGGCCTTGGCCGCGCCCAGCGTGCCGACCACGCCGATCAAGCCGAAGGCGCCGATCGCCGCATGCGACAGCGAATACGGCGGCGCACTCAACGGCAGCACCAGGGCGCTCCAGAAAATGTTCAGCACGGCGAACATGAGCATTGCGATCACGCCGCGAATCTGCAGCACACGGTCATGCAGCATCAAGCTCGCCATTGACGCCAGCAGTTGTCCATATGACAAGTGAACCGTCCCTTCATCCGCCGGACGCCGCGGCAGGCGGCCATGCAGCAGCGCCAGCATCACCAGCGCCAATACGGCCGACACCGCGTACACCATGCGCCAGCCGGCGATATCGGCGATCAGGCCGGCCAAGGTGCGCGCCAGCAGCAGCCCGATCACCACGCCCGCCTGCGCCGTGCCGACCACGCGGCCGCGCTCGTGCGGCGCCGCCAGCGCCGCCGCATACGAAATCAGTCCCTGCGTCATGGCCGTGCCCAGCAGGCCCACCGCCAGCATGCCGGCCAGCAGCCAGGCTGGCGACGATGCCAGCCCGACTCCGACCAGCGCGGCGAACAGCAGCAGCAACTGCGCCAGCGTCAGGCGCCGGCGGTCCAGCAAATCCCCCAACGGCACCACCAGCACCAAGGCCAGCGCAGAGCCAAGCTGGGTGGCGGTCACCACCACGCCGACGGCCGCCTGGCTGAAGCCGAACTCCGCCGCCAGCGCGTCCAGCAAGGGTTGAGCGTAGTAGACGTTGGCGACGCTGACGCCACAAGCCATTGCAAACAACATCACCATGGCGCGCGGCATCACGGCGGACGCGCGCTCCTGACCAGCGTCTTCGAATCGGCCCGCACCTGCCACGCCATCGTTTTGCGCCATTGTTTCGCTCCTTTTCAATGTTGTCATTTATCGCTATAAGTGGTTTTAAATTAAAACCAGTTGAAGTGTAGGCGAGCGAGTTTTAAAATGCAACCATCAGACATGTACGAGGAAGCGGCAATACGATGGCCAAGCGAAAAAGTCTCATGAGCGATCCTTGCCCGGTGGCGCGGTCGATTGACGTGGTCGGCGACCGCTGGGCATTGCTGATCATCCGTGACGCTTTCGACGGCATGCGGCGCTTCGGCGAGTTCCAGAAGAGCCTGGGCGTAGCCAAGAACATCCTGTCGTCGCGGCTGCACGACCTGGTCGACGCCGGCATCCTGGACGTCGCACCGGCCTCCGACGGCAGCGCCTATCAGGAATACATCCTCACCGCCAAGGGCAAGGAATTGTTCACTGTGGTGCTGGGCCTGCGCCAATGGGGCGAAGGCCATCTCTTCAAGAAGGGTGAATCCATCGCGCCGATGGTCGACCGCGACAGCGGCAAGCCGATCCCAAAAATTACGTTGCGCACCTGCGAAGGCAAACCGCTCAAACCGGAGAACGCCTTCGTCAAAAGAAAAGTCCGGGCTTGATGCCGGGACCATTATTCGGGCAAGATGCCACTTTGACGCCGCCGCCGGCCTTGCCGCTGCGCCCTGCCTTACCCCTATTTCGCCTACATTCCACCCATCGAAAGCCAACATGAACAAAACCCTGCTGTGCGCCCTGCTCCTGTCGTTCGCCGGCCACGCCGCGGCCCAGCAAGCTGCCGAAACCGACTTTCCAGACCACCTGCGCGGCGACATCGGCCCGGGCGTGTTCCGCCTCGAACGCAACATCCTCGGCAAAAGCGACGTCACCCAGGTGCTGCCTTACGCCTATTTCGACTACGGCCGCTTCTTCGCGCGCCTGGACACCTTCGGCGTCAAGACCGTGAAATTCGGTGCGGGCTATCTGGAACTGGCGGCGCGCGTCAACTTTGACCACATGGACGCCGAACGCGGCCTCAACCGCCGCTCCAACTCTGTACCGATCGGCATCGGCACCTTGCAAGAGACCCGCTTCGGCGCGTTCTTCCTGAACGCCTTCTACGACGTCAACAAATCGCACGGTACGCTGCTGGAAGCCGTCTACGCGGCGCAATTCGACCTCGGACGCGCCAGCTTCTATCCGCAGATCGGCGTCGAGCGCCGTAGCAGCTCCTACAACAACTACTTTTACGGCGTGACCGGTCAGGAATCGACCGCCAGTGGCTTCCGCGAATACCATGCCGGCGCCTCAACCACGCCGATGCTGGGCCTGACCATCGAAATGCCGGTGGCCGAGAACTGGGTCGCCAACCTCACCTTCCGCCGCAAATGGCTGGGCAACGGCATCGCCAACAGCCCGATCGTCAACCACAGCACCGAAAACATGGGACTGGTGGCGATCAACTATCACTTCAAATAATCGCAGTTTCAGATGTACCGGGCGATGCAGGCCATCGCGGCATTGCTGGCGGGAGTCATGATGAGCCTGCCTGCAACGGCATCTGCCGCACCACCCGACACGGTATATTTCCCGGGCGGCGATGGCGTAGAGCTGGTGGGGTATCTGTTTCGCCCCGCAGACAATCCTGACCAGGTCCGCCATCCTGCTGTCGTCATGCTGCACGGCCGCGGCGGCCCCTACTCCAGCAACGTCAACGCGGCATGCTCACGCATCGCCCGCGATGTCAGCTCGCCATGCAATGCAGGAACGCTGTCGTTGCGCCACAAGATGTGGGGTGAATACTGGGCTGCGCGCGGTTACCTCGCGCTGCACGTCGACAGCTTCGGCCCGCGCGGACGCGCCCACGGCTACGGCAGAAACTCGCGTGACCTGCCCGAGCGCCAGGCTGTAAACGAAATGAGCGTGCGCCCGCTCGACGCTGAAGCGGCGCTGGGCTATCTGTCCGGACGCGACGATGTGCAGAAGGACGGCATCGTGTTGCAAGGCTGGTCCAACGGCGGCAGCACTGCGCTCAACGTGATGTATCGCCAAACCGAAGGAAATTCATCGTTCGCAGCCGGACGTTTCCGGGCCGCGCTGGTGTTTTATCCGGGCTGCGGCGTGCGTTCCATTCTCAGCCAACGCTATCGCAGCGACACCGACGTCCTGGTGTTCCTCGCCGCCAACGATGAAGAAGTGTCGCCGCGCAATTGCCTGCATGCGTTGCAAGCCGGCGGCGAAACCGACAAGGTCAAGGTGATTGAATATCCCGGCGCGACGCATGACTTCGACGATCCTGGACGCACGCGGCAATCGGTTCCTGCAAACCGTGCAGCGAAAGAGGATGCGATGCGGCGGGCGGCGCTATTGCTGGACAAGCCAGGAACCACAACCACTCCCGCGTCCCCTGAAGACAAAGACAATTAATGCATCGGCGGCAGAATCCCGGGCGCATGCGGTAATATCCGACTTCGTCATTTTATCGCCCATCGTTTTCTGTCCGTGCATTCCGCGACGGAACACTCGTGTATAAGGCTCATCCAATCCATGAAAATCGCCACCTGGAACGTCAATTCCCTTAAAGTACGCCTGCCGCAGGTATTGCAATGGCTGGGCGACAATCCGGTCGATGTGCTGTGCCTGCAGGAAACCAAGCTCACCGATGACAAATTCCCGCAGGCGGAAATCAACGCCGCTGGTTACGAGGTCGTCTTCAGCGGGCAAAAAACCTATAACGGCGTAGCGATCCTGTCGCGCCATCCGATCGCCGATGTGGTCAAGAACAATCCGCTGTTCGAAGATGAGCAGCAGCGCATCATTGCCGCCACCATCGAAGGCATACGCATCGTCTGCGCCTATATTCCCAACGGCCAGGCGCCGGATTCTGAGAAGTTCCAGTACAAACTGAAGTGGCTGGCGGCCCTGCATGAATGGCTGGCGCAAGAGCAACGGCAGCATGAAAAACTGGCGCTGCTAGGCGACTACAACATTGCGCCTGCAGACCGCGATGTCCATGACCCGGCCGCCTGGGTCGGCCAGAACCTGGTGTCGGAGCCGGAACGCGCCGCTTTCTTCCATCTGGAAAAAATGGGTTTCACCGACGCCTTCCGCAAATTCGAGCAGCCGGACAAGCTGTTCAGCTGGTGGGATTACCGCCAGATGGGATTCCGCCTCAACAAGGGCCTGCGCATCGACCACATCTTGCTGACGGCGCCGCTGGCCGCGTTATGCACGGCATGCGTCATCGATAAAGTGCCGCGCAAATGGGAGCAGCCGTCGGATCATGCGCCGGTGATTGCGACGCTCGGCTGAAGTCGTATCGCCCACATGTGAAAAAGCCCGCTTCGGCGGGCTTTTCGTTTCCGCGACCAGATTAAATCCAGACGTCGTTGGCGCGCGTGCGGTCGCTTTCTTCCGCGCCTGTATTGACCACGCCGCGCGGCTCGACCAATAGAATGCTGGCCTCCTCTTCCGCATACGGCTTGTGCTCGACACCTTTCGGAATCACGAACATTTCGCCGGCCTTCAGGTGTACTGCGCCGTCGCGGAAGTCGATGCGCAGTGCGCCGTCGACCACGATGAAGACTTCATCGGTGTCGGCGTGGTCATGCCAGATGAAATCGCCCTTTACCTTGGCCAGCTTGAACTGGTAGTCGTTCATCTCGGCAATGACGCGTTGCGACCAGTGCTCGCTGAACAGCGAAAGCTTGTCGATGAAATTGATGGCGCGGTATTCGCGCAGATGGGTGGCGGCTGACATGCTGGCTCCATAGGTAAGTAACAGAGGCAAGCCTACGCGAGCGGAACACCGCGGTCTTGAACGATCGTGCAACTTGCACGACAACTGCGGGATCAGGCCCCGCGTCGCATGATGCGTAGCCAGTGCGCCGGCGCAATGCCGTAAGTCTTGGTGAACAGACGCGTCATGTGGCTTTGGTCGGCAAAGCAGGACATGGCGGCGGCATCCGCCAGCGGCAGGCCTTGCGCCATCAGGCGACGCGCCATGTCGAGCCGGCGCATGCTGAGGTAGCGATAAGGACTGGTGCCGAAGAAACTGCGAAAGTCGCGCGTCAGGCTCCAGCGATCGCGGCCGCTGGCTTGCGCCAGCTCATCGAGCGTCAGGGTGCGGTCGAGCGCGCCGTGGATGTATTCGCGCGCCAGCTGGGCCGCGCCGAAATCGGCGGCATGGCGCCGCGGCCGCTTGCCGGACACCGCATCCATCGCGCGCGCCAGTTCGAAGATGCCGTCGTCTTGCTGCAAGGGTTCAATCTCGTCGTCCATGTGCAGCAACAGATTGCGCACGGCGCCGAACAGGCGCGGATCGGTCGAGATGCCGCCCTCGATGAAGGGCAGCGCAACGCCGCCGAGTGCGTCCTGCAGCAAGGACGGCTCGATGTACAGCATGCGATAGCGGAAACCCGCTTCACTGCCGGCCTGGCCGTCATGCGGCTCGTCGGGGTACAGCGCCATGGTGTTGCCTGGCAGGCTGTGGCGCATCGACTTCTTGTACTGGAAGGATTGCACTCCACCGAGCGTGATGCCGATGGCGTAAGTGTCGTGGCGATGCATGGCATAGCCGCGTCCGTGGAAAAACGCCTCGATGCGCTCCATGCCGGACGACTGCGACCGCAGTATCCAGTCCTTGCGCTTTTGCTGACGTGAGCGGAGGAGTGACGAAGCCACGATGTCTTACTCTTCTCGCTTCTTCGCGAGCTGCTTCTCAAACGCGACGTCGAGCTTGCTGACACGCTTCGGTTTTTGCGGCCCATAGGCGTTGACGAAGGTCACGAACTCATCCAGCGGCAGTGGCTCGCTGAGTTTTTCGGCCGGATTTTCGGGAGTGCGCTGGAGCAGGTAAAACAACTCGGCCGAGGTGCGTCCCATCGAATACTGCTTCGTCCCTGCCCGCGTGTTGAGGCGCTCGATGGCGCCGGTTGCTCTGGTCGATCTGGCCATGTTTGCTCCTTAGAGAATCAACTGCCAATAGGCAACGTCAATCCATTGATCGAATTTCCTGCCGACCTGTGCGAAATGGGCGACTTTTACGAAGCCCATTTTCTCGTGCAAGGCCACGCTGCCGGCATTCGGCTGGGCGATGCCGCCCATGACGGCATGTACGTCGCGCGCCTTCAGTTCGGCAAACAAGGCCCGGTACAACTGCGTGCCGACGCCCTTGCCGCCGCTGTCCTTCGCCATGTAGACCGAGCTTTCGACGGACTGCTGGTAGGCCTTGCGCGCCTTCCATTTGGTGGCGTAGGCATAGCCCAGGATGCGGCCGTCTTCTTCGTATACCAGCCAGGGGAATACGGCCGACACCTCGACGATGCGCTGCGCCATTTCCTCAGTGGACACGGCGTCCAGTTCAAAGCTGATGGTCGTCGTCAGAACGTAGTGGTTATAGATTTCGCAAATGGCGGCGGCATCGGCCGTTGTGGCCGGGCGTATCGAGGTATTCATGGAAGCTTGGAAGAAGAAATGCGGTAATACGTAGTGTACCCAAAATGACGACGTCCGGCGCATGGGCCGGACGTCGTCGCCGCTTCCAGCGTATTTCTACGCTTGCAAGGCCGCTTTGATCTGCTGCAGGGAGTTCGGATCTTCGATGGTCGTCAGGTCGCCCGGATCACGCCCCTCGCAGATTGCCTGGATGGAACGGCGCAGCAGCTTGCCGGAACGCGTTTTCGGCAACAGGCTGACGAACAGCACGCGCGAAGGCCGGCCGACGGCGCCGATCTGCTTGTCGACCACGCGCATGATTTCCGCCTCGAGCGCCTGGCGACCTTCGACCGTGGCGACGGCATCGGCCTGCTTCGGGATCACGAAGGCGATTGCCACCTGCCCCTTGAGCTTGTCTTCGACCCCGACCACGGCCACCTCGGAGACGTTGGCGTGGCTGGAAATGCTCTCCTCGATTTCACGCGTGCCGAGACGATGGCCGGCGACGTTGATGACGTCATCGGTGCGGCCGAGGATGAAGTAATAACCGTCTTCATCGCGGATGCCCCAGTCGAACGTGGAATACACCTGCGTCCTGAAGTTGGACCAGTAAGTATTGACGAAGCGTTCATCGTCGCGATACACGGTCTGCATGCAGCCCGGCGGCAAAGGTCCTTCGATCACCACCACGCCCTTTTCGTTGGCGCCGCACAGCTCGCCGGTGGACTCGTTCATGATATGCATCTTGTAGCCGTACAACGGCACGCCCGGACTGCCCAGCCGGGTCGGCTTGTCGTCGATGCCCTTGGCGACGGACAGGATCGGCCAGCCGCTTTCGGTCTGCCAGTAATTGTCGATTACCGGCACGCCGAGCGCACCCGAAATCCACTTCGAGGTGGTTTCATCCAGCGGCTCTCCGGCCAGATACAGGCTTTTGAGCGAGGACAGATCGTAACGCGTCATGCATTCGGCCGGCTGTTTCTTGAGCACGCGGATCGCGGTCGGCGACGAGAACATGCGCGTGACCTTGTACTTCTCCACCAGGCTCCACCAGATGCCACCGTCCGGCTTGTCGCCGGCCAGCACCGGCAGGCCTTCGTACAGGATGGTCGCCATGCCGGCCATCAGCGGGCCGTAGACGATGTAGGAATGGCCGACCACCCAGCCGATGTCGGAGGTGCAGAAATAAGTCTCGCCGGGATTGCCGCAGAACACGTAGGGCATCGATGCCGCCAGCGCCACCGCATAGCCGCCGACGTCGCGCTGCACGCCCTTGGGCTTGCCGGTGGTGCCGGAGGTATAGAGGATGTAGGACGGCTCGTTCGACTCCAGCCAGGTGATCGGCACTTCAGCATCGAGGTATTGCGCGCGCAGGCTGGTGTAGTCGACGTCGCGTCCGGTGGTGCGCGGCATCTCAGCCAATCCGCGATCGGTCAGCAAGACGTGCGCCGGCTTGTGTTGCGCCACCCGGATCGCCTCATCGAGCAAGCCCTTGTAGGCAACCACCCTGCCGCCGCGCGAGCCCGCATCGGCGGACACGATCAGCGTCGGCTGCGCATCGTCGATACGCGTGGCGAGACTGTTCGAGGCGAAGCCGCCGAACACGACGGAATGCACCGCACCGATGCGTGCACACGCCAGCATCGCGAACACCGCCTCGGCAATCATCGGCATGTAGATCAGCACGCGGTCGCCGCGCTTGACGCCGAGCGACAGCATGATCGCCGCCATCGCGCAGACTTCGCGATGCAGCTCGCGGAAGGTGTAGGTTTTTTCGGTATTGGTTTCGGTCGATACCGCGATCAATGCCGCCTGGTCGGCGCGTTGCGCCAGGTGGCGGTCGACGGCGTTGTGGCAGAGATTGGTCTCGCCGCCGATGAACCAGCGTGCGAATGGCGGACGCGTGTAATCGAGTGTTTTGGTGAACGGTGCATGCCAGTCGATGCGACTGGCCTCATTGGCCCAGAAGGACTCCGGGTCGTCGATGGACTGCTGGTAAAACGATGCGAAACTCATGATGTCTCCTCATGGCGATCGGATGTGCATCGACCTTGTCGGAGGGTCGTTGCGAGCGGTGTGCCGCGTCTTTGCGCGGCATCTCTTCTGCAGGTTGTGTGTTGTCGTTTACTGTCTCAGAACATGCTTACGTGCAGCTTAATCCGCATCATTTTTTTCCCAAAAAAACGTGATGGCAATCTGCGCAGCACAAAAAAAAGGATGCATAGCCGCATCCTTTTTACCGCGTTCAAAGCAAAAAGAATTATCGATTCTTGCAATCGTTCGCGAGTTGCTGGCCGACCTTCGAATTCAGCAGCATGGACTTCGACGGGATCTGAATCCAGACCAGGCCATCGCCCTTGTCTTCAAAACGCAAGGCGCCGGTCGATGTCGAGACCGGCGTCATCTTGTAGGTGCTGCCTTTCCACACCAGGCTCACGTTGTTGTTGCCGTCGAGCTTCACTTCCACCTTGTTGCCCATCTCGCAGGAGAAGCTGCCGGTCGCCAGGCGGCCGGCCCAGGCTGGATTGACTGCGGCGGCCACCGGTTGCAGCGGCGCAGGCACCGGTTTGGTTTCGGTCAGCGGCACCGTTTCAGCGCAGGCAGCCAGCAGGATGGTCAGGGTCAGTACGGAAGCACGTTGCAAGAAAGTCATGTTTGGTCCAATGCCGGGATGAAAAAAGTATGTGGACGGCATCTTACCAATTTTCGTTCCGCGAATCCGGTTTTGTCGCGCCGCGGCGCAGCATCCCGGACTCCCTTCCTGCCATGTCGTCAGAAGGCGTCGCCCGGCACGCGCACCGAACCTTCCATCAGCACGCGCGCGCTGCGGCTCATGATGGCCTTGGTCACGCTCCATTCGCCGTCGATCTGCTGCGCCTGCGCGCCGACGCGCAAGGTCCCGGACGGATGGCCGAAACGTACCGCCGTGCGGTCGCCGCCGCCCGCCGCCAGATTCACCAGCGTGCCGGGAATCGCCGCCGCCACGCCGATGGCAACCGCCGCCGTCCCCATCATGGCGTGGTGCAGCTTGCCCATGGACATGGCGCGCACCAGCAGGTCGACGTCAGCCGTGGTGACCTTCTTGCCGCTGGATGAAGTGTAATCACGCGGCTTGGCGACGAAGGCCACCTTGGGCGTATGCTGGCGCTTGACGGCTTCGTCGACGTGCTTGATCAGGCCCATGCGCACGGCGCCGTGCGCGCGGATGGTTTCAAATCTTGCCAACGCCTTGGGATCACCGTTGATGGCGTCCTGCAATTCGGCGCCGGTATAACCAATGTCTTCCGCGTTGAGGAAAATTGCCGGGATGCCGGCATTGATCATGGTCGCCTTGAAGGTGCCGATGCCCGGCACTTCCAGGTCATCCACCAGATTCCCGGTCGGGAACATGGCGCCGCCTGCGCCCTCTTCTTCTGCCGCAGGATCCATGAATTCCAGCTGCACTTCGGCCGCCGGGAAGGTCACGCCATCGAGTTCGAAGTCGCCGGTCTCCTGCACCTGGCCGTCGGTGATCGGCACATGCGCGATGATGGTCTTGCCGATGTTGGCTTGCCAGATGCGCACGATGCAGACGCCGTTCAACGGAACGCGATCAGGATCGACCAGGCCGTTGCTGATGGCGAACGGACCGACCGCCGCCGACAGGTTGCCGCAGTTGCCGCTCCAGTCGACGAACGACGTGTCGATGGAAACCTGGCCGAACAGGTAGTCGACGTCATGTTCCGCACGCGCGGACTTGGACAGGATCACCGTCTTGCTGGTGCTCGAGGTGGCGCCGCCCATGCCGTCGATCTGCTTGCCGTAGGGATCGGGGCTGCCGATCACGCGCATCAGCAAGGCATCGCGCGCCGGTCCCGGCGTTTGCGCCGTGGTCGGCAGATCCTGCAAGCGGAAGAACACGCCCTTGCTGGTGCCGCCGCGCATGTAGGTGGCGGGAATCTTGATTTGGGGTACGTGGGTCATATGCTTCTTTCCAGATTGAATACTCAAGCCGCCTTGACGGTCGACGCCAGGAAGTCCTGGGCAAAACGCTGCAACACGCCGCCGGCTTCGTAGATCGAGACTTCTTCCGCGGTGTCGAGGCGACAGGTCATCGGCACTTCGACGCGTTCGCCGTTCTTGCGGATGATGATCAGCGTCAGGTCGGCGCGCGGTGTGCGCTTGCCGGTCACGTCGAAGGTCTCGGTGCCGTCGATGCCCAGCGTTTTGCGTGTCGTGCCAGGCTTGAATTCCAGCGGCAACACACCCATGCCGATCAGGTTGGTGCGGTGGATGCGTTCGAAGCCTTCGGCTGCGATCACTTCCACACCCGCCAGGCGTACACCTTTGGCCGCCCAGTCGCGCGACGAGCCCTGGCCGTAATCGGCGCCGGCGACGATGATCAGCGGCTGCTTGCGGTTGAGATAAGTTTCAATCGCTTCCCACATGCGCATGACCTTGCCTTCCGGCTCGACGCGGGTCAAGGAACCCTTCTTGACTTCACCGTTGACCACGGCCATTTCATTGACCAGCTGCGGATTGGCGAAGGTGGCCCGCAGCGCGGTCAGGTGATCGCCGCGATGCGTGGCGTAGGAGTTGAAGTCCTCCTCCGGCAAACCCATCTTGGCAAGATATTCACCGGCAGCCGAATCGGCCATGATGGCGTTGGACGGCGACAGGTGGTCGGTGGTGATGTTGTCGGGCAGCACCGCCAGCGCGCGCATGCCGGTCATCGTGCGTTCGCCGGCGAGCGCGCCTTCCCAGTACGGCGGACGGCGGATATAGGTGCTCATCGGACGCCAGTCGTACAGCGGCTTGGCAGGCTCCCCCTTGTCTACCTGCACGGCGAACATCGGTGTGTAGACGTTGCGGAATTGCTCGGGCTTGACCGAGGACTTGACCACGGCGTCGATCTCTTCGTCGCTCGGCCAGATGTCCTTCAGGCGGATTTCCTTGCCGTCGACGACTGCGAGCACGTCCTTCTCGATATCGAAGCGGATGGTGCCGGCAATCGCGTAGGCCACTACCAGCGGCGGCGACGCCAGGAACGCTTGCTTGGCGTAAGGATGGATGCGGCCGTCAAAGTTGCGGTTGCCGGACAGGACTGCGGTGGCGTACAGATCGCGATCAATGATTTCTTTCTGGATCACCGGATCGAGCGCGCCCGACATGCCGTTGCAGGTGGTGCAGGCGAAGGCGACGATGCCGAAGCCGAGTTTTTGCAGCTCGGTGCTCAGGCCGGCTTCGTCGAGATACAGTTCCACCGTCTTGGAGCCCGGCGCCAGCGACGACTTCACCCAT
>Ga0105240_10004716_pt1 | contig 20585 bp, 16 predicted proteins | sample KBSC54metaG_FD_80426 | JGI IMG/M metagenome (GOLD analysis project Ga0105240, IMG submission 80426) | Corn rhizosphere microbial communities from Kellogg Biological Station, Michigan, USA - KBS C5-4 metaG | ecosystem: Host-associated > Plants > Roots > Rhizosphere > Soil | place: Michigan, USA... | reverse complement strand
TAACGCCTTGGTCGCAGGGCATTTTATTCACGGACTCGTGTCCCGCCGCCGGTAACATCAGGGGGTCTTCGCCGTATCTTGGATATACGAAAACCGCCGTGGACATTGTGAAGCCGCCGCCATGCGCCATAAACTGCCGCCAATTTCCGACAACAAGCCCAACGAGGACATGCCATGAGCCAGTTCAGCCGCCTCTCGCTCTGCGCCGCCGCCATCGGCGCGCTGGCGATCGTAGCCTTTGTTGCCGTGCCGACGCGCGCCGCCGAAGCCGTCGATGTAGGTGACCCGCACGCCGGCGTCGCGTAGCCGCGCCCGCAGCGCCGCATCGGAGAGGCCGGCCTGACGGTACAGCGTCGGCGTAGCGGTGATCGCGTCGAACCCGGCCGCCGCCCCGACCTCGATCAACTCCACCAGCCCCGCCTGGGGAATCGTCAGGAAGCCCAGCTCGAGTTCAACGGCCATGCGCGTCTCCTGCCCTGCGATCGTGGGAAGCCGCGATTGGGCCAGAGGCGCGCCGTCGGCACAAGACGCGTCACGTGGTCCGGCATCCCGCGTCCGCCGTACTATATAATTGGTCACTCGCGCGGCCCCGCCGGGGCGTACGCCGTGCGAGCGCAAATCACGGCGCTCCGAACCCCGTCCGCAGCGCCGACCGAAGTCGAGGATCCGATGTCTGCTCCGCGCCCTAACCCTCCCGCCCGCAGGGCGACCCGGCTGGCTCTTGTGGCCGGGCTCGCCGCCGCCGTGGTCACGGGCCTAGCTTTCGTACACGGCGCCCAGGGCCGCGTGGTCCCCCTGGCCGCCCCGATCGCGGCCCCCGCGCCGGCCTTCGATCCGCCCACCCAGGGGCTGCAGACGGCGGTGCTCTCCGGCGGCTGCTTCTGGGGCGTGCAGGGCGTGTTCGAACATGTGCGCGGCGTGAAGCAGGTGCTGTCCGGCTATGCCGGCGGCCAGGGCGCCACGGCCAACTACGACTTGGTCAGCACCGGGACCACCGGTCATGCGGAATCGGTGAAGATCGTGTTCGATCCTGCGGTGATCTCCTACGGCCAGATCCTGCGGATCTTCTTCTCGGTGGCCACAGACCCGACCCAGGTCGGCGGCCAGTTCCCGGACGAGGGATCGCAATACCGCACCGAGGTGTTCTACATGAACGACGGCCAGAAGGCGGTGGCGACCCGCTACATCGCCCAGCTGGGCGCCGCCCATGTGTTCGCCCGGCCGATCGCCACCCGGGTCGATCGCTACACCGGCTTCTTCCCGGCCGAGACCTATCATCAGGACTATCTGGTCCGGCATCCGGACCAGCCCTACATCGCCGCCTACGACCTGCCCAAGGTGGCGGCGCTGAAGGCCCTGCTGCCGGCCGTCTACCGACCGGATCCGGTGCTGGCGCTGGGACCGGGACACGGCGGCGGGCGCGCCGAATAGCCGCCGTCACGCCGCGATGGTCGTCCCGCCCGGGACGTGGAACAATGGCCGGGCGATGATCACAGGCCGCGACGCCATCGAGGTCCCTGCCCCGCCCGGGCCGCCCGGAGGCGATCCGTGAACCCGCCGCGCCGCAGCTGGCTGCAGGCGGCGGGCGCTTCGCTGGCCGCGCTCGCCCTCGACGGCTGCAACCGGATCGCCGAGAATCCCACGATCATGAAGGCGCTCTCCGGCGCGGAGGTGGTGAATCGGCGCGTCCAGCGGCTGATCGGCAGCGGGGCGCTGGCGCGCGAATTCAGCCGCGCCGACATCACCCCGAACTTCAAGGCGAACGGCACCATCGATCCGCCCGACGCCGACTACCGCGCTCTGGCCGCAGCCGGCTTTGCGGGCTGGACCCTGGTCATCGACGGCCTGGTCGACCGGCCGCAGGCGCTGACCCTGGACCAGATCAGGGCGCTGCCGTCGCGCACCCAGATCACCCGCCACGACTGCGTCGAGGGGTGGAGCTGCATCGGCGAATGGACGGGGGCCAGGATGGCGGCCGTGATGGCCCTCGCCGGCCTGAAGCCGGCGGCGCGCCACATCGTGCTCCACTGCGCCGACACCCTGGACGGCGCCAAGTACTACGAGACGCTGGACGTGGTGGACGTGTTCCACCCCCAGACCATCCTCGCCTACGCGATGAACGGCGCGCCGCTGACCGTGCCGCACGGAGCGCCGCTGCGGCTGAGGGCCGAGCACTACCTCGGCTACAAGCAGGCCAAGTACATCATGCGCCTGGAGGCGGTCGACCGCTTCGACCACATCGCCGGCGGACAGGGCGGCTACTGGGAAGACAGGGGCTACGATCGCTTCGGAGGCATCTGAGGCGGCGTTCCGCGGGAGCGCGCCACGGTGCTCAGATGACGCGCCTTCAGGAGCCGCGCCTCAGCTGTCCCGCATTAGGGATCGGCGCTCAAACCGTCGCCTCGGAAGCTTGCTCGCAAAAGCCCTCTCCGCCCCCAAGCTCCACCTGGAGGGTGGCGTGGCCGATCGCGAAGCGCGCTTTCAGCCCGGCGCAGGCATCCTGAAGGAAGGTGTTATCGGCCGGGCCATCAGCCTTCACGAGATGGGCGGTCAGGGCGGTCTCGGTCGTGCTCATGCCCCAGATGTGCAGGTCGTGGACCTCTGACACACCCGGTAACTGCTGGAGAAAGACTTGGACCGCGTCGCGCTCGATTCCGGCGGGCACGCCGGCCAGGGCAAGGTTGAGCGATTCGCGCATGAGCGACCAAGTCCCCCACACGATCACAGCGCTGATCAACAGGCTGATCGCCGGGTCGAGCCACAGCCATTTGGTCAGCAGAATGACCCCGCCCGTCGCCACCACTCCCAGAGCGACGAGAGCGTCGGAGGCCATGTGCACGAAGGCGCCCCGCACGTTCAGGTCGGTCTTGCGGCCGGACATGAACATCAGCGCCGTGACGCCGTTGATGACGACGCCGATCGCGGCCACCACCATGATCGTGGCGCCTGCCGCGGGCTCCGGCTGGGATATGCGCAGGATGGCTTCCCAGGCGATGCCGCCCGTCACTACCAGCAGCACGACCGCGTTGCTGAGAGCGGCCAGGATCGACGACCCCCGCAGTCCATATGTGTAGCGCGCACTCGGCGCCTTGCGCCCGAGCCAAGCGGCAAGCCAGGCCACGGCCAGACCGATGACGTCGCCGAAGTTGTGGCCGGCGTCGGCCAGCAGCGCGAGGGAATTGGCGGTGACGCCATAGATCGCCTCGGCCCCGACGTAGAGGGTATTGAGGGTGATGCCGATGGCGAAGGCTCGGCCAAAGGAAGCCGGCGCGTGAGCGTGTCCGCCCGGCCCGTGGCGATGGCCACTGTGATCTCCGCCGTGGTCATGCTCGCCCGGCGATTCTTCGTGCAAATCGTGATGCTCGTGCGGTTCGTGAGTCATCTGGGCCGGCTTGTTTGGGTTGGCGCGGGCGAGTGTGCGGACTGCGTCCGAGCCTGCATCCTCCAGTCGCTGGAGGATCAAGCTCTAAGTCTGGTGTTTGAGCCGCCGTCGAGACGAGCAGGCGGCGTGAGGACTATGCCGTCGGGCGCCAACCCAGCAGCCGCAGCGCATTGAGCGTTACGATCACTGTCGCCCCGGTATCGGCCAGGATCGCCGGCCACAGGCCCGTGACGCCGGTCAGGGTCGTAACCAGGAAGACCGCCTTGAAGCCCAACGACACGCCGATGTTCTGGTGCACGTTGGCAAGGGTGGAGCGGGAGAGGCTGATCAGCTGGGGCACGTCCAGGACTCGGTTGTGGATCAGGCTGGCATCCGCCGTTTCCAGCGCGACGTCCGTGCCGGCGCCCATGGCGATGCCGACATCGGCGGCGGCCAGAGCGGGCGCGTCGTTGATGCCGTCCCCGACCATCGCGACACGGCCCGTCTTCTTCAGACGCCGGATCACCTCCAGCTTCTCCTCGGGCAGGAGGTCCGCGGTGACCGCGATGCCGAGATCGGCGCCGATGGCTGAAGCGGTCCGCGGATTGTCGCCGCTGAGCATGAGACTGGTGACCCCAAGGCGCTTGAGCGCGGCGATCCCCTGGGCGGCGTCGGTGCGGGGCTCATCGCGCATTGCCACAAACCCGATGGGCTCCCCGTCGCGGACCACGATGACGACTGTCTTTCCGGACAGCTCCAGGGCTTCGATCGCCCCCGCCGCCTCCGGCGGCAAGGCGCCGCCCTCGCCGTACGAACCAGGCGATGCGACCTGAACCAGAACGCCCGCGACGCGGCCGCTTACCGAGCGTCCAGCGTCGGCTCCGGCCTCCGTCACAGGGCGAAGAGGAATGTTCTGCGCTACGGCATGGGCCGTGACCGCGACCGCGAGGGGGTGGCTGGACCTGGCCTCAATCGACGCGGCGAGCGCGATCACGGCGCGCTCGCTCTGGTCAGCCAGCGCCACGACATCGGTGACCTGCGGCCGGCCAAGCGTCAGCGTGCCGGTCTTGTCGAAGGCGACCGTCTTTACCCGCCCTATCAGCTCCAGCGCGCCGCCGCCCTTGACGAGCAGACCGTAGCGCGCGCCCGTGGCCAGCGCCGAGGCGATGGCGGCCGGTGTCGAGAGCACCAGGGCGCAGGGACAGGCGATCAGCAGCAGCGCCAACCCGCGATAAATCCAGGTATGCCAAGAACCCCAGCCGGCGAGCGGGGGGACGGTCATGACCAGGATCGCCAACGCGAACGCCGCCGGCGTGTAGCGAGCGCTGAAGGTGTCGATGAAGCGGGCGGTCGGCGACTTGGCCGACTGCGCGCTCTCGACCAGGTGGAGGACCCGGGCGATCGTGTTGTCGGCGGTGCGGCTGGTCACGCGGACCTGCAGCGCACCGTCCGCATTGATGCTGCCGGCGAACACCTTGTCGCCGACGCTCTTCGCCACTGGGGCCGACTCGCCGGTGATCGCCGACTGGTCGAAACTGGACGAACCCTCGGTGATTTCGCCGTCCGCGGTCGCCCGGTCCCCGGGCCGCAGCAGGACGAGTTGGCCAACCTCCAGCGTGGACGCCGGCCGTTCCTGCACCGATCCGTCCGGCTGGATCACGCGGGCGGTCCTGGGCACGAGGCGGGACAGCGCGGAAATGCCGTCGCGCGCACGCTTTGCGGCCAAGCCTTCCAGGGTCTCCCCGATGGCAAACAGAAACACCACGACACCGGCCTCGGAGGCCGCACCGATGGCAAGGGCGCCGGCGATCGCCACCGACATCAGCATCTCGATGGAGAACGGCGAGCCGGCCAGCGCAGCCGCTATCGCTCTCCGCCCACAGTGGATCAGCCCGACGGCGGCGGCGGGGGCGTAGGACCAGATCCCGGTGGGCAGCCCCGCCTGCGCCGCGACGAATCCGGCCGTCCAAAGCAGTCCGACCAGCCCCGCCAACAGCACCTTGGGCGACCTCAGGAAGGGCGCCGCCTTCCCCGGCTCATCCGCCTCCGCCCCCTGGTCCTGAACCGGGCTCTCGGCCGTCAGCTCCTCCGCGGTCCGCTGGCGCGAGACGCCGTAGCCGAGGCTGGCGACCTGCCGCTCGATCCGTCTCTGTGGAGTCAGCGCCTGGTCGAGCGCCAGATCGAGCACCTGGCGCTGGTAGTCGACCCGAACGTCCGACACGCCCGGCAGACGGACGACGGCCGCTTCGATCTTGGTCGCGCAGGCCGGGCAGTCCATGCCGGTGACCTTGAAGCGAAGGCGAGCGGCAGGTTGCGGCAGGGCTTCCGCGGCGGTCATGGCGATCCATCCAGGGCGGGATCGACGCTACAACCTCCAGCCACTGGAGGAGCAAGGGGAACTTCGTCCTAGCCCGGAAGTCCCGGCGGTGGCCCGTGTTCCGTGGCGCACAGGCTGTGGTCGGCCAAGGCCTCGATCACCCGGCACTCACCGATCGCACCGCCGGCGCACGCCTCGCCAATCCGGCGAAGCTCGTGGCGCAGGGCGTTCAACTGGCCGATCTTGGCTTCCACCGACGACAGTTGCTCGGCAACGATCCGATCCGCACCATCGCAGGGCGCCTCCGGGTACCCTGACAGGTCGAGCAGAGACCTGATGGCGTCGAGCGGGAACCCCAGTTCGCGCGCGTGCCGGATGAAGCTCAGTCGCCTGGCGTCCGCTGCGTCATAGCGCCTCCGATCGGCCTGCGTCCGCAGCGGGGTCGGGAGGAGGCCGACGCCCTCATAGTAGCGGATGGTCGTAACCTTCACGCCGGTGGCCTTGGCCAGAGCGCCGATTGAAAGCGAAGCCGCCATCGTCCGCCGCCTCTACGTCTCTTCGCAGGGGCAATCGGATCGCAGCGCACAGACGTGGACGTGTTCGGCGTTTCCGACCCTCCAGTCCGTAGGTACATCGAAAAACACGCACGATGTTCGATGCGCCCCCAGGGTCGCCAGGGGACGGGATGCCGAGGCCAATATTTGGCCCTCGAAGCCAATCCGGTCGAGCCGGATCAGCGTCGGCGGTGGCATCGAGGACGTCCGGCAGACCGAACCATGAAATCGGGTGCCGCCGTCGGCCTCTTGAATCGCCACGGGGGTATGGACCACGGCCCCGCGGGGCGCTTTGACTTCCATTTCGACGGCGAGCAGCGTCAGCCCCTGGTATGTCGCGCAGCCTGTCGCGCCAACCACAACAAGCATGGCCAGGGACCGCATGAAGAGCGACTTCAACATGGCGACTTTCAGTCGTTACGTGGCGAGCACACAATCGGCTGAGACCTAATTCCAGTTTCTGGTCGCTCATGCAAACCGCGGAGCGCGGGAGGCGAAACCGCATTCCCTCGACCGCCTGGGACAGCACAGGCGCGTACGGATTGGCCCGGGCGACCAACGTCCGCCCCTTTCCAATAGCCAACCGGCCCGCGTATAGACCGCAGAATGGCGCGACGACCGACATGGTGGCGGCGATTGGGGAGCCTGGTGGCTGCCTGCATGCTGGCCGTTCTGATCGCGGCGCCTTCGATCCATGCCGTCGCGCACCAGACCGGAAGCGCCATCGCCTCCGCGGCGCCTGCGAAGGTCGGACTTGCGAACCTGCAACGGGCTCCAGCTGATGCGCCACCGCGCGGTGATATGGGCGACATGTGCGCCCACGGACACTGCCAGGACATCAGCCCCGCGATCGCCGAGTACGCCGACGGGCCCGTTCTGGCGGCGTCTTCCGACCCTCGCCTGAACGATTGGGGCCAGCGCCTGCCGCCATCGCGCCCCGGCTCTCCCCCGGAACGACCTCCCCGCGTCTGACGGCTGAGTGAGCGCACCCGCGCGCTCTCGTCCCCGTCAAAGCGCAGAGGAATACCTTGTCCATCAAGCATCGATGGCCGCTGAGCGCGGCCCTGTTCGGCGCGGGCGCATGTGCGCTTGCGGCCGCTCCGGCGCTGGCCGACCCAGCCCCGCCGTTTTCCGAGTTGTTGCGCCAGGCTCAGTCGGCCCCCCGACCCGCCGAGAGTCGCGCCGAGGTGGATCAGGCCGAGGGCCTGGCGCGTCAGGCCGCGGCGCGGCCCAACCCCACCGTGAGCCTTGGGGTCGAGAACTTCGGGGGCGCCGGTCCCTACACGGCCTTCCGGGGGTCGGAGATCACCCTGAGCGTGGAGCAGCCCCTGGAGCTGGGCGGCAAGCGGGCGGCGCGGATCGCCGCCGGGCGCGCCGGGCTGGAGGCGGCGCGCGCGCGGTCGGCCCAGTCAGCCGCCGACTTCGCCTTCGACCTGGCCTCGGCCTACGCGGAAGCCGAGGCCGCCGAGCGCCGGGTGACCCTGGCGCAGGAGATGTTCGGCCTGGCGCAGGAGGATGCCCGGGTGGCCGCCGCCCTCGTCGCGGCCGGCAAGGAAGCGGACCTTCGCGCCGTCCAGGCCAACAGCGCGGTCCATGCCGCGCAGGCCAGCGTGGAGGCGGCAAGGTCGGCGAAGGAGACGGCGTTCGGGCGACTGACGGCCCTGGCGGGGGCGCCAGCGCCGATCACCTCGATCCCGGCAAGCCTGCTGGCCCACGCCGACCGCCCCGAGCCGCCTCCGAGCCCTGACCCCATGGCGAGTCCAGCCTATCTGTCCGCGAGATCCCTGCGGGCGGCGGCGGCGCGGCGTGTGGAGGTGGAGCGAACCCGAGCGGCCCCCGATGTGACGGTGTCGCTGGGGATGCGGCATCTGACCGGCGACCGGGCGACGGCGCTGGTGGCGGGCGTCTCCGTTCCGTTTCCCCTGTTCGACCGCAATCGGGGCGCCATCCAAGCCTCCACGGCGGAGCTGGCGGCGGCGGAGGCGCGGCTGAATGCGGCGCGATTGGACGCGCAGGCGGAGAGCCGCTCCGGGGTCGCGCGGGCCAAGGCCGCGCTGGCTCGCATCGCCGCCGCTCGCGAGGGAGAGACGACCGCCGAGGAGGCCTACCGCCTCTCCCGCGTCGGATACGAGGGCGGCAAGGCGCCCCTGATCGAATTGCTGGCCGCTCGCAGGGCGCTCGCCGAAGCGCGCGCCCAGACCCTCGACGCCCGCCTGGAGCGCCTCGGCGCCGAGGCCGCGCTCGCACGCCTGCAAGGCGTCGCCCCGTTCGGAGATCAACCGTGAAACAAGACCGCAGACGCCTGTTTGCCGGCGTGGCCCTCGCCGTGGCGCTCGCCGGCGCGGCCGGGTTCGGCCTGGCCAGATGCACGACCAGGTCGCCGCCGCAGGCTGATGGCGGCAAGCCGGCGGCGGTGACGTCCGCGACGCCCGCCCTGGCAATGACCGCCGACACCATCACGGCGGCCCGCATCGTCGTGCAGCCTGTCTCGGCCGGCGGCCTGGCGACCGAGATTCTCAGTCAGGGAAGCGTGGTCGCGGCGCCGGGCGGGGAAGCGGTTCTGACCGCCCGGGCTTCGGGGACCGTCACCCGCGTGCTCAAGCGGCTCGGCGACACCGTGCGGCGGGGTGAGGCGCTCGCTGTCGTCGAGAGCCGCGACGCCGCCCAGATCGCCGCCGACCGAGCCGTCGCCGCGGCGAGAGACACGCTGGCCCGCCGCAATCTGACGCGGGAAAGGTCGCTCTACGAGCAGCGGGTCTCGCCCCGCGTGGACCTCGAGCGGGCGGAGGCCGAAGCGGCGGCCACCGCCGCCGAGGCGCGGCGCGCGCAGGTGGCCGCGGGCGCTGCAAACGTCACCACGGATGGCCGTGGCGTCATGGTCACCAGTCCCATTGCCGGCCGCATCACCGCCATGCAGGCCCGGCTCGGCGCCTTCGTGCAGCCGGAGAACGAGCTCTTCCGCGTCGCTGATCCAGGTCTCATCCAGGTCGAGTCCGCGGTCGGGACCCTCGATGCGCCGCGCGTCGCCATTGGCGACAGGGCCGTGATCGACACAGCGGATGGAAAGACGATCGAGGCGCGTGTGCGCGCGGTCACGCCGACGCTCGACGCGGAGACCCGCTCGGCCACGGCGGTCCTGGAGGTGACCTCGACCGCCCTGCAACCCGGCCAGGCGGTGCGGGTGCGGATCTTCCCGCGCAACGCCGCGGTCTCGACGGGCTTCGTCCTGCCCGAGGAAGCGGTGCAGTCCGTCGGCGGCCACGACGTGGTGTTCGTGCGCACGCCGACAGGGTTCGAGGCGCGCCCGGTCACCATCGGCCAGCGCAGCGCGGGCCGCGTCGAGGTGATTGCTGGCCTCACCGCCGGGCAATCCGTGGCGGTGAGCAACGCCTTTCTGCTGAAGGCCGAACTCGGCAAGACCGCTGGCGAGGAGGACTGACCCATGATCGCCAACCTCATGGCGCTCTGCGTGCGCGCCCGCTGGGCGGTCATCGCCCTCGTGCTCATCGTCGCGGGGTTCGGGGCCTGGCAGCTCACGCGGCTGCCCATCGACGCCGTCCCGGACATCACGAACAAGCAGGTGCAGATCAACAGCGTCGATGCCGCCCTGTCGCCGATCGAGATCGAGAAGCGGGTCACCTTCCCGATCGAGACCTCTCTGGCGGGCATTCCCGGGCTGGAGACGACGCGGTCGCTCTCGCGCAACGGGTTTTCCCAGGTCACCGCCATCTTCAGCGAGGGCGCGGACCTCTACTTCGCGCGCCAGCAGGTGAGCGAGCGGCTGGCGCAGGCCCGGGACAGTCTGCCGCCGGGGGTGCAGCCGCAGATCGGTCCGGTCACCACCGGACTGGGCGAGGTCTTCATGTACGCCGTTGACTTCGCCAATCCCGACGGCCGGGGGGCAGTGGTCAACAACGGCCGGCCTGGGTGGCAATCGGACGGCAGCTTCCTGACGCCGGAAGGTGAACGCCTGACCGACGACGTGTCGCGCGCCGCCTACCTCCGTACGGTGCAGGACTGGATTATCGCCCCGCAGCTCAAGACCGTCGCGGGCGTTGCCGGGGTCGATTCCATAGGGGGTTACGAGAAGCAGTTCATCGTGGAACCAGACCCAGTGAAACTGGCGGCTTTCGGCCTGTCGTTCTCCGAACTGGCCAGGGCGCTGGAAGCGGCGAACATCTCCGTCGGGGCGAACTTCCTCGATCGCGGCGGCGAGGCCTTTCTGGTGCGCGCCGACGCCCGCATCCGCAGCCTGGACGAGATTACCGAGGCGGTGATCGCCACGCGCGGCGGCGTCCCTGTCAGGGTCAGCGACGTGGCCACGGTTCGGATCGGCGGCGACCTTCGCACCGGCGCCGCCAGCCTCAACGGCCGTGAGGTGGTCATCGGCACGACGCTGATGCTGATCGGAGAGAACAGCCGCACCGTGGCCAGGGCCGTGGGTGAAAAGCTCGCCGGGATCGAGAGATCGCTTCCGCCCGGGATCAAGGTCACGCCCACGCTGGATCGATCGAAACTGGTGAACGCCACCGTCTCGACGGTGGAACGCAATCTCACCGAGGGCGCGCTGCTGACCGCCCTGGCCTTGTTCCTTCTGCTCGGCAACGTCCGCGCAGCGCTGATCGCCGTGCTGGTGATCCCATTCTCGTTCCTGATGATGGCCATCGGCATGAACGCCCTCAAGGTCTCCGGCAACCTGATGAGCCTGGGCGCCCTCGACTTCGGACTGATCGTCGATGGCGCGGTGATCATCATCGAGAATGGCCTGCGTCGCCTGGCCGAGCGGCAGCACCACGAGGGGCGGCTGCTGACTCTTCGCGAGCGGCTTGGCGAGACGGTCGTGGCCACCCAGGAGATGATCAAGCCGACTGTTTTCGGGCAGGCGATCGTCTTCCTGGTGTTCGCGCCTCTGCTGACCTTCGCGGGGGTCGAAGGCAAGACCTTCTCGCCGATGGCCATCACCATCATGCTGGCCCTGGGCGCGGCCTTCATCCTGTCGCTGACCTTCGTTCCGGCCATGCTGGCGATCCTGATCCGCGGCAAGGTCGCCGAGAAGGAGGTGTGGCTGATCGCCCGGATCAAGCGCGCCTACGCGCCGGTGCTGCACCGCGCGGTGGCCCGGCCCTGGCCGTTCATCGCCGCGGGCGTCGGTGTCTTCGCCCTCGCCGCCTTCACCTTCACCCTGCTCGGCCAGGAGTTCATCCCTCAGCTCGACGAGAAGAACCTGGCGCTGGCTTCCCAGCGGATTCCATCAACTTCGCTGGAACAGTCGCTGGCCATGCAGCGGAACGTGGAACGCGCCGTCTCCCGCCTTCCGGAGGTCGCGGTCATGTTCTCCAAGACCGGCACCGCGGAGGTCGCCACGGACCCGATGCCCCCCAACCTGTCCGATGGCTTCGTGATCCTGCGACCCGAAGCCGAATGGCCCAGGGGCGTGAAGACCAAGGCCGACGTGTTGAAGCGGGTCGAGGATGCGGCCAACGCAGTGATCGGGCAGGCCTACGAACTCAGCCAGCCGATTCAGCTTCGGTTCAACGAGTTGATCGCCGGCGTCCGGGGCGATGTGGCGATCAAGCTCTATGGCGACGATCTCGACCAGATGACCGTGGCCGCAGACAAGATCGTGGCCGCCTTGCAGGCGATACCGGGATCAGCGGACGTGAAGGCCGAGCAGACCAGCGGCTCGCCCACGCTCGATGTGCGTTTCGACCGTGCGGCAATCGCCCGCTTCGGCCTGACGCTTGAGGAGGTCGCCGACACGGTGTCGGCAGCCATGGGCGGCCGGGAAGCGGGCCTCGTGTTCGAGGGCGACCGGCGCTTTGCCGTGGTCGTACGAGCGCCGCAATCCAGCCGGCGCAGTCTGGACGCCCTCGCCGCCTTGCCGGTCATGCTCCCTGAGGAGCCCGGACACCCGCGTCGCTCGGTTCCCCTCAGTGAGGTCGCGCACTTCCGGTTCACCGAGGGGCTCAACCAGATCAGTCGCGAGAACGGCAAGCGGCGGGTGGTCATCCAGGCCAACGTGCGCGGCCGCGACGTGGGTTCCTTCGTCCGTGAGGCGTTGCCGAAGGTGGAGGCGGTCGTCCTGCCGGCCGGGTCCTTCCTGGAGTGGGGAGGGCAGTTTCAGAACCTCAAGGCGGCCTCGGACCGGCTGGCGATCGTGGTGCCGATCTGCTTCGCGGCGATCTTCGCCCTGCTCTATCTGGCGTTGGGCGGGATCGGCCGAGCTGTGGCGGTGTTTACCGCGGTTCCGTTGGCCCTGGCTGGCGGGGTTTTCACGCTGGCGCTCACCGGTATCGCCTTCTCGGTGTCGGCCGCCGTGGGCTTCATCTGCCTGTCGGGGGTCGCCGTGCTGAACGGGCTGGTGGTCATGACCAGCATCCGCCAGCGCCTCGAAGCCGGGGTCGAACTGAGCCGCGCGATCATTGAAGGCACGTTCGAGCGCGTACGTCCCGTGATCATGACCGGGCTCGTCCCCGCCATCGGGTTCGTCCCCATGGCGCTGGCGACTGGCGCCGGCGCCGAGGTGCAGAAGCCTCTCGCCACAGTCGTGATCGGGGGACTGGTGACGGCGACGGTCCTGACTCTGCTGGTGCTGCCGGCGATTTCCCGGGTGGTGTTGGGACTCGGCGAACGGCTCTCCGCCCGCCGAACCGCGATCCCCTCTCCCCTTCCCGCCGAATGAGCCGTCGCCCGGCATTGTGAGCGAGGCCGGCGATCGACCCGAGACAAAGGAAAAGGCTCATGCCTCAGAACCAGAACTGTTGAGGATCTACACCGACGAGGCCGCCTACTTCGGCGATCGCAAGGTATTTGAAGTCGTGGCCACCCGGGCGCGCGATGCGCGCCTGGCCGGAGCGACCGTGTTGCAGGCCCTGATCGGCTTCGGACGCACGGCCCATCGCCACGCCCGCCACATACTTGAAGACGACCAGTCGCTCGTCATCGAGATCGTCGATGACGAGGCCCGGCTTCGCGATTTCGTCACGGGCCTGGCGGATCTCCCCGACATCGGACTGATCACCCTGGAGACGGTCGAGGTGCTTTGGCCCATTTCCTAGTGGCGCCTCCCTCGGACTGTCGACGAGAGCCCCCGGCGTGAAGTCGCCAACGAGGTAGTCGCATCGCGCTGGCTCACCAGCTCCGATCCCCGACTAGCTCCCCCGGTCGTGGGATGGGGACGCCGGCGGGAGCGAACCGGTCGAGGTCGCCGCGATCGTTCCGGACGGAGGGAGAGAATCCAGGCGCGCAACCCCTGCGATGGTACCGCCTCCCCGGATCGAACGGGGGACCTCCAGAGCCACAATCTGCAGGGCTGGAAGCAAATTCAGCCACTTAGCAGGGTCAGATTGCAAAACCCGGCATCTGGCCCAGCTTCAAGACACGTTGGTTTGTCAGCGTTGGGGCGCGCTTGCTAAAGTTTCTCAAGCAGCTTGGCATGGCAGGCGTAGGCTGTCCACGAGAGCAATGACGCGACGCGGATGCCCTCACGTGCGCGCTCCGATTCGTTCGTCGAAGATCCTGGGCTGCCGGGATGAGGCAGCGTTGGCGGATTTCGGGACGGCGATCTCGCTCGCTTAGAACCATCCTGCGAATCCGGACTGGCGGAGGGCGCGACCTTCTCGCCCCTTGAAGCCTACGCGCCCGTGCCGCGCGGGGCCGTCGCCGCAGACGAGACTATCTGCGGCAGGAGGTCTTGTGCGCTGCGGAGATTCTCAAGAACCCACGACGCAAACTCCGTCGCGAAGGCGCTGGGCTCGGGCGAGACTTCGTGGACCGGCTTTGCCCGAAAGGCCCGCCCGTCGCGCCACAACCACCCGCTGGTCTGCGCGGGCTCGGCGACGTCGCCGTCATCATCGCCGATTTCACAGAAAAGGTGTGGTTGCAGCGGCAAATCGCCTGCGGCAGCCCTCAGCGGATCCGAAGAGGCAGGGAAGCGGATGCCCCAACCAAAGTACCACTTCGGGCGATTGCCGGTGATGCGCGGCTGGAAGTAGCAAAAATCCCAAATCATTCCGCGTTCAGCGTCATACGCCGGCGCGTTGTAGGCGGATCTTATAAATATATCCCGCCGGATCGTTTCTAATCCAGCGTAGACACGGCGGAAAGTTTCTTCGAATCGGCTCGCTGATGGCAGAAAGACTTGCGCCGCGGCTAGGTCATTCATGTTTATCACGTCCGCCCCCAGGCCATTATGGACGAGGAATCCGACCAGCTCCGCCGACAGTACGCACCAGGCTTCCGTGCCGCCACCGGCGGCTAGCTTGCGCAGATACGCGCAGACATCGTGCCAGTTGACCACCCGCCGGATAGGGACGCCATAGAGGCCTTCGCGCGGGTCAAGGAAACCGTCGGGCGCGGCCGTTGTGTGCGTAAGGAGCGCGAGGGCGCCTGGCCATTCGGAGGCGCGACTGCCGGCAAGCCATCGACCATAGGTCGCCAACTGGTTGGCAGTGGCCAGCTCTTCGACATCAGTCCGTTCAGCGGCCTCAGACTCCTCGGCCTCCCAATCTGCATGCGCGCGTACGGAGCTTCCGATCTTATTTTCTACCACCAGCACAGGCGTATCGTTCGCGAAGAGCACCATATCCGCGATGCCCCTTGTCCCGGACGTGGTGCTCTGTTGCGTCTCCCATCTCAGCGCCGGGACTTCGAGAGCGCCGTACAACTCCGCCCAACGCTTCGCTGCCGCGGGCGGCAGGAAGAGCGCCGGGATCAAGTCGCGCGACACCTGCGGCGGCAGACGCTGCAGCAAATCCGCGAGGGCCTCGGACAGGAAGTCTTCAAGCGGCGCGCGCCTGCGCCGTTCGCGATACCGAAAGAGCCTGTCGTAGAGTCCATTCAATCCAATGCCCCCGGCAGGCGGCCGTCGACTGTGAGTGCGTCAGGCACGTGAGCACACTCAATCCATTGAATGCGAAAGCCCACCAACCTTACCCGCTTGCGCTTAGTTCCATTTTTTGACAAACAACTGACAAAATACGTATGTATTCCATTAGATATAGTCACGGCGATCCTGATGTATCTTCCGCTATTTGATACGTTTACTACTGTCTGCAGCATTAAATGGCATCACGGACAAAACGTCAATGACGCACGCGCCGCCGCTGTTCACATGTCCAAAGTTAGCATGGACAATGCCTTGAGCCATCACATCCAGACCGAGTTAAAAGGAAGCGCCTCTTATAAGGCATGGCAAAGTGCGATGCCTTCAATTACGTCGTCCGAAATCTCACGCTATCAGAACAACTACTATAAAAGCGATCTCTCGTTGGTGTCTATAAAAATCAATCAGTAGGGTAACCTGCTAAGTCCCAGACAATGCTTGTTTCGCGGCGGCCGATGGCCCGGACGAACGAGTTTCGTCACTTGTCGCCCGCTGTCCACCTCGCTCTGTCCTCAGGTGGCGCTGCGGAACGCTGAGTACAAGACAAACGCCTATGACGCAGGCCGGATCGATCTGCTCGTGCTACGCGCAGCCAATCCGGCGACCAAAGCCTTCGCGTTCAAGCGGAAAGGCACGGCGCTTGGTCATAAATCCGAGGTGTTGTTTGCTTCGGGCGCAAATTTGGCAGTAAAATCAGAGACTTGCATTCGCTCAGAATATCGGGCATTTAAGCATCAATGTCCCCGATATCGAGATGCCGATTTATATTCTAGAAATAGATGTTTCATGGTAATTGAAGGCGAGAGAGAGTGAATTCGGGGGAACTCGGAACACAAGACCTCAAGATTTCGAACGTCGACGCTGGGCCGGCGCCGAAGGCTGTCGGCCACCTTGCCCGAGGCCCATTTGCTTGGCGAGATCCGAGCGGGCCTTGGCGTAGTTCGGCGCTACCATCGGATAGTCCTTCGGCAGGCTCCACTTGGCCCCGTATTCCTCGGGCGACATGTTGTACTTGGTGCGAAGGTGCCGCTTCAGCGACTTGAATCTGCGGCCGTCTTCCAGGCAGACGAGATAATCCGGCGTGATCGAGCGGCGGATCGGCACCGCCGGCACTCTCGGAGGAGCTTCGAGCGGCTTGGCGCCGCCCACCACGTCGGTCAGCGCCTTGTGGATGCTGCGGATCAGATCAGGCAGATCAGCCCCGGCAATCGTGTTGTTGCCGACGTAGGCCGACACGATGTCGGCGGTCATTTCGATGACTTCGACCTTCTCGTCCATCATTCTGTCCGGTGGCTGTAGCTGAAGCGCTGGACAATGAGCGCAACGGCCTGATTCCCGCAAGCTGCCCGAGGCAGCGCTCCTGCTCCTCTGCCTCAACGAGCCTAAGCCACAGCGACGCCCACCTCGGCGACCCTGGCCTCTTCTCTTGCCTCCCCCGCAGTTTGCCTGCGTTCCTCGTTGCGGCATACTGCACGTTTTCAAAGATGCAATCCGGCTAACGGATTAGAGAATGGTCCCGCCTGATGCCACATGTCCTGCTGGAATATGCATTTGTCCCCGAGATGCTGGAGCGCAGAACGCCCTACCGAGAGGCGCACATCGCGCATGTGATGGCGGAACGCGCAAAAGGCACGCTAATCCTGTCCGGTCCCTTCACTGATGAACCGCCCGGTGCGGCTTTCGTCTTTGCTTCTTCTTCAACCGCCGAAGTCGAGGCCTTCGTCGCCGCCGATCCATACGTAGGGGCGGGGCTAGTCACGGGTTGGGGTGTGCGTGAATGGGGAGCCGGCTAAGGGTTAGCTGAACCTCTCCCAAAAAAAACCAATAGGCCGCTAATGCTCGCCGGAAAGACAGTCGGCGACGTATGGACTCAACGCTGGCCACCGCTCGCCGTGCATCTGGTGTGCTAGCTCCAAGTATTCTAGGACGCAGCCACCCTATCGACGCGCATACCGGTCTGCGCCGCCAACGCTCCCATGATGAGCGCGACGATCAAGAATGGCACGTAATGTATCTTACCGTAAAGCCAGACAAAGGCGGGCGCGAGCAGCACGTTCACACCGTTAACGGCCGCAATGGCGCCGCCGACACGCGCCTGATCGGTCTGACGAGCCGCCATTGACGCGCTCGTCGTGTAGCCGGGACGGGCTAGGCCAAATCCGAAGCTAGCGACGCTGTATCCCGCGACTGCCATGGCAAAAGTCGCAGGCCATATCATCATAAGACTGCCAATTGCGCAAAGGACGGCTGCCACGATCAACAATTTATGGGACGTGATCGACTTGAATGAAATCAGTATTCCTTGTGCTACGAGTGCCGCCGCGGCCCCTGCCAGTAATGCCCACGCGACAAACGGTTGTGCCTGGTCAGGGGAAAGGGCTAGCCGATCGATAATTAGGAAGCCGAGCATTTGAAGCTGGCCTGTCTGACATGCGGCTGCAAAGAAGGCATAGACCAGAAACGGTCTCACTCGCGGATCGCGCCAAATTGACGGGAGCTTTCCGGCGTCTGGCCTGGGTGCTACCGGCTCGACAATGGATGTCGGTCCCCCCTCCTCGAGGCCACTCCAAACGGCGATGATGGTCACGAGCCCGAGCGCCGCGAAGCCATACAGGGGTCCGGCCAGACCAACCGGTGGAAGGACCATAAGTGGCGCGATCAACGGGCCGATGAGGGTCCCCAACCCGTATGCTCCCGCGAGACTTGCCATACCGGCCATGCGTGACTGGGGAGCCGTACGCTCCGCAATATAGGCCTGGCTCGCCGGATTGGTCGCCGACCCAAAAAGGCCGAAGATACCGCGGGCAATGAGGAAGAGGATGAAGACCGACATCGGCTCGTAGCCCCCTCGAAGTCCCAGCGCGATGGCCGCGCCAAACGACACGCACGAAACGACAAAGCCGAAAGTACCGATAAGAATCAGTCTCTTGCGGCCATGCCGATCCGACAACCGGCCCCATACGGGCGAGGCAAGAAACCAAAGCACCGCCGAAAGGGCGAACACCGCCGCAATCTGATAGTCCGCAATACGGAGCGAGCGGCCGATCGCGGGCAACACAGAAATCATGCCCGTGTTGCCTATGCCGACGATGACCTGGACGGCGCAGACCAGTATAAGGCTCGCTCGAGTGGGTCCCATCGGTCGCGTGTCAACAGCGTCGGCGTTCGGCTTGATTGTCATTCAACACTATGAGTTGGCTCGAGCAGAGTAGTGGGAAATCGAGCAGCTCCTCCCGCGGGCGCCACCGGCTGATCGACACCCCTCGTCGTCTGGACGGTCGGTTGCAGTCGCTCCCGCCGTGGACGGTTTGGCTGGCCCGTTTGCCTCATAGGATATTGCTTTGCATATGGGCAATCCTAAAAGGAAAGCTGCCGCGAGGGTGTCCCGGTTCACTGTCCGCCGTTCGCGCGCTACCGCCGCCATGGCCTTTGGGCGCTTCGGAACGAGGTGCGTCGGAACAGACGCTGCACCGGATTTTGTCAGCTTGCGGCCGACATCAATTTGTATAATAGGGAACGCATTATAGTTCAGGATCGGGCCCCGCGTGAAGCTCATCACCTACATCCGCGACGGCAACGCCCGCCTGGGGGCGGTTGACGGTAAGCGCGTCGTCGACCTCAACGATGCCGACTCATCAATCCCGAACAATCTCGTCGATGCGCTCGAGAGGTTCGAAGACCTGACCATCGCTGCTCGGGCGGCGATGGAGCGCGGCGGGACCTCGCTACCGCTTGTGGGCTGTCATCTGGCGCCGGCCGCGCCGCGTCCTGGAAAGATATTGTGCCTCGGCCTCAACTTCGTCGACCATGCCAAGGAGGGCGGACTGGCAGCACCAGACCACCCGTCGGTGTTTATGCGCGGTGCAAGTTCGCTGGTCGGTCATGAACAGCCGGTGGTGCGGCCGCACGTGTCGGACAAGTTCGACTTCGAGGCGGAGCTCGCGGTCATCGTCGGGCGGCGCGCCCGTTACGTGTCACGGGCCCGGGCCTTGGAGCACGTGTTCGGCTACGCCTGCTTCAACGACATCAGCGTGCGCGACTATCAGATGCGATCGCCGACGTGGACCGTCGGCAAGAATTTCGACGCGACGGGCGCGTTCGGGCCCTGGATCGTCACGGCCGATGAACTGCCGCCCGGTGCCGCGGGACTGCAGATACAACTGCGCCTGAATGGCGTCGTCGAGCAGAACGCTAACACCTCGGACATGATCGTCGACGTGCCGGCGGCCATTGAATACTTGAGCGAGGCCATGACCCTGGAACCTGGCGACGTTATCGCCATGGGCACGCCATCGGGCATTGGCGGCGCGCGCCGTCCGCCGCTGTGGCTGAAACCCGGCGACCAGGTCGAAGTCGAAATCGACCGAGTGGGCGTGCTTCGCAACCTCATCATCGACGAGGTGCGCACCGGCGCGCCAGCGACGCTCGTCGGCGCGAATTGAAGGAGGCCCGTTTGACAGATCATGCATTCACCGTCAGCGACCGCGAATACCTGCGGCACGGCGACGATGCGTTCCTTGCCCGCATCTATCTCCCAGATGGGGATGGGCCGTTCCCCTGCATCGTCGAGGTGCACGGCGGGGGCTGGTCGCAGTTCGATCGCCTGCGCGGCAAGCACCTCCATGAGGCGCTGGCGCGTAGCGGCTGCACGGTGATGGCGATCGACTTCCGGCAGGGATCCAAGGGCGCCTACCCGCGCTCGGTAGCGGACGTGCATTACGCGGTCCGCTGGGCGAAAGCGCATGCTAGGGAGCTGAAGACTGCGCCGGACATGGTCGGGATGTCTGGCAACTCCAGCGGGGGACACCTCGCGATGCTGATGTCGATGCGGCCGGAAGACCCGCGGTACGCCGCACTTCCCGTCGACGGCCCGACGTACGACTCGCGGGTGCGGTGCGTGGTGATGCTCTGGCCGGTTATCAATCCGTTCGGCCGCTACCGCTACGCCAAATCGATCCTCGCGCAGCCCGATCCGCCGGCCTGGCCGAACAGCTTGATCCCGCTACACGACGCCTACTGGGGCGACGAGGCGGCAATGGCCGAGGGTAGCCCGCTGCTGATTCTAGAGCGTGGTGAACCGGCAGAGCTGGTTCCGGCAATGTGGGTACAGAGCACTCAGGACAGGGTCCACAATTACAAGGACCCCAGCTCCGATTTTCCGGGTCCCGAGTCCGACCGGTTCGCGAAAGCATACCGGGCCGCCGGGGGCGAGATTCAGACATTCTATTTTGACGAGCCCATGACGTTCACCAACGCTCACGCCGAGTTGCCCGAATCTTCCGGCGCGATGGCTTCGATCGTTCAATTCGTTCACCGATGCATTCGGCCTCCCGTTTCGGCCTGAAGGGATCCTTTTGCATGTCGGATGTGATTGAGCGGCTGCGAGCGCAGGTCGAACCTCTTGGGCCCCCCGCGCGCCTTTCTGAGGTGGTTCTACAGACGTCCCGGTATGACGAGATGCGCCTGTGG
>Ga0105240_10004715_pt1 | contig 20586 bp, 19 predicted proteins | sample KBSC54metaG_FD_80426 | JGI IMG/M metagenome (GOLD analysis project Ga0105240, IMG submission 80426) | Corn rhizosphere microbial communities from Kellogg Biological Station, Michigan, USA - KBS C5-4 metaG | ecosystem: Host-associated > Plants > Roots > Rhizosphere > Soil | place: Michigan, USA... | reverse complement strand
GGGCGCGTATTCAATGTTGGCTCGACGGACCAGAACCTGCAGAAGCAGCAGATTGTGGAGCTGATTAAGCCGCTTGCTCTTGACGCAAAGATTGAGTTTGTTCGCAAGGATGAGGATCCGCGCGATTATCGTGTCTCATTCGATCGCATTCTGGGTGAGCTTGGATACAAGACCACGCGATCCGTTGTGGACGGGATTGTCGAAGTAGCGAATATGGTGCGCACCGGAGCGATCTCAAACCTGGCAGACAGCCGGTACCGGAACTAGACAGGCGGTCGACTATATGAAGGCAGTGGAAGCAGTTCTGAAGACGGCGGAGGCCGCACTGGAGTTCATTCCGCTCTCTGTTCCCGAGCTTCGAGGGAACGAATGGGAGTACGTGAAGGAATGCCTCGATACTGGCTGGGTATCTTCCGTCGGCTCGTATGTAGAGCGGTTCGAGCGAATGGTTGCTGCTGAGGCGGGTACCAAATATGCAGTCGCGACAGTCAACGGGACATCTGCACTTCATATCTCGCTTCTCATTGCGGGTGTACGGCCCGACGATGAGGTTCTGGTCTCAACACTTACGTTTATCGCTCCGGTGAACGCCATTCGCTATGCGGGAGCGTGGCCAGTTTTTGTTGACGCAGAGCCGAACTACTGGCAAATGGATCCGGAACGGGTGCTGCACTTTGTTGAGCATGAATGCGAGTGGAAGGATGGTGAGCTGCGCAATCGCAGTACACGACGGCGCGTATCGGCAATCATGCCGGCGCACATCCTCGGCCACCCTGTCGATATCGAGCCAATTCTGGCGATTGCGCGCAAGTACGGCCTGACGGTGATCGAAGATTCGACGGAAGCGCTCGGTTCAACGTATCGCGGCAAGAGTCCGGGCTCTCTTGGAGATGTAGGATGTTTCAGCTTCAATGGAAACAAGATCATTACCACCGGCGGGGGAGGAATGATTGTTACTGATCGTGAGGACTGGGCCAAAAGAGCGAAGTACCTGACGACTCAAGCCAAGGACGACCCGATCGAGTACATCCACGGAGAGGTGGGTTTTAACTATCGTCTAGTGAATGTGCTGGCTGCAATTGGATGCGCACAGATGGAGCTACTCCCAACGTACGTAGCGAAGAAGCGCTCTATTGCCGAACGCTATCAACGAGGGCTGGCCGATGTGCCCGGGCTTACCCTGATGAGAGAAGCAGAGTGGGCGGAAAGCACCTATTGGATGTACACGATCCTTGTGGACTCAAGCCAGTTCGGCATGGACTGTCGACGATTGCTCAAGTTGCTGGAGTCACGGAAGATTCAGACGCGTCCGCTATGGCAGCCGATTCATCTCTCTCCTGCTCATGGAGACGGACGGCGTGGCTCGCTGCCAGTGGCGGAGCATCTGGCCGATCACGCGCTGAGCCTCCCATGCTCAGTGAGCCTTTCAGAGTCGAGCCAGGATAGAGTAATCGCGGCAATTGCAGCTGCCGCTGAGACCAGGAACGGTTAATCGAGGTCTCGATACGGTGAAGGCAAGAATCGACGTATAGAACGCTAAGAACGTGAAGCCATTATGTCTGTGAAGGAATTGCCAGTAAACACGAGCGATGTTCGGGAGGGCTTAAGATCCTGCGGCCTTTGCGCCGGCGATGTCGTGTTTGTGCAGATATGTTTGCCCCCTCTTGGGCAGATGGATAACGCAAATAACGCGACGGAAGTTTGCCAAAGCGTGCTCGATTGCGTGGTCGACCTGATTGGAGAAGAGGGCACGCTCATCGCGCCCACATTTACCCACTCGTTTGATCGGTACCGGGAATTTGATGTGGAAGCTACTCCGGCTTTGGCGGCGGATAACGAGGGGGCGGCGGAGTTTGCGGAGCTCTTGCGGAAGTATCCGGGCGTGATTCGATCGGAAGATCCGATCTACTCTGTGGCAGCAGTTGGCCCGATGGCAGAACAGCTTCTTACTGGTCTGCCGAACACGAGCTTTGGCAAGGACTCCCTATTCGAACGCCTAGTGCGGCTGAATGCAAAGGTTTGCCTGATCGGGGTCGAGTTGCGAGATTCTGTTCTCTTCGATTTTGCAGAGGAGTCGGCTGGGGTTCCGTGGCGTTACAAGAAGCTTTTTACGGGGCAAGTTGTTCGAGGCGGAACAAAACACAGGCAGGGATGGATCTCTTCGATCACAAACGACGATCTGGCAGCAGAAGCGCGCGCCGTTCGAAGCCGAGTTGCGGCCCAGTCGGGGAGTGTCCTTCAAGAGGCATCCATTGGGGGAATCAAAACTGCTAGCGCAGAGATGGCGAGCCTCTGCGAGGTTCTGCGCTCAAGGCTGTCAGATGAGGTGCATGGCCTCACTTCGGGCAAAGTAGGTACGGCGTCGATGGGTCTGGAAGTGCAGCTGCCGCCTGCGGCTTCAATGAGCGAGATGATCTCCTCACTTTGGCGATTGCCGCGGGATATTGTCTCTGATGGATACGATATCGCGATGCGCGCGCTGGCTAGTCAGGTTCCGCTGGAGCTTCATGAGTACCCCACGGGGACGGAATGCTGGACGTGGCTGGTACCGGAGAAGTGGACTTGCCGCGAAGCGCGCCTTGAGACACTTGACGGTCGTGTTCACTTTTCGTACAGGGATAATCCGCTGCACTGCGTCTCGTACTCGTTGCCATTCGACGGAGTTGTAACACGGGAAGAGCTGTTCAACCACCTCCACACCCACCCACGGCTGGACGACGCGATTCCGTTCATCTTCAAGTACTACGAGCGAGACTGGGGGCTCTGCTGCAGCAAAAGGCTGAAAGACAGTCTGGCAGATGACAAGTACAGGGTCGTCATTGACTCGAACTTCAGCTTTGGTTCGTTGAAGGTAGGAGAGTGTATCGCCCGTGGGAAGAGCGAGAGAACGTTTGTGCTTTGCGCTCACCTGTGTCACCCGGGGATGGTGAATGACGACCTTTCGGGTGTGGTGGTGGGCATCAAGGTTATGCAGGAGCTCCTAAAGCGGACGGACCTGCGCTATACGTATCGTTTTGTGATTCTGCCTGAGACCATCGGATCGGTTGCTGATCTCAGCAACAACGAGAAGCTGATTCCGCAAATGGCCGGCGGTCTGTTCCTGGAGATGTTGGGCCTGGAGAATCCGCACGCGCTGCAGCTCTCGTTCGATGGAAATACGGAGATGGACCGCTGCTTGTCGAGGGTGCACTCGCAGTCTGATCCGGAAGCGTGGATTGGCGCGTTCAGGACCGTGGTTGGAAATGACGAGCGACAATTCAATGGCCCGGGTGTGCGTGTGCCGATGCTCTCGCTGTCACGCGTTCTTCGCGAACGGTCGAACGGGTGGCCATACTACCCTGAGTATCACTCGAGCCACGACACTCCAGAGCTAGCGCCCGAGACCAGGCTTGCTGAATCGCGCGACCTGGTTCTTCGCATGGTAGACGCGGTTGAAGCTAACCAGATACCTGTGAATCTGTTCAAGGGCGAACTGTTTTGCTCAAGGTACGGGTTACATATCGATGCGTACTCAAATCCAGAAGGGAATAAGGCATTCTTTAACATCCTCTTCCTGGTAGACGGCACTCGGTCAGCTGCAGAAATCGCCAGGATTTGCGGAATCTCCGTCGACGCAACGCAATCCGTCCTTGAAGAGCTTCGCTCACGTGGACTCATTGCGTTCGCTCCGTTGTGAGGGAAACCTTGGAAGTCTGCGTCGATCGTTCGCTGGATGGGAAGCAGTCAGTTGACAAGCAGGACGAGCAAACATCAGGAAATCATGAGGCGGAGAGTAGAGTATTGCAGCACATCATTGTCGAAACAGGTATGGGCAAGGGAGTCGAAGAATACGGCAACATGGGCGATGTCTCGATGCTCCAGATCGCCGTGGATCGACTCCACAACCTCCTGCCTGATGCTTCGATAGAGGTGCTGACCGACTCCGCGGAAAACTTGAAACGCTTCTGTCCCGCGGCGTTAGCCTTGGAGAATCGAGGGAGAGCACTCTGGTTTTCGAATGTCGTGTTGCCGCGGCGGGTCGGGGAGCTAGTTCCCGAATGGAGTGTTGGGATCTTCGGATGGCTGAAGAAAGCAATACGGTGGCGATATCCGGGTCTTCTCAAGACGATCCTGGTACGGAGGTATCAAGGACAGGACCGTTCCACGGATGCGAAGAGCGTTGAGGCTTTTGCCGCGGCATTGGAGAGGGCTGATCTGGTACTGATCTGCGGTGCGGGCGGATTTTACAATGGCTGCCAGACTTGGAGCATGGAGATTCTTGACCTGATTGAAACTGCGATCCGGCGGAAAATGCCCGTTGCCATGCTTGGCCAAGGGTTTGGGCCGCTGAGTGACCCGCTAATTCTTAAGCGAGCAGCAAGTATTCTTCCCCATGTCGAGTTCATCACATTGCGCGGAGGTCGGGAGTCTCGACCAATTCTGCGATCGCTTGGGGTACCCGAATCGAAGATAAGGACCACGGGAGATGAAGCGGTCGAGCTGGCGTACGCCGCGAGAACTGCTGAGCCGGGCATCGGTCTTGGCGTGGGCTTACGCTTTGGGGCATCAGCGACCGTCGATGATGACGAGGTGAAGAGCCTCCGTTCCGTCTTGCAGGGCTTTGCACGAGCACATAGTGTTTCTCTGATTGCACTCCCTATCGCGATCCAGAACTATACAAGAGACGACTTGGCGATCAAACGTGTTCTAAGCGGCTTTGATGACGAATCGGATGGAGGAAAGACACTTGGTTCGCCGCTGAAGGTGATTAAACAAGCAGCAAGGTGCAGAGTAGTCGTTACAGGCGCGTACCACGCGGCAGTGTTTGCATTGGCTCAAGGGATACCTGTGGTGAGTCTGGCCAAGTCGGCCTATTTCGCGGGAAAGCTCATCGGTCTTGAGGATCAATTCGGAGAAGGTTGTCAAACTATTCAATTGACCGAAACGGGCTGGCCGGAAAGATTGAACCGGGCGATTGAGAACGCCTGGAGGAGAGCTGATGATCTCCGCGAGCCTTTGCAGGCGGCGGCGCTCCGGCAAATCGAACTGACACGAGATTCGTACGGACAAGTCAAGCGGTTATTGGAAGAAACGCACGAACAGAAGGAGGGAATACCTGCCCGTCGATTTCTGAGGACCTAGATCGGAATGCAGCCAGATGTGCCATTGCGCGAGATCAGCTTTGCGTCGAACTCAAACAGCGTATCTCCAACCGCAATACTGACCGGAATGAGATGGGAACGAAAGCAAATCTGTTCGAAATAGACGACCTCTTTCACTCGCCGCAGGGCAATATATCGAGGCTCGCCGAGATGCAGGTTCATCTCTACCGCCATGAGCCCGCACTTCAAGACTATTTCTATGCGCTTGATCTGGATGTGTTCGGCCGTCCTCGCGACCCCAACCAAGAACGAAGAAGGATCAGCAAACTCAAAGCGTGGTCTGTCCAAGCAGTAGGTCAGGCGAGCAGGTTCGTCAGGCCTCGACGCATCAAGACTGATGTTCTTTATTCTCCAACTCTCTACTTCGGCCGCAATAGCGAAGTAAGTCTGCTGAAGAAGACATTGTTCGGTCTAGCCGAAGCGGGTGCGGAGGTGCTTTGTCTGCTACCGGTTCACGCACCTTTCCGGCAGGAACTAACCGCTGAGCTGGAGGCCGCAGGTTATGCCAAGCAGGTCACCTTTCTAGATCCTGCATTCCCAATGAATCAGGTGGACGCTCGTACCCGACCGTCTGCGTCGAGATCACGCGGTCACTTGGCGTTTGCGAAAGCTGTCGAGATACTAGAGCCGCATGGGCTCACGCCTACGCGCTGGGCTCTTCCGGATTTCGAGAGGAGCGCGGAATATATCGAGGCATGGGAGCGGCTGGCGCCTTCGATCGAGTTTGGAGCCGTTGTGGCGCGTTGCCACTGGTATGACCTCTCTAGCCCGATATGCAGAACCGGCCTTGAGCGGGGAGGGCCGGTGATCACCTTCCAGCAGGGAGTGGTTGACCATACCCTGGATGTTCCGATCACAGCATCGAAATTTGTGGCCTTCGGTGCTTCATCCGTTTCTGTCCTGGCAGAAGCGAATCGGAGGTTCTCGGATGCGGTAAGGTCGCCCAAGCGGCCAGCGGAATACATTCCCGCAGGCTCGCTGTTTGACGTGATAACGAAGCTTCCCGACCAATTCTCCCTTCAAAGTCTTCTGCTCGTGGATTCACACTCAGTCGCGCGCGATCCATGGGGAACCGGCAAAGAGGCAATTGCCCTTGTAGACCTTGCTGAAAGGGTTCTAAAGGCAAAACTCCCCTTGAAACGCCTTATAATCCGGCCACATCCGCATTGGACGAGCCACGATCTGAGCGCATGTCTACGGCTGGGGAGGGAGTATCGGGATGTGTGCGAACTGTCGCATCCCGTGTGGCCGTTGGAGGATGATCTTGGCCGCGCAACAATGGTTGCCGGAATTGCGAGCGGAGTTCTGACCGTTGCCTCAGCATCCGGACTGCCTACAATCTTCCTGCGGACGGAGGGCGGTTTCAGAATTCAAGATCTGGAATGCTTTGCACCTGAGCAAACGCTTTTGCCGGATGAGGCATTTCGTCGTATCAGCCAATTGCTCACCGATCACGACGCCTATGCTGAGGCCAGGGAAACAGCAATGCGCAATGCGGGCAATTACTACGAGAAGGGTGCCAACGCTGTCCTTAATGGCGCATTCTTTACAAGTCTCCTGAATGTTCCAATGAAAGCTGTAGAGGATGATGCACGATGAGATTTGCGTTTGTTAGCACGATGTCAGGCTACCCATGGGGCGGGAGCGAGGAACTGTGGAGCCAGACGGCCCTTAAGCTCAAGCGAGATGGGCATGAGGTACAGGCAACGGTATCGCACCAGCCGGAACCCTCCGAGAAGGTTCTGAATCTCGCGAAGCATGGCATTAAGGTTTGCACATATCCGGTGCGTCCGCGCGGCATTGTCAATCGGATCATCACCAAGCTTGCGCGCAAGCGCCGGCGAGCATACAGCCGCTTGAAGCGATTCAATCCTGATCTGGTGATTATTTCTCAAGGCCACAATGCCGGGGGATTTGATTGGGCAAAGGTCTGCAGGGAGGCATCGATCCCCTATGTAGTTATCGTTCAGAGCAATAGCGAGCATATGTGGTTCTACGACGATGAGGTGGAGGAAGCTGCCGGCATCTACAGGGACGCTCGTAAGGTCTTTTGCGTGTCGCAGGGGAACCTGAATCTGTTGAGAATTCAGCTCGGCGATCCGGTGCGAAATGGCGAAGTCATCTGGAATCCTTACAACGTGTCTCCGCAGAGAATCCCGGTTTGGCCGGCGAAAGATGGCAAATGGAAGCTTGCATGTGTTGCGCGGATGGAGCCGCAAGCCAAGGGGCAAGAATTGCTCCTTCAGGTGCTTGCCCGTCCTGAGTGGCGGGATCGATCGATCGAACTGAACTTCTTCGGCAAGGGACCGCATGAATTTACGTTGAAGCGGCTGGCAGAGATGCTTGGTGTCAAACAGGTGAACTTCTGTGGCCACGTATCAAACATCGAAAAGGTCTGGGAGCAAAATCATATGCTCGTGCTGCCCTCGCGCTACGAAGGGCTTCCACTAGCACTGGTTGAGTCGATGTGGTGCGGGCGACCGGCACTGGTGACAGATGTTGCAGGAAATACGGAGGTCTGCATCGACAACGAGACCGGCTTTGTGGCGCCTGCCCCAACGGTGCAGCTGCTGGCCGATACTCTTGAGCGCGCGTGGGAGAGGCGCGAGGATTGGCAAAGCATGGGTGAAGCTGCGCGGGCACGCGCTGAGCTGCAAATTCCGCGCGATCCAATCGGTCTCTTTGCAGAACAAGTGATGGGTTGCGCTTCGGTGGGCGAGCGGGTTGCCATGGCGGCCGTTGCAAGCTAAAGGATTCAGCTGCGAACCAATCAGACCTGAATGAAGCAGGATAGATGGATGTCACGGTAATTCTGTGTACCTTTAATCGCTGTGAAAGCCTCGGAGTGGCACTCAAGAGCGTCTCCGTGTCACAGATGCCGGAGTTTGTCTCCTGGGAAGTCCTTGTAGTGGACAACAATTCGACGGACCGGACACGGGCGGTCGCCGCAGAATATGAGGCCAAATACCCTGGCCGCTTTCGGTATGTTTTCGAATCTCGTCCGGGCAAATCAAATGCATTGAACACGGCAGTTCGCGAGACAATTGCGCCGATTCTCGCCTTTATGGACGATGATGTCCAAGTTCAGCCAGATTGGCTGTACATGCTCACCCGAATTTTCGCAGACCTGCGGTATGTGGGCGCAGGCGGCAGAATCCTACCCGAGTCGCAATTTGCTGCTCCGGCGTGGCTCGAGACCTCACGTCCTTACGCGCTCGCACCTTTGGCGATGTTTGATCTTGGTCCGACAGCCGGCAGGCTTGAGGAACCCCCTTTTGGAACAAATATGGCTTTCCGCCGGGAGGTGTTTGGGCGCTATGGCGAATTCCGCCGGGATCTCGGCCCCCGGCCAGGGTCGGAGATCAGAAGCGAAGACACTGAGTTTGGCATGCGCGTGCTACGAGGAGGCGAACTCCTCTGGTATGAGCCTGCAGCAGTTGTTTATCACCAGATTGCCCGAACTCGCCTCACGCCGCAGTACTTTTTGAAGTGGTGGTTCGATAAAGCGCGCGCTGACATTCGGGAACATGGTTTCGCCCAGGGGACGCGGTGGATCGTCGCTGGTGTTCCCCTTTATCTAATCCGGCGATTGGTCGCCTGGACGCTGAGATGGCTGCTCGCTTATCGTTCCAGCGCTCGATTTTCGGCCAAACTTCATCTTTGGACGGTCCTGGGTGCGATACAGGAATGTCGGGATTCAAATCGGATGAATGCGCGGCAAGAACCGCTTCGACCGTCTGAGGGTTCTACTCGCACCAGCCTTGACGATTAATCGCCCAGCTAATCTGGCGAGACCAGCAAGTAGCTGCGGAATTCACTGAAGGACCATGGGTCAGCGGCATGTATTGAGATTACAAACGAAAGTGCGCGGCACTGAGGCGCGTAGATATCAAGTGAAGGAAATGGGAGACTGATGCGCGTTCTTGTAACGGGAGGTTCCGGCTACGTCGGGTGTCATGCGATTCGAGAACTCGCCGATGCGGGCCATGAGGTCATTGTCTATGACAATCTATCGACCGGGCATCGCAAGCTGTGTGATGGCTTTGAGCTAATTGAAGGCGATGTGGCGGACGTTGAGAAACTTGCGCCGGCGCTGGATCGCGCGGATGCCGTCATGCATTTCGCGGCGTCGGCGTACGTTGGGGAGTCAGTGGCGAACCCCCGCAAGTATTTCAAGAACAACGTGGAGTCTGCGCTGGCCTTGATGGACGCTGTATTGGCCAGCAAGGTCAGGAAGTTCATCTTTTCGTCATCTTGCGCTACGTACGGTGTTCCGAAGAGCCTTCCCATTGTTGAAGGGCTCGCCAAGGAGCCCATCAACCCGTACGGGGCAACTAAGCTCTTTTTTGAGCGAGTTCTATCGGCCTACAGCGTGTCACACGGGCTAGGCTACGTGGCGTTGCGTTACTTCAACGCGGCTGGTGCGCATGAGAGCGGGCTGATCGGAGAGGTGCACGATCCGGAGACGCACCTGATTCCACTGGCTCTCAAGGCGGCTCTGCGAACAGCTCCGCCCTTGAAAGTATTTGGCAAAGAGCTGGACACTCCGGATGGCACTTGTGTCCGCGACTTCGTTCATGTGTCAGATCTGGGTGCGGCACACGTGCTCGCACTCGAGTACCTGGCGGACGGAGGGCGATCGATGAGCCTGAATCTCGGTACCGGAAGGGGTACTTCCATCAATGAGCTCATAGATGCGATTCGACGGCTGACGGGATGTGAAGTGCCGCATGAATTTGTTCCCGCTCGTGAAGGAGATCCGCCATCGCTCTATGCAGACCCGTCGAAAGCCAGAGAAATCCTCGGCTGGACTGCTAAGCGAGATCTGGACGAGATTCTTCTTTCTGCCTGGAGATGGCAGCGGAAGCTCGATGTGGAGAAGGTGTTTGCAAGCTAATAAAAGAACCGCCGTTGGTGCATGTGATTCCCCTCACGCCGCAACGGTCAGGAATCATCATCAGTTCTGAAGCACGCGTTGATGCATTCTAAGGAATCCAATGAAAGTTGCGGTGATTGGTGCGGGAATCGTTGGGCTGGCGACTGCACATCAGATTGTCTGCCGTTACCCACGCGTCAAGGTGGTGGTGTTTGAAAAGGAGAGCGGTCCGGCGCGGCATCAGACCGGCAACAACAGCGGTGTACTGCACTGCGGGCTCTACTACAAGCCGGGATCGCAGAAAGCGAAGCTGGCAGTGCAGGGGATTCGCCGGATGATTGAGTTCTGTGAGCGGCACGGGGTTGCGCATGAGATTTGCGGCAAGCTCGTTGTGGCTACGGAACCTGAAGAGATTCCACGTCTGCGCGAGCTCTTGGAGCGAGGCACAGCAAATGGTCTGGAGGGACTGAAACTCCTCGGCCGCGAGGAGATTCGCGAATACGAACCCCATGCTGCAGGGATTGCAGCGATTCGAGTACCGCAGGAAGGCATCGTCGATTTCAAGGCTGCCAGCCAGGCGATGGCGGACGAGATCGTAGGGCATGGCGGAGAGGTGAGGTACTCGGCGCAGGTGCAGCGGCTGGAGAACTCGGCGGGGTGGAGGATATCCACCACAGCAGGAGACTTTGAGGCTGATTTCTTCATTAACTGCGGCGGTCTGCAATGCGATCGCATCGGGAAAATGGCGGGGAATCATGATAGTACTCGGATCGTTCCATTCCGAGGTGAATACTACAAACTGAGACCCGAGAGTCAGCACCTGGTGCGCAACCTGATCTATCCGGTTCCGGATCCTAAGTTTCCATTCCTTGGCGTGCACTTCACCAGGCTGATTCATGGAGGGGTTGAAGCAGGACCGAATGCGGTGCTTGCGTTCGCGCGCGAAGGATACCGGCACACGGACGTGCGCGTGCGGGATATGCTCTCCACGTTCACGTATCCGGGGTTCTGGCGTTTTCTGCTGAAGTATCCGTCGATGTGCTGGGATGAATTCCGACGCTCATTCAGCAAAGAGCTTTTCTGTCGGTCGTTGCAGCGGCTGGTCCCGGAGTTACAGATCGCGGATCTGATGCAAGGCGGAGCAGGAGTTCGCGCGCAGGCGCTTTCCCCTTCAGGAGAACTTCTGCAGGACTTCTACTTTGTTCGGCAGCGGCAGGCACTGCATGTTCTGAATGCCCCAAGCCCTGCAGCGACAGCGGCGCTGGCTATCGGTGACTCAGTGGTGGATCAGGTGAGCGAAGTGCTCGAAGCATAAGAACCTCGCTCCTTATGCTCCGAACATCGGAATCCACGCCGCAGCCTTTGCGGCTACGGAATCTTCACCTCGGTCGCATTCGATGGACTGCTCTCAATGCCTGTACTGTCGACGCTCCTGACGACGTAATCGTACGTCAGCCCGCTCTGGACGCCCGTATCCACATATGTAGTCGCTCTGTTGATCGAGGGGTTGAGCCGCGCATAAGTGGAGACGCCCACCGTCGCCCGGTAGACATTGAACCCCGCAAGTGTGACAGACGATGCTGCAGGCGCATTCCAGTTCAGTTGTACCTTGTGCTGCGCTGAGGTCTGGGAACCAGAACCAGTACCAGCGGGATACAAAGTCAGGGCAGCACTCTTTGAAACTCCGCGATAGCTAACCGTAATCGTGACGGTAGCTGTCTGGCTCACTCCGGCTGTTACAACATCGAAATTGGCTGAACTCTGACCGATCGCAATTTTTACTTCGGACGGAACTTTCAATGCGGAACTGGTGGTGGAGAGCTTCACGCTAGCCGCGGCAAGGGCGGGGGCACTCAGAGATATTGAGCAGGTTTTCGATTGCGGACCAGTGAGGGATTGTGTGCCGCAGGAAACGCTGCTCAAGGCCAGTGAATTCGCCGATCCCATACTGTTGTAGTTAAGGCTGCCGCAGCCGGTGATGAGAGAGATACCAGCCGCTAATGCAGCAAGGTAGGCAATCCAGGTTCGGCGGGCCGGCAGAAACAGTTTCTTGTAGATAGGTGAAAAAACAGATCGGATCGAACGTGAATCTAAATGATGGCGATTTAGTTGCTGGGCAACAAGTTTGCGGCCGTAAATCGCTGGCCGAACCTGAGACTCGTACATCGACTTCTCCTCAGCAGGCGCTCGCGCACCTATTGTTGGGCCCGGCTTGCTTCAAGGGCGTTCGCTGAGATGAAGAAGAAAATGGCAGAACCACTCAGAGGACGGCGGCAGCCGGAAATTCGTGCTTGGACTACCTGAAGCGACGAGCTTCAGAAATGCGGAATGTTCTTTACTTCTCCTCTCATTGCGATCTCTACCTGGTGACACACATTGCCAGTTCCCTGGCTGCTCGCAGTCGCGCGCGCCGCAAGCAGGGATGGCTAGATCAGATTTACCGACTGGTGTTCTGTGGATCGCAGGACAATTCCAGCAGGCGATCGTGTGGAAACAGCCCCTCCAGGGATCTCGATTCCATGCTCCGGAGAGCAGGGAAATCCTGCCAGAAGCATGTGGGCGAGCCCTTAGAGTTGAAAGTCTAGCTAAGTAGAAGCAAGAGAATAACCAAAGTTGATGATTAAGTTACTTTAGTCGTACTCCGCTAAATCGTTGAACTTCCGTGAAAATCGACTTGGTTTTCCACAATCCTTACGGGAGTGGCAGAGCGGAGTCGTGTAAATGTTTCCGTGCCGGGTATTATCTACAAAGTAAATCGGTTTGCGCTCAGCGGCTCGAGCGATCAAGAAGAACGCGGATTGGTCTTATCACGAAGTAAAGCGAGTGGAGAACCTTGGGCAACTTGAGGGCGGCACGATCTCGCTCGTTCGGTTGGAAGATCGACGGCGATATGAGGGACCGTAGCCTGTCGCGGAGCCCGAGGATGCGGAGGAAGTAGGGGACCCAACCGTTGGGCATTTCTCCGGGATTCTCGAGGATGTTGGCAGTGAAGAATTCCGCCAATGTGCTCATATCGCGGTCGGATTCGAAGGTTCTGAGGATCTGCTGATTCAGCTCTGCACCGGCACGACAGGCGAGTAGGACGCCGAGCGCAAGGCAGCGTTCAAGGCCCACACGTTTTGCCTCTCGCCTCGCGAACTCCCAATCCAACCCACGCTCGCTTTCGATCAGCATCGCGACATCGCAGACCCAGATCCAGCGCGACCAGGCGTGTTTGCTTCCGTGCATACAGAGGACAAGAAGGGAAGATACCGGATCTAGACTCGGCACATCCGCGCCGGCCAACTGGATCGTTGTTCGTCGAGACCACACCCAATCGAGGCCGAGAATCGATCGATAGCGAGGCTGGGTGAGTTCGAGGCGCCAGCGAAGCTCCAGGACCATGCCATCAGCAGGGCGCTCGAAGTGATATTCGAAGTAGGTCTCCGCTTCCGGCGAACCGTCCTCGCGCGTCTTTGTCTTCAATTCGTATCCGCGCTGCCCCAGCAGTGCAGTTGCGCGTTGCAGGTCTTCGAAGCGAATGAGTAAATCGATGTCGCCTGCAATGCGCATGGTCATGTCGCCATAGGCAGAGGCAGCCAGAACGACGCCTTTGAAGGGGATGGCGGGAATGCCCGAGTTTTCAAATGCGCTCAGGACGTGCAGCAACTCTTCCGCGTTGGTCATGCAGTGGAAGGCGTTGCGTTCGAACTCAAGTTTCATCCGTTGAAGCGCATCAGTCGGGACGCTGTCTGGAAGCTGAGCTAACCTTTTGTAAAGCATTGGCAGTATGCCGTGCCGGCGCGCGCCGGCAATGACCTCTTCCCAGCTCTCTATTTTCATCACGATTTCGGCGATTGATTTGGAAGCGAGATTAGAGCGGAGCGTGGTGATTGCGCGGAGCAGGTCAACGGCGTTCTGGTCGAGTGGCTCCATCAACCCTTTCAGCACACTTCAGTCGGCGAGCGACGAGTTAAGTTCATTGTTTCGCAGAAGTCTGGCGGCTGTGGATGTCAGCTGCAGAGCGGCCAATCGAAGGTGGTTGTTCGATGCCCGAAAAGTACCTTCAGAGGCAGGTTACCACCAAGCCGGTTCAATTACTTGCGAAGTGTGTCGTCAGCAACATCGTGCTATTGCTCTTCCTTACTGGTGGGCTATTCTTCTCGCGTAGCTGCAGTAGATGCACGAAGCAAGTTGCTCGAGGAGGGGAAGTACCAATGAAAGTAGAGCGTGTGAATTGCGGCAATCTTGCCATTAACGCCATGCCTGATGGTTCTCAAATCATTCGCAACTCGGATGACAATACAGTACTGGCTCTGAACGCGACGGCTGCTGCTGCCTGGGATGCGTGCGCCACTGCAAACACTGTCGCCGGAGTAGCAGAAACAATGCGGCGTTCCCTCGGCCCAAACGTTACAGAGGAATTGGCAGAGGCCTCGATCGCGGAATTGCAAGAGAAGAAGCTTGTTTCGATTTCGGGTTCGGAGTTTAAGGCTACGCGCCGGCAGATTCTGGCCGGACTTGGCGCAGTTGCCCTTCCGCTGGTTGTGTCATTGACCGTTGGAGAACAGAAGGCTCATGCGGAACATGCGAATTCGGTCGAGGAGAACTTCAGCCGGCCTCGTGCAAACGTCCCAAAGAATCAGAAGCGTCCTTTCTAAGGACAGCGTCAGTTTTCGATTTACTGGGCGGGTGGGTATTTCTTTTTGATGTTCTTTCCCTGGATCAGCCAAATTCGTTCCATTCCTGGGTTATGGAGCGGGCTTAGGCAAGCGATGTTGGAAATGGCGGCCGACAATGGCCGCCATTTTCATTTGCGGTTCAATTAACCTTGTCACTATGACAGCGAGCAGGACATTCGATTTCGGTATCCGCGCATTCGACTTGAAGATTCGCGTTGCGTCGAACAGCGAGAAGGTACGCTATACGCTCGAACGATTCCTGTTGCCACCCTTTATGCGCTGCGATGTGCCGGATGCTGCAGCCGATGTCGTGGTGAAGGTGTGGACGGCTGCTGCCGGGTTCGAAATTTCCGTGGACAACGTGAAGGTCGCTTCAGGGGAATCGCTGGCGGATGCGGCTTTGGCCGCGGTGAAGGCCCTGGATGACGCTCTTATACGGAAGCTCCGAGTCTTGCGCGCCGTGCATGCCGGAGCAGTGGTGCTGCATGGAAGAGCGCTGCTGGTTCCGGGACTTTCGCACGCAGGCAAATCTTCGTTGGTGGCGGAGCTTCTGCGCCGTGGTGCTGCTCATCTCTCCGACGAGTATGCTTTGATCGATCAGGACGGGCGCGTGCATGCATATCCGCGGCCGCTTCTGCTTCGGGATGGGAGACCCAGACAGACGCTTCTATTGCCTGGGGAATTGAAGGCCAGCTTTGCCCTGGAGCCAATGCGGATTGGATGGATTCTCGGGGTCGAGTACGATCCGGGCGCTTTCTGGAAGATCAGTCGCATTTCGCAAAGCGAAGCCGTGATGCTTCTGTTGAGCAATACTCCTCACGAGATGGGGCAATCGCCGGAGATGGTCGATCTGTTTACGCGATGCGTTGTGGGGGCGGAGTGTTACACCGGAACTCGCGGTGACGTTGTTGAAGCAGCCGATCGGATTTTGGAGCTTGTCACGAAATAGAAGCGCCGCCCGTTTTCCGAGCGGCGCGAGCTATCGATTCTAGATAACTATGGGATTTTAACTGTAGTTGTATTCGAGGGTGAGCTTTCGACTCCAGACGAATCGATGCTGGTTACGTAGTAGTCATACGCCGTTGCGCCCTGTACGCCGGTATCGGTGTAGGAGGTCTGACCGATGGAGGAAGTCAATGCTCCGAATCCTCCGGAGCCGCTGATTGCTCGGTAAACCTTGTAGCCGGTGATGCTGGCACCTGAGGAACTGGGCGAGTTCCAAGCAAGGTCCACCTGATGTGGGTTGCCGGTTCCGCTGAGGGCGATGGAGAGAGTGGGGTTGGTGGCCGAAGTGCTTGAGATCGTTAATTGACCAGTTGCGGTCCCGACCGTCGTTGGGTCGAAGGTGAGAGTGAGACTCAGGGTCTGACCGGGACTGAGCTTGGCAGGCAGAGTTACTGCAGAAGCGGAGAAGCCAGAGCCAGAAACGGAGATGGAGTTCACTGTGACGGCGGCTGTGCCGCTCGAGGTGAGCGTGACAGTCTGCGTTGTGGCATGATTCACCACGATTGCGCCGAATGCGATGCTACTCGCATTCACGCTGAGTGCCGCGGTGGCAGCATTCAATTGCAGCGAGACGGATTTCGATGTGCTGCCGCTCGACGCGGTCAGAGAGGCAGAGGTCGCGGTGGTGACAGCCGCTACATTTGCAGTGAAGGTGGCAGAAGTTGCCGTGGCTGGAATGGTGAGTGAGCCAGGCACTGTGACAGAGCCGCTGCTGCTTGCAATGGCAACACTCAAACCCCCAGAAGGTGCGGATCCGGAGAGGGTGACAGTGCATGAATCAGACAGCGCTCCAGTGATGGAGGTGCTGCCGCATGCCAACGCACTCACGGTGGGTGCAGTGGTCGAGCCGGTGCCGCTCAAGCTGATCGTAGCGGAAGGGGCATTGCTCGAGACAGTGAGTTGTCCCGTGACCGAGCCGGCCGCCTTCGGACTGAATTGAACCGAGAGGACGAGCTGCTGTCCTGGGTTCAGCGTGACAGGGAAGCTTCCGCCAGAGACAGTGAATCCGGTGCCGGAGATCGAGTCGGCGCTGATGGACACAGCGGAGGTTCCGTTAGAGGTGAGGGTCACAGACTTCGTGACGGCGGTTCCGACGGAGACACTTCCGAATGCCAGGGAGGTTGAGCTCAGGCTGATAGAGGGCGTACCGACGGCCGAGCTCGATCCGCTGAGTTTAATTGAAGCGGTCTTCGATGTGGATCCCTGAGTGGCGGTGAGGGTAACGGTCTGCGATGCGGTGACTGCAGCAACGGAGGCTGAGAATGAAGCGGTTGTTGCTCCAGAGAGCACAGAAACGGATGCGGGAACCGTCACGGCAGTGCTGCTGCTGGCGAGATTGACAACGAGGCCTGTGCTGGGTGCAGCGGCGCTCAGCTTGACCGAGCAGCTGTCAGTGCCGGCGCCGATCATGGAGGTGCTGGTGCAGCTCAGGCTGGAGAGCGAAGGCGTACCGGAGTTGGAACCTTTGCCATGCAGCTTGGTGGTAGCGGAAGATTGGCTGGACATTGTCGACAGGCTTGTGGTTTTGACGGTGAGTGTTCCCGTGGAATCTGCTGTCGAGGTGGCGTTGTAGCTAACCTTCACGTTGAGGCTCTGCCCGGCAGACAGAGTCGTCGGGAGCGACGCACCTGTGATGGTAAACGAGCTGCTTGAGCTGCTCAGATCGGTGATCTCAAGTGCCGAGGTGCCAGGATTCTTGACGGAGATGGTCTGCGTGGCTCCGGTCCCGATCTTCACGTCGCCAAAGTCGATGGAGACTGGCGTTGTGACGACGGTGTTGTTAGTGCTAGGCGAAAACGCCTTTGAATTCGAACCGCAACCTGTGAATCCAGTTCCGATAAGAATGGAGCAAGCCAGGATTGCGATCGCGCCCATTTTGTACTCGGGGGAGCGCGTGATCGATTCCGAGGTTGCGTTGCGAGCTGATGGTTCTCTACATATCAAGTACGAAGAAGTGCGAGTTTTACTCATTAGGCGTCACCTAAGCAAAGTCATTCTGGTGTTTCGGTCGGCCGATGCAGAAAGCCCCGCTGGATTTGCCGCGGGGATAACCTATAGGAGCTGCGCCGGTTGACTGAATGCAGAATCGACCCTGTGAAGGTGTTGGGTACAGGTGACGATAGTCACGAACGTGGCATGTACTGAGTACCTTTGTACCAGCCGCGCAACATATTGCAATGCATGAAGTTGAGTGGGATGAATTCCACGAAGGTGGTATGAAGGAGAAGCTGAACTGGGCTGTTGTGACGGTTACCGTAACTATTCAAAGTAGTTACTAAATATGTAGTGCATACGTGGGGCGTTTGCCCCACGTATGCACAGGAAAATTATGGGACGATAACGCTGATTTTGTTGGATGGGCTGCTTTCGAGGCCTGCAGAGTCGACGCTAGTGACTTTGTAGTCGTAGGCCGTACCGCTTTGCACGGTGCTGTCTGTGAACGCCGGTGTCTGATCAGGGCTCAGGTTCACGCGAGCGAAGGAAGAAGTACCGGAAGCAGCGCGGTAGATGTTAAAGGCAACGATTGGATTGGTCGTCGAGGACGGCTCGCTCCAACTCAACTCAACTTGGTGAGAGGCTCCTGTGCCTGTGAGGGAAATGGATGCCGTGGAGACGTTGCTTGCAATGGAGAGTTTACCGGTGAAAGCGCCTGCCTTCGTCGGATCGAAGAGTACCTGTAAGGTCATCGATTGACCAGGGTTCAGTGTTGCTGGAAAAGTCGCGCCCGAGATCGAAAAGCCTGTTCCGGTGAGTGCAGCAGATTTGACGGTTAGCGCGGCTGTGCCGGTTGAGGAAATTTTCAGTGACTGTTCCTGTGGGGTGTTGAGAGCGACGCTGCCGAATCCGATGGATGTGGCGTTCACGCTCATCGCGGCTGCGCTAGCGGAAGTGGGAGAGAGCGAAATGCTGAAGCTCTTCGACACTCCGTTCAACTTCGCCGTGATGATGGCTGTCTGGGGCTTCGTGACCTTGCCGATGGTGGGGTAGAAGCCCTTGCTGCCCGCGTAGTAGCTCACCATGATCTGGCTTGGAACTACGACGGCAGGATTGTTGCTCGACAGAGCGATGTAGACGTGGGTGCTGTTGGTACTGGTGAGGAACGCGCGGCAGGTATCTGTACCGGTGGATGTGTAGGTCTTGGTGACGCATGAGATGCGGTCAAGACTCTGAGCAGATGCAACAGCCGAAGCCGTTGCGAACGTGAGAAGTAATGCGAATGAGGACAGGAGGATGTAGCAATTTGAAAAGCGGGGGTTGAGATTCTTCACTTCTAATCCCTTCGAAAATGAGCGCAGAACTCCCGCATGCCTGGCCGGCCCGGCTCGGGCATGGGTGGAGTGCCATCTTGTCTCGGTTACGGCCCGGGCTCTCCCAGGACACACTTGTCGAACGGCAACAGCTATCGCCGCAGGAAAGGAGAAATGGTCGTTAGTCAGGAAGGCAGAAGGGAACAGTACTGCATATAGACGCTTCTATAGAGAGCGCATAAATGAGATAACAATCAATTCGTCAAAGCTGAGGTCATTAGAACAAAGCGACAAGAAATTGCCAATGGCAGTTGACGCGATTTGGCGCTGACGGGACTCGATAGTACCGAAAGGCGGAATAGAAGGCCGCGAAAATTAGCTCTTCGCTAAGGAACACCAATCACAGAATCTGGGGCAGTCGGACACAAAAGAAAAATAAAAAGGTGGTCTGTGTGGCTAAAGATCCTTGTTTCAGCAGAGTAGAGCTGGTCAGGGCTGTAAAGACTTCTCCCTGCTAGCTTTAGCTGCACAGATATCTCAGCAAAGGACTTAGCCGCAGATCGAAAGACATCGCGGCCTATGAACAGCGCGAAAGACCGATTCGACAGAGCACTCACATGCAGCATGTCTCAATTATGCAGATTTACGCGAAATAGACTGCAAATTTGGAAAGATCTTCCAAACAGGACACCGAAGGCCGCGCTGAAGCAAATCAGGAGAGTTTGGCTTCGCCGTTCATCCCTGCGTGAATTTGGCTCGGAGCCTGGACGGCGGCCTGCTGAAAAAGCCAATCCGGGTCACAGCCGAGGGCCTGAGCGATCTGCTGCTGCATCTGCTTGCCTGGGACGCGCACGCCATTGATGATGCGGCTGAGGTAAGCCTCGTCGATGCCGACCATCTTGGCGAGGCGGTTCTGACGCATGCCGGTTGTGTACACCCGAAGCTTGAGGTTCGGATAAATGAACCGCTCCTTTGTCGCAGCAGAACTACCGTCCTGACCTTTTGGCGCGTCCATCTCTTCCATCGTTCCCCCTGTAGCTTCAAAGTTGAAGCTGAACTCGAAAGTAGTTCTTTTAACAAGAACTTGCCAATCCCAATTGGTAATTTTGGACATTGTTTGTAGTAATGCCGTTCTGTTACGGAAGGGCGCGGGAAGGCGGCTTTGCACTCGGGAAGATGCGCGAACCCGAGAGAGTTCGATGGGCTATTTACATCGTGGCGAGGTGGGTTGTGTGGAACCCAGAATGGCAGGGGGAGGGGGCTGTGAAACGCCTGCTGAAATCCGGTCAACGGCTATAATGGTACTGTGACTACGACTGCGCTCGATTCCATCCCCAACCGTGCTGCAAGCGAACCTTCCTCCGGCCAGAAGCGGGTGCTTCTGCTGAAACCACGCGGGTTCTGCGCAGGTGTTGTTCGCGCCATCGACATTGTGAAGATCGCTCTTGAGACTTTTGGCGCGCCGATCTATGTTCGACGGGAAATTGTGCATAACCGCTACGTTGTGAATGAGTTAGCGGAAAAGGGCGCGATTTTTGTAGACGAGATCGACGATGTGCCGGATGGACAGAGAGTGATCTACTCTGCGCACGGCGTTTCACCGGCCGTTCGCGAACGCAGCAAAGGGCGTGGCCTCAAGGTAATCGACGCCACCT
>Ga0105240_10004713_pt1 | contig 20588 bp, 22 predicted proteins | sample KBSC54metaG_FD_80426 | JGI IMG/M metagenome (GOLD analysis project Ga0105240, IMG submission 80426) | Corn rhizosphere microbial communities from Kellogg Biological Station, Michigan, USA - KBS C5-4 metaG | ecosystem: Host-associated > Plants > Roots > Rhizosphere > Soil | place: Michigan, USA... | reverse complement strand
CGCCCCGGCCGAGCAGCGCACCGAGACCCGCTACGGGGTCCGCGACGTGGTGGTGAGCCGGCTGGGCGCCGACTATGTCGACTGGCGCCAGGCCGTGGTGCGGCTGAAGGAGGCCGATCACCTCTACGCGGTCGACGAGCATGGCGTGCGCTTCGTCGACAAGGGCCTGTTCCGCGCCGAGATCGCCCTGCCGGCCGAGGCCCCCATCGGCCGCTACGCCGTGCGCATCCTGTTGTTCCAGAACGGCCAGCCGGTTTCCGAGAAGGACCGCACGCTCACGGTGGAGAAGGTGGGCGTCGAGCGCGGGCTTTACCTTTGGGCGCACCAGAGGCCATGGTCCTACGGCCTGGCGGCGATGGCCTTCGCCCTGGCGGCCGGTTGGGCGGCCTCGTTCGCGTTTCGGAGAAACTGAATGGTGACGGATATGCCGGAGCCCGCAGTTGCCTACGAACCCGTTCCCCCGACGCTCTGGATCATCGCGATCTGCGCGCTGGCGCCCTTCCCGATCGCGGCGGTGGCCTACGGCTGGGGCGCGCCGGAGATCGCCCGGCCGGCGCTGACGGTGATCCTCAACTGGTCCGGCGTGATCCTGGCTTTCCTGGGCGGCGCGCGCTGGGGCCTGGAGAGCAGCCGGCCGAAACCCAGGTCTGCGCGGCTGCTGATCTCGGTGCTGTCGCCGGTGGTGGCCTGGCTGGTGCTGGCCTCGCGCCACCGCGTGCCCGACGGCTGGATCATCGGCGGCTGCATCGGCGCCTTCCTGGTCCAGTGGCTGTTCGACCACCAGGCGCCCGACGTGCCCGCACGCTACCCCAGGCTCTCCACGGCGCTCACCACTGCGGCCTGCGTCTCGCTCGCCGTCTGCCTCGACCAGGCGATGAAGACCGGCCACGTCTAGGTTGGATGGCCGCCGCTCGGTTGTTTTTGGCCGATTTCAGCTTGCTATTCGGCTATAATTGACCGACGATAGCGGATGTGAACCGCAACCAATTCCTGCGCGCTGTGGCGGCCTATTGCGGTGAACACGGCTTGCCGAAGCCGCGATTCGACTCGCGTCGGGGCAAGGGTGGCCACGGCGTCGTGTGGATCGGCCAGAGGTTCATGGTTGTCCCGTCCGGGGAGCTGAAGCGAGGCACTCAGGAGGGGATACTGAAAGGATTGGGGCTGCCCAAGGACGCCGTCTGACCGCGGCGGCCTGGGTCTCCCATCACCGCCACACGCCGTCCCTCAACGGCGTTCGAAGAGAGAAGACATCATGACTCCTGTCGCCTACGTGGCCCTGATCCGCCAGGAGGGGCCGCATGATTTCATCGTCACCTTCCCTGATGTTCCCGAGGCCATCACCCAGGGCTCGGATGTGGCCGAGGCGCGGGCGAACGCCCATGACGCCCTTTCGGCGGCGCTGGAGACCTACGTGGAATTGGGCCGCCCTTTTCCTGCCCGGGCTGAGATCGAGTCCAAGTCCTTGCGAAAGGATTCGATCCTGTTCGACGTGGCCGTGGAGCCCAAGCTCGCCGCCCGCGCGCGTCTCGCAGGCGAGATGAAGGCTCAGGGCATCAGCAAGGTCGGGTTGGCCAAGCTTATGAAGCGGGACGAAAAGGCCGTGAGGCTCATTCTCAGCGGTCGCGGTGCGAGCCTGGACATGACGCTTGAGGCCTTGCGGGCTGTCGGGGTTAGGCCGGCCTTGGCGGCGTGACGAAGCGGCCGCCTCAGTCCCCCGCGAGCGAGCGCCAGCCCACCGCATGCACCCGGCCGGTCCCGAGCGCGCCCACGATCGGCGCCCGGGCGAACAGGCCCGAGAAGGCCGCGTCGCGCACGTTCAAGCCCCCGGCATAGGCCCCGAAGGCCGGCAGGATGGCGCGCTCGGCGTCGGTGACGAAGCAGCGGCGGCGCACGCTGCCGCGGGTCGCCCTCACGCGCGCCGCCGGATGCAGGTGGCCGCTGACCTCGCCCGGCTGCGGCCCCGCCTGTGGCTCGTGGCGCAGCGTCAGGCCGCAGAGCGCAAGCTCGGCCGCCACCTCGCCCGGCAGCGCCCGCGGGCCGTCGGCGTCGTGGTTGCCGACCACCCAGACCAGGGTCCGACCGCGCGCCAGCTCGCGCAGGCTCTCGGCGTCGTCGGCGGCCAGGCGGGCCTCCGAGCGGCGGTCGTGGAAGGTGTCGCCCAGGAGGATCACCACCGCCGGCGAGAGCGCCGCAACCTCGCAGGCCAGGCGCTTCAGGGTCTCGCGGGTGTCGTAGGGCGGCAGCATCTGGCCGCGCGCGGCGTAGGCGCTGCCCTTCTCCAGGTGCAGGTCGGCGACCACCAGGGCGCGGGCCGCCGCCAGCCACAGCGCGCCCGAGCAGCGCAGCAGGGCGTCCGCGCCGCCGATGCGGGTGCGCAGGCCGCCGCAGTCGGCGTTCGCATAGTCGTAGACGAAGGTCTGCTGGGCGAGCGCGGTCACTGCATGGCCTCTGCGATCAGGTCGTCGGCGGCTTCCCGCAGGATCATTTCGCCGGCCTGGCCGGGGCTGCGCTCCTTGCCGATCTCCAGCAGGATCGGCACCGAGAACGGCGACAGGTGCTCGAGGGGTGCGTGCCGGATGCGGCCCTTGATGCGCGCCAGCATCTGCCCCAGCCGCGCCACGTCGATGAGACCGGTCGCCGCATCGTCGCGGGCGCAGCGCAGCAGCAGGTGGTCCGGTTGGTGGCGGCGCAGCGTGTCGTAGATCAGGTCGGTGGAGAAGGTGATCTGGCGCCCCGTCTTCTGCTGGTCCCCCGGAAAGCGCCGCTCGATCAGGCCCGCGATGATCGCGCAGCCCTTGAAGGCGCGCTTCATCATGAAGCTTTCCGCGAGCCAGGCCTCCAGGTCGTCGCCCAGCATGTCCTCGTCGAAGAGCTCGGCGAAGTCCACCCGGTCCAGCGGCTTGATGGCCCAGACCGCCAGCGCATAGTCGTTGCAGACGAAGCCCAGGGGCCCGCGGCCCATCCGCTCCAGCCGCCGCGTCAGCAGCATGGCCAGGGTGGTGTGGGCCAGGCGCCCCTCGAACGGGTAGCAGACCATGAACTGGCGGTGGCCGCGGACGAAGGTCTCCAGCAGCATCTCGTCTTCCTCGGGGATGACGGACCGGTCGCGCTGCGCCTCCAGCCACTCGCGCACGTCGGTGGGCAGCACCTGCCAGTGCGGCTGGTCGGTCATCAGCTGGCGCACGCGCTTGGCCAGATAGGTGGAGAGCGCGAACTTCGACCCGCCCCAGGACGGCATCTTCGGGTCGGCGGAGGGCGCCGGCTGCACCAGCACGTCGAGGTTGGTCACCCCCACCAGCCGCCAGACCTGGCCGGCGAAGACGAAGGTCTCGCCGGGCTCCAGCATCTCGACCATGCCCTCCTCGATCTCGCCCACCTTGCGGCCCCCGCCGCCGCGCCGGGTGGCGATGCGCACCGACAGCATGGCCGGCGAGATGATCGCGCCCACGTTCAGCCGGTGGCGCTGGGCGGTCTCGGCGTTGCGCACCCGCCAAAGCCCGTCCTGCCCCTTCACGATGCGGCGGAACTTGTCGTAGTTCTTCAGCGCGTAGCCCCCGGTCGAGACGAAATCGACCACCTGCTCGAAATCCTCCCAGGCCAGCTTCCGATAGGGGCCGGCGGTCCTCACCTCGTCGTAGAGCGCCAGCAGGTCGAAGGGCTCGGAACAGGCGCAGCCCATGACGTGCTGGGCCAGCACGTCCAGCGCCCCCACCCGCGGCGGGTCGCCGTCCAGCTTGTTCTCGGCGATCGCCTCGCGGGCCGCCTGGCACTCCAGCATCTCGAAGCGGTTGGCGGGCACGAAGAGCGCGCGGCTCGGCTCGTCCAGCCGGTGGTTGGCCCGCCCGATCCGCTGCACCATCCGCGAGGCGCCTTTCGGCGAGGCGAGCTGGATCACCAGGTCCACGTCGCCCCAGTCGATGCCGAGGTCGAGCGTCGAGGTGCAGACCACGGCGCGAAGCTCGCCCCGCGCCATCGCCGCCTCGACCTTGCGCCGCTGCTCGGCCGCCAGGCTGCCGTGGTGGAGCGCGATCGGCAGGCTGTCCTCGTTCAGGCGCCAGAGCTCCTGGAAGGCGAACTCCGCCTGGAAGCGGGTGTTGACGAAGACCAGCGCCGTCCGCGCGGTCTTGATGACCTCGTAGACCTCCTGCATCGCGTGCTGGGCGGTGTGGCCGGCCCACGGCACCTTGCCCTCCGACAGCAGCACCTCGACGATCGGCTCGGCGCCGGCGGGGCCGCGGACGAGGTCGACCGAGTGGCTACGCGCAGCGCCCCCTCCACCCTTCGGGTCCCCCTCCCCCGAAGTGTTCCCTTCGGGGGAGGAACTTGGCGCCGTCAGTTCCTCCCCCGTTTTCACGGGGGAGGGGGACCACGAAGTGGTGGAGGGGGCGCTACCGCCGCTCACCCCATCGACGCCGCCGTGGTTGGCCATCCAGGCCTTGATCACCTCCGGGTCGTCCACCGTGGCCGACAGCCCGACGCGGCGCATCCTCGGGGCGAACTGGGCCACGCGGGCGAGGTCGAGCGCCAAGAGGTCGCCGCGCTTGGAGGCATGCAGGGTGTGGATCTCGTCGAGGATCACGCAGGCCAGGCTCTCGAAATAGAGCCTGGCGCCCTCCCAGGCGCAGAGCAGGGCGAGCTGCTCGGGCGTGGTCAGGAGGATGTCCGGCGGCTTCACCCTCTGGCGCTGGCGCCGCGAGATGCCGGTGTCGCCGGTCCGGCTTTCGGCCACCACCGGCAGGCCCATCTGCGCGATCGGCGCATTGAGGTTGCGCTCCACGTCGACCGCCAGCGCCTTCAGCGGCGAGATGTAGAGGGTGTGCAGGCCGCGCGGACTGTTGGCCGGCGGCCGTTCGGAGAGCTCGATCAGGCTGGGCAGGAAGCCCGCCAGGGTCTTGCCCCCGCCGGTGGGCGCGATCAGCAGGGCGTCGCGGCCGGCCTGCGCCCGCTCGATCATCGCCAGCTGGTGGGCGCGCGGGCTCCAGCCCCGCTGGGCGAACCAGTCGGCGAACCGGGGCGGCAGGAGATCGGCGGCGGGGCCCGCGGAGTCGGCCATCATCGCCCTATATCATGTTCACGGTCTGTTTCGAGCGCTTGCGATTGACGGCCCGGCGCCACGGTGCGAGCGAAGACGCCGCGACCCCTCAAGTAGGAAGCCCGCCATGAACCCCAACGCCGAGTTCGACATCATCGTCTACGGGGCCACCGGCTACACCGGCCGCCTGGTCGCCGAATACCTGGCCCAGCGCTACGGCGTGGGCGGGGAGGTGGCGTGGGCCATGGCCGGGCGCAGCGCCGCCAAGCTCGCCCAGGTGCGCGACGAGATGGGCGCGCCCGCCGAGACCCCGCTGATCGTCGCCGACGCCGACGATCCGGCCAGCCTGGAGGCCATGGTCCGCCGCGCCAAGGCGGTCGTCACCACGGTCGGGCCCTACCAGCTCTATGGCGACAAGCTGGTGGCGGCCTGCGTCGCGGCCGGGACCGACTGCCTGGACCTGACCGGCGAACCCAACTGGATGGCCAAGGTGATCGCCGCCCACGAGGCCGCGGCCACGGCGTCCGGCGCGCGCATCGTCCATTCCTGCGGCTTCGATTCCATCCCCTTCGAGCTCGGCGTCTGGTTCTGCGAGGAGACCGCCAAGGCCCGGCTCGGCGCCTATGTGCCGCGGGTCAAGGGCCGCATCCGCCGCATCCAGGGCGGGCTGTCCGGCGGCACGGCGGCCAGCGGCGCGGCGACCATGGCCGCGATCCAGAAGGACCCGTCGCTGGGCCTGCTGATGATGGACCCCTTCGCGCTGACCCCCGGCTTCCGGGGGCCCGAGCAGCCCTCGGGCGCCACGGTGGAGCACGACCCGGACGTCGGCGCCGAGGTGGGTCCGTTCATGATGGCGGTGATCAACACCAAGAACGTCCACCGCTCGAACGCGCTCCTGGGCCACCCCTGGGGGACGGACTTCAGGTACGACGAGATGTCGGTGCTGATCCCCGGCGCGCCCGCCGAGTTCACCGGCATGGGTCCCGACGCGCCCAAGCCCGGCGAGGGCCCGTCCAAGGCCGAGCGCGAGGCCGGCTTCTACGACATCGCCTTCATCGGCGTGGCCGACGACGGGCGCAAGGTGAAGGTCTCGGTGAAGGGGGACCGCGACCCGGGCTATGGCTCCACGTCCAAGATGCTGGCCGAGGCCGCCATCTGCCTGGTGAAGGACGCAAAGGAAACGCCCGGCGGTGTCTGGACGCCGGGCGCCGCCATGGGTTCGAAACTGGTGGACCGGCTCCAGGCGAACGCCGGCCTCACCTTCAGCGTGGAGGGCTGAGCGGCCCTCCCGAAATCAGCAGGCGTAGGCTTCGCGGATCGGCACGCGACGGCCGATGTAGGGGTCCCACACCCAGCGGGTGGTCTCGCAGGTGCGGTAGTAGCTCGGGCCGTAGTCGTAGTAGGCCGGGCCGCCGTAGTAGCCGTAGCCGCGGTGGTAGTAGCCGTGGTCGGAGGCGAGCGCCGCGCCGAGCGCCAGGCCCACGACGCCCGCGGCCAGCGCCGCGCCGCCGTTGTCCCGGTGGCCGTAGTAGCCGTGGCCGCCATAGTAGCCGCCGCCGTAGTAGCCGTGCGGACGGGCGTCGGCCGGGGCCGCCGTCGCGCAGACCGCGCCGCCAAGAGTGATCGCCGCCAGTGCGGCCGTCAGAGCTTTCCTCATCTCGGGCTCCTTCTCGAGGGTAACGGCCGCAGGGCCGAAGTGTTCAGGAAGTAAGCCTATGAATTTCAAGCTGAACGGCGCCTGAATGCGATGGTCAGTTAACCGCCGGTTCGTTCAGCCCCTCGTGCTCCAGCGCCAGCTTGACCGCCGGGCGCCCCTTCATCCGCGCCACGAAGGCGGGCAGCGGGTCGGGCAGGGAAAGCCCGTTCTTCTGCGCCCACAGGCACATGACGAACAGATAGGCGTCGGCCACCGTGAACCGCGCGCCGAACAGGTAGTCGCCCTTCATCCGCCCGGCGACATAGCCGAACCGCTTGCCGAGCACCTCGCTGGCGGCCGCCTTCTCGGCGTCGGTGGCGTCGGGCTTGAAGAAGGGCTTGAAGCCCTTGTGGATCTCGCTGGAGATGAAGGCCAGCATCTCCAGCAGGCGGAAATGGCCGAACTTGCCCTCGGGCGTCAGTTGCGGCGCCTTGTCGGCCACCAGGCTCAGGATGGCGATGTTCTCGGTCAGCACCTCGCCGTCGTCGAACTCCAGGGCCGGCACATAGCCCTTGGGGTTGATCGCCAGATAGTCGCGCCCGTCCTCCGTGCGCTTGGCCTTGATGTCGACCTTGACCCGGTCGAACTCCAGGCCCGCCTCATGCATCGCGATGTGGTCGGCCAGGCTGCAGGCGCCGGGGGCGAAATAGAGTTTCATGGCGGGATGTCCCTTGGGGTTGCGGGCTTGAGCAGAAACCCGCGCCGCGGGGCCGGCGTTCCCCCGCGTCACGGTGGACGCTCGCCCGCCGGGCGGGCAACTTGCGACGCTTGGCGTCATGGGAGGGGACCATATGAAGGACTTTGCGGGCAGGATCGCCGTCGTCACCGGCGGCGGCACGGGCATGGGGCGCGAGCTTGTCCGCCAGCTGATCGCCGAGGGCTGCAGCGTGGCCATGTGCGACGTCTCGGCCCGCAGCATGGCCGAGACCATCGCGCTCTGCGAGGCCGACGGCGTGCCGCAGGGCGCGCGGGTCACCGCCCACCTGGCCGACGTCTCCGACGAGAGCCAGCTGCTGCGCTTCCGCGACGAGGCCAGCGCCCAGCACGACACCGACCGCCTGCACCTGCTGTTCAACAACGCCGGCATCGGCGGCGCGGGCTCGATGATCGCCGATAGCCGCGCCGACTGGGAGCGGACCTTCAACGTCTGCTGGGGCGGCGTCTACCTGGGGGTGCGCACCTTCCTGCCCCTGCTGCAGGCGGCCGACGAGGCGCACATCGTCAACACCTCCAGCGTCAACGGCTTCTGGGCCAGCCTCGGTCCCAACGTCAGCCACACCTCCTACGCCGCGGCGAAGTTCGCGGTGAAGGGGTTCTCCGAGGCCCTGATCACCGACCTGGCGCTGAACGCCCCGCATATCAAGGTCTCGGTGGTGATGCCCGGCTACATCGGCACCTCGATCGTCGCCAACTCGCGCAAGGTGCTGGCCGGCCGCGACGACGACGCGCTGGACGCCGCCGACCTGGCGGCCGCCCGCGCGCGCATCGCCAGGATGGGCCTCGACGTCGCCCAGCTCTCCGACCAGGCCCTGCAGGCCATGGTCGACGAACAGGCCCGCCGGTTCCTGGAGGAGGCGCCGACCACGGCCTCGGACGCCGCCGCGGTGATCCTGGAGGGCGTCAAGGCCGACCGCTGGCGGATCCTGGTGGGCGAGGACGCGCACAAGATGGACGCCCTGGTCCGCCGCGACCCCGAGGCCGCCTACACGCCGGAGTTCTATGAGGTCCTGGTCGGCGAAATGGGCTGGCGCCTGGGGCGCTGACCGGACCCCGGCGCAAGCTTGACCGCGATCAAATAACTGTTTCGCTTGCAGCTTTTGGGATTGTTCGCCTGCCATATGTCGGATAAGCGACGCAGCTCCGGAGCGCCGCCCCATGGTCCATGTTCTGCTGGTCGAGGATGAACTCCAGGTGGCGGAGCTCACGCGCGAGGCGCTCACCGACGCGGGCTTCCGCGTCACCGTGGCGCTCGACGACCGGATGGCCTACCGCGTGCTCGAGCGCGAACCCCGCAGCTTCGCCGCCGTGGTCACCGACATCAACCTGGGTCCCGGCGTCACCGGTTTCGACGTCGCCCGCCACGCCCGCCATCTGAACGGCGAGATCAAGGTCATCTACATCTCCGGCCAGGGCCCCCACGCCCGCCAGTTCAGGGTCGACGGCGCCCTGATGGTCGCCAAGCCCTACGATCCGCGCGACCTCGCCGAACGGCTCGCGGCCTTCGTGGAGACCTGAGGCGCGGGCCCTTTCGGACGCCGGGTCTCCCTGTGCAGGGCGCCCAGGGCGTGCAGGTACCCGACGCCCGCGGTGAACAGCACCCCGGTGAGCCCGAGCGCATAGCTCGCCGCGGCGGGCGCGATGGGCCGCCCCGCGGCGTTCGCCGACAGCACCGCCGTGCAGAGCGCCAGGAGCAGGAGGTCGAACCAGACGAACGCCGGGGTGCGGACGCCGGAAACCGCGTGTCGGCGCGCCGGATAGCTCGCCGCGAACACCGCGATGGCCGCCCCCAGCAGGCCGCTGCACAGCCGCCAGACCTGCGGCTCGGCCAGCCCGCACAGCACCAGCAGCGGCGCGGCCAGGGATCCGGCGGTCACCAGGAAACCGAGCTGGATGAACACCAGGGTGATCCAGGAATCCAGCGGCGACAGCCCGCCGCCGGCCGTCTGCCGGAAGATCATGATCAGCGCGGAGAAGCCCACGAAGGTCGTGGAGATGGCGCCCAGGGCGAAGAGATAGGCGGCCACGTCCATCCGAGGGTCCGCTAGGCGGGCCGCACCGCGCCGATCTGGGTCAGCAGGCCGAGCGTGTCCACCTCGGCCCAGTGCGCGACGATCTTCCCGTCGCGGAACCGGTAGATGTGGATCTCCGACCAGTGGCAGGGCCGCTGCGTCGGCGGCCGGTCCTGATAGGGCCCGGAATTCGTCGCCTTCGCGCCGCTGCGTTCCACGACCGTGTCCTCGGTCGCGATGAGGTCCAGCTCGGTCACCACCACGTCGGGGAAGGCGGTGTTCATCATCCGCCCGACCTCTTTCAGCCCCTCGAGCCCCGGGCTCAGGGGGGCGGCGAAATGGTGCTCGAACTCCGGCGCGAAGAGATGGTCGATCCCGTCGACGTTGTGCTCGTTCTTGAAGACGCGGGTGAATTCCCGGATGGCCGCCTTGTTGGATTCGATGGTCATGCTCTTGAGCTCCTGCATCCCGATCCGCGGGGCCTACGGCCCCTTCGAGGCCACCAGCCGGTAGTCGGTGAAGGTCACGCCATCGCTGACGAGCTCGGGGCGGTAGGCCGCCTCGAAGCGCTTCACCGCCTCGGATGCGGCGTGCGCGGCGTGCGCGGCGGCGTCCTCGAAGATGAAGAAGTGCACGAAGCGGGTCGGGTCGTCCTCGCGCTGCCAGGCGGTGTACATGCGCGTCCCGGGCTCGCGCTCCAGGACCTGCGGCATGAAATCCTCGATGGCGCGGCGCACCTTGTCGACGCCGCCAGGCCGCACCTGATATTCCGCGATCGTGTAGATCGGCATGCCAGTTCCCCTTTCCGTGCAACAGCTTGCGGTCCGTCCAGGACGGCGCGCCCGGCGACCCTCGGCGGCGGTTTCCGCTGCCAGGACCGCGACTGGAGCCGGACCCTATGCGGGCTGGCCGAACGTGGATATTGCCGATCATCCACAACATCGCCCGCCCCGATTGTGGGCCTTCACAACGGACGGGGGATGCGGACGCGGGGGCGGCCCCATGGCCATCCTCGGCGCCCTGCCTTAGCCTTCGGCCATGGCGACCGTCCTCGCAGTCCATGCCCATCCCGACGACATCGAGCACCTGGCGGCCGGGACGCTGGCGGTGCTGGCGGCCAAGGGCCACGCGATCCGCATCGCCACCCTGACCGCCGGCGAGTGCGGGTCGGCCGACACCGACCTTGCCGCCACGGGGCGGATCCGCAAGGACGAGGCCGCGCGGGCCGCGGCGCTGATCGGCGCGGAATACCATTGCGCCGACCTGCCCGATCTCGGCGTCTTCAACGACGACCGCTCGCGCCGCGCGGCGACCGAGCTGATCCGCTGGGCGCGGCCCGACGTGGTGATCGCCGCCTCGCCGGTCGACTACCATCCCGACCACGAGGCCGCGAGCCAGCTGGTGCGCGACGGCTGTTTCGCCAGCTCCGTCCCCAACTACCGCACCGGCGCCGCCGCGCCGCTGGAGGCGATCCCGCACCTCTATTTCATGGACCCGATCGGCGGGCGCGACCGCGAGGGACGCCCGATCGTCGCCGACTTCGCGGCCGATATCGCCGGCGGCTTCGCCCTGAAGCAGCAGATGCTGGCCGCCCACGCGAGCCAGGCGCAGTGGGTGGCGCGCCAGCACGGCGTCGCCGACCACCTGGCGTCCATGGAGGCCTGGTCGCGCCGTCGCGGACGCGACTTCGGCCGCGACCTGGCGGAGGGCTTCCGCCAGTACCGGCGCGAGCCCTATCCGCGGACGCCGCGGCTTCAGGACCTGCTGGGCGAGGCGCTGGTCCTGGCCGCGTCGTAGCGGGCCCGCATCGGGCTTCCGGGGGGCCGGCTATTTCTTGGCGGGCGCGGCCGGCGCGGCGGGCGCCGCGGCGGTCGTGGTGGTCACCGGCCCCGAGCCGTCGACCGGGGTGCTGGACGCCGTGGCGGCCTGCTGGGCCTGCTGCTGCAGCTGGCTGTCGGGCACGGCCGACGGCGGCGCGTCGGTGGACACCACGGCCTTGGCGGTGCCGGTGTCGGCCTCGGCCTTGCGCGCCTGGCTGCAGGCCGAAAGCCCGAGCGCCAGCACGCCGGCGGCGGCGAGGGCGATGTAAGCGGATTTCATGGTCGCGGTCCTTCTCGCGGAGGGGGCGCGAGGCAGAACCCCAAGCTTGGCCGCCTGGTTCCTGGGCCGGCGGTCGCGGAAATTCCTCCACGAACGCCACGAAGGGGGGCGCGCCTGGAGACTCCGCGAAGCGGAGGCTCAGTCCTTCTAGCCACGGAAAACACGGAAAGAGCACGGAAAGCGCCGGCGTTCTTCCGTGCTCTTTCCGTGTTTTCCGTGGCCAAACTTAAGAGGCGCCCGCTGCGCGGGCCTTTCGGGACTAGACCCGCTCGTGGGGTCGCGGGGTCTTCTGCCGCTACCGCGCGGGCTGGCCGGCCGCCGCCGTGGGCTGCGGGGCTGGCTCGGCGGGCGCAGGCGCTGCGACCGGCGTCGGCGTGACCGGCAGGGGCGGCGGCGGCCCGGGCGGGATCGGGCCGTTGTTCAGATGCTTCAGGGCCGTGACCATGTAGCTGCGCCAGATCTCCGAGGGCGCGGTGGCGCCGGTGATCCTGACCATCGGCTTGGCGTCGTCGCGGCCGGTCCAGACCACGGTCGCCAGGCCCCCGGTGTAGCCGCAGAACCAGGCGTCCTTGTAGTCCGAGGTGGTGCCGGTCTTGCCGGCCAGGTCGTAGCCGGGGATGGCGGCGTGGGTCCCGGTGCCCGAGGCCATGACCGTGCGCATCATCCGCTGCATCTCGCCGAGCGCCGGGTTGAGCGTGGCCTGGACGGGCGCCGCCGGGCGATGCTGGAACAGCACCCGGCCGTCCGCGGTGCGGATCTTCTCGATGCCGTAGGCCGCCACGCGGTAGCCGCCGTTGCCGAAGGCGTCGTAGGCCTGGGCCATCTCCAGCGGGGTGACGAGGGTGGTGCCGAGCGCCATGGCCGGGTCGGTGTTGACTGGGCTCACGATGCCCATCCGGTGGGCGGCGGCGGCGACGTTGTCGCGGCCCACCTCGTCGGCGAGCCGGGCGGCCACGGTGTTGATGGAGTGGGCCAGCGCCTGCTCCATGGTGATCGGGCCCAGGAATTCCGGCTCGAAATTCCGCGGCGACCAGCCGTTGATGGTCACCGGCTCGTCGACCACCATGAGGTCGGGCGTGCGGCCGGACTCCATGGCGGCCAGATAGACGAACGGCTTCCAGGCCGAGCCCGCCTGCCGGTGGGCGTCGATGGCCCGGTTGAAGGGCCCGCGCGCATAGTCGACGCCGCCCACCATCGCGCGCACCCGCCCCGCGCCGTCCAGGGAGACGACGGCGGCCTGGGCGACGCCCTGCTTGGCGAAGCGGCCGGTGACGGCCTTGGCCGCCTCGCCGGCGGCGATCTCGCTCGGCAGGTCCAGCGTGGTCTCGACCACCAGGTCCTGCCTGACCGCGCCCACCGCGAGCCGGGTCTGGCCGTCCAGCCAGTCGATGAAGTACTGGGCCGGCGCCGTGGGGGCGGTCTTCCAGACCTTCGGCGTCTGGCTGAGCGCCTTCTCGCGCTCGCCCGCGCTGATCGCGCCGGTCTCGACCATGGCGTCGAGCACCAGCCGGGTCCTTTCGGCCGACTTCTCCGGCTCGGTGGCCGGATCGTAGTGGGTCGGCGACTTCAGTATGCCCGCCAGGGTCGCGGCCTCGCGGATCGTCAGCTTCGACGCCGGCTTGTTGAAATAGCGCTGGGCGGCGGCCTCGATCCCGTAGGCGCCCTCGCCGAAATAGACCCGGCTGAGATAGAGGGCGAGGATCTGCTTCTTCGAATAGGCGCGCTCGAGCTGCACCGAATACATCAGCTCGGTGGCCTTGCGCTCGATGGTCTGGTCGGCGCTCAGGAACAGGTTGCGCGCCAGCTGCTGGGTGATGGTCGAGGCGCCCTGGCTCTTGCCCGAGCCCAGGTCGGCGATCACCGCGCGCGCCATGCCCATGGGGTCGAAGCCCGCGTGGTCGTAGAACCGGCGGTCCTCGATGGAAACGAACGCCGCCGGCACGTAGCTCGGCAGGCGCGCGAGGTCGGCCGGCGGCGCAAACCGCCCGCCGCGCACCCCCAGCACCGCGCCCGCGCGGTCCACATAGGTGATCTGCGCCTCGCGCACGATCGGCGGCAGGCGCGGCAGGTCGCCCGAGGACAGGGAGAAGGAGCCGGCGGCAAGAAGGGCGGCGAACAAGGGCGAAGTCTCCAGATGGACGGACCGGCCCCTCAGCGATCCGTCGTCCCCCTGTTTTGTCGCCGCTCGCCCTTAAGCGAAAGATAATTCGCGGTAATGCGGCGCTTGGGCGCAAACGCCAGCTACCTACCTCCCCCGCGAAGCGGCGGGAGGGGGTAAGGAGCGACCGATTGCGGCGACGCAATCGGTATCCGATCAGTCCGGGGGACTGATCGGCGCGACGAACGCCCGCGTCCACGACGCGGGCTGGGCGGCCGAAGAGCCGATGGTGGAGGGGGCGAGCCCCTCCCGCCGCCGCTCCGCCGCGATCAGCGCCTCCGCCTGAACCAGCACAGCGTCCGCCGCGCCGCCGAGGTCATGATAGATCCGCGAGGCCGGGATGCGATGCACGCGGACGCCCTGGCTCATCAGCCCGTCCGCCCCATGTCGCTGCCCGCCGCCCGCCCCCTCCACCACGCCCTCTTCGGGGCGCGGTCCCCCTCCCGCCGCTTCGCGGGGGAGGTGAGAACATCACATGAGCATAGCGGCCATCGAGCCAAGCCGGCCGGCCGTAACGCCGCGCCCCCTACCGGCCGCGGCCCTGGGCGTTGATCACCAGGTGAGGCGTCGTGAGCGGATCGGTAGCGGTCGCGCTATCAGTCCGCGCGGCTAGAGCTGGGGCTTCTATCAAATATCAGTTGGCCCGCACTAACTGTGGCGCCGGGTACAAAGGCGTAGACCTTTGCTGGGTCCATCCCAGGCCTGGGGACGATTTGGCTCACTGTGTAGACGAACCCCGTTTGGTGATGAGTCCTATCAACACCGGAGAGGTAATCCACGCAGCCAATAACGGACAGACCGATGCCGCCCGGGTTGCGGGCAAGCCCCTTAGCGATCTGGTCGGGCTCAAACCCAGCGTTGTTGGTGTAGGGGTTTCCGGGATTGCTTTCTCCAGGGAAGATCACAAATCCGCTGGCCGGATTGTTCGACTTCATTTTCCGGAGATTGCCGCAAAGAATCTCTTGCTCAGCTTCGGGTTCGACTCCGACGCCTTCCACCCACCCCACGAAGCTGGGTCGGACGTTGAAAGCGGGGGATTGGCCAACGTTTTTGATTGACACCTTAAGGCGGAGAAGGCTGCCGACTATGTAGGTCGAGCCGTTGCGGCGGCGAGCCTGGAAAAACGTCACCGGGCCGTCCGGGGCTACCTCGACGGAGAGCCAAGCGCGGCGCCCGGCCTTGGCGTCGTCAAGCTGCCCGTCCATCGCGCCAAGCTGTTTGAAGAATATAACGTCACTAGCGATAGCGGCCAGGGCGATCACACCGGTGAGGCCGATAATCACGCGGTCTCCTGGTTTAATCGCTTTGAAAAACATCTTGAGACGATGGCAGAAGGCCTTAGCGCGGCTAACAGAAACCATGCAGTAAACGCCCCCTGGTTGATCTCTACCTGAACACCCACATCGGTTTCCGGCAAGCCTATCTCAGCTACCTACCTCCCCCGCGAAGCGGCGGGAGGGGGACCATCGGCCGACCCCGGCCTTGGGCCGGGGGAAGAGCCGATGGTGGAGGGGGCGAGCCCCATCCGCCGCCGCTCGTCCGCGATCAGCGCCTCCGCCTGCACCAGCACAGCGTCCGTCGCGCCGCCGAGGTCATGATAGATCCGCGAGGCGGGAATGCGATGCACGCGGACGCCCTGGCTCATCAGCCAGCGATCGCGCGCCTCGTCCTTGGCCCGGGCCGCGTCGTCCCAGTGGGTGGCGCCGTCGACCTCCACCGCCAGCTTTGCGGCGGGACAATAGAAGTCGAGGATGACCCCGCCGAACGGGTGCTGGCGACGAAAGGTGGGCTTGTCGGGGCCGCGTCCGCGCAGCCGGCTCCAGAGCATCACCTCCGGCTCGCTCATGGCCTTGCGCATCGCCCGGGCGCGGCTGGTGATGAGTGTGCGTCGCATGGTCCTGCCGGTGGCTCGCCCCCTCCACCACGCCCTCTTCGGGGCGCGGTCCCCCTCCCGCCGCTTCGCGGGGGAGGTAGAACATTACGGGAACATATCGGCGATGGAGTCAAGCCGCCCGGCGGTAATGCGGCGCCTTCGGCCCTACCAGCCGCGGCCCTGGGCGTTGATCACCAGGTGCGGCGTGGTGAGCGGGTCGGCGCCGCCGCGGGGCAGGATGCGGACCACTGCGGTGGTCGCGCCGAGGGCCCGCAGCCGGGCCTCGACCGTCTGGGCGCGGCGCTGGGCGAGGTCGCGCAGGTGGGCCGCGTCGCCGTGATTGTCGGCGTCGGGCAGGATCACCACCTCGGTCTTGGGATTGCAGGAGAGCCAGTGGGCGGCGGTCTCCAGCCGCCGCTGGCCGACGGGATCGATCTCCGCGTCGTCGAAGCCGAAGCCGACGTCCACCGGCGAGATGGCGGCGAGCGCCTGGGTCGTGCAGGCGGCGGCCTGGGTCCCGGCGCGGCCGCGGGCCTCGATCACCGCCCGGCTGGGCGAGGGCTTCACGGTGGGCGTCAGGCAGCCAGAGAGCGCCGTGGCGCAGGCGAGGCCCGCGATGGCGAGCAGGAGAAGGCGTTGCGACATGCCTCGCCAGCTACCACCGGCTCCGCCCGGCGCTAAGCGGAAATTCGCGCGCCCCCGGCGGTCAGGAAAAAATCACTGAATTTTTGGCGGCCGCCGACCTGGGCCTTACACTGTCCGGTTGGACGGCGGGCGCATGGGCCGGGCGTCCTCGAAGGTCTTTCTCAGAGTCCATATCCAGGCTCGCGCCGCCGTCAGGGGGCCTGGCGGACGCCGGCCGTGCGCCAGGGGTGCGGAGTCTATTGCGACGGACCCAACTTCGCGCCCGCCTGGCCCTCGCGCTTGCTTGCCGTGCGGTCAAGCCGCGCTCAATCTGCCGGGGGATCCTGACGGAGCGGCGCGCATGAAGATCGACCTCCTCTCGCCGCAAAGCTTCGCGGCCGGCCAGCCGCACGACCAGTACCGCTGGCTGCGCGAACACGCGCCGGTCCGCTGGCACGAGGAGCCGGGCGGGGCGGGGTTCTGGGCGGTCACCCGGCACGCCGACGTCTGGGCCGTGGACCGCGATTTCCAGGCCTTCTCGTCCGAGCCGACCATCATGATCCCCGACCCGCCGCCCAGCCAGGCGGACGCCTTCGGGCCCTACAAGATGATGCTGATGATGGATCCGCCGGAGCACACGGCGTTCCGCAAGCTGATCCGCCAGGCGTTCACCCTGCCGGCCGCCCGCCTGCGGGAGGAGCGCATCAAGGCGCTGGCCCGCCAGATCGTCGACGCGGTGATCGAGACGGGGGAATGCGACTTCGTGGCCGAGCTGGCCGGCGAGATGCCGTCTTTCGTGATCGCCGAGCTGATGGGCCTGCCGCCCGCCGACGGGCGCGAGCTCTACAAGCTCACCGAGACGATCCACACCGCGCCCGAGGCCCTGCCGCCGGGGGCCGGCCAGGTCGCGGTGATGAAGATGTTCGAATACGCCACCGGGGTGATCGCCGAGAAGCGGGCGCGGCCCGCCGACGACCTGGCCTCGAAGCTCTTGGCCTGCGAGGTGGACGGCCGGCGCCTGAGCGACATGGAGTTCCTGCTGTTCTTCCTGCTGCTGGTCGACGCGGGCGGGGACACCACCCGCAACCTGCTGTCCGGCGGCCTCCTGGCGCTGATGGAGGACCCGGCGCAGTTCGCCTGGCTGCTGGCCGACCTGCCCGGGCGGCTGCCGGCGGCGCGGGAGGAGCTGCTGCGCTGGACGAGCCCGGTGATCTACATGCGGCGCACCGCCCGGCATGACGTCGAGCTGGCCGGCCAGCAGATCCGCTGCGGCGACAAGGTGGTCATGTACTTCGGCGCCGCCAACCGCGACCCGGCGGCCTTCGAGGCGCCGGAGACCCTGGACCTGGCGCGCGACCCCAATCCGCACATCGCCTTCGGGACCGGGCCGCACGGGTGCCTGGGCCAGCACATCGCCCGCATCGAGATCGACGCGATGCTGAGCGAGGTCCTGACCCGCATGACCGGCTTCGAGCTGGACGCGCCGCCGGAGTGGCTGGCCTCGAACTTCATCTCCGGGCCGAAGACCATGCCGCTCAGCTTCCGGGCCGCCTGATGCGGACGCCCGTCCTCCTGCTCGCCCTGCTGCTGGCCGCGTCGAGCGCCCAGGCGGCCGGCTACCGCGCGCCACGCAACGCGCTGGGACACCCCGACCTGGGCGGCCTTTGGACGAGCACCTCGCTCACCGAACTGGAGCGGCCGGCGCGCTTCAAGACCCTGACCGTCCCGGACGCCGAAGCGGCGGCCTATGAGCAGCATCGTCCCGGCGAGTTCAGCAACACCGACATCGACGACGTCGGCGGCCGCCAGTCGGAGGCCAACTTCTGGGACCTGGGCGCCCGGCTCGCGCGGATCGACGGCAAGGCCCGCACGTCCTGGATCGTCGAACCGGCCGACGGGAAGCTGCCCTACACGAAGGAGGGCGCCGCGGAGCGCGCGCGTCACGCCCAGGCGGTGTCGAGCCCGGCCAATCCGGAGAGCCGCACGCCCTCCGAGCGCTGCCTCGTCGCGGGCTGGGCCGCGGCCGGGCCGCCCATGCTCAACAGCCCCTACGCCAACGAGTACCAGATCGTGGAGACGCCGGGCGCGGTCGCGATCCACATGGAGTCCGTCCACGACGTGCGCATCGTGCGGCTGGACGAACGGCGCCACGCGCCGCCGAACATCCGGCCCTGGATGGGCGATTCCATCGGCTGGTGGGAGGGCGAGACCCTGGTGGTGGAGACCACCAACTTCAATCCCGGCGACGCGCCCAAGCTGCCCACCACCCTCTACATCTCGACCGAGGCCAAGGTGACGGAGCGGTTCACCCGCATCGGGCCAGGGCGCCTGCTCTACGAGTTCGCCGTGGACGATCCGAAGACCTTTTCCCAGGTCTGGCGGGCGCAGATGCTGTTCGAGGCCTCCAAGGGGCCGATCTACGAATACGCCTGCCACGAGGGCAACTATTCGCTGCCCGGCATCCTGGCGGGCGCCCGGCGGGAGGAAGCCCTCGCGCGGTCGCCGTCGACGCCGCGCTGAACAACCTTGGCCATGCGTTGACAACCGCGGGTTGCTCCCCCTCAATGCCCGCGCGCCGGGGGAGCCAAGATGCCGTTGAGTGGCGAAACCGTCTCGGTCGCGGGCAGCGGCATCGTCTTCAACAACACCTACGACGCGGGAGTCACGGACGGCGTCCGGGCGGCGATCCTCAGCGCCGAGAACTATCTCCAGGCCCATTTCACCGACAAGGTGACGCTCAACGTCACCTTCAACTACGACCCCGAGGGGCCCGACGAGGTCGCCAGCAACAGATTCAACGTCTACTCGATCAGCTACAGCCAGCTGGTCAGCGCGCTGAACGCGCATGCCACGACGGCGGATGACCGGCTGGCCGTCGCGGGCTTGCCTGCGCAGGACCCCTCCAACGGCGCAGGGTTCGAGATCACCAGCGGCGAGGCCCAGGCGCTGGGGATATTTTCGGAGTCGGGCCAGAACGACGTCACGGTGACGATCAACAGCCTGCAGCCGTGGACGGTCGGCTCGGACCTGATCGGCGCGATCGAACACGAGCTCACCGAAGGCGGATTTGGACGGGTGCAGTCCCTGGGGCTCGATCGGGGCGGTCAGTTCGCGCCGCTGGACCTCTTCCGCTTCAACGGTTTCGGCCAGCACGACTTCACCGGCGGCGGCGACAATCGCCTGGCCTTCTTCGGGGTCGACGGCGCACACCTGTCGGATCTGATCTTCCACAACGCCGTCGGCCCGAACGGCGTCAACGACGGCTTCGATCTGGGCGACTGGGACTTCACCTTCGAGGACGCCTTCGGGCCCGGCGGGGGCGGCCAGCCGGCCAGCATCTCGGCGGTCGATCTTCAGCTGCTGGACGTCCTGGGCTTCACGCCCAGCGGGGCGCCGGCCGGGAGCGGACCGGACGACTACGCCGACAGCTTCGCCGACATGACGCATCCGTTCGGACAGGTTTCGGTGGGCGCGCCGCTCACCGCGGCCCTGCAGGCGATCGAGGACCGCGACTGGTTCAAGGTGCAGCTCAACGCCGGGACCGACTACGTCATCAACCTCACGGCGCAGGACGGCGGGGGCGGCACGCTCGACGACCCGGTCCTGAGACTTCACGATGCCTCAGGGGCGCAGATCGCCTTCAACGACGACGCCGATTCCAGGACCTTCGACTCGCGCCTCGTCGTCCATCCTGCGGCGAGCGGGACCTTCTACCTCGAGGTCGGCTCGTTCGGGGACTTCACCTCCGGCTCCTACACCTTGAGCGTCCAGGCCGGCGTGACGGTCTCGACGGCCGGGAACGACGTCATGGTGGCGCCGGCGGGCGGAGCGACGCTGATGGGGGGCGCCGGCGACGACACCATCACCGCCGACACCGGCCAGACCTACCTGCGCGGCGAAGACGGCGACGACGTGGTCAACGGCGGCGCCGGCTTCGACGACATCAACGGCAACATGGGCGCCGACACGATCCATGGGAACGCCGGCGACGATTGGGTGGTCGGCGGCAAGGGTAACGACAGCCAGACCGGAGACAGCGGCGACGACATCGTCTGGGGCAATCTCGGCAACGACACGCTGAGCGGCGGCCCGGGCGCCGACCAGGTTCGGGGCGGCCAGGGTGACGACTCCCTGAGCGGCGGGTCCGGCAATGATTTCATCTCCGGCGACCGGGGCAACGACACCGAGAGCGGCGGCTCGGGCGCGGATATGTTCCACGACAGCCAGGACGCGGGCATCGATCGCGTGCTGGATTTCCACTACGCGGAGGGGGATCGGGTGCAACTGGATCCCGGCACCACCTTCACCGTGAGCCAGGTGGGCGCCGACACGGTGATCGACATGGGCGGCGGCAACCAGATGATCCTGGTGGGCGT
>Ga0105240_10004712_pt1 | contig 20590 bp, 19 predicted proteins | sample KBSC54metaG_FD_80426 | JGI IMG/M metagenome (GOLD analysis project Ga0105240, IMG submission 80426) | Corn rhizosphere microbial communities from Kellogg Biological Station, Michigan, USA - KBS C5-4 metaG | ecosystem: Host-associated > Plants > Roots > Rhizosphere > Soil | place: Michigan, USA... | reverse complement strand
GCCAGGGTGCTCAAGGTCGCAGTCGTCTCGCGTCTCTAGTTCGTGCGGTAGTTCGTGAAGGTGAGCTCTACGCCGAGATCCCGCCCCCGCAGGGTTGAGATGATGGCCTGCAGGTCGTCGCGATCTTTGCCGGATATTCTTACGGTATCGCCTTGAATGCTTGCCTGCACCTTCTTTTTTGAGTCTTTGACGATACGGACAATTTCCTTGGCCTTTTCCGTGGGGATTCCCTGCTGCAGCGTGATCTTCTGCCGCACGCTCTGCCCGGCTGCCGGCTCGACCTTTCCGTAGGTCAGGTTCTTGAGCGAGACACCGCGCTTGACGAGCTTCTGGCCAAGGATCTCCTTCACGGCCTCTAGCTTGTATTCGTTCGCCGAGGCCAACTGGATCGCGTCCGCGCCCTCGAGATTGATTTCGGAGTGAGAGTCTTTCAGGTCGAAGCGCTGGCGAATCTCTTTGATAGCCTGATCGATCGCGTTGCGCACTTCCTGCATGTCGACCTTGCTGACGATATCGAATGAATTGTCCTGGGCCATGATTCCGTTCCTCAGATTGCCTGGGTTGCTGTCGTTCCGCTCTCAAGGCGGTGCAACACTATCAGTTTCCCATGCCAAGGGGAAGGTTGAACAATCGGCAGAAGTTTCTTGTAGTTACGGCCGCAATCTCTTCCGGAGAGACGGTGTGGAGCTCGGCGATAGTTTGCGCGGTCTGCACCACATAGGAAGGCTCATTGCGCTTGCCGCGCAGGGTATTCGGCGCCAGCCAGGGCGCGTCGGTTTCAACGAGAATACTATCGAGGGGCACACGCCCGGCCACATCACGAAGCGGCTGCGCCCTGGGGTAGGTCACGTTTCCGGCGAAGGAGATAAGGAATCCCAAATCGAGGGAGCGCCGGGCCTGCTCCCAACCTCCGCCAAAACAATGCATTACGCCGCCGAGGCCAGTCGATGCCCAGTGTTCGTCCAGCACTTCAAAAAGGTCGTCCCACGCGTCAGTCAATTCGTTCGTCCCGCGGCAATGGATCAGGATCGGCCGCTTGCGCCGCGCAGCGATCAGAAGCTGAGCGATGAGGCCCTCCCTCTGAACGGGATGAGGAGCGCCCTCGTGGTAGTAGTCGAGCCCGATCTCGCCGCATGCAATCACCTCCGGCTGGGCAAGCAGATCGTCGAGCCCGCCGAGTGCCACTTCATCGGCTTCGGGCGTGTTGTGGGGATAGATTCCGGCACTGGCATAGAGCCGGGGCAGGCCGGGTTTGCCGTTGTACTCGCGGCAAATCTCCAGGCCGCGATGCATCTCCGCCGGCCCCTCTCCGATGCCGATCGAAAGCACCGCGCCGACTCCAACGTCGGCGGCGCGGCGAAGCATCTCTTCGCGATCTTCGTCGTAGCGGGGGCTGTCGAGATGGGCGTGTGAATCAATCAGCAAACAAGTGCCTCCCGACAAAGTTGCTCCGATGCAGAATGCGATCAGGGTTGAGGATGAAGCACCTGGAGTCCGAGATGCTGTTCGAAACCGTCGAAGTCGCGGTCGCTATGCAGCAACTCGTGGCCGCTCTCGATGCAGAAAGTTGCTATAAGGCAGTCAATCGTGCTTCGGACCGTCAGGCCCAACCTGCGCAGTGCGCGGTAGTTTCGCGCAGCGTTGATGGCCAGATTTCGATTTCCTGTGTCGAAGACAGTGAACTGCCTCAGGGCGTTTAGAGTCTCGGTGAATGAATCTTCATCTCGAATACCTTGAAGGACCTCGGTCAGAACCAACTCCGTGATTCCTATCTGGCCGAGATCATCCTGTTGATCCAGCCATTCGGTCTTGACGTCGATCCGTCCGGAAAAGTAATTCACAAGTACAGAGGTATCGACGATGACCATGGCGATCAGCCGCGGCTTCTAACTGCGGTGGCACGTACTGGCTCAGCTGGCTGTTGTGAAATGGGCTGTTTTGACTCGCCTGTCTCGCGGCGCTTTCTCAGGATTTCTTCATCGGAGGCAAACCAGTCGTCGTCAGGGCCGCGCCAAACTACTTTTCCGCGCAACCTGCGGAACCCCTCCTGAGCTTTGAGTTCCACAACTTTGCGTAGCGCAGCCTCCACGGTGGCTCGCTTGGAGGTCGCCCCCGTCGCTTTCATGGCCTTCTTCATCAATTTGTCGTCGATGTCGATGTTCGTGCGCATACCCTGCTCCGATGTGTAAGGATAGCACGATTTATGTGTATGCTCTGCGGCGGCGCGGCTACTTCAACCGCGCCCCAAGCGGCACATCTTCGAGGAATCCTGCGAGTACCGGAGCGCCATCGGGCGGCAGCGATGCCGCCAGCAACATGCCGTTTGACTCGAGGCCGCGCATCTTTCGCGGCGCCAGATTCGCAACGATCACGATCTTGCGTCCGATCAGCTTTTCCGGCTCGTAATACTGCGCGATTCCGGCGAGGATCTGACGTTTCTCATAGCCAAGATCCACTTCGAGGCGCAGCAGCTTGTCTGCTTTCGGAATTCGCTCCGCCACTAACACTTGCGCTACCCGCAGCTCCACCTTGGCGAAGTCATCAATGCTGATGTGGTTTGTCTGCGCCGGCTGTGTCGGCGCTTCCGGAGGGTTTCCCTTGTTCTCCTGCGAATCGAGAGGCTTGTTTGCAGGGGCTGACGGCGGCGTTGAATCGAGGCGGCTGCTCGTCAACTCGGCAGGCACCTGGTCTACTTTTGCAGTCGGCACCGGTTTCTGCGATGCGGGCGCCTGCGTCACAGGAGTTGGCGCGCTTCCCGATGGTCCGTCTTCCGTGCTGGATCCAGCGCCGGCTGAAGGCTGCACTGACGTGGAGGAGGGGGCCTCATTTACAACCGCCGGAGCACCAGGCTGCGGCTTTACCCCCAGCGCGGATGGGGGCGCCTCAGGAGCAGCGGTCTCCTTATGGCTGGCGGCCTCCACCGCATTCTTGTTGTTTTCGTCTTCTAGATTCTGCATACGGGTGACTGCGTCCTTTTCAGCGCGCGGGAAGAGGGGTGCGGGCTCACCCAGTTTCGTGCCGGGCTTCAATCCGCCCCACGCAACGTTGGTTAGAAATGCATGCTTCGCAGCATCGGCGATGTCGCCCTGGCCCAGCTGCTGCCACACCTTGGATGCGGCGTCCGGCAGGATGGGATAAACGAGCGCCGTGATGACGCGGATGGCTTCGGCTGCTGCAGCCAGAACACGCGCCTGGAGTACGGCTTGATCGGATTCCGATCGATCGGCCGGGCGCTTCCATGGCGCATTGGCGGTCAGATAACCGTCTGTCTCCGCAACCAGGTTCCAGAGCGACTTGAGCGCATCAGAGAAGTTCAGCTCGTCGAAGAGCGGAGCGAATTGAGCGATCGTCCGCGTTGTGCTTTCGCGAAGAGCGGTTTCGGCGGGCGTCTCTGGCCCAGACTCAGGCACCAAGCCGTCGAAATACTTATGCACCATGTTGACCACGCGGCTTACGAGATTGCCGTAGCCATTGGCCAGATCGCCGTTGTATCGCTGCACCAGCGCATCGAAGCTGAAGTTGCCGTCCTGCCCGAAGGGGATCTCGCGCAGCAGGAAGTACCGGAGCGCATCAGCGCCTAGCACTTCGCGCACGGTGTCGGCGCGAACGATATTCCCGCGGGACTTCGACATCTTGCCCTGATCGAAGAGCAGCCAGCCGTTCGCTTTCACTGAGCGTGGAACCGGAATGCCCGCAGCCATCAAGAATGCTGGCCAGTAGACGCAATGGAAGCGGCTGATTTCTTTGCCAATCAGGTGAATGTCCGCAGGCCAGAATTTTGCGAAGCGCGCCTGGTCCGCCGGATCGTCTGACCCATACCCAAGCGCCGTGATGTAGTTCGCAAGCGCATCGAACCAGACGTAGACAACTTGGCTGTCATCGTCCGGGACTGGAATTCCCCAGCTAAAGCTGCTCCGGCTGATAGAGACATCCGCGAGCCCACTGCGCACAAATGAGATAACCTCGCGGCGCGTCGACTCCGGCTGCATGAAGCCGGGATTCGCTTCGTAAAACTCCAGCAGCTTGCGCTCGAATGCCGACAGCTTGAAGAAGTAGTTCTCCTCGCTGACGGTCTCCGTGATTCGACCGCAGTCGGGGCAAGGTGCCCCGGGTGGCACATCGACCCACGCCTCGTCGGAGACGCAGTACTGGCCGGTATACGAGCCCTTGTAGATGAACCCGCGATCGCGCAGTGTCGCAAAGAGCTTCTGCACGCCTCTCTTGTGCCGCGGCTCTGTCGTCCGAACGAAATCATCGTACGTCAGTCCAAGGCGGTCCCAAAGCGCGCGGAACTCACCTGCGATATGGTCCGCGAAGTCCTGCGGCGTGCGCCCCGCCAGCTTGGCTGAGCGCTCGATCTTCTGGCCGTGCTCGTCGGTTCCGGTGAGAAACCAAGTATCGATTCCCATGGCCCGCTTCCGCCGCGCAATCGTGTCACAGACGATCGTGGAGTACGCGTGGCCCAGGTGCGGACGCGCATTCACGTAGTAAATCGGCGTAGTCAGGTAAAAGCGGGAGGAATTGGAATCGGTCTTGGCCATTGAGTCAGGGACAGCTTATGGCTACAAGGCTGAAACCAGGCCAGAAGCTGCATCCTCTTCATCTTACGGCATTGAGACTGCTGATTTTTCAGTGAGACGCGCCCAACTCCAGTGGGTCGCCCGTCCTGTGGTCGGTGATCTGAAAGCGCAGGAAGTCGTGGATCGCAGCCCGTGCCACCGCGTCTTCCGACACCAGCGAAACTCGCCCGCCTGCTTCCAACTGGTTATAGGCAAAGTGGATCTTCTCTTTCAGCAGCTTCATCGTGGTCACGCCCGGAGGAATGGTGTCGTGGACAAACATCGGCGTGGAGAAGTCTCCCTGGCCGAACATCTGGGCGATGTGCATCAGATGCATCTGGATTGCCTCGATGTTTGCGGAGTCTTTAGGATCGTCTGCGGTCACTTCAATGGTGCCGCCATCTTCCGCGAGCCGGAAATGATGCGTGGTCTTGTCGTGAGGGAAGCCCATCGCCTGGTCTCCATGGCTCTCGACCATCGCGTGATGCGCGTCTGAGCCCATATGAGAGGCGTGCATGGGACAGGGATGATCTGAACCGGTCGCGGCCTGCGAAAACCCGCACTGCCCCCACACAACCAGAAACACCGGAATTGCCGCCCGAACTAGCATCTTCATCGCTGCGTTCTCCTTCGTTGCAAATTGCCGTTCGTTGCTCCTGGTGGAGGAGCGGCCGCGAGCGAGTGCAGCAGGTGAACACGCTTTCCGGCCTCGCCCTGCCCAAGTCGTGATCGCCAGTGATCGACGATCTGTTCCATGTACTTCCGAAGCCGCACGAGGTCTTTGATCTGCCCCTCCAGCGACGCGAGTTTGTTTTCGAGCAAGCCGAAGACGCGTTTGCAGGGGGCACAGCCGCGGTCCCTGGCCTGCAGAATCTCTGCAAGTTCCACGAGTGTGAACCCAAGCCGCAATGCGTGCTGGACGAGCTTCACGCGCTCGAGGCTTTCCGGCGGGTACGACCTGTAGCCCGACTGGCTTCTGGGAGCCTGAGGCAGCACGCCGATCCGCTCGTAGTGGCGCAGCGTGTCGGTACTCACGCCGGCCGCACGGGCCAACTCGCCTGACCGTAAGGCCCTGGCCCTGTCGCTCATGGGAAGAGTATGAACCCTGGAACCGATTCCGGGGTCAAGCAAAAAATGCGTGCCGGCCAGCGACCTCCCGCAAGAGCCCGTCCTTCCGCAGACGGCCTGCCCTGGACGAAGCCGGCGGGCGGCGAATCCCGACTTTCGGTATCATCAGGTTATGCAGCATGTCGCGGCCCTTCCCGGCTTCCGCACCTACGATCCACTCCTTGAGCCCGTCGCCGCCAAGGTGCAGGCGGGTACCCGCCTCGATGCAGCGGACGGCCTCACTTTATACCGCTCTAAGGATGTGCTGGCCGTGGGCTGGCTGGCGAACTACGTGCGCGAGCGGATGCATGGCGACGTCACTTACTTCAACGTGAACCGCCACATCAATCCGACGAACGTGTGCGTTGCCGCCTGCAAGCTTTGCGCTTTTGGCCGCAAGAAGGGTGACCCCGCCGGATACACGATGGCTCTCGAAGAGGCCTGGCAAACTGCAGCATCCGGTTACAGCGAAGCCGTGACGGAGTTTCACATCGTCGGCGGCCTGCATCCTGACCTTCCCCTCGAGTACTTCCTCGACCTCGTGCGCGGGCTCAAGCAGCGCTTTCCCAAGGTCCACATCAAGGCCTTCACCATGGTTGAGGTAGCCTATCTCGCGCGACGCGCCAAGCTTTCGATTCAAGATACGCTGATCAAAATGCGCGAGGCCGGCGTGGACTCGATGCCCGGCGGAGGCGCCGAAATCTTCTCTTCCCGCGTGCGCTCCATCATCTGCGACCACAAGATCGACGGCAGCGAGTGGCTCGACACCGCGCGCCTGGCCCACAAGCTCGGATTCAAGTCGAATGCGACGATGCTTTACGGCCACATCGAGAACGACGAAGACCGCGTGGATCATCTGATGAAGCTTCGCGAAGTTCAGGACGAAACAGGCGGCTTCCAGACATTCATTCCGCTGGCGTTCCATCCGGAGAACACGCCGCTCGATCATCTGCCGGTCACTACAGGTCTGACGGACATCCGCCAGATCGCAGTGAGTCGACTGCTGCTCGACAACTTCCCGCACATCAAGGCCTACTGGCAGATGATGACGCCCAAAATTGCGCAGATCGCTCTCCGCTTTGGCGCAGACGATCTCGACGGTACGGTTGTTGAAGAGAAGATCTATCACGATGCTGGCGCAACCACGCCCCAAGGCATGACGCGCAAGGAACTCTGCCGGCTCATCACTGAAGCGGGCCGCGTTCCCGTTGAGCGCGACACTCTCTATCACGCGGTCACCAGGAACGAGGACACCTTCACCGTGGCCGTGTAGGCGGCAAAGGAAAGTGCAAGTATGGGTGAACTGAGCCTCTACGCGGTTGTCGGCCTCTGCATCGGGTTCATGTGGGGCATCGGCTGCTCGCTCGCAATCCTCTACTCGATCTATCTAGGCGGCTACCGCAAGGCCGTAGAAGATTCGCTCGCCACGCAGAAGTCGCAGCGATTCCTTACGGCGCTGAGAAGGATCGAATTGCGAAGAGCAAGGCAGGCCGCTACTGCCGCAACACCTTCCCGTCCTTCATAACGAAGCTCACGTGCTCGCACGTTGAGATGTCATCGAGCGGATTCGCCGGGACGGCAACGATGTCTGCGAAGTAACCGGGCTTCAGTTCGCCGATCTGCCCGCCCCATCCCAGGAGCTTTGCGCCGTTGATCAAGTCGGCGCGCAGCACATCTGCCGCTTTCATTCCGTACTGCACCATCAGCGTCATCTCGCGGGCCTGCGTTCCGTGCGGAAATGGACCGACGTCGGAACCCACCGCAAAGGAAACTCCCGCTGCAACCTGCTTTTTGAATTCTTTGATCTTGTAATCGAGCATCTCCGCTTGCGTGGCGGCCTGATCCTGCGAGTCGCGGTTCCTGGCGAAGTACTCGAAGATGGTGAACGTCGGCACCGCGAAGATGCCCTTCTCCTTCATCAGGCGAACAGTCTCATCGCTCAGTTGGGTTGCGTGATCGATGGAAGCCACTCCTGCCTGAGCTGCATACAGCGTTCCGGGCTCGCCCATGGCGTGAACACCGACTGTTGTTCCGAGGCGCCGCGCCTCTTCCACCGCTGCGCTCAACTGGGCCGCCGTGTACTGATATGGCGTGTGGAGCACGCCATCGATCATCCGGTCCTTGCCGGTTTCGTAGATCTTGGCGAAGTCCGATCCTTCTTTGTGCTGCTCCCGCATTACTTCAACAAGCTGTTCGGCGGAGTTCGCATAGTCTGCGTTTGAGAGCACATGCTGCGCCGGGTTGTATTTGTTCGCGTCCTCATGACCGCCGAGAATGTCGATGGCATTGCCGCTCAGGCGCAACCGCGGTCCGGGAATGATGCCTTTGTTGATGGCGTCGCGAATGGCTGTGTCTGCAGATCCCGCTCCTTCGGTTCCCATGTCGCGCTCAGCCGTGTAGCCGGCCATCACGTCGTCTTTGGCAGCCTGCTCGGCAAGAATGATGCGCCACGGCACTGACTCTTCGACGGTCTGCAGATCCTCCGCGCCCGGATGCAGAAAGAGATGAATGTGGGCGTCGATCAGTCCCGGCATCAGCGTCGCACCGCCGAGGTCGATGACCTTAGCGCCGGCGGGATGCTCCACGCTCTTGCCCACAGCCTTGATACGGTTCCCCTCAACCAGAACTTCGCCCGGCTGAATCACCGTGCCGCTGTCGACCTGTAGCAGGCGCGCCGCGTGGAGCACGATCGGCGTTTGCGACTGTTGCGCATTCAACAACCACGGCGCGAACGCCACGCACACTCCCACAATCCATGAACAAGAACGCATTTGCTGTCTCCGATACGGATACGAATATACAACCGCGAGCGCGGCGATACGGATCAAGAAATTGCGCTCCTCCGCTTTCCACAAACATTCATCGAGCGAACAGACTGGTAATCAGCGGACGAATGGTATGATCCGGCCAAAGGATTCCAAAAAAACATCATGCAGAACGACTATTACGTACTTGCGCACGAGCAGGCAGGACGGGAACGTGCGGAACTTCGTGCCCAGATCGAACAGCTCCTCGCCCGCGATGCCAGGCTCGAAAAGCTGGTTGATGTATTGAAAGAACTTATCCCAGAGCAGCCGGCCGTCGAAGCGCATGCAGATGGCCACCACGAGCACAACGGTTCACACGAGCATCACGGCTAGGCTTCACCCTCAATCGAATTTGAAAATCGAAATCAATACGCTCCGACTCCGGTAATGTGCTGGCCGAGGATGAGCGCGTGAATGTCGTGCGTGCCCTCATACGTCTTCACGGACTCGAGGTTCATCATGTGACGCATGATGGGGTAGTCCTCCGTGATCCCGTTGGCGCCGAGGATGTCGCGCGAGATGCGCGCGCACTCCAGCGCCATCCACACGTTGTTTCGCTTGGCCATGGAGATATGCTGGTGGCCGACGGTTCCCTTGTCCTTCAGACGTCCGACCTGGAGCGAGAGCAACTGAGCCTTGGAAATTTCAGTCACCATCCACACCAGCTTGTCCTGCACAAGCTGATGGCTCGCGATTGGCTGGTTGTGGAATTGCTTCCGTGTCTTCGCATATTGCAGCGCCGTGTCGTAGCACGACATAGCCGCGCCGATCGCGCCCCAACTGATTCCGTAGCGCGCCTGGTTAAGGCACATCAGCGGGCTCTTCAATCCGCCAGTGCCCGGCAGCAGATTCGAAGCCGGCACATGCACATCCTGCATTGACAGGCCACTGGTGACCGATGCGCGCAGCGACCACTTGCCATGGACTTCGAAGGCACGGAAACCCGGCCGGTTCGTCTCGACAAGGAATCCGCGCACGCGGTTATCTTCGTCCTCGACCTTCGCCCAGATCACCGCCACGTCGGCGATGTTGCCGGAGGTGATCCACATCTTCTCGCCGTTGAGGATGTACCCGTCGCCGGACTTGCGCGCGACGGTTGTCATTCCTCCGGGGTTCGATCCAAAGCCCGGCTCCGTCAATCCGAAGCAGCCTAGCTTCTCGCCCGTCGCCATGGCCGGAAGCCACGCATTCTTCTGCTCGTCGGAGCCGAAGGTGTAGATGGGATACATGCAAAGCGCTGACTGCACGCTCACAAAGCTGCGCAGCCCCGAGTCGCCGCGCTCCATCTCCTGCATTACCAAGCCGTATTCGACGTTCGACATTCCCGCGCAGCCATAGCCGTCGATCGTCGCGCCGAAGAAGCCCAGCTCGCCCATGACAGGCACGAGTTCGCGCGGAAACCGCTCGGTTCGGTAGCACTCTTCAATGATCGGAATCACATTGTCTTCAACGAAGTCACGTGCCGTGCGCCTGACCAGCAGCTCATCTTCACTGAAGCTCGCATCGAGATGAAGAAAGTCAACGCCTTGGAATTTGAATGCCATGATTACACCTTGCCATTTCTGTCCTGCTCAAACCTGCAAGGCTAGCAGACGGGCCTCGGTTGGTTCCAGAGCGGCTATTTGCAGGACTCCGGTTCCTTATCCAGTTTGTTGATTGCCTCAACCTCCGCGGCGTTCACCGCACGGCGATATACTCGCACAGCGCCCACATCGCCCTCGAAGAAGAGACCATCATCGCGCTGAGCGCCGATAAGGATGGGCCCCTTGCTCGACCCCCACGGCCCAAGGTCATCGCGCGTCTGCACCTCGCGACCATTGACGTACATGCGCAGCTTGCCAAGCGTCTGATCGAACACTGCAGCGGTATGCACCCACGAGTCGACGGGGAGGCCATCGCCGTTGACCCAGTAGTCAGTCCATCGCGTGCCGAAGGTGGTCGCGCCCCATTGGGCGGTGGGATTCGGTCCGAAGCCGAGTCGCCACTGCGAGCCCCAGCGCGGCCCCACTTGCGACACCCAGGCTGTGTAGGCTGCGGGTTTGTGCGGCTTCACCCATGCGGTTACGGTGATTGATCCCGCGTTGTCATAATCAGCATTCTTCGGGAACTCGATGTAAGCTCCAGAGCCGTTGAAGGCGTACGCCATGTTCGCGCGGCCGCTTCGATCGGCTGTGAGCGTTGCGCCATGAATTGCCGCTTTGCTCTCGGGATGGCAAACGTCCACTGTCGAGCCACTCAACGGAAGAAGTGCGACCAATCCATTCTTGAGGTCAACTCCCGATCCATAGTTGTTAGCGGCTCCTTCGTCGGCAGTGAAGTTTGGAATCGCCTTGAGCCGCGCCGCATCCTGTTTTCGTCCCGCTGCGGTGAGCGATGCGATCAGGTTTCGTCTTTCCGTCGGGTCAAATCGGAAGTCGTTGCTGTAATCCGCGTGCAATCCGTTCCAGAAGGCGGACAGGTCCGTATTGCCTGTGCTCAGCGCATCGAGCACGGGGCGCGCGGCGGAGTACTGAGGAAGTTTGTCATCGGCGAACGCGGACCCGAAGCGCCTCACCCATGCATGACGCCGCCGCTGCGCTTCAGTCAAGTAGCGCGCAGGGCCGTAGGAGACATGAGGATCCGGATCGGCAAGCAGTTCGAGCCCGCGATAAAACGCGCGTAGCCCGACCGTGCCATGCGTCTCGCCGGGGAAGACGTCGTAGTGATATTCGACGTCCGCATTTGGACTGCTTTCGAAGGTCTTCGCAAACCGCAGAGCGCCGACCGCAATGTCAGCCTCCTCATCTCCGCCGGCTCCGATGAAGACGAAGCGCGATCGGTTGGATGGCTTTGCGATGGCTCCGCTCAGAAGCGCGACGAACTTATCATCAAGCCCATAGCTCGGGCTGATCGCAAGGTTCGCCTGAAAGATTTCGGGCCGCCGGATAAACGCATAAAGAGAAAACATCCCCGCGTTGGAATGGCCGAGCAGGATGTGGTAGTTGCCGAGGGAATACTCCGAGGTAAGCTGCGGAATCAATTCGTCGGCGAGAAATGCGAGGAATTTGTCCGAAGGTCCGTTCGCAAACTCGGAACCCTCAAACGTCGGCATCAAGTCCCGCCCGCGGTTCGTATTCACCACGCCGGCAACCACCATCGGCGGGAGTCTGCCGTTCCCAGTGAGGTGGTTGACGACCACCGCGGCGTTGCTGAAGGTCCACTCGCCGTCGAGCACGACTAACAGCGGCATATCCGGCCTTGTCTGCTTCGGAACGGAGACGAGGATCTCGCGCTTTTCGCCAAGGATTTTCGATTGAATGCTCTCGCGCTTTCCGAGCGTGACCGCGGGGTCCTGTGCAGTCAGGTCTGAGGCGAGGGACAGCACCGCTAGCGAGATGACGGCACACCACGTGCGAAACATTCGGCTTCTCCCCTTGTTGATCTAGTCGAAGCCGAAGTATAGAACGGAACGCGGCAGAGTGGCTGTGAGGCGGAAAGCGTGTCAACGGATCCGAAGGTGCCTTTACGCCGCGGCCTTCAGCCGCCTCTCCAGCAGAAACATCAGCTGCATCTCTTCATCGCGCAACGAGTGCTGATTGGCTCTCATCTTCTTCTCCGCCGCTTCCAGAGTCTTAATCAGCTCGCCTGTCATATAGCTCTCCAGAACGGTGGGATGAACGTAGCACTTGCGGCACACAGCCGGAGTGTTGCCGAGGCGTTCGGCGACTTTTTTGATTGCCTCGACTACGTTCTTCTTCGCCTGCGTCTGTGTCTCGCAGGCTTCGCACTCTCGCAGCGCGAGGCAGGCGAGTACCGTTCCCGCCCAGGTGCGGAAGTCTTTGGCTGTAAACGGCTGCTCCGTGATCGTCCGCAGATACTCGTTCACGTCAGAAGAATCAACCGTGTGCAGCGAGCCGTCCTCGTCGATGTACTGGAAGAGCTCATAGCCGGGAAGATCGAGGCACTTCTTCACAATCCGCGCCAGGCGGCGATCGCTCAAATCGATGGCATGCTGCTTGCCACTTTTGCCCTTGAACTTGAAACGGACTGTCGCACCTTCAACGTCAACGTGTTTGTTGCGCAGCGTCGTGAGGCCGTAGGATTTATTTTCTTTCGCATACTCTTCGTTGCCGATGCGGATGAAGGTCGTCTCCAGCAGGCGCACGATTGTTGCCAGCACCTTCTCCTTCGGCAGCCCGGGAAGAGCGAGGTCCTGCTCCACCCGATCGCGAATGATCGGCAGAGTCTCTCCAAAGAGCTTCATTCGCTCGTATTTTGTTTCGTCGCGTACCTCGCGCCAGCGCGGATGGTACCTGCTCTGCTTGCGGCCCCTCGCATCTCGTCCGGTCGCCTGAAGGTGGCCGTTGGCCCGGGTGCAGATCCACACGTCGGTCCACGCCGGGGGAATGACTAGAGACTTGATGCGGGCGAGCACTTCCTTATCCCGAACTGGCTTGCCCTCGGGATCGAAGTACTGAAAGCTCTTGCCCCTGCGCCGCCGCGTGATTCCGGGAGCGGAATCGGTGACGTAGCGCAATCCAGCTAATTTTGAAGACTCAATTGGATCGAGAACAATTTCGGTGGTTGTTGACATGGCCCTGAACTGGAGGAACTTACCTTCTTCGTTCCTGACAGGGTTGGATGCTTCAACTTCCACATTCGTACGAACACGCCTGCAAGTGACTAATCATCGCCTTCATCCGACGCAAGGTCCGGGATGATCGCGGGGCGCGTGCTCGTCGGCATCGTCGCGATGGTATTCAGGTCTGCGAGGACCTGTTTCCAACGCTCTGGGTCTTTCTTGGTTGTGATGGGCAGGTCGAGGTTCGAATAGTACTTCTGAATGTCTTCCTTGATTCCCGGCGGAATCGGCTGCGCCGGGTCCTGCACCAACCTGTGTAGAAGTTCAGCATAGGTCGCGTCGGTCAGCGCATAGCCGCCGGCTAGAACCACTCTCCCGGTATCCAGATCGCGATTGGGTAACGGATGGTTGGGATCGCGCCGGCTTCGTTCGCCCGTATACGGCCGGGTGAGACTGGTAAGCGGAGGAATGGGACCCTTGAAGCGCGCGGCTTCAGGCGTATACCGCGTCAGGATCCTGCGCAGCGACGTGATCGAGACAGCTACGCTATGCGCGTAGTTTGCTTCCGTCTGCACCGTTGGGCCTTTGACGTTAACCAATGCGAGCGGGCCGATCTTGGGAAGGATGAAGAGAAGCGCCGCGAGCAGGTGTGTTTCGATGCCTGCCTTGCGCCGGTACGCGTCCCAGTTTTCTTCTTTCGCCACCGCCGCAGACTCCTTCTCGAGCTCAAGGATCTCCGGGGTGTTGGGGTCAGGTGGCTCGTGGCTGCGGTGCAGCAGAGTGACCGCGTACGCGATGCGCGGGATGAAAGTGCGCGCGGCAAACCTATAGTCGCGCACGTTGATTCTTCGCCGTCCCTGAAAGTTTTCTGTTAATCCGTAAGTCTGGTAGAAGGCCTGCGCGAGCTGCCGCATTGAAACGCGGAATCCAATATGCCGCAGATAGCGCAAAGGCGCCACGCGGTGATGTGCAACTTCGTTGATGTCGAAGGCAAACTCCGTCTGCACGTGCTGGTGTTTTCCCTCGGCGTAGCTGACAGATTTGCCATATTTCGCGCCAAGCTTCGGGAACTCGATGGGGACGGCGAGGTTTGTCGCTTCAGCATGTCCGATCGAGTCGCCGATATAGTGCGAAAGCGCCCCGATGGCGAAAGCCAGCTCATTGGCGTCATGCGCATTGCGGAATAAGTTGACGACGAAGTCGCCGGAGCGCACGTAGTGGGTGAGATTCGAAAACGAGTGGTCGCCGAAGGGATAGTACCCGATGTCCTGGATCACGCAGCCGCCGTAGGCATAGGCGCGCGCCCGATTGAGGTCAGCCTTGGTGAGATTCGGATAACGGCTCAGGAGCAACGGAACGATCGAGTCCTGCCAGGTCAGGTCGATCAATTGTTCATGCGTCAAAAGAGAATACGCATCAACCGGCCGCGGACAGAGCAGCACCAGCACCAGGACGACCGCTGCAAGAATTGCTGACCGCGTGCGCTTCATTTATCTCCGATTCAGCAGACTGGCTCCGGCAGGCTACTCGATGAACTCACGAACGAGCGGATTATCGCTATTCACCAGTTCATGAAGAGTTCCATCGAAGATCAGCCGTCCTTCCGACAGCATCATGAATGTGGTGTTTGCGTCGTGCTGGCCTTTGGGTAGGGGAACCATGCGATCCTCCGCCGGCTCGAAGCGATGACTGCACATTGTGAACGCGTCCTGCAGCCGGTGCGTCACCAGAATGGAAGGGGTTCGATACACATCGCGCTGCTTCACGATCAGCTCGATGATGGTTGTCGAGGTCACCGGATCGAGACCGCCTGTTGGAGAATCGTAAAGCAGAAGGTCCGGCCTGTTGATCAGCGCCCGCGCAATCGCCACGCGACGCCGCATGCCGCCGGAGAGGCTCCCGGGATACAGGCTGAAGGTTTGCTCCAGACCGACAAATCGAAGAGACTCGCGCACGCGCACATCGATCTCGTCATCGGCAACTTCTTCCTGAATGAGCTGGTACGCAACGTTGTCGCGTACCGTCAGGGAATCGAAGAGGGCACCCTCCTGAAATACGAACCCCGTGCGGGTTCGCAGCGAGAACAGCTCTTTTTCGGGCATCTGAGAGATCTCGTGTCCGAAGAGGTGAATCGCGCCGCTGTCTGGACACAGCAGCCCATTGGCCAGCTTCAGCAGCACGCTCTTTCCCACGCCCGCAGGTCCCAGCAGGACGCGCGACTCGTTCGGACCGACCTTGAAGGTCACGTCATCCAGGACGGAGTTGCCGGGAAATGAGATGGAGACATTGCGGAACTCCACGATGGGTTCCGCGCCGGCTGCCGCACTCCCCTTCGGATCAGCCGAAATGGCGGATGCCGTCATCAGGGAACCACCGTCAGCATGATCTGCGTCAGCAGGAAATCGACGAAGATGATCAGCACCGACGAAACCACCACGGCCTTAATCGTCGATCTGCCCACGCCCTCGGTGCCCCCGGTTGTTCTTAGCCCGTAGAAGCACCCGATGCTGGCGATGATGAATCCGGAGAAGATGGGCTTGATGAGCCCCTGCATGATGTCGCCCAGCCGCAGATACTCGTAGGCCATGGAGAAGTACTGCGTGCCGTTCTGGTGATTCATGTACACCGTTACGGCGGCTCCGCCCAGGATGCCGAAGAAGTTCGCCACAATGGTCAGGAAGAACAGCATCGTGACGCAGGCAAAGATGCGCGGCGTCACCAGCTTGCGCATCGGGTCCACGCCGAGCGCCCGCATTGCATCGATCTGCTCCGTCACCACCATCGATCCAAGCTCGCTGGCCATCGACGAAGCATTCCGGCCTGAGACCATGATTCCCGTCAGCACAGGCCCCAGTTCGCGAATCATCGAGGTGCTCACGAAGCGGCCGGTTACTGAAGTCGCACCGAATTGCGAAAGCGTAGCGGCCGACTGTAACGCGAGCACGCCGCCGGTGAAGAAGCCCGAAAGCAGTACAATGGAGGCTGAGCCCACGCCGATGATGTCGGCCTGGACCAGGAAGTCGGGCCAGTAGATGGGCGGGCGAAAGAGGTTAGTCGCACCTCGCCAGGCGAACAGGGAATAGTCCTGCACCGTGCCGACGATGTTCTTGGCGGTATTCTCGACCGATTGGAAGGCCATCTGGTTGCCGCAGTGTAAGTTGCGGGATGTGGGCTACTTGCTCCCGTCCTGCACAGAATAGCGCATCCCCCTGCACGGCTCGGCCTCGAGGAACTCCAAACCGTGCATTATCGAATTGCAATCGGGGTAGAGAGTAGTTCGACGGGATCGCTTACGTCCGCGTAAGTTGCTCACCGAATAAGGACTTTGGTCCGGCACCGCACGACGCAGAGTAGAAGTTCGGCATCTAAGTCTAGAGTGCCCGACAATGATTTCTACGGGGAGGCTGAATGCATTCGTTTCGCTTGCGATTGATCCTTGCTCTGATTGCAGGCGTAACCCTCGTGTCTCTCGCCTCAACCTACTTCGAAGTCCTTGAACACAAACACATTCTTCGCCAGGAACTTGAATGGCGCTCGACGTGGATCGGCAACAGCCTCAAGCCGCAGATGCGTCAGGCTCTCATCCAGGGCGATCGGACGCCTTTGCAGGCCATGGTGGCCGATGCAAAGAACCAGACCGGCGCACTCGGAATCGGAATCTACGACCCGCAAGGCCATCTGATCACCGAGGCCGGTGCACCCGAGGTTTTCCGCGCTCTGGAACACGCGCCATTTGAAACGCTGGCAAAGACGGGAGTGCAGTCGCTTTCGCGGACCCGCATTGAGCAGTCGCTGCTGAAGGGCGCTCAGGTCAACGCCTTCGGCCGTACCGGAAACATCCAGTGGCTCGAAGAGGTCTTCCCGCTCCACGACGGGAACAAGCTTCTCGGCGCGCTCGTAGTGCTCATCGACTCGGGATACATTCGCGATCAGAGTTACGACCTGTGGCGCCGAAGCTTCTGGTGGATTGTCGCCACAGTTCTGCTGATCGTAGCGGTCACCTTCGCGATGGTGCGCTGGTTCCTGATGCGCCCCCTCACGCGAGTTGCCGATCGGCTGCGGCGGCTGCGCATGGGCCACTTTGAGAAGGGCCTTAGCGGCGGAACGCACGAACTCAGCATGTTCAGCCCGCTTGCCCGTGAAGTGGAGACAATGGCCGAGAGCCTCATTGCTGCTCGTGCAGCGGCGGCGGCAGAGGCACGGCTGCGCGACGCCGGCGAGCACTTCTGGACTCCAGAGCGACTTGCAGTCCACATGAGAAATAAATCCAGCGGGCGCATTTTCGCGGTATCCAATCGCGAGCCCTACATGCACGTCCGCGAAGGCCGCAAGACAGTCTGCGTGGTTCCTCCCAGCGGGCTCGTGACGGCAATCGAACCTGTGCTGCAAGCCTGCGACGGTGTGTGGGTCGCTACAGGAAACGGCAGTGCCGACAAGGAAAACGTGGACGCGTCCGACAGGCTGCGCGTTCCGCCCGAAGATCCTAAGTACACGCTGCGCCGCGTCTGGCTGACGCCGGAAGAAGAGACGCGCTACTACGACGGCTTCGCGAACGAGGGCTTGTGGCCGCTCTGCCACATCGCTCACACGCGGCCCACTTTTCGATCAGCCGATTGGGAAGCCTACCAGCGCGTAAATGAGAAGTTCGCGGCGGCACTGCTTGACGAGATGAAGGACAGCAAAGAGCCGCTCGTCTTCGTGCAGGACTATCACTTCGCGCTCTTGCCCCGGCTCATCAAAACTGCTCGGCCAGATGCGCGCGTGGCGATCTTCTGGCATATTCCCTGGCCCAATGCCGAAGCGTTTGGTATCTGCCCCTGGCAGGCCGCGCTTCTTGACGGGTTGCTCGGCGCCGATCTCATCGGCTTCCACATTCCGCTTCACTGCAACAACTTTCTAGACACGGTCGACCGCGCGCTCGAATCGCGCACTGACCGCGAGCACATGACGGTTCGCAGGAGTGGTCACACAACAGCAGTCAGGCCATATCCGGTCAGCGTTGCTTTCAGCGGCGGCATTCCCAGCGCTCTGCGGTCGATCGTTACGGAGATGGAGGAGGATCGCGCAGAGGAACGGCGCGCGCTGCTTTCAGAATTTGGAGCGCACGCAGAGACTCTGGCTGTCGGGGTCGACCGTCTTGACTACACAAAGGGCATCGTCGAACGGCTCCTTGCCATTGAAGAACTGCTCGTCGAGCACCCGTGGCACAAGGAACGGCTCACCATGGTGCAGATCGCCGCACCCAGCCGGACTCGAATTCCCAGCTACGCCGACTTGCACCGCCGCGTCGACGAAGAAGTCCGCCGGATCAATCACCGCTTCCAGACCCAGCGTTGGAAGCCGATCATCCTCATAGAGCGCCAGTGCAACCACGAAGAGGTAAACCGCTGGTATCGCATAGCCGATGTCTGCCTTGTGACTTCGCTGCACGACGGAATGAATCTGGTCGCGAAGGAATTTGTCGCCGCGCGCGACGATGAAGACGGCACGCTGGTCCTTAGCAAATTCACCGGCGCTGCTGTCGAACTCCGCGATGCGCTGATCGTCAACCCCTATGACATCGCCGAAGTGGCAGAGGCGATCCATCGCGCGCTCGATATGCCGCGCGAAGAGCGTCGCGTCCGTATGCAGCAGATGCGCAAGCAGGTGATGGAGCACAACATCTATCGCTGGGCTGCGATGGTGCTCGGCGACCTGCGTGACGTGCGATTGGAACTCTACGATTCTGATGGTTATTCCGGATCACTGCCTGAGCCGATTCCCATCGATCCCTACCGTAAAATGGCTTAGAAAGCGAGGAGTATTGAACCCGACCGAAGCAGAGCAGCTCGACACCTTCTTTTCTTCACTGCGAAGTGCTCAAGCGCCACTACTGCTACTGGACTACGACGGCACGCTGGCTGACTTCCGCCTCGACCGCTTCACGGCTCGGCCCTGGTCAGGGGTCAGAGAACTCCTTACACAAATTCAGAATGACGGGCGAACTCAGATGCGCGTGATCACTGGGCGTCCCGCAACTGAGATCAATCAGCTTCTTCAGCTTTCAGCGCCGGTCGAAGTGTGGGGTCTTCACGGCGCTGAGCGCTTGTTCATCGATGGCCGCCGCGACATGCAGCAAATTGCGCCGGAAGCACTCCGCAAACTGGATGACCTTCGCGTTCTGTTGCGCGCGGACGCGTTCGGCGGCTTATTCGAAGATAAGCCGAATGCAGTGGTCATGCACTGGCGCGGACATTCTCTTCAGCGCGCGAAGTCAATCGAACAGAAGACGCGTGCGCTCTTCGAGCCCGCAGCACAAGTCAAAGGCCTCGCGCTGCTGCCGTTTGAGTCGGGCATCGAGCTGCGAGCAGGCCGAGACAAGGGTGGCGCGGTGCGGGCAATCGTTGACCAGACCAGTCCGCGCAATCCCGTGGTGTTTCTGGGCGACGATCTGACGGATGAGCCCGGGTTTCGGGCGATTAATCGGACCGCCGCGCCGCATCTCAGCATCCTGGTGCGTCGCGCATTACGCGAAACTGATGCTCAGGTCTGGCTGAAGCCGCCCGAGGATCTGCGCTGGTTCCTGCGGCAGTGGATCAATGCCTTGCATGGCAGGTCTTTCGAACACCTGCGCCCATCGGCGTCGGCCGAACAGAACGCTGAAAGCAGAACATCTGCTTCTGCCGCGGATTCTCATGTCTCGGACGTTCGCGATCAACTGTGAACTACGAACTCTGAACTGCGAACTGTCCCGCTATTCCCGGCTTCGTTTGCGAATCTCGATGTTGAGCCGCTTAATCTTCTGATTCAGCGTCGAGAGCGGGATGTGGAATTGCTCGGCCGCATCGGTCTGGTTCCAGTTGCAGCGCTCGAGCTTCTCGATGATGATGCGCCGCTCGATGTCCTCGAGGATGTCAAATAGTGAGGCATTCGGGTTGTGCTCGAGAAGCGCATCCTGAAAGCTGCGCCCCGTGATGTGGCCCGGCAGCAACTCTGACCCGATGAGCGGCCCCGATGACAGCACAACCCCGCGCTCAATCGAGTTCTCAAGCTCGCGCACATTTCCAGGCCACTCGTAGTCGATCAGCGCGCGTAGTGCGTCCGCAGAGAGGCGCCGCGGAGCAAGTCCGTTCTCGTGGGTATAGAACTCAAGGAAGTGATTGGCGAGCAGCGGGACGTCTTCTCGCCGCGCGCGCAGCGGCGGCAGATCGATGGTGATCACATTCAGGCGATAGAAAAGATCCTCGCGGAATTTGCCCTCCCGAACGGCCTGCCGAAGATCGATGTTAGTCGCGGCGATGATGCGCACATCGACCTGAATCTCCTGAATGCCGCCGAGGTGCATGAAGCGCCGGTCCTGCAGAACACGCAGTATCTTAGCCTGCGTATCCATTCCCATCGTTGCGATCTCATCGAGGAAAAGCGTGCCGCCGTTAGCGACCTCGAAGAGACCCTTCTTAGATGAGACAGCCGATGTGAATGCGCCTTTGACGTGCCCGAAGAGCGTGGATTCCAAAAGCTCAGTCGGCATCGCACCGGTGTTGATCGGGACGAAGGGTTTGTCTCGGCGCGGCGAG
>Ga0105240_10004708_pt1 | contig 20608 bp, 18 predicted proteins | sample KBSC54metaG_FD_80426 | JGI IMG/M metagenome (GOLD analysis project Ga0105240, IMG submission 80426) | Corn rhizosphere microbial communities from Kellogg Biological Station, Michigan, USA - KBS C5-4 metaG | ecosystem: Host-associated > Plants > Roots > Rhizosphere > Soil | place: Michigan, USA... | reverse complement strand
GGCGAGCCGACAGCACCCGGCAGGCGGAGCGGCGGCGCGGTCAAGAGGAAGCGCGAGCGCTTGTTGGCACGCAGCCACAGAGCGAGATCCTTCAGCCACCAGAGTTCGCCGAGATTGAGACCGAGCTTGAAAAGGCAATGGTTGTGCAGCGGCAGCCACGGATGCTCGACACCCTCCGGCCCCGGCCGCGCCGGCACGGCCTCCACGGCGTAATTATCCGAGGCCAGCACTGATATCTGGCTGTCGGTGACCCATTGTAATAGCCGCGGGTCGCGACCGTCGAGCACCGCGCACATGTTATGGCAGCGCGCCGGATCGACCTTCTTGTTCATCTTGACGATCTCATCGCTGTAGCCGGTGTAAAGCAACACCATGTCTCCCGGCTCGACCGCGACGCGGTCGGCGTCCAGCACCTGTCTGAGGTCGTCGTAGTCCACATATTTGTGCTCGCGGCCGTAGTGCTTTTCGAGATCGACCATGACGGCGCGGCCCTGGATCGCCTTGGCCGCCATGTTCTCCACGCCGAGCTTATGCGCATAACTCAGGTGGCCGCAGCCGTCGTGGGCCGCGTCGGGCTCCGGCCCGACCACATCGATGCCGGCCTTGAAGCCGTTGTAGTAGAGCGGCTCGGGCACGCCATCGCCGTCGGCATCGAACAGGCCGCCGACATGGGCAAGGGCGTCCCATTGGGTGGAATATTGCAGCGTCAATAGCACCCGGTCATCGCTCAACAGGTCGGGGAATAGCGGGTTGATCGTGTCCATCGGCGTGTTGAACCGCAAGCCGTTCTCGTCGCCGGTCGGCGACAGGACGGGCGGGTACCGGCGCGGATTGAGCACGTTACCGCCGGGAAAATCCAGCGGAAGGCTGAGGCAGAAGCTCCGGCCTTCCTTTACTTCGGCGATGCCTTCCAGCACTTTTTTTGGTGTGATCAGGTTCAATCGCCCGAGTTGATCGTCCTCGCCCCAATCGCCCCATGTCGAGGCATCGGGACGATGCTTCCAGCGCTTCATTTTTCGTTTCTCCCTTCAATGGCGTTGAGCGGCCAGGATATGCAGTGCTTATCGAAAGCGCCTGTAAAGACGTTGGACGGCTCGCGCGTGTCAGCAGTCCTTCTTATCCTGATGAGCGAGTGCCCGGGGCATCGCCATGGCCCTCCTCGGATGCGTGGGAGGTCCCTGTCTTCTTCTGTCTCCTGAAAGCCCAGCGGCGTCTCCTATCCCACCCCGCGAGCGTGCGTTGCGCTACCCGCTGGCGGGCTCACGAGGCACGATCGCAGCGTCCAGGGCGAGCGCGCCCTGTCCTGCGGGAAGAACCAGGAACGGGTTGATATCCACACTTTCGATGCGGTCTGCATTGGCCGCTGCAAATTTCGACGCGTTCACCAGCGCCGACGCGACAGCATCGATGTCGGATCGGCCGGCGCCGCGCGCACCTTCGAGCAAGGCGCGCCCTTTCACCTCGGTGATCATCTCGTGCGCTTGTTCCAGGTTGATCGGAGCAAGGCGGAACGCGACGTCCTTGAACACTTCGACGAACACACCGCCCAAGCCAAACATCACCAATGGGCCGAAGGTGGGATCCCGCTTGATGCCGATGATGGTCTCGACGCCGCGCGGCGCCATCGGCGTGACCAGCACGCCGTCGATGCGCGCCGACGGCATCGCCGCGTGTGCCCGCCGCATAAGGGTGTCAAAAGCCTCTCCGACCGCAGCATCTCCGCTGACATTGAGGATGACCCCGCCGATCTCGGTCTTGTGCAGGATATCGGGAGAGACGATCTTCATGGCGACCGCACTCCCACATTGCTGGGCAGCCTCGACGGCTGCACCGCGGGAAGCGACAAGGTGTTCGGATGGCACAGGGATAAGTGCATCCGCGAGAAGGCGCTTGGCTTCGAATTCCGAAACCGGCCCTTGCCCAATGCTCGCGGGTTCCACCGCCACATCGCCGACATCCGAGGATGCGCGCTTGCTTGCGGTCAAACGCATTGCGGCCGCCACCGCCCTAACCGCTCGCACCGGATCCTCGAAAACCAGCAGGCCCCCCTTCTCGTAGGCACGAACCGAATCGGAATCGGCGACAGTACACAGCACGACAAGACGGTCGGCGTGGTTGCGTATTCCCTCCATAACCCCGCGCCGGAGGTTCTCGGCGACGGACGCCGCAAGCGGCAGCGTACTGAAAAAGGCGATCACGGCATCGTAGCCACCTTCTGCAAGCATGAGGTCGAGGCTTTCAGCAATAATGCTGGTGTCGTTGACGACCTGGCCGGTGCAATCGACCGGATTGAGGACCGAGCCTGTGGGAAGAATGCGGCTCAGCCTGGCCTTTGCCGACTCCGGGAGCGGCGGGACGTCAAGGCCGAACGAGATGGCGGCATCGCAGATCTGCACGCCGAAGCCACCGGAGACGGTCAATATTCCGAGGCGGCGTCCGGACAGCGGTGCTCCCCGGGCACAGACATAGGCGACGTCGATCTGTTCATCGGTACTGTCCGCCCGGTAGGCGCCGAACTGGCGCAACACCGCGTCGAAGGCCTCGTCCGCGCCTGCGAGCGCCGCCGTATGCGAGGCCACGGCCTGCGCGCCACGTTCCGACCGTCCGACCTTCACGAAGACGATCTGCTTTCCGTTGCGTTGTGCCACTTCGAGCGCACGCACGAAAGCAGGTCCGTTTCGTATTCCTTCAGCGTAAGCCATGATCACGCGGATATCAGGTTGCCCCGCGACCCACATCAGCGCGTCCGCGACTGACACATCGGCCTCATTGCCGGTCGTAATGCAATATTTCACGCCGAGTCCGCGACGTTGCGCAAGATATGCGATCTGCTGGCCGTAGGCTCCGCTCTGGCTGACCACTGCGGCAGGGCCGCTCGGCGGCAGCCCGCGATCCAGCGAGCTCGCGAACAGAGCAAAGAAGCCAAGCTCGGAATTAAACATGCCGAGGCAGTTGGGGCCGAGAAGCCGCATCCCGGCCGCGGCTGCGATCGCCTTGATCTCAGCCTGGGCCTGCGCACCGGCCTCGCCGGTTTCGGCAAAGCCGCCGGTGAAGATGATCGCGGCCTTGACGCCGAAATCGGCGCAGCTTTTGACCGCCTGCTGGGCGAGGCTGAGCGGCAGCGCGATGAGGACGACGTCCGGCACCTCGGGCAGGTTTTCGAGAGCGGGATATGCCTTCAGGCCCTGAACGATGTCGCGGCGTGAATTGATCGGATAGATCGGCCCCTTGAAGCCACCTTGGCGAATATAGCGTAGCGCACGTCCCGATATTCGGTCCGGATCGTCTGAAGCACCGATAATGGCGACTGACCGCGGGCAAAACATACGGTCGAGATCGGCTTGCGAGTCAGTAGTCATCGTTTCCTTGTGTCTTTGTTGTTGGTTCTTGCAACGCTAGTCAGACTGCCGCCCGCTTTGTTCGCCGTCCAACCTTGTCGAAGACTCTTCGTCACGGATTGGGGCGCGATCACGCGCAATATTCCATCGCCTTAACAGCGAAGCTTTCCCCTCCGGTCGAATGCAGCATCGAATTGAGGGATCTCGGGCAGTCCTTCGTGACAGGAAAGACCTGTCCCAGGCGAAACGCGGGGGCAGCCAACAATGCGTGCCGAAAGAACCTATTGCCAACCGAACGGGTGATAAGGTATTCCATTTTTCGTGCTGTTATTTCGAATAGTGGAACAGAGGACCTTTATTTGAAATCTAATACTAAGCTTGGAAACGGAGCTGTCAACATACCCGGCGGAGGAGCGAGAACTTGATGGACGAGTCATCGGGCGATCGTGACCTGGTGCTGACCCTGGCCAAGGGTATGGCGCTGTTGCGCGCCTACCGCCCCGGCGAGATGCATCTCAGCAACAAGGAATTCATGGAACGCACCGGTTTCTCTAAACCGACTGTTTCCCGCCTGACGAAGACACTGGTTGAGCTTGGTTATCTTCGTTTTTCTGAACAGCACGGGCGTTACGCCCTTGGCGCCGGCGTGCTGGCGCTCGGCTATCCACTCCTCGTCAGCCTGAGTATCCGCCAGGCAGCTCGCCCCTTGATGCGCGAACTCGCTGAAGCGGTGTCGGGGCAAGTTTCAATGGGTATTCGAGACAGATTCTCGATGACCTTCATTGAAAGCTCTCGCAGTCCGAACCATCGACTGACCATGCCCGAGATCGGGAGTACGATACCGCTGCTCCAGAGCGCGATGGGACGCGCTTATCTGGCTGCCATGGAGCCGGAGCAGCGAGAAAAGCTGCTCGTTTCCTACCGCATTCATCGACCATCGGAATGGGATCGCTACGCCTCTGAGCTACCGGCGGTCCTTGCCGATTATGAGCGCCGCGGGTTTACCTGCTCATTCGGCGAGGTCCGGCCAGAAGCATACGCCTGCGCGGTGCCGCTACGATTACGCTGGGATAACGAGATCATCGCGGTCAATTGCGGCGTCGCCGCCCATCTCGTCGGGCGCGAAGAGATGATCGACAACATCGGTCCGAAACTGGTGTGGACGGCACGATCGATCGAAGCCGCCGCGGGCTTTTGGATGCCGACCCAACCGATCATCGAACACGAGTTGCCGCGAATCCCACAAAAGCCGCGACTGACCAAACGATCAGGACCGGCTCACCACGCCGGGGCAACCTTAAAACAACCACCCAAGAGGAACGCGAAAGGATGAACATGACCCAGAAGCGCTGGCGTACTGCCCTCTCGAATTTCAAGGCGGAGCCCGAAACCATTGCCGGCTACCGCCTGACGGATATCATGCAAAATCTCGATTTCGCCGGCAGCCTATTCGTGCTCTATCAGCAGCGCATTCCAAGTGCCAAGGAATCGCGATTGCTCAATGCGGTTCTGGTCTCGGTCCTCGATCACAGCATCGTCGCTCCGTCGGTCATGAGCCGGGTCGTGGCAGCTTCCGGCGTTCCGCTGCAGGCCTGCGTCGCTGCGGGCATTCTCACGATTGGCGACGTGCATGGGGGAGCCGGACAGGAGGTCGCGCGCAAGCTTGGAGAATGGGTCAAGGAAGCAAAGGCCGCCGGCATCAGTATGGACGAGAAGGCCCGCGCTATCGTCGCCGAGGCCCGCAAAACCAAGGCACTCATTGAAGGTTTTGGTCACCCGCTGCATCCCGTCAGTGACTTGCGCGTGGATACGTTGGGTGCCATGGCGCGGGAGCTCGGACTCGTTGGACCGCATCTTGAATTGATGCTCGGAATCGAGGCCGGGATTGAGCAGGCAAGCCGCAAGCGCATACCGCTGAATATCGATGGCGTCATCTCCGGCATTTTATGCGACCTCGGTTTCGATTGGCGGCTTGCACGCGCCTTCGTCTTCGTGCCGCGCGCAGCGGGTATTGCCGCGCATGCCGTAGAGGAGGTGGTCCGTGAACGCGGTTGGCGCGTCGTCGCAACACCCGACGAGATCGAATATGACGGCCCCGACCCGCGTCCCTTTCCAGCACAGCACTGAGAGAATAGCGGCATAGCCTCCACTCGTGACCTTTGCCCATCACCACATTCGATTGCGTCGGCAAGCCGACGCACCACCTTGGATAATCTGATCAGATTTGATAACATATTAGAAAATCTTATGAGTTTTCGGTATCCAGTCCGGCGCAACTGATAGAAGCGAAAAACCTGCGAGTCAGGGCGGGAGGCGGGAGCTAACTGATGTCGAGCGGTCAGCTTGCGAAGATCAATCTGAAGACGCTGAACGTCTTCATCGTTCTCTCCGAGACCAGCAGCTTTCGACAGGCTGCGGTGATCCTGAATAAATCTCAGTCCGCGGTGAGCATGCAGGTGAAACAGCTCGAGGAGCAACTCGGCGTCTCGTTGTTCCACAGGACGACGCGCCGCGTCGAGCTTACCGGAGAAGGCGAACAGCTTCTCAAATATGCCCGGCGCGCGCTTTCCGAGCTCGAAGACGGTCTTCAGCAGATACGGGGGATTGCAGACGTCAAGATTGGCAGAATCTCGATAGGTTGTGTGCCGAGCGTGGCCGCTTCTGTTTTGCCCGCCGTGCTTCTTCTTTTTCAACAAGACCACCCTGGCATCAAGATCAACCTCAGGGAGCTGCCATCAGAGGATTTGCTGGATGCGATTAGACATCAGGAGATCGATTTCGGCATCGGCCCTCTCGTGGAGAACATGGGAGACTCGGACTTCATGCCCGTCGTGCGTGAGCCGATCTACGCCTTGATGAGAGAAAAATATTGCAAGAGCGGTATTGAGGCGATCTCACTGAATGAACTAGCAGAACTTCCGATATTGATGAATTCAAAGTCGGCCGCGTTGAGGGGAAATCTCGACCGAGAGCTTGCGGCGCGCGGCGTCAAGCTAAAAATCATGTTCGAAGTCCTCCATGTTCAAACTCTTGTGGCGTTTGCCCGAGTTGGGCTCGGAGTGGCAATTCTCCCGCATGTTACCATCCCGCGACCTCTGGAGCCTGGAATGCGGGCGCTGCCAATCATCGGTCCGAAACTCGATCGGACGATAGGCATAATCAGCCTCAAAGGTCAGTCGATGTCACCGGCCACAAGAATATTGGTGAACCTCATCACGCAGCAGTTCAGGCACAATCTTTCCTTCGGCGACAATCGTTCGACGGAGGGCAAGCCAGAAGGGAAAGCTCTCCGCCGCGGTCGTTCTTCCCGCTAATCGGAACAGTTGATCGGTACATTTGTCGCTTCACGTCTCAACGTGAAGGTAGGTTGAGCACGTTGCGCGCGATGATGTTGCGTTGGATTTCATTGCTACCGCCGTAAACCGTCGCCGGGCGCGCCTTGTACCAGGAGCCGAGAATATTCACTTCCTCGCCGCCAAACTCCACGTCTCCGACCAAACCGGCGGCAACTCCCGCGGTTTCAATCCCGAGATCGGCGATCCGCTGGAAGGTTTCCGTGGACCATATCTTGAGCATTGAGACGTCAGCACCTAGCGTTTCGCCGCGCACAAGGCGACCCGCAAAAATGCTGTAGACGTCAGCGAGATTGACGACGTCGAGTTGGAGCGTTGTGAACCGCTCACGGAATACCGGATCCTCGCTTAGTCTGGAAAGTCTCGCGATTTTCAGCAGCATTTGCAGGCCATATTCGCAAAATTTGGGACTGCCGAGAGAAACTCGCTCAAATCCCAACAATGATTTTGCAACCGTCCACCCCTGGTCGATCTCGCCAACGAGGTTGGCACGGGGGACGACCACATCGTCCAGGAAGACTTCGCAAAACTCCTCTCGCCCGGCAATGTCGCGGATCGGTCGGATTCGAATGCCCGGCGTGTTGATATCCGCCAGAAGGAAGCTGATGCCTGCTTGAGGCTTTGCCTCTGCATTGGTGCGCACAAGCAGAAAGATGTGCGTTGCGTCCTGTGCGAGGGTGGTCCAGGTCTTCTGGCCGTTGACCACGAAGTGATCACCATCCCCTCCTTGGGCCAGGACCGCCCTGGTGCGAAGGCTCGCGAGGTCCGACCCAGCTTCAGGTTCGGAATATCCTTGGCACCAGATGATATCGCAGTTGAGGATCGGCGGCAGGAAACGCCTGCGTTGTTCGTCCGTCCCATAGCGCATGAGCAATGGGCCGATCATCAGCACGCCGTGGTCCGGGTAGCGCGCGATCCCCCAACGCTCCTGCTCTTCAAGAAAGATGAGAAGCTTCGAGGCACTCAGTCCCATACCGCCATATTCGAGAGGCCACGCTGGCGCTATCCACCCCTTGGCCGCCATCCGCTTGTACCAGGGCTTGAGCGGAGCCCAGCGCAGGCGATGCGGCGAGTATCGCAAGGCCTTCGGATAATGCGCCTCAAAGTCGGAACGCACGACCTCCCGGAAATCGTCGTCCGACAGAGCGTTCCAGTCCTGCTCCTGGTCAACGCCGAACTTCTCAACCGGAGTGTTCATGGCTTAACGCTCCGTAACGTGGACCAGGTCGCCGTAGCGGCGCCGGTGAAGGGCGGCGTTGCCATACCGAGCCGCCAGCACGAGGCTGCGGTTCACATAAATGCCGAGCTCGTATTCGTCCGAGAATCCAATCGCCCCGTGCATCTGCAGCGCCTGGCCGGCCACAAAAAGAGCCGCCTGCGACGCGCGCGCCTTGGCGCTGCTGGCGGCTGCGCGCCGCTCGTCTATCGAAGCACCCTCTCTGGCAAAGACTTTCAGCGCGGACATCAGGGCCGCTCGCGTGAGCTCCTTTTGCATCCAGATATCTACCATCCGATGCTGAAGCACCTGAAACGATCCGATCGACTGACCGAATTGCTTGCGCGCGCCCAGATAGCTCTGCGTGATTTCAATGGAGCGATCGATCAATCCGAGGAGTTCGGCGGCGGTGCATAGCGTGCTCTCTTCGAGAGCGGTAGCAACAAGCGTTTCGGCGCCCGACAGGAGCAATATCTGCGAGGACGGAATAGTGACGCCTGCGAATGCGAGCCGGGCGCTCGTGCAACCGTCCGCGGTTTTTTCGTGGTCGATCGAAAGGCCGCGCGTGCCGGCTGAAACGGCAACGAGTCCCAATTTGCCGTCGATGAGGGCGCTCACAATGAATGTCTCCGCGCTCGACGGAACGACGAAACGAGCCTCACCCTCCAGCCGCACATGGTCGCCGTTCACAACGGCGTTGACCGCCGCATCTCCCGGACTCAGGCTTCCGCTGGATCCCTGCCATGCAAGCGCAACAAGTGAGGCCGAGGAACAAATACTATCCAGCAGACGAGAGCGCTCAGAAGAGTCGGGGCAAAGGGCAACGCACCGCGCCGCTAGCACGGCCACATCGACAAAAGGCTCGGTGAAGCAGGCATAACCGATCCGTTCCGAGATACGGGCTGCAGCCTCTACGCCAAGGCCGATGCCGCCGGCCGCCTCGGGAACCAGCACACCGAGCCAGCCCTGACCCGCCATGTCCGACCAGATCGCGCGGTCCAACCCATCTGAACTGTTGCGGATCTCTCTTCGGCGCTGCGCATCGGGCCTTGCGAAATTCGCCGCCGCCCTCGAGATCATCGACAGCGTTTCATCCAACTCTGGGCTTTGGCCATTCATTGATCAATAAGCCAGTTATCGACGGAAGGCGTGCTCGAGTTCATTCATAGCAAAGGCTCACGCCGGATCCCAATCGAACACGTCCTGCGATCGGTCGAGTTTGTAGAAGCTCGGACGCATCGCCGGGATGACTCGCTCGGCGATCGTTTCCGGGGTCCAACCCTCCGATGTATGCATCGATCGCAATGGCCTGATCTGACTCATCAGGAAAATCTCATTCGCGCGTACAGAAAATATCTGTCCCGAAACGTCGGCCGACCGGTCGCTCACAAGATAGACGGCAAGCGGCGCAATTTTGGCCGTCTCCATGCGCTGCAGACGCTCCACGCGGGCTTTTTGCTCCGGTGTCTCTGACGGGATGGCTCCGATCATACGGCTCCAGGCGAAGGGCGAAATGCAGTTTGAGCGCACCTTGAACTTGGCCATGTCCATCGCGATCGATTTGGAGAGCGCCGCCATGCCTAGTTTGGCCGCGGAATAGTTGGCCTGGCCGAAATTGCCAATCAGTCCGGAGGTGGAAACCATGTGCACGTAGGAGCCGGATTGCTGTTCCTTAAAGAACGGCGCCGCGGCGCGTGAAACATAGAAGGCGCCGTTGAGATGGACATTGATCACGGCCGACCATTCTTCGATGCTCATGTTGAAAAAGAACCGGTCGCGCAAGATTCCGGCATTATTGATGACCGCATGGATGCGACCAAAGGTGTCCACAGCCTGGCTGACAATGCGGTTGGCGGCCTTCCAGTCTGAAACGCTGTCGGCGTTTGCGACCGCCGACCCTCCCGCGGCAACGATCTCGTCCACAACCGCCTGGGCGCGCGACGGATCCGAGCCTTCGCCCGCGACCGAGGCGCCGATATCGTTGACCACGACTTTTGCGCCGTGCTTTCCAAGCGCCAGGGCGAATTCTCTGCCGATGCCACCGCCGGCACCGGTAACCACGACGACTTTATCCTGGACGAAATTGCTCGATGTCATCTTTACTCTCACTTTCTCGCACGATGGCCGGGCGGCCGGAGCGCTGCTGGTCTCTCAGTCCTCTCCGCCATGAAAATGCGCGGTCGCCTCTGCCTCCACCGAATGCCAAATCTTGGCCGCCATCGGATTACGAGTCTCTTCAAGGATATGACCGACCAGGCCGACAGCTCGTGCCATGACACCTAGCCCGCGGCAAATTTTCCAGTCGAAGCCCATCTGACAACATAGCGCGCCGATAGCGCCGGTGGCATTCACCGGGAGTTGCCTTCCGCTAAGTTTCCCGGCCTCTTCGGCGATGGTCGAGACCAATTTCAAATAGGGTCCGTCAAAGCCGGTTTCGGCGGCGATCTGGAAAAGCCGCGGCGTCCGTGGATCGATAGGCTTGTGGAACGGATGCCCGATTCCAGGGACAATGGCCTTTCTCTCCTGAAATGACGCGGCCACCGACCGGGCGATGGCCTGGAAATCGACCTGATCAAGGCTCTTGGGCATCGCCTCATAGAGCATCTTGGCGGTACCCTCGATGCTGCCGACAAATACCGTGCCGAGGCCGCTGAGACCGGCCGCGACGGCGCCCTGAAGAGACTCGGGAGCGCCGAGATAGGTCATTCGCGCGACAATGGCGCTGGGCGTGATGCCATGCTCGACGAGCGTAACGACCATTGCGTTGAACATGACAGACTCGGCGGAGGTCGGCAGTCTGCCTGTCAGCTCTAGAAAACCCATGTCGCCGAGATTGAGATGCCCAAGTATCTCGGCCGGAAAGTCCCTCCCGAAAAGGGTTATGCTTGAAGCATTGCTCCACCCGATGTTGGTCTTGATCGTTTCCTGCTTCTTGCTCATTGTGACTTCTCATCTTCGGAACTGGCCCCGCGAAGCTCGGTAGCGATCTTTGCGAGTTGAATTTCAAGCGGGGCTTCGAAGAATTCGGTGCCCTGGCCCGATAAGAACCTTGCCGTTCGGCGCTCGACAATCCGCCGCACGTTGTACCGCGAGCGCTCAATCAGCCGTTCCGCCGCCTTGGATGCCGCCCAATCCTGATGACGGTCGATAGCATCCGACAAGCTTTCGATGGATTTTGGGTCGCTTACCGAAGTCAAGAGTACAGGCGGCTTCCACTCGTCCGGTCCGTATCTCTGGATCGAGGCAATCCGCTGAATGTCGTTTAACATCCGGCTAGCTCCCGGAAGATCAGCCTTGTTGACCACGAAGATGTCTGCCAACTCGGCAATTCCCGCCTTCATGGCTTGGACCATGTCGCCGCTATCAGGAAGAACGACAAGCACAAGCGTGTCCACCTGAAGCTTCACAGCATATTCCGCCTGACCGACCCCAACAGTCTCAAGCAGGACTTCGTCGAAATCGAAATCATCCATCGCATCGAGCATTTCTGGCAAATTGTCGGCCAGCCCGTCGCTCGTACCCCGGGAGGCGATGGATCGGATAAAGACTTCATCGGCGACATCCAACTCGTCCATGCGGATACGGTCGCCGAGAACGGCCCCCCCTGTTCGAGGGCTGCTTGGGTCGATGGCCAGAATGCCGAGCCGTCCGCGCGACGAACGGCGGAGCGCAAGCTTTGCCACCAGCGTGCTTTTGCCGGCGCCAGGCGCACCCGTGATGCCAATACGCCTTGCCTGGCCTGTCCTTCGCGCGACGCAAGCTGATTGGAGGCTGCCTGCGTCCGCATTGGCAAGCATGGTTAGTCGGCGCCCGAGCGCCTGCCGGTCCAATGGCTGCGACCTCACACGGAAACCTCACCGACGATCTCGTGATAGTGTTCGTTAAGCTTGGGAGGCAGATTGTAGACTGGTCGCGGGCCATCGTATCGAATGGGGCTCGCGATGGCCCTCAGGGGCAGAGAGCCGTCGCCAAGTCCCACAACCAGTCCGCGCGATGCAGCAACTTCGCTTTCCAAGGCTTCTTTCAATGTTGCCACGAGAGCGACGACAATGCCAAGTGGCTGAAGGCGACGTACCCACTCTGCTGCCGTCGCACCCCGCAGGACCTTGGATATTTCCGCGACGACATGGGCCCGGTTCTCCCGGCGGCTGCGCATGGTCGCGAAAATTGAATCCCTGATCCATTGCGGTCGTCCGACTTCCTGACAGAAAATCTGCCAGAACTTGTCATGCGTGATGAATAACGTGAGCCAGCCCTCGGCAGTTGGAAAAATCTGCGCCGGCACGATGTAAGGATGCGAGGAATCCGGAATCCGTTCCATGACCTCCCCGGCGTTGAGCACCGCACCGGCGAGATAGTTAAGTTGGGACAACATCACGTCGTACATCGCGACGTCGACCTGCCCTCCCTTACCCTCGATGACCTTCGCCAACAAACCCAGAGCCGCGACCAAACCGGCCGAGTTGTCAACCGCGGAATAGCCCGCCTTGGTCGGCGGCATGTTCGGGTCTCCCGTCAGCATCATGATCCCGGTCATGGCCTGTATGACATAGTCATAGGCCGGGTTGTCGGCGAATGGGCCGGTCAGACCGTAGCCGGTGAGCGCGACGCACACGAGTTTCGGATTGTGGGACTTGAGTTGGTCGTAGGTCAGACCAAGCTTGCGGATCGCGGATGGGCGCAAATTGGTCAGCAGCGCATGCGCGCCCGAGACGATATTGTGAAGCCGGCGCTGGCCATCTTCCGAAGCCAAGTCGAGCACCACGCTCTTTTTGCTTCGGTTCAGGCTTGCAAAATAGGCGTTGTGTTCCCCGATAAAATGGGGGCTGACCGCCCGAGCGATATCGCCTTCCGGCGGCTCAATCTTGATAATCTCCGCGCCGAGGTCTGCAAGCATCAATCCACAATAAGGACCAGCCAGCATATGGCCGACCTCAATGACCCGGATGCCCGAGAGCGGCCCGCTCATGCAAGGCTCTCCGCCAATTTTCGCACCATGTCCTCAAGGGGCATGTCAGCGGTGAAAATCTCGCTCACACCGACGGAGCGAAGATAGTCGTAGTCCTCGACCGGGATGGTCCCGCCAACGAACAGCTTCACATTTGACGTCTTGTGCGTGCGCATTTGCGCCACAACGTCCGAAACGAGTTCCTTGTGGCTGCCGGAGAGGATGCTCAGACCAACCGCGTCCACACCCTCGTCGGCTGCGATCCGGGCGATCTGTTCGGGACTTCGACGCAGGCCGGTGTAAATGACTTCAGCACCCGAATTGCGCAGAGCGAGCGCAACAATCTTCGCACCGATGTCGTGTCCATCCAGGCCCGGCTTGCCAATGAGGATGCGTTTTCCCTTCAAGAGCGGCGAAGCACTCATAGGTTCACTGGCTCCTTGAACTCGCCCCACTCCTTTTTCAGGCACGTCACCATTTCGCCGACCGTCGCATAGGCGTGACAACAATCTACCAAATAGGGCATGACATTCTCCCGATCTTGGGCAGCAGCCTTCGAGAGCTTAGCGAGCGAACTGTCGGCAGCGGTCTGGCTGCGGGTATCGAGCACGCGCTGGTACTTCTCGAGAGCGCGCTTGGCCGCCGTCGGATCGAGGGAGAATACCTCTCCAACCCGTAACTCCTCGCTAGTGGAAAAGAAGTTCTGACCGATCACGACGTTCTTGCCGGAGTCGGAATCAAGCTTTCTTTCAAGCCCCCGCTCGGCGAGCCGCAGTTGAAGCCAACCTTCCTCGATCGCCTTCTCCACGCCGCCGTACTCATCGATCTCGGACATGATGCTGAGGATCTGGTGCTCCATCTGGTCAGTATGCTGCTCGAGGAAATAACTCCCTCCAAGCGGGTCGACCGATCGAGCGATCCCACTCTCATAGGCAATGATCTGCTGGGTGCGCACAGCGAGTTCGGCAGAAGTCTCCGTGGGTATCTGGAATGCCTCGTCAAAGGCACAGGTAAAAATGGACTGGGCTCCGCCCAGCACCGCTGCCATCGTCTCGACCGTGACGCGGACCACGTTGTTGTAGGGCTGAGGCGCCACCAGCGACGAGCCGCCACAAACGACTCCAAAGCGAAAATGCTGCGCACGTGGGTCTTTGGCGCCGTATCGCTCCTTCATCAGTTTTGCCCAGATGCGCCGCCCGGCACGAAACTTGGCGATCTCTTCGAAGAAATCCATATGGACATAGAAGAAGAAAGACAGCCGCTTTGCGAATTTCTCGACGTCTCCGCCGCGCTTGCGCAGTTCGTCGACGTAGGCGAGCCCATTCGCCAAAGTGTAAGCCATCTCCTCCGCCGCCGTAGACCCCGCATCTCGCACGTGGGCACCAGCGATGCTGATCGGATTAAAGCGCGGAGTAACGTCATTGGAATAGAGAATGGAATCCGCGATCAGCCGCATCGACGGGCGCACAGGGAAGATCCAAGTCCCTCGAGCCACATACTCTTTCAAAATGTCGTTTTGGATGGTGCCGGTCAGCTGCTCCCGCGGCACGCCCTGCTTGTCGGCGGCCGCAATGTACATTGCGTAAATGATCGCCGCCGTGCCATTGATCGTGAAGGACGTAGAGATTTTCGACAGATCGATGCCGTTGAAAAGAATTTCGGCCTCACTCAAATTCGAAAGCGAGACACCAACCTTGCCGATCTCCGGTCTGGCCATCGGGTGCGTGGGGTCGTAGCCGCATTGGGTGGGCAGGTCGAGCGCGACAGAGAGGCCCGTCTGGCCGCTCTTGAGCAGGAACTTGTAGCGTTCGTTTGACTCTTCAGCGGTACCAAAACCCGAATACTGACGGATGGTCCACAAGCGGCCCTTGTATCCGTCCGGAAAAATCCCTCGGGTGAAGGGAAATTCGCCGGGAATGCCGATGCCGGCGGGTTCGCTGAGCAGATTATCGACCCTCGTGGGAATCTCGATGCCGCTTCGGTTGCGGGAATCAAGAACCGGTTGGGTACGACGCTCGTTCTGACCAATTGCACTCATCATTTAGCCTTTGACAGAACATTGTTGGCATAAGCCCAGTGGTCTTCGTGCAGCCATGTATTAAGAAGGTGGGATTGCTCGATGTCGAGGCGATTCTGGTAGGATTGGCCTCTAAGAACACCCCGGGTCTGGGCCTTGATGCCTCTCAGGACCTGTGGCGGCGCTTTGGTCATGGGCTCGACAAACGACCACACATCCACTTCGGCGGTCTCAGGGCGGATGACGGCGTCGGCCAGCCCCCAGGCGAGCGCCTGGTCGGCGTTAATCAGTTCGCAGCGGCTCATCATGCGCATCGCGCGGGACGGGCCGACCAGCCGGCAGAGATCCGGTCCGCCGCCCCATGCTGAAGTGATCGCCAGTTTCGCCTGAATAAAGCCGATCCGCGCGGTGGCGAGTTGCAGGCGCATGTCGCACGCTACCGCCAGTTCCGCGCCTCCGCCGATCGCATCACCGTTCAGGAAAGCAAGGACTGGAACCGGAGCATTGCGAATAGCGTCAAGGGCGCTACGTGATGACTCGACCATCTCGCGCGTGGCGGCTTCGTCACGCACATTGGCAAGTTCGACCAGATCGCCGCCAGCCGCGAAGAAACGATTTCCGGCTCCCGTAATGATGATGCAAAGGGCCTCTGGCCGAGCGGCATGAACGGTCACCAGACGACCCAAGTCTCGAAGCACGCCGCGCGCCAGTGCATTGTGTTTGCTGGCGCGATTGATGGTCAGCCACCATACCCCTGGCCGTCGCTCGTCAACGACGATATCGCCGGTAGCCGGCACTTGTTCTCTCCCGGGGATTGTCATCATCACGCCCGGCTAGTTAATGCTGGGGGGTTTCCGTAGGCAAATTCAATAATCTAAAGCATTAATTACAATTTCAGAACGATACGGTTTGCGCAAGCCGTTCATCACGGCATCATGGAATCAAGCCACCGGGTTTTATTGACTTCCTTGAGAACCCGCAAAATCTTATCATGCTGCGACGCGCCGTCCAGACCGGCACCTGGCCCGCAACGCGCAAAGAGCTCTTCGAATTGTCGACGCAGCTCATGCTGCAGGAATTCGACAAGGAACGCGCGCGCTCGGGCCGCGTGCGTATGGAAGTCGCCTGCGATCAGCTCAAGGCCGCGGAGCTGATCCGTGCCGGATCACTATAGCCGAGGCCTCACCCTCTCCACGGTGCCGGGTTTTCTAACACGACATCAGCCGCGTTCACTCACTTGTTTCCTGCGCCGTCCGCGCCTTCGCGCCCTCTTAAGCTTCCATGCTGTTAAGGAACGCTCGAACCCGATTGGCAAAGGACTTTGGTGCCGAAAGTGGCGGAAAATGGCCGGCATTTTCAATGCATTCAAACGTCGCCCCAGGAAGATGCCGCGCGGTCGCTTCGACTGTCGCAGGATCCCACATGAAATCCTTGTCGCCCGCTAAACAAAGGCAAGGACAGCGAATGTCCGCAAGTCTCCCTCGGTTTTCCCACGCGAGCAATGCTTCGCTCAGCGCGGCGTATGCGATCGGGTCATTCGCCAGAAAATTGGCTTCATACTCGGCACGAGCCTGTTCGACCGGAAGTTCAGTTCCAACGGGAAAGGAATTAACCGTACTCGTTCGCGAGACCGCCCGCATGCCGCGCTCGCGAACATCGCGGGCGCGCTGGCCCGCATATATTTTGGTTCGCTCCGGTATGTCCGGCGAGACTGAACAAAGGACGAGCGACCGAACGGTCCCTGGTGACTGCAGCGTCAATTCCAACGATACAATCGAACCCATTGCACAGCCGATCAAGTGCAATGGACCGAGCTTGCGTTGCTTGATGAAGCGCAGGATGTCATCGACGATGACTTCCATGCTGTAGCCGCCGAGCGGCTTCTCAGAAAGTCCTGTACCGCGAATATCCGGCAATACCAGATGATAATTCTGCGACAATGGGCCGACCACATGACGCCAAGTGCGCGTACTCCCGCCGAGTTCAGGCAGAAACAAGACCGTAGGCCCTGCTCCGTGCTCCTCGAAATACAGCGAGATATTCTCCAGTTCAGCAAACGGCATTTGTTCACCCAACGTGATGTGACTGTCCGAGCTATTTCTTGACCAGCGGACAAGCGTTTTTTTTGAATCACGATGCTCGCTACCACGGTCCCAGCGATTAAAAAGCGAGCTTACACCCGCCCGAAAGGGAATGATTTTTCATCGTCGCGCTTCCTCCTTGAGACGCTTCTTGGTTTATTGGCTAGTGTCTCAATCATCCAAGTTTCGGAGCGCCCAAGTCATCACTTCGTCGGTCAGTCGGAGAACGCCGTGTGGGGCTCATTGACCTTGATGGGCAGGCTCTGGACTGGCGAGAACGAGACTGGCGACAGAATTCTGTTTTCCATATGCTGCAGCATCGGCCGCAACTTTGGAAGTACGGCCAGCCATGTGGGATCTTTATGAAGCAGCGCCCGGCGGCGCTCCCGGTCGTTGAGGTCGCTGTAACCCCACCAGTGAACGACCTGATTCAGCGTTCCGAACACGGACGTGAAATACCCGATGAAACCTCCCAGAATGGGGCGCTGGACGACCAGGCCTTCGGTTTCATAGATACGAAGAAACTCGGACAGATCAGCGGCGGCGTAAAGCGTGTAGATCCGCTCTTCTATGATCATTGAATCCTCCGCAAAGCCGCATGCACCTCAAATCGGTCCGCGAACTTTTCAGGCTTGAATTTGTTCAGCCTGTTGAAATCAACTTCACATTTAGAATAATCACGGAGGTGAGGCAAGGTGGGAACGACCTTACCGAGGCAGCTCGGAGCCAGCAGCGATTTGCCAGGCACGGTCGGCGATGACTGTATAAATGTCCGCGATTTTCAGCGCTCGCGCATCTGAAGCATTTCCTTCAATCGCGCGTCGGTGAATGCCGACTTGGATCGCTGCTGTCCGGAACATGGACAGTACAAGAAAGAACTCCCAAAACGGAGCGTCACCGCGGCCGGTCCGCCGGCAATAGGCATCCACATAGGCCTTTTCACTGGGGATGCCGAGCGCAGCAAGATCGACGTCGCCGAAGCCTCGCCCTTCCAAATAGGGTAATCGGTAAGACAGGCAATTATAGGCAAGATCGGCGAGCGGATGCCCGATGGTTGCAAGCTCCCAATCGAGCACAGCGACGACGCGGGGCTCAGTCGGGTGGATCATCAGGTTTCCGAGGCGGAAGTCGCCATGTGAGATTGCAGATTCATCCGCCTCAGGTGCGTGCCGCCGCAGCCACTCAACCAACCGGTCCATTACTGGAAGATCATTGATTTTCGCCGCAGTATATTGCTTGGACCAGCGCGCGATTTGGCGTGCAACGTAACCTTCCGGACGGCCGAAATCGCCCAAGCCCAATGCACGAAAATCAAGTCCGTGCAGCGCTGCGAGGACCCGGTTCATATCGTCGTAGATGGCCGCGCGTTCGGCCGGTGAACTCCCGGGCATCAGGCGGTCGACGAATATGCGGCCTTCAATATGGTCCATTACGTAGAACATCTGGCCGATGACGCTCTCGTCCGTGCACAGCAGATGCACTTTCGGCACGGGCACACCGGAATCAGCCAGTGCGCGCTGCACGGTGAATTCCCGGTCGACTGCATGCGCCGAGGCCAGCAGGTTGCCCGACGGCTTCTTGCGCAGAACATATTCGTGTCCGGGCGTGGCGAGATGGAAGGTCGGGTTGGACTGGCCACCCTGGAACTGACGGACGGTCATTGGACCGCGAAATCCCGGCAGTTCCTTCGATAGATAGCGAGCCAGTGCCGCCTCATCGAAGCGGTGATTGCTGAGAACCGGTACCAGCACCGCTTCGCCGGGCTTTGTCATGTTCATATCCTCCTGCAGTGTTACTGAGCTGGCCGGCCCGCGGCGACGCGTCCTCCAACCAGCCTGCCGCCATCCACGACCATGGTCTGCCCGGTCATGAAGCGGCCAGCCGGCGATGCCAGGAAAACGGCTGCACCAGCAATATCGTCGGGCTCACCGATGCGCCCGAGCGGTGATTGCATCTCGGCGCGGGCCCGGGTGTCCGGGTCCTGCCAAAGCGCCTTTGCGAAATCAGTCCGCACCAGGCCGGGCGCGATGCAGTTGGCCCGTATGCCGGCATGCCCCCATTCGAGCGCCAGGTTGCGCGCCAGTTGCATCTCCGCCGCCTTCGAAAGGGCGTATACGCCTAGCCGGTCGTTTGCCTGCAAACCACCGACCGATGAAATGAGGATGATACTGCCGCCGCCAGCCGCTGCCATGTGTGGCAGCGCCATGTTGCACAGCCAGAAATTGCTGCGCACATTGTAGCTCATGATCCGGTCGAAGATGTCGTCGGAGACTTCGATCGACGGCCCGTAATGGGGATTGACGGCCGCGTTGCAGACGAGGCAATCGATCCTGCCCCACTTCGCAAGCGAGGCGTCCACCAGCCCCTGAAGTTGCTCCTTGTGACCAATGTTACAGGGCTGTACCAGGGCCTGCCCTCCCCTGGCCTCGATTACCCCAGCCACTTCCTCGCAGGCCGCGCGGTCGCGGCTCGACACCACGACCCTGGCGCCGTGCTCCGCCATGCGCTCGGCGATCGCGCGACCGATGCCCTTGCTCGAGCCGGTAATGACGGCGACCTTATCGGTCAGGTCGAAAAGCGACATCACGATAGCGCTCCAGGCTTACGCGTGCGCGAATTGCGCGGGCGATCAGGTTTTCCGGCCCTTCTGTTCGACTCGCCCGGCCTCGGGTTGGTCTCTCGGCGTGCGGTACTGGGCAAGCTCAAGCTTTGCGATCTGGTTGCGGTGAACTTCATCCGGCCCGTCTGCGAACCGCGTATGACGAGCCCTCGCATAAGCGTAGGCCAAGCCGAAATCCTGGGTCAGGCCGCCACCGCCATGCGCCTGGATCGCCCAGTCGATGACGCGGCAGGCCATGTTAGGCGCGGCCACTTTGATCATGCCAATCTCGCGCCGGGCCACCTTGTTGCCAACCGTGTCCATTTTCCATGCGGCGTTCAACACCAGGAAGCGCGCTTGATCGATCAATATGCGCGATTCGGCGATGCGCTCCTGAGTCACGGTCTGGTCGGCAATGGCGCGCCCGAAAGCGCGCCGGTTGAGGGTTCGCCGACACATCTTCTCCAACGCCACCTCGGCCATGCCGATCAGACGCATGCAGTGATGAATGCGTCCTGGTCCGAGGCGTCCCTGTGCAACTTCGAAGCCTCGCCCCTCGCCGAGAAGGATGTTGCTGACCGGTACGCGCACGTTGTCGTAGACGACTTCGGCGTGACCGTGCGGGGCGTCATCGTAGTTGAAGATCGAGAGATTTCGGATGAACTTGACGCCAGGCGTGTCGCGCGGCACCAGGAGCATCGATTGCTGCATGTATTTGTTCGGATTGTTCGGGTCCGTCTTGCCCATCAGGATCAAAAGCTTGCATTCGGTGTTGGCCGTTCCGGAGGAGAACCATTTGCGGCCGTTGATGAGATAGTGATCCCCCTGCCGCTCGATCCGACATTCGATGTTGGTAGCGTCGGATGACGCGACGTCCGGCTCCGTCATGGAGAAGCAGGAGCGGATCTTGCCTTCAAGCAGAGGCTCAAGCCACTGCTTCTTCTGCTCCGGCGTTCCGTAAAGCGCGAGGGTGTCCATGTTGCCCGTATCAGGCGCGGAGCAGTTGAACACTTCCGAAGACCAATGAACGCGTCCCATCATCTCGCAGAGCGGGGC
>Ga0105240_10004707_pt1 | contig 20610 bp, 23 predicted proteins | sample KBSC54metaG_FD_80426 | JGI IMG/M metagenome (GOLD analysis project Ga0105240, IMG submission 80426) | Corn rhizosphere microbial communities from Kellogg Biological Station, Michigan, USA - KBS C5-4 metaG | ecosystem: Host-associated > Plants > Roots > Rhizosphere > Soil | place: Michigan, USA... | reverse complement strand
GTGGGCAAGGAATCGCGCCGGTTCGTCGATCAATTGTTCGGCGGCCGTCTATCGCCGCTGGTCGCTCGCCTGGCCGAGGAAGATGCGCTCTCCGAAGAGGACATCGCGGCGATCGAGCGGATCCTCAAGGAGCTGAAATCGTGACCGGCTGGCTATTGAGCACCTTGCTGGCAACGTCCGGACTCGCCGTGCTGGTGCTGATCGTCCGGGAGCCCATCCGGAAGCGCTTCGGATCGCGAATTACCTATGGCCTGTGGCTGATTCCGGCCGCGCGCCTGTTCATGCCGACGCTGACGCAAACCGTCGAACGCGCGGTTCCGATGCAGCCCGGCATCAGGCCGCTCCCGCAGCCTCTTGCGAGCGAGTCCCTATGGATGGCGAACGTCACTCCGGTCGATCCGTCGCTGCTCGACCGCCTTGGCGGATGGCCGACGATCCTGCTCGCGATCTGGCTCGGGGTTGCCGCGACGCTGTTCGTGAGCCGGATCGTCGCATTTCGGCGAGACCGGCGCGCAATTCTTGATTCATCGACGCAACTTGCCCGGCTCGGCTCGGTGCGGATCATCCGAACACCGGAAGTCGACAGTCCCGTCGCCCTCGGCATTATCGACCGGATCATCGCCGTGCCTTCGGATTTCGACCGGCGCTACGCCGACGCCGAACGCCGGCTCGTTGTCGAGCACGAACTCGCTCATCATCGCTCAGGCGACCTTGTCGCCAACCTTTTTGCCTTTGTCCTGCTCTGCCTCCAGTGGTTCAACCCGCTCGCCTGGGTCGCCCACGCCGCTTTCCGGTTCGACCAGGAAGCCGCGTGCGATGCCCGGGTGCTGGACAAGGTCAACGCCGACGATCGCGCCGACTACGGCCGGGCGATCGCCAAGGCCGCTTCGGGAAGGGCGCTGCTGTTCGCATCCGCGCTCGATCGTCGCAACAGCCTGCACAGGAGGCTCCAGTCCATGCTTCACAGTCCCAACCCCGGCCGCCGCACTATCGGCCGACTGATGGTCGTTTCCGCGATCGCCATTGCATTGCCGCTGACCGCCAGCCGGGCGGTCGAATATCTCGACGTTGCCGTCCCGACACCGGCGGCAGTGCCCGCTGCGCCGGCGGTTCCGGCTGCTGCACCGATCGTCACCAAGGTCGTGACCCGGATCGCCCCGGCAGCGGCTGTCGTCGTTCAGCCGGCTGCGCCGGCGCGTCCGGTCCAGCCCTCGTCCGGTCCGACGTTCAATTCCGGCGATATGACGATCAACGAAGATCGCGTGATCATCGACGGTCAGACGAAGCGCTGGGAGGACCTCACGCCAGCCGAACGAGCGAGGGTACACGCGGCCGTCGTCAAGGCGCGCGAATCATTGGCCAACACGCATATCGACCAGGCGAAAATCCTCGAATCTCTCCGCAATGTTCCGGACCGGAAGCGGATGGAGGAAATCCAGCGCGAGGTGCAGCGCGCCCAGGCCAATGCCGCTCAAGCCGCGGAGAAGGTCAACATCAATTCGGCCGACCTCCGCCGTTGGGGCATCGATCCTCAGCAACTCCAGGCCAACATCCGGACTGCGCTGCAATCGGTGCAGACGATAGATCTGTCGGCTCTCAAGACGATCGACCGCGACAAGATTACCGCGGATGTTTCCGACGCGCAGCAGTCGATGGAAAAGGCAAAGGCCGAACTCGCAAGAATACAGGCCCGGCTCGACGCCGAAGATCGCCAATAAAGCTCGAAGCGGCGCGGGGTTTACCCTCGGCGTTGCCTAGGCGTCCGCGGCTGGGAGGCAGTCGCGGGCGCCTCATCTTTACGCCCAAAGCTTGTACGGCGGGCACGGGCTCGATAGGCGCGCCATCGTGACTGGCACGGCTGATGGCACTTTGCGGCTTTCTTTGGGTTTGAGCCTGACGTGAACCTCTATGATCCCGGATTTGGTCGCCCGCTCGGCGCGAAGCTGTTCTGCGACTTGACTCAGAGCTGGTCGGACGTGGGTGGCGGAGTCCGCACTTATTTGCTGCACAAACGCCGCCACATCCTGGATTCGACTCCGCACAGCCATCTGATGATTGTTCCCGGTGAGCGGGACGAGGTCGTGGACGATGGCCGCGCGCTGACGGTTACGATCGCTTCGCCGCGGGTCCCCGGAAGCCCGCACTATCGGTTGATGCTTCGGAATGGCGCGGTGCGGCGAGCGCTGGAGCATTTCCGTCCGGACCTGATCGAATGCCAGGACGCTTACAACCTGCCGTGGGCAGCCATTGCGCATCGAAAGCGGCATCCCGAGACCGCGCTTGTCGCGGCTTACATGACCGATTTTCCGACCGTCTATGTCGAGCGGCCGCTTTCTAAATTCCTGACCCAACCGGTTGCGGGCGCGTTGGCCCGGATTTGCTACGGCTATTGCGGGCTTCTCTACCGGCGTTTCGACGCCGTGTTCGCGCTGAGCGAGAACGGCGGAGCGAGTAAGTTGCGCTCGCTCGGAATCGATACTTCGAACGTAGTCCCACTCGGGGTCGAGCTGGGCGAGTTCGGGCCTGCCAGGCGTGACGAACGGCTGCGGCAGAAACTGGGGCTCGCTGCGGATCAGCCTCTGCTGGTCTATGTCGGCCGCCTCGACGGAGAGAAGAAGCCCGACCTCGTGGTCGATGCGTTCCGGCGGCTTCCAGCCGCGCTGGGCGCGAAACTTGCGCTGATCGGCGAAGGCCCGCTCAAGGCCGACATCGCTGCGCTCGGTGATGAGCGAATCGTCATGCCCGGCTACCTCAAGGGGCGCTCGGAACTGTCGCGCTGGCTGGCGAGCGCCGACATCTACGTGTCGGGCATGGCGGACGAAACATTCGGAGTATCGATCGTCGAGGCGCAGGCCTCCGGACTACCCGTCGTGGGCGTCGGTGCTGGAGCGATGATCGACCGCGTGCGCGATTCGACAGGCCGGCTCGGACCGGTCGGCGACGCCGCCGCAATGGCGCGAAATATCCTCGCGGTCTGGAATGGCGATCGCGCGACCATGGCGGAGGAGGCGCGAGCGAACGCAGTCCAGTTCAGTTGGGCGAGCAGCATGGAGGCCCTGTTCGGGCGGCTCTATCCGGCTGCGTTCGAGCGCCGCGCCGAGCAGCGGCGCACAATTCACGCAGCCGCCGCTCTTGCGGCCTGACCGGTTCCACAGGCATTCAGAGCGCCGTGGACGCGCCTTACGCCAGGCTTGAGCAGCTGGAGCCGGGAATTGCTCGCGTGCTCGCGCACAATCCTTCGGCATTCACTTATTTCGGCACCCAGTCTTACCTGCTCGGGGAGCATGAAGTCGCGGTCGTCGATCCCGGACCCGACCTGCCGGAGCATCTCGACGCGCTGAGGGACGCGATCGGTGACCGCAAGCTCATCGCGATCATGTGCACCCATACCCACCGCGACCACAGCCCCGCCGCGCGGCCGCTGGCCGAGCGCACCGGCGCGCCGATCATCGGTTGCGCTCCGCTCGCGCTCGAAACAGTCGGGCCTCGCGCCGATGCGTCGTTCGACGGCGATTACGTGCCCGCCCGGGTGCTTCAGGATGGCGACACGATTCAGGCCGATGGCAAAGCGATCACTGCCGTGGCGACGCCGGGACATACGTCGAACCACCTTTGCTTCGCTTATGGCGACGCGCTCTTCACGGGCGATCATGTGATGGGCTGGTCGACGACGGTCGTCGTTCCGCCGGACGGGGACATGGCTGCTTACATGGCCAGCCGCGACAAGCTCCGTGGGCGTCAGGACCGAATCTATTATGCCGCGCACGGAGAGCCCGTCAGGAACCCGCAGCAATATGTCCGGCACCTGATGGGCCACCGGATGCAGCGCGAGCGGCAGATCCTGAAGCTGGTGGGCGAGAAGGCACGCACGATCCCCGACATAGTGGCGAATGCCTATCCCGGGCTCGATCCTCGGCTGACGGCGGCGGCGGGCGGCTCCGTCCTCGCGCATCTCGTGGACCTCGAGCGGCGCGGTCTGGTTGAACAACAGCAGGACCTATGGACAGCCGTTTGAAGAACCTGGTCGCGCTGGCCGCGATCGTGGTCGCCTTGATCCTCGGCGTTCTGCTCGGAGTCACGACGGGCATTGCAGACCGCATATTCGGCGGGCCCAACCCCAAGACGATCGCGACCGCGAGCCTCGAATCGATGCGTTCGGAGAACCGGCTGACGGTGTTCGCGGCGCGCTACGTGTCCGTGGTGACGAGCGAGCAGCAGCGGCTCGGCGGCCTGGTCAGCTCGGAGCGGACTTTGATCCTCCCGGGCGATGTTCGCTACGAGCTCGATCTGTCGAAGCTGCAGAACAATGACGTCAGCTGGGATGGATCGAGCAAGACGCTGACGGTCCAGCTGCCGGAAGTCGAGGTCGCCGGGCCGGACGTCGATATCAACGCGGTCAAGGAATATGGCGGGGGCGGGGTGCTCTCCGCGCTCACCAACGCGAACGAGCAGCTCGACCAGGCCAATCGCGACCGCGCGGTCCAGGACCTGCGCAAGCAGGCGACCGCTGCCGTCCCGATGCAGCTCGCCCGGCAGGCTGCCCGCGACGCGGTCGCCCGGAGCTTCGCGATGCCGCTGCTGGCGGCGGGGTTCAAGGACGTGAAGGTCGTCGCGCGCTTCCCGACCGACGGCAAGGATGTCCCTAGCTTCATCACCGGTTCGACCCCATATGAGGAAGCGATCAAGGAAGCGGAGCGCCGTCGCGCGGCACAGGCACAGAAATGACCGTTCAAACAGCGAGCCTCAAAGGGCTCGACCTTCTCGCCGAGATCGAGCGCCTGAAACGCGAACGCAACGCCGTGATCCTCGCGCATTATTACCAGAAGCCAGAGATCCAGGACCTCGCGGATTTTGTCGGCGACAGCCTCGATCTGTCGCGCAAGGCGGCGGCGACCGACGCCGAGGTGATCGCCTTTTGCGGCGTTCGCTTCATGGCCGAGACCGCGAAAATCCTGTCGCCCGAAAAGACGGTGATTCTTCCCGACATGGACGCCGGCTGCAGCCTGGAGGACAGCTGCCCGCCCGACCAGTTCGCCGCCTTTCGGGCCGCTCACCCCGACCATATCGCGCTCACCTACATCAACTGCTCGGCGGCGGTGAAAGCGCTCAGCGACATCATCGTCACGTCGTCGAGCGCTCAGATCATTCTCGACCAGATCCCGAAGGACCAGAAGATCATCTTCGGCCCCGATCGGCACCTCGGCGGCTATCTGGCGCGGAAGCTCGGGCGTGAGATGCTGCTGTGGCCTGGCATCTGCATCGTCCACCAGGCCTTCAGCGAGACCGAGCTGTTGAAGCTCAAGGCCGAGCACCCGGACGCGCCGGTCGCGGCGCACCCCGAATGCCCGCCGCACATCATCGATCATGCCGACCATGTCGGTTCAACGAAGTCGATCCTCGACTTCGCGCTGAGCAGCCCGGCGAAGACCATCCTCGTCGCGACCGAGCCGCACATCATCCACCAGATGGAGAAAGCGGCGCCCGACAAGACCTTCATCGGAGTTCCCGGCGGCGACGGGAACTGCAACTGCAACATGTGCCCGTACATGGCGCTGAACACGCTCGAGAAGCTCTACGTCGCGCTGCGCGATCTCGAGCCCCGGATCGAGCTTTCGCCCGAGATCATGGACCGCGCGCGGGTGCCGCTCGAGCGGATGCTCGAAATGGCCGGGCGTACGGTGGGGCAGGGTGACGTCGGCGCGCCGATCATCGAAGACAAGGACGGCGGAGTTCCACCCGCTGAGATCGACCCGCGCATCAGCGGCGACTGAACACGATAACCCAACGCTAACCCTGTCCGGCGCAAATTCGCGGCGTGACGAGTCACGGCTGCGATTACCTGAGTCGCTCCACGCGAGTAAGCCATTGTTGTTCAAAGGAGAATCGCCATCTTGTGAGCGATCTCGGGGGAGGGAAAAGTTCATGTCGCGATTGATCAGGCTGCCGCTGACGGCGGCCATTTTGAGCATCGGTCTCCATACTCCGGCCGTTGCGGCCGCCAACATCGCAAGCCAGTTCCCGGCGCGCATTCTTGCCGCGCACAATGCCGTGCGCGCTCAGTTCGGCGCCGCGCCGCTCGCGTGGGATTCGACGCTCGCCAATGGCGCGGCGGCTTATGCGGTGCAGCTCGCGCTCACCAACAGCTTCCAGCATTCGGATCGCCACGCGCGACCCGGCACCGGCGAGAATCTGTGGATGGGGACCCGCGGCTACTACAGCTACGAAGCGATGGTCGGCGGCTGGGCTTCCGAGCAGCGCGACTTCGTTCCAGGCATTTTCCCCGCGGTGAGCCGCAGCGGCAATTGGGAGAATGTCGGCCATTACACGCAGATGGTCTGGCCGACGACGACGCGCGTCGGCTGCGCGGTCGCATCGAATGCGCGCAACGATTATCTCGTCTGCCGCTATTCTCCAGCCGGCAATATCGACGGCCGTCCCGTGCCCTATGCCGCGGTTGGGAGCGCGGTTCGCGCCCGCTAGCCCGGAGGGTGCGTTAACGGGCTCGGCGCGTCTTTGGCGAGCAACGCACTGCCGTTACCGGCTTGTCGCATGAAACATGCTATGGCCAAGTTCGTTGGCGACCCGAAACAGAGGGAATTTGACCAATGCGAACTGTATCCAAATTTATCGGCGCGGCAGCTCTTGCGGTAACCGCCGCCTCTTCCGTCTCGATTCCGGCGGCCGCGGCGACGCGACACCGGCATCATTATTACAGCCACACCCGCTACCGGCATAAGGTCTGCCGCCGCTCTCACGCGGTTACTGGCACTGTGGTCGGCGGCGTGGCCGGCGCGGTTGTCGGTCACAGCCTGATCGGTCACGGGCTTCTGGGTACGGCCGCGGGCGCGGTCGGGGGCGCGGTGGCGGGCGGAGCGATCGACCGCAGCATGACCGCCCATCGCCGCTGCTATTATACGCGCTGACGCAGCGCTAAGGCCGCGCGAGCGCCTTATCGCGCTCGCCGCGGTCGCCCTTGTCCAGGCCGGACTGGCGGCGGCCCTTCTGATCGGCCTCAGGGTCGACATGCTAAGGCACAGCGAGGTCGTGTCGCGCCTCATTGACGTGACGATCCCGCCCGCTCCCAGGTTCGTTCAACCGCGAGATCGCGTCGCCGAACATCGGTCGGCCGCTGCCCCAAAGGCGAAACCTGCGCCGATCGGCGGTACGCCTGGTCCCGTACCGTCGCACGCCTTGCCTGCGCTCGTGCCGGTCGTCCCACTGCCTTCAGTGACGCCACCCTCAGGCGGGGGAAGCGGGATCGGTCCAGCAAGCGGCGCGGGCGCCGGCGGAGGATCAGGCGGGCAAGGGTTTGGCGAGGGAGGCGGCGGCAGCGACCTCGAACTGATTGCCGGTGAAATTCGGCCTTCCGATTATCCCAGGCATCTCGGCAATGCGGGGGTCGGCGGCCGGGTCGGAGTCACGTTCACCGTCGAGCCCAACGGCCGCGTGACCAACTGCCGGGTTACGCACTCGAGCGGCGTCGCCGAGCTCGATGCGCTGACCTGCCGGCTGATGGAGCAGCGCTTCCGCTTTCGGCCCAGCACCGACCGCTACGGACGGCCGATCGCGGACGAGGTGGATTGGGACCAGGACTGGATCGCGCCGCGCGGGGATTAGCCGAGACGACGAGCCTCGCCCTCGATCATCCCGGTTTCCGGGTGGTGCTTGTCGAGGTGCCGTTTGATGATTTTGAGATTGCGGGTGTTGGAGCGGAAGAAGAAGTCGGGGATCGCTCCGACCCAGGGAATCAGGCCGAGCAGCCAGTCCACGCCGACGTTGCCGGCCATTCGGCTGATCTGCCACTTCGACATGCCAAGATTTTTCGCTTCCCACACGATGTACGCGCCGAGAGCAGCGGCGGCGATGGGGCCGACGATCGGAACGATGTCGAGGACGACGTCGAGTCCGACCGGCCGGTTGATCCCGGGGATGACGACCAGCCGCTCGAGCACCTTCTCCATCGCTTCGACGCGCTGACGGACCGACCGAGGGTCGGTCCCGATGGTTGGAAATGGAAGCCTTTCGTCAATCCGCATGCTTCACTCGTTCGAAGGTTTTTCCTCCAGGTCGGTGAGCGTGTGGCGGGCGTAACGGTTCCCCGCGAAATTCTGGACCCTGGCGGACACGAGCGACCAGCGCACCGGAGCAGCGATCGGCAGGAACAGCTCGCCGCGGTCGATCAGCGCCGCCGCCTGGATGAAGAAGGCATAGCGCTGCGCAGGGACAGGCGTTTGCCGGGCCGCATCCATGAGAGCGTCCGCGTCCTTGCTGCACACGGCAACGACGTCGCACCGGAACTGCCGGGCAAACCATGCGGGAGAGGATGACGGAGCAACCTCGTCGATCAGTGCGAAATCGGCGGCGACCGCATTTGGCGCTCGCTCAACGGTGAAGCCAAGCGCGCCCCAGTCGCGCTGAAGAAGCCTCAGCAGAAGATCGGCGCCCGGCCCCCCGGGCAAGGCGACGCGGATCGTCGGCTTTGGCGATTTCGGGAAAAGGCGGTTTGCCTGCGTCTGCAGGCCTGGGAGGCGCTCCGCGTAGGCCGTGCCTTGCCACGCCGGGGAGACCACCGCGGGAACCCCCTCGAGTCCTGGCTCCAGCAACGTCGAGCGCGGCGCCAGCCCCGGCACTCCGAGCGCCGCAATGAACGTATCTCGATCGATTGCCTGGCTAAGCAGCTGCCGGACTTCGGCTTTGTCGAGCGGGCCGCCGGCCTTGGCAGGGACGAGGCCAAACAGCCCCGAGGCGGGATCGAAGCGAAGGGCGCCGCGAGGAAGCTTGATACGCTGAGCAAGCGGAAGGTTCACGAACGTTCCACCGAGCACAAGGTCGGCTTTCCCAGCCGCGAAGGCGCTAATCGCGTTCGTTGCCGCGGAGCCGCCTAGCAGAAGCTCCTCGCGAGTGGTCGTCTCGTCGTCGGGAGATACGATTTCACGAGTTAGCCTGAGTTCGCCATTCGCCGCCGGCGTTGCCGCATAGGGTCCGGTCCCCTGGCCGTCGCGAAGGATCGCCATTTGCGGCTGGGCGAGCAGCGACAGCATGTTCGGACGCGGCGCGGTCAGGCTGATCTCGATCACCCGGTCGGTCATCGCCACGATGTCCTCGACGCCGCCGAACGCGTCCTTGAGGCTGTTTCGGCTTCGAGCGGCAATCTGGCGCTTGAGCAGCCGCGCCACTTGTTCCGCGGTGATTTTGCGCCCGTCCGGCCAGTTCGCCGAGGCGATCCGGAAGATGTAGCTCAAGCCGTCGTCGCTGACGGTCCAGCGCTCCGCCAGTCCGCTAACGATGTTGCCTGAAGCGTCGAAGCTGACGAGACCTTGTGCCACGTTGCCGAGCAGCACTTCATCGGGAGGCGTCAGCCCTCCGTTCGCAGGATCGCGAAGGCCTGGCTTGCCGCCGATGACGAGGACGTGCAGCGCGCCTTCCGGCTCGTTCCTGCACCCGGCCGGAGCGAATGCCAGCGCGGTAAGCGCGGCCAATGCGGCGAAGCGACGCATGGCTCGGCTTTAGCCGCAAGCGGCGGTTCAGCAAGCGTCTGGATATATGAGCCAAAGTGTTTTACTAGACTAAGGCAGTTGGGCGAGGCCTTGGACCAGGTGAAGTTGGCGGAACGTGACGGAATCTGGAGCCGCGGCGGTCAGCCCGTCGAAGAGCTGCCCGATCCGTTCGCCGAGTTTTCGTCCCCGGAAGCCGAAGCGCCGCTCACCGAGCAGCCGCGGCGACGCCGCTGGCCGATCTACCTCTATTCGATCTCGGCGCTGATCCTGATCACGTTGATCTGGCTGGTCATCACCGCGCCCCTGTCGCGCGCGCTGGAGCCGCTGCAGGACCCGGCGCTGCTGCTGGTTTCCGACGATGGTCATGCGATCGCCCGGCACGGCGCCGTCAAGGAGGCGCCGGTTGACGTCACGAAGCTCAACCCGCTCACTCCGGCCGCCTTCGTCGCGATCGAGGATCGCCGCTTCTACTCTCACTGGGGCATCGATCCGCGCGGCATCGCGAGGGCTATGGTCGCCGACATGCGTGGCGGCGGCGTGCGGCAGGGCGGGAGCACCATCACGCAGCAGCTTGCAAAGACCAATTTCCTCTCCGGCGACCGGACTTTGAAGCGCAAGGCGCAGGAGGTGATCATCGCCTTCTGGCTCGAGGCCTGGCTGACCAAGCAGGAAATTCTCTCGCGTTATCTGTCGAGCGTCTATTTCGGTGACGGCGTGTATGGGCTCAGGGCGGCAGCGCATCACTATTTCAACCGCGATCCGGAGAATTTGAACCTGGCGCAGTCGGCGATGCTCGCGGGGATGGTCCAGGCGCCATCGCGGCTCGCGCCGACTCACAATCTCGCCGGCGCTCAGCAACGCAGCGAGCTGGTGCTGAAAGCGATGGTCGACACTGGAGCGATCAGCCGCTCCCGCGCGCAATCGACGAGGCCGGCGCGTCCTGCAGTCCGCGCATCGCGGGTGCCGACGGGCTCCTATTTCGCCGACTGGGTCACGCCTTATGCGCAGCAAACCCAGGACCCGGATTTCGGTGAGGTCAGGGTTTCGACCACGCTTGACTGGACGCTTCAGCGGATCGCCGAGCGAGCAGTGCGTGGCGCGCCAGCGGGCGCGCAGGCGGCGCTGGTCGCGATGCGCCCCGATGGCCGCGTCGTCGCGATGGTCGGCGGGGAGAGCTACGGGCAGTCGCCGTTCAACCGCGTAACCCAGGCACGCCGGCAGCCCGGCTCCGCATTCAAGCTGTTCGTCTATCTCGCGGCGATGAGGGCCGGATGGACCCCCGACAGCCTGATCGAGGACAGGCCCATCACCATCGATGGCTGGACGCCCGAAAATCACGACGGCGTGTATCGCGGCAAGATCACGCTTCGCGAGGCGTTCGCGCGATCGAGCAACGCGGCGACGGTGAGGCTCGCGGAGCAAGTCGGGCGCCACAATGTCATGCGTGCGGCCCGCGACCTCGGGATCACAACGCCGCTTCCGGACAAGCCGAGCATTGCGCTCGGGACCGCCGGAGTCAGCCTTTTGGAACTGACCTCGGCCTATGCCGCCGTCGCAAGCGGAAATGCGCCCGTGATCGCGCGCGGATTGCCCGAGGCTCCGCAGCCGGAAGGGCTGTCGGCGATCTTCCGTTCGCACCAGGTCCTGGATCCCCGGCGCGACCGGACCCCGATGCTCGACCTTCTCTATGCCGCGGCGAACGAAGGCACCGGGCGCCGAGCGGCGCTCGCTGTTCCGACGTTCGGCAAGACCGGTACAACGCAGGAGAACCGCGACGCCTTGTTCGTTGGATTTGCGGGCAATCTCGTCGTCGGCGTGTGGGTCGGCCGGGACGACAACAAGTCGCTCGGACGGGTTAGCGGCGGAACGGTGCCCGCGCAGATCTGGCGAAGCTTCATGACGTCGGCCTTGTCGGTCGACCGCGAACGCGGGCCGGAGTTGCCGGCGGCGTTCGCAGCTCCGCAACCGCACCGTCAGCTGAAGAGCCCGCTTCCGCCCGAGTGGAGCAATTCGACCAGGCCGCTGCGAGAAATCGCGCGACGCCTGGAGGATATTTTCGGCGATCGCCACGACCGCTGATCTTCAATTCAACGCGAATGAATAACGGTTCATCGCTAACAGCAGTATGCGTCGCGCAGTAGCATATTGGTTTACAACGCTTTTTCTACGTCGCTTGAGTTGCCCTTAAGCGGAGTCGATGCCACGCTTGGCAAATGGGGTGGAAGCTGGGCATCGTGATCGCAATTCTTGTTGCTGGTGAAGCGCCAGCGGCTGCGGTCGCGCCCCTTTATGATGCGGTCGCGCTCAACATCGGCGTGAATTGCCAATGGCAGCAGCGCTGCATGGGACAGCAACGGCGCGCTTTGAAGGACGCGCAAAAGTTCATCGCGAAATCCAACCCGCCGCTGTGGCGGATTCATCTTTGCAACCGCAACGCTGCGCGAAGCTCCGAACGGATAGATTGGGTCGGATTCAACAGTTGCATCCGCAACGGCGCCCTTCGGCCGCCGCCGCCGCCGCGGCGGCAGAAGAGGAAGCGGCACTAAGACCGTACCGGCTCGCAAGTGTCGAATTTCGTGCTGACCGAAATTATTTCCCCTTTTCCAGGAGGGGAAAGTTCGCCTACAGGCGCGTCGGACGTGGGGCCGTAGCTCAGCTGGGAGAGCGTCGCAATGGCATTGCGAAGGTCAGGGGTTCGATCCCCCTCGGCTCCACCACTCCTCCTTCCAAGGGATTAGTCGGACCCCGGCCAGCATCATTGTCGGCTGCCGCGCCAAGGCCGGGCTTCGGTTCGCTATCGTAGTTCCTCGATACAGATTAGGTCCGAAATAGCGGCTATTCTGGTGGGATGGCTCGCGGTCCGATTCGAGGGGGGACGTCTGCAATGACTTGTTCCCCCGTTTACCTGATCGATGACGACGAGGCGGCTCTGGAGTCGACCGAATTCCTGCTCACCGCGCTCGGAATTCAGGCACGGTCATTCTCGGACCCTTACGCATTTCTGCATGTGGTGAACTCGCTGACTCCCGGCTGCATCCTGACGGATCTGAGAATGCCGACGATGAGCGGGCTCGAGCTTCACACGTCGCTCGTAGGAAGGGGCATCGATTGGCCAGTCATATTGATGAGCGGCCATTCGGCGATCGAAACGAACATGGGCGCGCTTGACCAGGGCATTTTCGGAATGCTCGAGAAGCCCTTCACTCGCGAGGCGCTCGTCGACCTTCTGGATCGTGCCTGTGCAGTCATTCCCGCAGAGCCAGCCGATAGCGAGCGGAGTCCGCCGGCCTAGTCCGCCATTGGCAGCAGGATGTAGAAGGACGCTCCCCCTTCGGGATTGTTCTGGGCGCTGATCGCGCCGCCGTGCGCCTCGACGATGGTTCGGCAGATGGAAAGACCGATTCCGAGGCCTTTGGCCGATTGCCGTGCCGCGGTGAACAAGGTGGAGAGGTGCTCCCGCGGGATTCCCGGTCCGTTGTCGCTGATCTGCACCAGGCTGCCCCGCTCGGTCGCCCTCGCCGTCAGCCTGATCTCGGCCCCGTCCCCGAGGTCGCGCGTTGCCTCGCATCCGTTGCGGACGATGTTGAGGACGACTTGTTCGATCTGAACGGTGTTCACCTCGACCGTGTCCGATTCCGGGCTGACATCGACCTTGAAGCGAACGTGGCCGCCGGCATCGGTCGCTCCAATCAATTCTATGACCCGGCCGAACATGCGCATTAGCGACGAGCGTTTCCGGTCAGTCGGGACATTGCGCACCAGGCCACGAGCGCTGCGAATGATCGAACCGGCCCGCTGGATCTGCGATTCCGCCTGGCCGAGCCCCTTGGCCAAAGCAGCACCTCGATCGTCGGACAGGTGGGACGCAAGCTGGCCGCATGCCGCGACGTAGTTGGATGCCGCCGTGAGCGGCTGGTTGAGTTCGTGCGCGAGCGTCGCCGCCATCGTACCCATGGCGGCATTCGACTGGGCCTGCATCAGCTCCAGCTCCAGCTTTTCAGCCTTTCGGCGCGCTCCCCGCAAATGAGTGGCGAAGACCAGCATGGCGGCGCTGGTGACGATAAAGACGGCAATGCTGGCGATCTGATCGGCGCTGAATCCCCCGCCGCCAGGGATGATGAACGCCGCGGTCGCGAAGGTCACGCTCAGCGCGGCTGCAAACAAGCCTGGGCCAACACCGTAAAGTCCGGCGGCGACCACTACGGCGGCAATGAAAGGAAGTAACGGGGACCTTTCCTCGAGCCAGGGGGCAAGCGCCAGCCTGATCGCAAAGGTCAGACAAACCAGCGCGGCAGAAACGACATAGGGCGTAGCGCGCCCGCGCCGAAATGCTTCACCGAAGCTACCATAGTTTAAATAGCGCATAACCCAGCTGGTCGGCGATTCGGCTGGGAAAACCTATTGCAGGAGGTTGGACCGGCTGTATAGCCCGACCAAGTCGTATTCTTGTTAAAGTGTAAATGTATCCCGTTGCGTTCGCCCGATAAAAAGACTAGCTTTCACTTTGCTCGGTCCTGTTTGCGCGTATCGTGGCGTGGCAGAGAACCGGGAAGCTGTGACTCAAAATAATCGTGAAGATAAATCGAGCGGCCGCAAAATTGTTGTGGTCGATGACGATGTCGCTGTGCGTGAGTCGACTACGACCTTGCTTGAAAGCGCGGGTCACACTGTCGTTGCGTTTGAGAGCGGTACTGCCTTTGCCGACGCGGGAATTCCGCCCGGAACAGATGTCATCCTGCTTGACATGATGATGCCCGGCCTGAACGGCTTGGAAACAGTTCGCGCGCTGAAAGATTCGTCGGACGAACTACCGCCCATCGTCATGCTGACGGGCCATGGCGACATTCCGTTAGCAGTCGAGGCGATGAAGCTCGGCGCGGCCGAGTTCCTGGAAAAGCCGTATCCAATGAAAGACTTGCTCGAGCTCGTCTCCACATTGGAGGGGGCCCCGCCACCGTCCCGGGATGCAGACCCGCAACGGGCCGCGGCTCAGGACAAAGTCGCCCTCCTGACGACCCGCCAGCGCGAAGTCCTGAAGGGGATGGCGATGGGCGAGCCAAGCAAGGTAACCGCGTTTCGGCTCGATCTCAGCGTTCGAACTGTGGAAGCCTATCGAGGCCACGTGTTCGGCCGCCTTGGCGTCCGGGGCATGGCCGAGGCGGTGGCGATCGCCGTGCTTGCAGGGCTGCTCGAATCCTGAACGACGCTGCTTAGTCGTTCATTTGCTTCAAAGCGTCGCGCTGGAACTGGCGAATGATGGCGCCGGCGCGCAGAATCTGCGTTTCGGCCATTTCGAGCTTCGCGATGAGGGGCTCGTTCGAAAGGGATTCCGAACGAAGCAGCATCCGCGCCGCGCCGATGTAATTGCAAGCGGCCGTCAGCGGCTGCTGTAAGGCATCGGTGAGCTCGATCGCGCCGAGAACGCCGGTTTCGGCCAAATTCGCATCCCCTTGTTCAGCTTGGCTGGGTCAGGCTGAGCCCCGACTCTTGCGAATAAAATCAGACCGGAAACTGGACTTCCGATCGGCAGAAGTCATGAGAGCAATTCTACTATAGCTGCCTACGCTTGTGCGTGGTGAACCCCCCGAAATACCGAGGAATTACGTAGTAGTATCGCTATCTATTGGTCGGCCCGTCTGTCGCGGCATGATTTGCGGCGACACAAAAAGGGCACGGACATGACGAATTCGCAAGAAGAGCTGAATGGCGGGTCAAGCGTTACGCCGACCATCGGCGAATTGCGTTCGATGGTCGAGGGCGCCGCGCCGCACCTCAGGATCGTAAGCGCGACGGGCCGCGAGGCGACACAACACGCAATCCCCGACGCTTTCGATTTCCGGCTCGGCGTGCGCAGTGCGCGCAGTCTCCGCAAGCTCCGCAGGACCCTTTTCGGCAACGAGATATACTCGGGACCCGCCTGGGAAATTCTGCTGCACCTGTTCGAGTCCTATGTTCTCGAGCGTCGCGACACGGTCGGGAACGTGACCGATGGGACTGAGCTACCGGGCGCGACCTCGCTCCGCTGGATGGCGCGCCTCGAGCAGGAAAAACTCATCCGTCTGCGCGACGACCATCTCGACCGACGCCGACGCTGGGTCGAACTGACAGACGCGGGCGTCGATCTGATGACGAAATACTTCTCCGGCGTGGCGCCGCATCCGATCGCAGCCTGAACCCTCATTTGCTCGGGAACCTGAATTCGAAAGTCACCGACAATGAACAACTATTGGCATGCTCGCTATCTCCAGGCCGTTGCGAAGGTGAACCAGGCGCAAAGCGACCAGGCCCGATCGGCCTATGCCGATCTCGCGGCTCATTACGATGCAATGGTCCGGCTGTGCGAGCGTTCGCCCGTCAACATGCTCCGGCCAGCGGCCTGACAAACAACTAGCAGGTCGTCGCCCGCCAGGGCGGCGCGGGAAGCGCGGCGGGACGGGGGCGGAGGCACGCCGCGCTTCCTATCTAATTGTTTCACTTTGAATTTAACTCTTACGCTCGATTTACGAGGCGCCGCGTACCTGCGCCGCCGAAATGGACGAAACCAAAACCATTCTGGCGCTGGGCGCGCACCCCGACGATCTCGAGCTTGGCTGCGGGGCGACGCTCGCGAAGCTGATCGAGCGCGGAGCGAAGGTCTGCGCAATCATCTTCACCGACGGAAGCAAGGGCGGGCCGGGAGTGGATCGCGGCGAAGAAACGCTGACAGCGCTCCGCTCGCTCGGCGTCCAGTCGGTTCAGCAGCACAGCTTTCCCGACACGCGGCTTCACGAGCATCTCAACGATCTCATCGCCACCATCGAGCATCACGTTCGCGAGATTTCGCCGTCGCGCGTCTACACGATGTTTCACGGCGACCGGCACCAGGATCACCGGACGATTTACGAGGCGTCGATCGTGGCGTGCCGGCGGGTGCCGCAAATTCTGGCCTATGAAACACCCAGTTCCTATCCGAATTTCGTTCCGACGGTGTTCGAGCCGATCGACGATTTCATCGAGCGCAAAGTCGCAGCCTTGAAGCTCCACCGGAGCCAGGGTGAGCGGCTCTACATGCACGAGGAGAAAATCCGCAGTGCGGCGCACTTCCGCGGAGTCCAGGTCGACCTGGGCCAGACGGAAGGATTCATCCCCTACAAACTCGTTCTGTGAGACGCAGCCATGAAGACAATCTTTTTCTTCGTCATGGCGGCAAGCGCATTGCTGTTCTTTTTGATCCGCCTGCGCCGCCGTCCGTCGACCAACCTGATGTCGGTCGAAGTAATCGTTCCGGCGTTCAACGAGGAGCCGGTGATCGAGCAGTCGCTCATCAACCTGCTCCGCAATCGTTACGTGAAGCGGGTCATTTGCGTGAACGACGGCTCGACCGATCGGACAGCGGAGATCGTCACCGCCCTGACCAGGCGAACTCCGCGGCTCTTGCTGGTCAACCAGTCGAACAGCGGGAAGGGCGCGGCGATCATGAATGGGCTTCGCCATGTCGAGGCCCCTCAGGTCTTCCTGACCGACGCGGATACTTACGTTCCTTATGGTGAGCGCGGCCTGCGGCGCGGCAACGGCCTTGGTTATATGCTCGCGGAAATCGAAGCGGGGGCGGACGCGGTCGGCGGCGTTCCTTCGTCGGACCTGCGAGCGGGCGAGCTTCTCGCCTACGTGCGAGCGACGGTGAAGATGCCGATGATCGTCGTGAAGCGCACCTTCCAGCAGATTTTCGGCGGAGCGCCCTTCATCATCTCGGGCTCATGCGGAATGTTCCGGACGGAGGTCCTGCGCGAGGTCGGGATGACCGACCGGACAAATGTCGAGGACCTCGACCTCACGTGGACGCTGGTCGCCCGCGGCTACAAGGTCCGCCAGGTCAACCGCGCCGTCGTTTACCCGCAGGAGTGCAAGACGATCCGCGAGGAATGGCGCCGCTGGCGGCGCTGGATCATGGGCTATGCGGTCTGCATGCGGCTTCACAGCCGGCTCCTGCTCAGCCGCTACGGCCTGTTCAGCATCCTGCCGATGTTCCTGGTGGTCGTGCTCGGCGTCGGAATCTACGGCTACACCTGGACCCGCGCCGTGATGGATGGCGGCCATGCGCTGCCCGCATTGATGTTCCCGGCGCTGTGGCTCCTGGTCGTTTGCTGCCTCGGCGGAATCAGCGCGCTCCACCATCGCAAGTTTCGGCTCATGCCGATGGCGCCGCTCGCACTGCTCTATGTGCTGATCGCTTATGTGGTGTGGGTTGTGCACGGCTTCGCCAGCCTCATCACCGGGCACGAGTTCAACCGCGACAAGCCGACGAGATATTACCGTGTGGTGGCGTGAGCTGGAGGCGCAGGCGCGCGCCGCAACCATGCAGAAGGACGATCGCAAGACGCGCATTGATCCGTCCGCTTCCGTCGCGGAGTCGGCGCGCCTCGATGTCTCGCGCGGCCCGATCACGATCGGCGCCCGGACGCGGATTTGCGAGGGAGCCTTCATCCAAGGGCCGGCGGCGATCGGCGACGATTGCCTGATCGGCAATCTCGCGATGATCCGCGGACCGGTTTGGATCGGCAAGGGTACGCGAATTGGATTTTCCGCCGAAATCAAGAGCGCGATCATCCAGGACCGGGTGACCATCGGTCCGCAATGTTTCGTGGCGGATTCGAAGATCGAGGCGGACGCCTACCTGGGGGCGCAGGTTCGAACCTCGAACCATCGCTTCGACAAGGGCAACGTCAAGGTGCTTCACGACGGAACCTGGATCGACACCGGCGCCGAGAAGCTCGGTTGCCTGATCGGGGCGCGCTCGTCGCTCGGGATCCAGGTGATCGTTCTTCCCGGACGAGTGATCGCTCCGGACAGCGCGTTCGCGCCCCGCATCACCGTCGAAAAGAATTTGCCGACGGGCCGCTACCGGCTCGCCCAGCAGCTCGAAACCTACTGAGGGGACATCCAGTGAAAACGATATTGTTCGCGGCGGCGCTGCTCGCCTTTCCGGCCGCTGCTCAGGCGCAAGTCTCGAAAGCCTCGGTCGAGGCATCCTACACCGATTATTCTAAGGCTTTCGGGAGCCGGCGGGTCGGGACCGCGGACATGCGCGGCAAGGTCGGAAGCGCCGAGCTGGGCTTTAGCGTCTCGACCGGCGAGCGCCGCTTTTCGGACACCAGCTTCCACGGAACGCGAGTCTCCGGAAGCATCACCAACAACTGGACCGATCGCCTGTCGACGCGGACCTCGGTGAGCCTCGCCTCGGACAAGCCGGTCTTCGCGAAGAGCGAGCTCGCCCAGGATCTCAGCTACAAATTGCTCCAGGACGTCGTCCTCACCGTCGGCGGGAAGCGCGCTGCCTATTTCGGCGGGACGCATGTGAATTCGGTTTTCGCCGGAGGGACTTATTATCTCCGCGGGGCTTCAATCGCCTATCGTCTCACTGGTCTCGATACCTCTGGTCTTGGACACAGTTTCTCGCACCAGCTGAGCCTGCGCGTTCCCGACAGCGGCGGACGCGGAGCGACCCAGTTGTGGATCGGACGAGGTACGTCGCTGCAGGACGTCGCCTTTCTTCCGCGGCCTGGCAAAGGCAGTTACACGAGCGTTGCCGTTCGTCGCCTCCAGCCCGTCGCCGACGGGGTCGCGCTAAGCGTCACCGCCGACCGGACGTGGTTCAACACGCCGATCGCCGACTACACGGGAACGACTCTCCGGGTCGGCCTCGAATTTTCGAACCTGGGATTGTTCGCAAACCACGCCAGGCGGCCGCAAAACTAGCTTTCGTCGTCTTCGCCGGCGGTTTCGACGCCGAGATCGTTGTCGCCGGTCTCGAGGTCAACCTCCTCGTCCGCGCTGACCTCCTCGTCCTCGTCGATCGCGAGATCGTCGGCGGCGAGATCGTCATCGGCCTTCTCGGGCTCCTTCGTCGTCTGCACCGCCTCGAAGGCGAGCGGCTGCTTGGACTTCAGAACCGGCTCCGGAATGAAATCGGTGCCGCAATTGATGCAATGCACCGGATCCTCGTGGCCGAGGTCATAGAAGCGGGTCGAGCACTTGGGGCAAGTGCGCTTGGTGCCCCATTCGGGCTTCACCATCGTGAGGTTAACTCCAGTCGAAAAAGGTTGGCGCCGGCGGGTCCGGGCGTTCGGCGGCGCGCCTTGCCATAGGCATATGCCCCTGTCAAAGCGCGCGCCTTGGCAGGGGATATAGGGTTGAGTTCCGACGCGAAAAGGGCGGCCGTGATCGCGGTCGATGGACCCGCCGCGAGCGGGAAGGGCACGATCGCGCGGGCCCTCGCGAAACATTTCGGCCTGCCGCACATGGACACCGGTCTTCTCTACCGCGCGGTCGCCCTCAATCTGTGGCGCTGGGGCGGGGATCCGGGGAACGAGTTCGAGGCGCTTCGTGCGTGCCACGAGCTCAACCTCAATCCCGACGATTCCGAGTTACGGAGCGAGCCGGTCTCGAAGATCGCTTCGGTGATTTCGGCTTATCCCTCAATTCGCGCTGCGCTGCTCAAGCGCCAACAGGATTTCGCGGGCCGGCGGGGGGGAGCCGTTCTCGACGGCCGCGACATCGGCACCGTCATCGCGCCTGGGGCCGACGTGAAGCTGTTCGTGACCGCTTCGCCAGAGGTTCGCGCCGGGCGCCGGCTCAGGGAGCTCGAGGAGCGGGGAATGACCGCCCATTTCGACGATGTCCTCGCCGACATCCGCGCCCGCGACCAGCGCGATTCCTCCCGCGCCGCCGCGCCGCTGCACCCGGCGGCGGACGCGATCATCCTCGACACCAGCGAGCTCGATGTGGAGCAGTCGATCGCCGAGGCGGTGCGGCTGGCAGAGGAGCGTCTAAGCACCCGCTAATGTAGGATAATATTCACTTCTTTGCGGCATAGGTGCGCGGGGCAAGGAAGTGGACCAGATTGTGAAGCGTGCCAGAAGCAAGGCTGTTCGCATGGCGAGCAGTCATGTCATCACGACCTGCGCAACGGTCGCGGCGATCCTGTTGTTCGTCGCCATCGGCAGCAAGGTCATTCCAATCGCGGTGCATCGCGCGCCGCCGCTTGGCTCGAGCACGCTCCAGGTCGCGTTCCTCCTCAACATTGCGATCATCCTGTTCGGCTGGCGGCGCTCCAAGGACCTGCGGGACGCTCTCG
>Ga0105240_10004706_pt1 | contig 20614 bp, 34 predicted proteins | sample KBSC54metaG_FD_80426 | JGI IMG/M metagenome (GOLD analysis project Ga0105240, IMG submission 80426) | Corn rhizosphere microbial communities from Kellogg Biological Station, Michigan, USA - KBS C5-4 metaG | ecosystem: Host-associated > Plants > Roots > Rhizosphere > Soil | place: Michigan, USA... | reverse complement strand
TCCCACACCGGGACGTTCCAGAGTGGCAGTGGACCGAACGCCGCGTTCGCGCCTTCTGGAACAAGGAAGCCGCCTATGTCGAGTTCCGGGAGATGAAGGAACTCCACCAGGCAGCGGCAAAGGCAAAAGAAGAGCGCGAATTGCTCCAGAAAGCGAGGAAAGAACATGCCGCATTCATCGAGAAAACCGCCTCTCTTCGTGCGCTTCTTGAGCATCAAGACGAGGCTTTCCATTGCCATCAGGTTGAGGGGTTGGGGGCAGGGACTTGCAGAATGGATTTGCCCAGAAATCGCGGAGAATAACGATGTGCACGATGTCGATGGTGGGTGACCACTATTCTGAAAAATACAATCACCTGTTCCAGGCCAACCCGGTTCCGTTATGGCCCGGAGCGGTACCGACCGTATTTGTGCAGCAGCACGAGTTCGACGCGCTCAAGAAGGAAGTGGAGGATATGAAAAAATTGCTCCTCCGCGCCAAGGAATACGATGAGCGCAACGGCGAGCCTCACTGCGAAATGGACGAGAAAGTCGCGCTGCTCAAGCGTGTGGCTGAACTCGTCGGCGTCGATCTTTCGGCAGTTTTCGATCAACCCAAAGGAGAATGACCTTGAGTTCAGGCACAGCAATCTTTGGCGCCATTATCGGAGTGGGCGTTGTTCTCGTGAGCGGCATCGGCGGATGCAGTTACGTCTACCCTCAATACAATGTCTATTCCCAGCGCATGGAAGGCGAGGCGCAACTCGCCAGCGCGGAAAGCACTCGGCGCGTCAAGGTTCTTGAAGCCCAAGCGCTGTTCGATGCCTCGGCTCTGACAGCAAAGGCCGAAGTCGAGCGCGCGAAGGGCGTTGCAGAAGCCAACCGCATCATTGCCGAAGGTCTAGGCGGGCCGGAAGGCTATCTGCGTTGGCGCTATATCGAGATGCTGGAGAACACCGGCCATGTTGGCCGCGATGTTATCTACGTGCCGACTGAGGCGGGCTTGCCGATCCTAGAAGCCGGCAAGCGTCCGGTGACGCCATGACCGCCCCCCTCGACCACTCTCGCATTCCAGAGCCCTGGATAGAAGAACCAGATCCAAAGCTCCCGCCATGGGCATCAGGAGCAACATGGACGGTAGCAACACTCTTCAGCCTCCTTGCTCTCTACGGAGCAGGGCAGTGCCTCATGATGGCGTGGAGGGCGCTCGGCTGATGGCTGCGCGCCTTTCTGTGGCAGAGGGGCGCAAGCTCGGCATTAAGGTGCCGGGCTCCAATAAGTACGGCGCCAAGAAATGCACGATAGACGGCATCCGCTTCGATAGCCAGGCGGAGGGCGAATATTACGCGCAACTGAAGATCCGTGAGCGCAAGGGTGAGATATCTGGCCTCGCCATTCACAAGAAATACGACCTGACCGTCAATGGCGACAAGATAGGGTCCTACAAGCCCGATTTCTGTTTCTGGGACCATATCGCCGATCGGTTCCGCTGCATCGACGTCAAGGGAGTTGTTCCCCGAGGCTTCTCGCGCACTCAGAAGCTCATGAAGGTGCTCTACCAGATCACCGTTGAGGTGGCCAAATGAGCGACCGTATAGCCTCCTTGGATATGGCGGCAGAGATCGATCTGATGATCTACGCCAAGGCATCCTGGCTTGCCGACTTCGGCCAAGGCCAGAAGAAGCGTCCTGACCACGAAATCGATCAGAAGCGCCGGGAGCTGGTTGTCCTCAAGCAGGCGGCTTTTGAGTATCGCGCATCGGCTGAAAGGCTGCGCCAGATGCAAGAGGCAGCCGAATGAGCAAGAAGCGCCTTCCCTACATGCCGCTGTGGGTCGACGATTACCAGCGCGACACGCGTCATCTGACGACGGAAGAGCACGGGGCTTACCTGATGCTTCTCATGGCTGCGTGGTCGTCGCCTAGCAATACCCTTGCTGACGACGATGAGATGCTTGCGAGGATCGCGGGTCTCTCGTCGGCTCGCTGGATGAAGATGAAATCCATCATTATGGCGTTCTGGACCTTCGACGGCCGCAGCAAACGGTGGGGTCAAAAAAGGCTCAAGAAAGAACGTCGATTGGCGGTCGATAGAAGCGGGAAAGCAAAGGGTGCTGCGACAACTCGTTGGAATAAAACGAAAAACATTGATGCTCAAGCGATGCTCGACGAATGCCATCCATTCATAACCACCAAAGAAAAAGATAAATCTTTTTCTGAGAGAAAAAATTCCCCGATTGATGAATTGAAGGAGGCATTCGCCAATGCCGGCTAATGTTATTTCTCTTGACCCATATGCCAAGCTTCCGGAACGATATCGCATCAGGGCCGAGCAAATCAGGCTCCGCGTCGAGGCAATCAACGGTCTCATGAAGCCGTGCCGATCAGAGCAGATCGGGGATGCCGTCATCCGACTTCGGCGGCAGTTCCGCGCACAACCAGACACAGAGGCCTCAAGTCTTGCCAGCGAATACCTGGCGGCCTGCAGAGACCTGCCGGAATGGGCGGTGAGCGAAACTGCGAATGACTTCCTTGCCGGCCGCGTCGAAAGCCACACCGGCCAGTTCATGCCGACCTGTGCGGAATTTGCCAAGCGCGCCCGCTGGATTCTGACCCCGTTCTTGGCGGAACTTTCGTCGCTTCGGGTCGAAGCATCGAAGTTGATCGAGCGCGCTGCAGACGACCAGAAACGCCACCTGATCGAAATGGAGCGCCAGAACCCGGCCGTGAGGCGCCGCGTTGCTGAATTGACCGAGACTTTCGGCGCCGGGTATCCGAAACATCAGGCCGCCGCACATCTCGGTCTTAGCGCAGATCGCCAGGCGCGCCTCGATGCACTCAAGAAACCTCGCCAGATCGCATCCAAGATTGGCCACGATACGGAGCGCAAGGCATGACGCTTATTGGATATGCCGGCAGGGAAAGGTGGAAGCAGCCGCTTGTCGTAAGGAAGCCGATAAGGCATCGCCGCACTCGGTCTCAAATGGCCTACGACCTCTTTCGATTGGGCAATGACACTGCCGACCTCGCGGCTCGGCTTGAAGTTCAAGAGGCCACCATCCTGCGCTGGATAACCTACGAGCGAAGCCGGCGGCTCGGGCTTCCTAACCCCTATGGAGAAACGCTGTGAGCAAATCCACGCACGCGAAATACAAGGCCCGGCGCAGCGATGAAATGCGGGAAATGACGCGGCTGCGCCGCCAGGCAGGCCTTTCCGAGCGCGAAGTTTTCCCGAACCCGGCTGATGTCGCAGCAAGGTTGGCTGAAATACCGCCCGATACCAGGAACCTCACCGCTCGCGTGTGCGGCGACCCCATTCCGGGCCGTTCCGCGCTCGATCTCAGACCAACACGATAAACGGAGGCAGGGAATGAGCGAAACTTGCGATAAGTGCAAACATTTCAGCGATACCTATTTTGGCAACCCTAATGGTTTCGGCAACTGTGAACGTTGGCATATCGGCTACAGCATCCCCCCCGACATGAAGGACAACGAATGTATGGTCGAAGGGGATGAGGGCTGGGGAATGATTGTAGGCCCAAAGTTTGGATGCGTTCTTTTCGAAGCCAAGGACTAGCCAATGGGTAAAGCACGCACACAGGCACAGAAGCTACGGGCGAAACGAGGGCGCCCCCTAAAGCCGAATGTTCCTCGCACAGCATCGGGCCAAATCTCACGCTCCAAGGAGGCAAATATCGAAATGAACATGCAGCCCGCAATCGATCGGCGTGTGCGTCACTACGGAATACATGGAACGAAGAATGAGACCGCACAGCAGTTGGCCGGCGATCCTCACTGGGGCTATCTCCTCGGGCGCCTACTCAAGGATGGAGTGATCAACAAAGCCCAGCACGATGCTGGCAATCGCTATAGCGAAGACATGTCCTCATACTATGGCCTAACTGGCGTAGCGTTTCCGAGCGCAAAAGCTCAGAATATGTTCGCAGTGCGCGGCAGTTCGGGCGAGGACGACGAGGCTCGCGGTGATCGAGCTGCGAAGGCGCGCGCCAAGATGACGAAGCTTCGCGATCTGCTGCTCTCCTGCGGGGATATCAACACTGGGCGCAAGGTTCTCCACACCGTCAATGCGGTCTGCGTCGAAGACATGGATCATTTGCGCACGCTGAATTCACCCATGAAGGCATGGCTGGTGAGTGGACTTAACTCGCTTTCGCGCCATTATGAGGGGACTTGACTTACCTGCGCAAATCACCGACTGTGCAGGAAATTCTATCGTGACGCTTTGCGTCTCAGAGCCCGCCGAGAAATCGCGCGGGCTTTCCGTTTGCCGGCCTCCCCATCCGCGTTAAGACGCACATGGTTTCGGGATAAGCGCTGATCGATCGAGGTCGCCGCCGGCAAAGCCCATCACGAGCCGGGGCAGCACGTCACGCGAAGATAGTCGGGGAGCGGTGGCGGTAAGCGCTATGAACCGACAGCCTCAGACAGCCGCTAAGTTTCTGCGGTGGCTCGTGACCAATTCGAGGGATGCGATGCCCGAAACCCAGACCGACCAACCAGACGGCATAGCTCTAGTAGAGCACTGCGCTCGCTATGCGTCTGAATTCGGTGTGGACAACATGCTCGATCTGATTGCGGGCGTGCATTTCGCCTATGCGCCTCTGGCTCAGTCTGTTGCGGTCAAGGCTGCTTATGAAATCGCGGGCATCGACCTGGACAAGGTCATCCCGGTCCAATGACGATCCTGCGTTCGCCGCTCCGCTCTCCAATCAGGGCTCCGCTGTACAACCCATTGGTCGGGCCATGGTCAACCCTGACAGGCACGATTGCCGACTTCACATACGACATCAACTTCGTTGCCAACACCGTTAAGGGTGGATTCCAGACCTACGGCAATAACAACAATGATGGCAGGTTCTTCCGCGACAGTGGTGTTGCGAATGCCTGCTTCATTCCGAATGCGGCAGGTGGTTTGACATCGACGGCGGCGCTAGGGATGCGTCGATCCACCAAAGGCACTGTCTCGTTCCAGAACATAGGCACGCTCGGGCTCTGGAACCGCGATCTGACCCAGACGGGTAGCTGGACTGTCGGCAACAGTATGACGACCGCGAAGAACCAGGTCGGCGCCGATGGTTCTGCCAATGCAGCTACACTCCTAACTGCCGGCGCGGCGAACGCGACGATTGTCCAGGCAACCACTTCCGCATCAGCCAATCGGGTCATGATCCCGTTCATCAAGAGGGTGACGGGTACGGGGAACGTCTTCCTGACCTTCGACAACTTCACGACGCCGATCGACATCACCTCGCAATTGGTCAATGGGACCTACGTCAAGACCCTCGTAACTCAGACAGCCGTTACCAACCCGACATTCGGGCTTCAACTCGCAACCTCTGGCGATCAGGTCGCTGTCGATTTCTTCAATGTCACGGGGCAGCTTCAAAGCCTGAACATCGATCCTATGCATTATCCGACGATTGTCGGATCTGCATTCGGTTCGATCTTCCACGAAACGCCCTGGGCATTGAACACCGACGCCGGCCCGCTGTCGGGCATCATCAAGGGCGCATACGCCGCCTACTGGCAGGGTTACAACTACGTCACGGATATCGGCGGCCTGTGGGTCTCTGACGGTGTGACCAACTGCAAGCTGCTCACGGGCAACAACGTTCAGTTCTCGGCCTCGGTTAACCTCAACACCACGGGCGGCGAGTGGAAGCCGAACGGCCAGTTGAACAAGGTCGCGGCCTGCATGGATGCGGCCGGCAATATGGCGCTCTGCGTCAATGGTGGCGCTGTCTACACGCGGACAGGCGGTGTCCTTTCACCATCCGCAACGCATTTCGTGCTTTCCAACAATGGCGCCGCCACATTGCCTCTGAATGGCTGGACCGAGCGCTTCGCCATCGATCAAAACCTGTGGTTCACCGCAGCTCAACTTCAGCAGATGACGACTTAGGAGCCAGATATGGCTAACCGGCAACAGGACACGCTTGCGGCCACGGGCCCAGGCCTGCCAATCACCGTGCAAAATGGCTGGCTCCAACTTACGGGAACGTGGGTTGGAACAGTCAATCTCCAGACTGGCCCGAATCCTGATGGCTCATGGTCGAACATGACGGATGCCACGGGCACGGCAATCGCGCTCACTACCAATGCAAACTGTCCGATCGACAACGCCATGCCTATGTCTATGCGGGTTAACTTCACGCGCACCTCTGGCACGCTGGTTGCCGCGATCACCAGCCAGATCGAAGACTAATGCCATCCTGGCTGCTGATGAGCGTGCAGCAGAAAGACGCTCTGCTTGCTCTTGGTGTGTCAGATGATCTCGCCCCGAAGGCGATCACCAATTCCATCATGGCGGGTCTATGGGCCTGTCCTCTCAGTCTCCTTGACGACCCAAAATATGCGGAGTGGGCGCAAGGGCTTTCTTTTCTGCCGCTCCGCACCCTGAGCGCTGACGCTCTGTTCTCCTAAACCACAGGCCCAACCGGCCTGCTCAACTCTGAAAGGACTATGAAATGGCCGGCATTATCTCGACGGGCGTCCCGACGCTCCCTCTTATCACCGGGTCCGAATTGCTTGCAGTGGACACCAATCTGGTCGGTGGCGCCGTTCCGCAGATGGCGATCATCTCTCTCGACAAGCTCGCGGCCGCAATGAACTATCTCGGCAACAATCTGAGCACCACGACCGTCGCCGGCACGCGCTATTACAGCAGCGTGGCTGTTGGCGCCAGCTCGACTGTCACCGGCATCAGCGCTCTTATCGGCGCGGTTGGTGGCACCGACAAGTTCATCTATGAACTGCATGACTCGAATGGTGTTCTCGTTGCCACCACGGCGCTTGCCGGCGTTACTGTCGGCACGGCTGGCACCTACCAAGCTATTCCGTTCACGGCTCCTGTCGTCCTTCCTTCCGTGATCACGAACCCGTACTTCATCGTCGTGCAGTCAAACGGCACCACAGCGAAGGTTGCCACCTACAATGCACCGGCATCGCAGCGCCTCACTGGTTCGGCGACTGGTACGTTCGGCACCTCGGCCGCCATCACGCCTCCGATGACCTACACGGCTGGCGTCGGCCCTGTGGCGATCCTGTACTAAGGACAATGGCCAGCGCGAATGCTGGCCTTTTCACATGCTCATCAAATTCATCGCATGGCTCCTTGGAAAGGAAGTCGTCACTATGGCCCAGGTTGATTTCGCCGCCCTCAATTCACAGCTCGAAAACCTAACCGCCAATGTCGCTAGGCTCGCCAGCGTGATTGGCGCTCCTACCGACGCGGAACAGCGCATTGCCGAGCTTGAACAGCAGCTTGCTGCATCCCAGTCGGACGCCGCTCAGAAACAGGCCGACCTAGATGCTTCTCAGGCCGCTGAAGCCGACATCGCTGCCAAGTTCGCTGCGCAGAACGCCGCGATTGCCGCGCTGTTGCCGCCAGCTTCTTAAGGCAAAACATGTCCGGCTACTTCACACCTTGCGCTGTACTGAGGGGGCCCGGCGCCGTGCCAATCTTCCGCAAGTGCGAGGCTTGCGATGGGAAAGGCAGCAAAACACTCAACCCCAGAGTTCGCACGTTTACCAGCGAAGATGGTTCGATCACCGGCACAATGCTGTTCGGAACCATAGTCATCTGCTCTCGGTGCAGCGGTGGTTGCATTACTCGCTATGGGACACGCGGCGAAAGCTTTACGCCTCTGGTGGCCAAGCGCAGAACATTGCGGGACGGGTTCAATGCCCGCTGGTAGGCCGACTGATTACGATCCTTCCTACTGCGATGTAGTCGTGAGTCTCGGCAGGGACGGCAAGAGCCTTGCGCAGATGTGCGCACACTTCGATATCGCGCGCCAGACAATCGACAATTGGGCGGCTGCTCACCCAGATTTTTTAGAAGCGTTATCGCGAGCGAAGGTTCACGCCCAAGCCTGGTGGGAAGAAACCGGCGTCAAAGGCATGACGGCAGACAAGTTCAATTCGGCTGTCTGGACTAAATCCATGCAGGCGCGCTTCCGCGATGACTACACCGAACGGCAGGAAGTTACCGGAGCCAATGGCGGCCCCATCAAGACCGACAGCCGCTTTGAAATCGTGCTCGTTCCGCCCACCCCAGATGATGCCGGGTAATGCGCGCAGAGTTTCCGCAGAAGCTCGCGTTCCTCTTTCAGCCTAAACGTTACAAGGTCGCATGGGGAGGGCGCGGGTCCGCTAAATCGTGGTCAATCGCTCGGGCACTTCTCATCATCGCAGCCCAGAAGACCAAGCGCATCCTCTGTGCTCGCGAGTTTCAGAACTCGATCCAGGATTCAGTTCACAAGCTCCTAGTCGATCAGATCGAAGCCCTTGGCCTCGGTGATCAGTACGAGGTGCAGAAGACCACTATCATTCATAAGCTGACGGGCAGCGAGTTCATATTCTCCGGCCTGCGTCACAATGTGGACAGCCTCAAATCAAAGGAAGGCATCGACATCGTTTGGGTTGAGGAAGCCCACATGGTCTCCGCCTTCTCGTGGGACAAACTCATCCCGACCATTCGCAAGGATGGATCTGAAATTTGGGTGAGCTTCAATCCGGAACTTGAGACCGACGAGACCTACCAGCGGTTTGTCAAAAACCCGCCGACTGAATCGATAGTCGAGAAAATCAACTGGCGTGACAACCCTTGGTTTCCCGAGGTGCTTCGTAAGGAAAAGGATGATCTCAAGCTACGTGACATCGACGCCTATCTCAATGTCTGGGAGGGCAACTGTCGGCAGACGCTTGAAGGCGCGATCTACGCGAATGAAATGCGACAGGCTCAGGAGCAAGAGCGCATCTGTCGTGTGCCATATGACGCCAGCAAGCCTGTCAGCGTGTTCTGTGACCTTGGATGGGCCGACCATACCTCGCTGTGGTTCGTGCAGCGTGTAGGGCTTGAATACAGGGTTTTGCGTGCGGTTCAGGATCGGCAGAAACCTTGGCCATTCTACCTGAACCTGATCCAGTCGTTCGGCTACATCATTGAGGGTGTCTGGCTTCCTCACGATGCACAGGCAACGCAGCTTGGGACGGGCAAGAGCATCGAGGAAATCACGCGCGCCAGCGGAATGCCGGTGCGGATTGTTCCTAGGCTCTCGGTCGAAGATGGCATCAACGCGCTACGGACGATCTTCCCGCAAGTCTGGTGGGATCAAACGCTTTGCGATGAAGGCCTCCAGGCTCTCCGCAGATATCGCTACGAGGTCGATAAGGTGACGGGCCAGTTCTCCAAAAACCCGCTGCATGACGATGCTTCGCACTTTGCCGATGCCGCCCGATACTTCGCGGTTGGCATGAGGGATGGCGCCAAAGAACGTAAGCTCAAGCTGCCAACGCTTCCCCGTCAAGTCTCAGGATCACAAGGTTGGGCTGCCTAATGGCCAAAGAGACTGAGCGCGACGACGATATCATCAAGGAAGCCAAGGAGCGCTTCCAAGAGTGCGAGGACTGGGAAGCCGAATTCCGCAAGCGCTTCGTTGAGGATCTGAAATTCGCCAATGCCGATCCCGAAAACGGCTGGCAATGGGATACCGATCTCCAACAATCCCGCAATGACAAGCGCAAGCCCTGCCTGACGATCAACAAGGTGCGCCAACACAACCTCCAGATTATTAATGATGCGAAACAAAATAAACCTGGAGTGAACATCCGACCCGTTGGAGATGGCGCAACCTACGAAGCCTCTCAGGTGTTCGAGGGCGTTGTTCGCCATATCGAATATCAGTCCAACGCCGAGCAAGCCTACGATACGGCAACCACGTTTCAGGTGTGGGGCGGCCGAGGCTATATTCGCGTCGTCACCGACTATGTGAGTTCGGACAGCTTCGATCAGGAAATCTACATCCGCCGCGTCAAAAATCCGGATGCTGTCTATCTCGATCCGGGTATTTCCGAGGTTGATGGCTCGGATGCGCGCTTCGGTTTTGTATTCGAAGACATGAGCCGCGATCGCTTCGAGGTCGAAAACCCTGATTTCAAGGACGATGCCGGCCTGTCGGTCATCGGCAATGGCGATTCCTGGTGCAACAAGGACGATGTGAAGGTCGCGGAATATTACCGCAAGCGCCAGAAGGCTGACAAGCTGGTGGCTTTCATCGACCCACTCACGGGGCAACAGGTGATCATCCGCAAATCCATGATGGATGAGGGCCAGAAGCAAGCCTTTGAGATAGTGAAAAACGATCCATCGACCAATCAGCGTGATGTGGTCAACGATGAGGTCGAGTGGTTCAAGATCGCCGGCAACAAAATCATCGATCGCCGCATCTGGCCGGGCAAATACATCCCGATCATTCGCGTGATCGGCGAGGAAACCATCATCCAGGGCAAGATGGACTGCAAGGGTCATACCCGCTCGATGAAAGACGCGCAGCGGATGTACAACTATTGGACGAGCGAGGCCACAGCTCAGGTCGCGTTGCAGACCAAGACACCATGGACGGCACCCGTTGAGGCGATTGAAGGGTTGGAAACGTTCTGGTCGAAGTCGAATATCGATGACGCCGCGATTATCCCCTACAACGGACTAAGCGAGGACGGCCACCAGATTCCGGCGCCGGCACGCACTCAGCCACCGATCATGGCAACTGCCTTTATCGATGGCATGAAAATCTGCGAAAACCAGATGATGATTGCCTCTGGCCAGTATCAGAGCCAGTTCGGCCAGAACGAGAACGCCACATCAGGCAAGGCGATCAACGAACGCCAACGCCAGGGCGACAACGCCACCTATCACTATATCGACGGGCTGGCTGTCGGCATCAAGTACATCGGGAAAATCCTGATCGATCTCATCCCGAAGATTTACGACACGGAGCGGGTTGTTCGTATTCTGGCGAAGGATGGCACTGAGAGTTCCGTGCAAGTCGATCCTAATGCGCCGACTGCACATCAGGATACTGGGGCAGATCCGGAAGACAAGCAGGCCGTCACCGCCATCTTCAACCCGAATGTCGGCCGCTACGAGGTCGAGAGCGATGTAGGGCCAGGTTATGCGACGCGCCGGCAGGAAGCTTTCAATGCGATGACGCAGATTGCATCGCAAAGCCCTGAGTTCATGAAGATCGGCGGCGATCTGCTGTGGAAAGCGGCTGATTTTCCGATGGCTGATGAGTTGGCGGAACGTTGGGAAAAGACCATTTCCGCCAATATCACGGGGAAGGGACCACCTCCGGAAGTCCAGCAGCTTACAGGTGAGTTGCAGCAGGCGCACGACGCCATCGTGCATTTGCAGCAGCAGTTGGACGAGAAGGACAAGGAGATCAACATCAAGGCCTTCGATTCCGAGACCAAGCGCATCACGGCTATCGGCAATTCTGGGCCAGCGATCTCTCCCGAGCAAATTCAGCCGCTCATTCGTCAGGTGTTGCTGGAAATGCTCACAGGAGGCTCACCAGAGCAGTTTGGTGGTCAGGACGCGGCGCCGCAGGGCGGACAGCCCGATGCGTCACAGCAGCCGCCTATGGGCCAGCCAATGCCACCGCAAACCCCGCAGCCAGATATAGGAATGCAGCAGTGACCGCGTACGACGTTCACACCGATGAAATTCGTCAGCCAAAGGCGGCGTCAGCTATCCCACAAATGTACGATCTGAGCCTAGATGAGATGCGTGACGTCACGCAGGCCGATATCCGCACATTTGAGATGATGACCCAACTCTATGGATGTCTAAATCCCATGAACCGAGCGCTGGCCGCGGTGCCAGCCAAGGTGGCTAGAGGGGAATTGTCCATCGAAAGAGTTCGTGAAGCAACCAGGGTTTGGACTGACATGCTTGGTCTCGATCCTGGCGGGCGCTGACCATGAACATCAACATCCGCTCCGGTGACGTGCCCGTTCTCATTCGTAAGACGGCCGAAGAAATCGCCGGCTGCTTCTACGAGGAAAACCGCTCCGAGCGCTTCCGCAAAGAGGCTGGCTCTCAGAAGCAGTTCATCCGCAGGCATTGGAAGGACCATATCAGCGTTACGATCCAGTGCATGGCGCAGCTTTTGAGTCAGCCAGGGTTTGACGAGCGCGAGAAAGAGCGCATTCACGACGCGATTGTGGAGTTTCACGAGCGCGCTAAGCCCGGAACGCCCCGCAATCTTTCACTGAGGAACTGGCAATGAGCAAGATCACCTACAAGCCCGCGAAGAAGGACGACAAGAAGCCGTCTAAGGGCGGCAAGGGTGCTTGCGGAAAGGCGAAGTAGCATGAGGAGCCTGATCGTCATTGCGCTTCTCCTGTCGGGCTGCGCATCAGGCTCTCGGAACCGCGATTACGCCAACAATTGCGGATACGCCATGGATCAGGAAGGGCTGTGCAAGTCCATTCTGCGCTGAAAGTAAGGAAGACATGTGATGGCTACCAAATCCTATTCCGCCAAATCAGCCGCCAAGGGCCACGATATCGGTAAGCCTGGCAAGCAGTTCAGTAAGATCGAGAAGTCGGCTGCCAAGGAGTACGGCTCCGAAGCTGCTGGCGCTAAAGTTGCTGGCGCAGTTCTGTCAAAGCTTCGCGCGAAGGGCAAGTGATTCCGAGTGCCAAACACCCTTGCGGTGCCGCTCAATGAGCGGTCGAAGCTAGAGTTAGGCGAAGACTAGCGGCAACAATCTCGGAGCCGGCGCACGGAATGATTTGACTGCGCGCCTCCAATCCCGACACGGCGGTTAATCCGTGGCACGTACCGGCGCGTTACACCGGGCTATCAACACGGTGAACCATGATCCTCCCAGATGAACTGGACGCCACTCAGGGCGTGCCGGAAGGCGAAACTGTGACCAATCCGGGTGATGAGACGCCTGCACCGGAGCAGGAAGTAGAGGCCAGCGAAGAGCAGCCGGCAGAAACGGAAACGGAGGAAACTTCCGAGCCGGAGAAACCGGAACCCGAAAAGCCCGTCGAGAAAAAGAAAATCTCGTGGGAGCTTCGCCGGATCAACGAGGAGACCAACAAGCGGCGTGAAGCCGAACGGCGCGCTGCCGAACTGGATGCGGAGATCAAGCGCCTCCGTGGTGTGGACAAGCCTGCGGCTACGACGGAAGAAGCCGCTCCTGTCGATGCCGAGCAGATCCGAGCGCGAGCCCGCGATGAAATCAGGCAGGAAGAAGCTGTTCGGCTTGCCACCGAGCGCTTTAACGAGGCCTGCAACAAGACGTTTGAGCAGGGCGTCGCCGCTTACGGGCAGGACTTCGAGACCGCCGCTAACACGCTCTCCCAGGCGCTCGGCGACGACATGCAGAAGCGCCCCGAATTCCTCCAAGTCATCACCGATTTGGAGAACGGCCATCAGGTCTACTACGAGCTGAGCCGCAATCCCGAGGAAGCCGAGCGGCTGCTGAAAATGCCGTCGCACAAGATGATCCTGGAGCTTGGCCGCATGAGTGACAAAGCCGCGAAGCCGGTCGCCAAGCCAATCTCAAAGGCGCCGGCTCCTGTCTCGCCAGTCGGCGGCACTCCTAAGAACACGGCTCGTCTCGATGATGACGATGTGCCGATGGACCAATTCGCAACGCTGCTGCTCACGCGGCTGGCGAAGAAATAGCCAGAAACGCATCCGACTAAGCGACCGGAAGCTATAATCCGGGTCCTTCGCCAACCGGGGCGTTAAGCCGGGTTCATGTCCCGAAATCGCGGTCACGGGCACCGCAGAGCCGGCAGTTGAAAGGACTGCCTTCCCCCCTGTTTGCCCGAAAGGACCATTTCGATGGCCAATACCCTTCTCACGATCGACAAAGTGACCCAGGCGTCGGTCGCGCTGTTCAAGAACAGCAACATGTTCATCAAGAATCTTGACACCCAGTACGACGACCAGTTCGGAGTCGATGGCGCCAAGATTGGCGATGCCGTCCGCGTCCGTCTGCCCAACGACTACACCGTTCGCCACGGGCCGGCGCTTTCTGCGCAGGATACCACGGAAACCTTCACCTCGCTGAAGCTTCAGAGCCAGTCTGGTGTGGACATCGCCTTCTCGACTGCCGAGCGCACCCTGAAGATCGACGATTATTCCGAGCGTTACATCATGCCCATGATGAACAACCTCGCAGGTGATGCGGCGGCTGACATCATGAGCGGTTCGGACGGTGGCGCTGCCCGCTACGTTTCCAACGTTGACGGCTCCAACAACGTCATCTCGCCGAACACTGCAACCATCCTGCAGGCCGGCGCGATGTTGAAAGACAACTCGGCTCCGATGCAGCCTGGCCTCAAGGTTGTGCAGGACCCGTGGACCGAAGCCAACATCGTCTCCACCCTGTCCGGTCTGTTCAATCCGTCGCAGAAGATCTCCGAACAGTACCAGTCTGGCCAGATGAAGAACGCTCTGGGCTTCGACTTCTACATGGATCAGACGGTCGTCAAGCACACGACTGGCACCTATGATTCGGCGTCTGGCACTGTCAGTGGCGCCAACCAGACCGGAACGTCGATTACCGTGGCGGCGATCACCGGAACCCTGAACAAGGGCGACATCATCACTTTCGATGGTGTCTATGCGGTGAACCGCGTGTTCAAGCGCACCACGGGCAAACTGCAGCAGTTCGTCGTGACTGCGAATGTGGCTTCGGGTGCGACCGTGATCCCGATCTACCCGGCCCTGACGCCCCCCTCGGGCGGCAACCAGGTCCAGTACCAGACTGTCACGGCTTCGCCGGCCAATGCGGCTGTCATGCGCCTCGCCAGCAAGGCGGGTGAAACCTACCGCAAGAACCTCGCCTATGCCCCGAAGGCTATCACGATGGCTACGGCCGATCTCGTGATCCCGAAGGGCGTCCACGAGGCTGCTCGTCAAAACTACGACGGCATTTCGATGCGCATGGTCACTGCCTACGTGATGGGCACAGACCAGCTCGCCACGAGGCTCGATATTTTGTACGGCTACCTCTACGTGCGCCCCGAGTGGGTCTGCATCTTGGCCGACAAGATCTGACGATTGGATTGGGGCGGCTTTCGGGTCGCCCCTATTTCCATGCGATACCCTCTCGCACGCTACCATCAAATGACCGGTGAGTTCCGGCTCGTCCTGAGCCCCGCCGAAGAAGCCGAGATTGGCCCGGACTGGGGCGACGCTCAGTCTGACGTTCGCTTCCCGCCAAATCCCAAGCCGTTCATCGAGACGGCTGCAGTCGCACCGCCCACTTTCTCAATCGAAATCCCAGAGGCCAAATGACTGACATCATCCTCTATCCGATGGCTATCTACCCGCCCAAGGGCGAAATGCTCATCGTCAACAATGAGCAGGAGCATGCGGATGCCGTGGCTTCGTGGGCGCCCGTTGAAGTGGCAGCCGAACCCGATGCGGTCGAAGCCGACGACGAGCCGGAGACCTTCGATGAGGCGGGCGCTCCCATAAAGCGCGGCCCGGGCAGGCCTCGTAAGGTTGTTCCATGACAACCGCGCTCGACCTCATCACGGATGCGATGGACGATGCCGGCATTATCGGCGTTGGCCAGACTCCGCTAGCTGAGGATACGAACAAAGCTTTGTCGCGCCTCAATGCGATGATTGCACAATGGTCGCGCCGTCGCTGGCTGGTCTTCCACCTGATCGACATCGTATTTACGGGCACCGGTGCGCTATCCTATTCGGTCGGTCCGGGCGGCGATATTCCTCAAGCTCGTCCCGACCGCATCGAGGCAGCTTTCTTTCGCCAGTTGACCGGGGCTCCCCTTGAGGTTGATTTCCCGCTGAAAGTATGGGAAGCGCGTGAGGACTATAACCGTGTCGCATTGAAGGGCCTTGCATCTTTCCCGGCCCATCTGTTCTACGATTCCGCCTTTCCGCTCGGCAATATTTTCATCTGGCCGGTTCCGGATGCCAATTATGAGATGCATCTGTCGGTCAAGCCGGCGCTGCAAAGCTTCCCGACCCTTAACACCGCTTTCAATCTACCTCCGGAGTACGAAGAGGCCATCCGCCTAAACCTCGCCGTGCGGCTGCGCGTTGCCTATCAATTGCCGCCTGATGCCAGCCTGATTGGTCTGGCTAAGGTCGCACTGAACACCATCAAGAATACAAATGCGCAGATCCCGCTACTACAGATGCCGCGCGCATTGGTTGGAGGCGGAAGCTACAATATCTACAGCGACGGCTGGGGCAGCCAGTAAATGCGCATTCCCCTGCTCGGCGGCGCCTATCAGTCACGAAGCCTGGTTGCTGGCGCGCAACGCTCAGTAAATCTGTATGCGGAAATCAACGAACCGGATGGGTCACCTCCAGTTCCCGTGACCCACTATCCGACGCCTGGCCTTCGCCCCGTTTCACAAGCGCCGATTGTAGGCAGGTATCGCACCACCTACCGCGCCACGAATGGCGATCTCTACGCGGTTATCAACGGCTCGGTCTATTTCGTCTCACCTGACTACATCTGGATACTACTAGGAACCATTACCTTCGGCACCAACATCGTCAATGCCTCCGACAACGGCCTTGTCATCATCTTCGTAGATGGCACTTCTACGGGCTATGCTGTGGATATGGTCACGCGAGCCTTCGGAGTGATCACCGACCCATCGTTCTATGGCGCAACGAGCGTCGATTATCTCGATACCTACTTCATTTTCAACCGGCCCAACACCGCCCAGTTCTACATCTCCCTGTCCCTGGTGACATTCGCCATGCTGACGGGAACGCCGGGAGCAATTTATCAGGGCTCCATAGTCTCTGGGGGTGCCGGATACACGAACGGCACCTACACCAACGTTCCGCTTGCCGGCGGCACGGGGACTGGGGCTACAGCCGATCTAACGGTAGCTGGCGGGATCATTACCGTCGCAACGATCAACGCACCAGGAACCGGCTACGCTGTCAATGACACGCTGACGCTCACCTCAACCACCCCTGGAACGCCCGGAGCAGTCAAGGCAGGCGCGATCGGCTCGTCTGGGGCGACCTACACCAACGGCACCTATACCAACGTTACTCTGACCGGTGGATCGGGAACGGGCGCGAAGGCAACCATCGTCGTGTCCGGTGCCGTTGTCTCGTCAGTGACAATCACCACGGCCGGCTCTGGGTACAAGGTCAACGATAGTCTGTCCGCTACAGCAGCATCGATCGGTGGCACCGGAACAGGTTTCACGTGGATCGTTTCTCTCGTGACTGGGGGCTTTGTCTACACGGTCGATTTCGTTCATGGCTATGCCTTTGATCCGCTGGACATTGCAGGAAAAACAGGTGCGGCCGACAACATTCAATGTCTTGCGGCTATCCATGGCGAGTTGTGGCTGATCGGAGAATTGACCTCGGAGATTTGGGCCAACACGGGCGCTGCAGATTTCACGTTCGGACGAATCCAAGGAGCCTTCATCAATCACGGTTGCGTGGCGCCATATTCTCTATCCCAGCAAGACGTTTCCATGTTCTGGCTAACCCAGGACAGGCAGGGCAACGCCATAGTGGCGATGAGTTCCGGCTATGCCGTCGAGCGCGTTTCCACTCATGCCATTGAAGCTGAGTTTCAATCTTATTCAAAGATCGATGACGCGATCGGTTACTGTCACCAAATCGATGGGCACGCCTTCTATATTCTTAATTTTCCCACGGCGAACAAGACGTGGGCCTATGAATTGGCTTCGAAACAATGGCACGAGCGCGGATCGCTGGATGGTAACGGCGTTCTGAATCGCCATCGCGGAAACTCTTTCGCGTTTGCCTATGGTGAAGGTCATGTGGGCGATTTCCAAAACGGTACGCTCTACGTTTTTGACCAGAATTATTATTTCGACGGTACCACGTCGATCCCGAGAATTCGCACGCTCCCTCATCTTGTTGGGCAGGACAGCAACCGCGTCGAATACATCCGTTTTGTGGCCGATGTCGAGGTTGGCCAGACACCGGGGACCACACTAGACAATCCCCCGATGATTTCGCTGCGATGGAGCGATGATCGCGGTGCAACTTTCGGCAATCCAGTCTTGAGGCCAATGGGGGCCACAGGCGAATATCTCGTTTCCCCCCAATGGCGCAAACTCGGCATCGCTCGGGACCGGGTTTTCGAGTTGTCCTGGTCGGCGCCCGTGAGCAACCCTCTGAACGGAGCTTGGGTCGAAATCAGGAAAGCCGCTTCCTGATGGCAGACAAATCGCAGCCGGGAACGCCGATAATCCCGCAGTCGGGCGATCCTCTCGTCGTCAATGGAAGCTATGTAGCACCGGGATGGCTCCGGTTCTTCAACAACCTGGTTTCCGCCGCAGGTAGCGGAGATATCTCGTCGCAAATCGGCGTGACGATCCAGGCTTACGACCCGCAGCTTTCATCACTTATCCGGCAGAACATTCAGATCTCGGATTACACTCTGGTACTCACCGATAGCGCCAAGCATATCTACCATCCTCCGTCTGATACCACGCCCAGGACATGGACAATCCCGGCCAATTCATCGGTGGCATTTGAGATCGGCACGGCTGTTACGTTCGATAATGATATCGGTGCGGGGGCGATAACGATTGCGATCACAAATGACACGCTGGTTTTAGTTGGAACGGGATCGACTGGTGCACGTACGATAGCGTCTGGGGGGCAGGCGACGGCGCTTAAGGTCGCCGCTACCCGTTGGCGCATCTCGGGCACAGGGATTACCTGATGCCCTCGGTTATGCAGCAAATGCTGCTGGCGGGAGAACTCCCCCCAGCTACACTGGTTTTTCAACAATTTGGCAATGTAACGATCAGTGGCGGTCCTAATGTCGCCATAGCGGCCGGATGGGCACTTGGACCTCCAGCGCTGCTCCGCACTGTCTACGCGCTCATAAGCTGGAATAACGGCACCACATCAGGACCAGTAAGGCCACTGACAGCCGTCACCATCGACGGCATCCCGGCTAACATCGTTATTCAGAATGGTGGAGATCTCGGGTTCTTCCTAGTCGGTTGTGCCATCGTCTCGGCACAAGTTCCGAATGACGCCACCGGTAATGTGGTGATGACCTTTCAGCCGGGTGCAAGCTTCTACAATATCTGGGTAGCAACCTATAGCGCTGGCGGATTGGCCAACCCGAACACTCCGGTGGATACCTTTTCATCCTATACCACTGGCACCGGCAGTCATACCGACCACCTCCAGGTCAAAAAGGGTGGGATATTGCTGTCGCCGATGTTCCTGTTCTGGGACACGACATCGACAGTCGCCGGAATAACCAGGGACTACAATACGGCGATAGCCAGCGCTGTGACAGAGGGTGGCAACGCGCTCATTGGCCCCGCCAATCCATCTTATGCCGTGACCGCCAGCGTGAGCGGCACATCAAACTTTCTGATGCTCGGCGCGTCTTTCCGCTAAGGACACCATGAAGAACTTTCAGCAGCTCGCGGCTGGGCTCAATGTCACGCCGCTGCTCAGCGCATTGCAGCGCCAGCCAGAGCTATGGAATGCACATCCGATCCGCACCAAGCATCCCGGCACCGCTCACGCCGAGGTAAGCGACATCCTTTGCCGGTTCAACGACATCGCGGAGTATGAACGTACCGGTGACCCGACGACAATCACCGATGACAAGGAATGCATCGCCTACCCAGCTTGGGAAAAACTGCCCCAGTTGCGGCCGATCGTCTTCGATCTCATGCGCACCGTTGAGGCAACCCGTCTCGGTCGCGTGATAATCACGAAGCTGCCGCCGGGAAAGACCATCACGCCGCATGTAGATGGTGGGGCGCCAGCAACCTATTTCGAACGATACATGGTGGCGCTTCAGTGCTTGCCGGGCGCGGTTTTCTACATCGGGGATGAGTCCGTGACGTTCCGCGCTGGCGATGTCTGGCACATCAACAACAAAGTCGAGCACTGGGTTCAGAACCATTCAGCCGACGATCGGCTGGTGCTCATAATCGATTGCAGGTGCGACTGATGCTCAGTGTCCAGATTGAACCTCTCAACGAAATCACGCTTGCCGAGGTCCAACCGCTTCTTCCTGGCCACTATGACGAACTCTCAGAGCACAAGGCGGCGGGCATCCCGCTGGACCCGCAGTACGGTCTCTATCTCGCCCGCTCATCGGCGGGGCAGGTCATCTACGTCACCCTGCGCGAAGACGGAGACCTGATCGGCTATCTCGTTTCCTTCATCGCTCCAGGCATGCACTACCAGGGCTGCCTCACGGCGACGACAGACATTTTTTACGTGACGCCGGATCTTCGCGGTCTCCATGGCGGCTCGCTGCTGTTCGAGGCTTGGAAGAAGGAATGCAAACGACGCGGCGCCAACCTGATGCAGATCGGCATCAAGACCCGCCATGCGAAATATGCCGGCCCCCTTCTGGAGGCTGCAGGCTTCAAGGCCACGGAACTGATGTTCTGGCAATTCTTGGACAAGGAATAACAACCCATGGTTGCAACCGCAATTATAGGCTCAGCCGTGGTTGGTGCTGGCGCGTCAATCATGGGCGCCAATGCACAGGCGGACGCAACCAAGAACGCCTCTGCCCAGCAGATGGCCATGTACCAGCAGACCCGCAAGGATTTGCAGCCCTACCAGCAATTCGGCCAAGTCGGCGCGAACATGCTTCAGAGTCAGCTTCCGCAGTTGACCGCTCCAATCACGATGGATGAGGCGACACTGCGAACGACACCAGGCTACCAATTTAACCTTCAGCAGGGTTTGAAGTCTGTCCAGAACGGCGCAGCAGCGAGGGGGCTTGGCGTCTCCGGTGCGGCCATGAAGGGCGCAGCGAGCTACGCT
>Ga0105240_10004692_pt1 | contig 20658 bp, 14 predicted proteins | sample KBSC54metaG_FD_80426 | JGI IMG/M metagenome (GOLD analysis project Ga0105240, IMG submission 80426) | Corn rhizosphere microbial communities from Kellogg Biological Station, Michigan, USA - KBS C5-4 metaG | ecosystem: Host-associated > Plants > Roots > Rhizosphere > Soil | place: Michigan, USA... | reverse complement strand
TTCGACATCAATGATCGCGGCCACGTCGTGGTGCGGCCCGACAAATCGCGGCCCGATCGCGAGCTCGATCTGTACGAGCTGGCAACTGACCTGGCGGAGCAGGGCGTGACGCTGCCGCTGCTGCTCCGATTCTCCGACATTCTGCGCTCCCGCGTCGAGACATTGAGCGGGCGATTCCAGACCGCGATTCGTGAGTTCGGCTACGAGGGCGAATACACGCTGGTCTATCCGATCAAGGTGAACCAGCAGCGGCACGTCGTCGAAGAGATCGTGCAGTTCGGCGCGCCGCACGGTGTGGGACTCGAGTGCGGCAGCAAGCCCGAGCTGCAGGCGGTGCTCGCGCTCACCGAGTCGACCAACCACATGATCGTGTGCAACGGCTACAAGGACGAGGAGTTCATGCGCCTCGCCCTCATGGGCCAGAAGTTAGGCCATCAGGTTTTCATCGTGCTCGAGCAGATGGCCGAGCTCGACACGCTGCTGCGCGTCGCGGATCAGATACAGGTGATGCCGACGGCCGGGGTGCGGATCAAGCTCGCGTCCGAGGGCTACGGCCGATGGGCGGAGAGCGGCGGCGAGAAGTCGAAGTTCGGGCTCAACACCAGCGAGCTCGTGAAGATGATCGACAAGCTCCAGGGGATGGGCCGGCTGGATGTGCTCAAGCTCATCCACTTCCACCTGGGCTCGCAGATCACGGACATCCGGTACATCAAGGCGGGGCTGCAGGAAGTGGCGCGCTTCTACGCCGAGCTCCACGCCGCGGGCGTGGACATCACGCACGTCGACGTGGGCGGCGGGTTAGGCGTGGACTACGATGGGTCCGGGTCGACGGTCGCGGCGAGCGTCAACTACTCGGTGCAGGAGTACGCGAACGACGTGATCTACACGCTCGCCGAAGCGTGCCGCGAGGCGAACCTTCCGATGCCGCACGTGATCTCCGAGTCGGGGCGGGCGCTCACGGCGCACCACGCGCTGCTGCTACTGGACGTCATCGACGTCGAGTCGCAGCAGGAGGTGCAGGTGCCGGAGCTCGGCGACGACGACCACGGCATTCTGCACGAGCTCAAGGAGGGCTACGAGACGGTCTCCAACCGGTCGGTGCGCGAGGTCTATCACGACGCGACGTTCGCCAAGGAGCGCGCCCAGGCACTGTTCAATTCGGGTGTCCTAACGCTGCGCGGACGCGCGTTGGCCGAGCAGCTGTACACCGCGACGCTGAACGCCGTGGCGCGGATCGCGCAGCGCGACCGCGAGGAATACTCGGACATCATCGACGACCTCGAGGCGCAGCTCGTCGACCGGTACTTCTGCAACTTCAGCATCTTCCAGTCACTCCCCGACAGTTGGGCCATCGACCAGCTCTTCCCGATCATGCCGGTGCATCGTCTCGAGGAAGAGCCGGTACGCCGCGGCACACTGCAGGATGTGACGTGCGACTCGGACGGGAAGATCGACCGCTTCGCGGGCGGACGACACGGGCAGGCGCGCCTCGAGCTGCACCCGTATCGTGACGGCGAGCGCTACGTGTTGGGCATTTTCCTAACGGGAGCGTACCAGGAGATCCTGGGCGACTTGCACAACCTGTTCGGCGACACGAACGCCGTGCACGTGCGCTTGTCCAACGGCGGGTACGAGGTGTCGGATCTGGTGCACGGGGATACCGTGACCGAGGTGCTGGCCTACGTGCAATTCCGTGCATCCGACTTGCTGGCGACCTTCCGCCGCAAAGTCGGCGCGGCGAGGTCGCTCACGCGCCAGGAAGCGAACATGTTCATCGCCGAGTACGTGGCCGGGTTGGAGGGCTACACGTACCTCGAGGGCGAAGGCGAGTAGCCGGGACGGCATGGGCCGCCCCGGTGGTCCGTCCCGCGATTACTTCTTGGGCCGCGCCTCGTAGCGCTTGGCGACCTCGGGCCAGTTCACGACGTTCCACCACGCGGAGATGTAGTCGGCGCGGCGATTCTGATACTTCAGGTAGTACGCGTGCTCCCAGACATCCAGGCCGAGGATGGGATAACGGCCGTCCATCGCCGGATTGTCCTGGTTAGGCGTGCTCTCGATCTTGAGCGCGCCGGACCCATCGGCCACGAGCCATGCCCAACCGGAGCCGAACCGTGACGACGCGGCGGCGTTGAACTGCTCCTTGAGCTTGGCCATGTCGCCGAACGATTTCGCGACCGCGTCGCCCAGATTGCCGCTCGGGTCGCCGCCGCCCTTGGGGCTCATGATCAACCAGAACATCGAGTGATTCCAATGGCCGCCGGCGTTGTTGCGCACGGCCGTACGAACGGCGTCGGGCACCTTGGACAGGCTGGCGATGATGTCATCCAAGCTCTTCTGCTGAAATTCGGGCGCCTTCTCCAACGCCGCGTTCAGGTTGTTGACGTACGCCTGATGGTGTTTCGTATGATGGATTTCCATGGTGCGCGCGTCGATGTGCGGCTCCAGGGCGGCGTAATCGTAGGGCAGTGGGGGAAGTGCGAATGCCATGTCGTGCCTCCGAAAGTGCCGTGCGCCTTACGGCGCGGTGCTGTCGGGCTGCACCGATGCCGCGCGACGCTCGCGCAGCCAACCGATGATGCCCGGCAAAATGGACAGGAAAATCACCCCGATAATGATGACGTCGATGTGCTTGCTGACACCGGGCACGGAGCGACCTAGGAAGTAGCCGATCAATAGCATCGCCCACACCCACCCGATGCCGCCGAGTGCGTTGTACATCACGAAGGTTCGATAGCGCATCTCGCCCACGCCGGCCACGACCGGCGCGAACGTCCGAATGATCGGCATGAAACGCGCGAGCACGATCGTTTTGCCACCATATTTCTCGTAGAACGCGTGCGCACGGTGCAGATGTTTCTTGTTGAAGAACAGCGAATTCTCGCGCGTGAAAATGCGGGGCCCTGTCGCTTTGCCGATGGCATAGCCAACGCTGTCGCCGGCGACCGCAACGATCGAGAGGATCACGCCCATGAGCCAGACGTTGAGGAAACCCTGCGACGCAAGGAGCCCGGCGGTCACGAGCAACGAATCGCCTGGCAGGAAAAACCCGACCAACAAACCCGTCTCTGTGAATACCACCACGGTGAGCACCGCATACCCGCCCCATCGGATCAGCCCTTCGAGGTTGTAGAGCTGGTGCCAGATCTCGAGCAAACGCTGCATACGGCTCCGTGGTGATGGCGCGCGCGAAGAAGGTCACGCAAGTTCCACCCGTTCAAGGTCCGGGTCAACCGGCGGCCAGCGTGGTGTACACCATCGGCCACTCGACGCGTGACATCGATCGCTTCATCGCATTGCTCGAGCGCGAGCACATCCAACACGTCGCCGATGTGCGAAGCTTCCCGGGATCTCGGCGGAATCCGCAGTTCGGTCGCGAAGCGTTAGCCGCGTCGCTGGCGGCGCGCGGGATCGGCTATTCGCACCATCCAGAGTTGGGCGGTCGTCGACACACGCGACCCGATTCGCCCAACGGCGCCTGGCGCAACGAAAGCTTTCGCGGATACGCGGACTACATGTTGACGCCGGCATTCGCAACGGCTCTGGACGCTCTGCTCGATCGCGCCGCCCGGGAGCGCACCGCGATCATGTGCGCGGAAGCCGTGCCGTGGCGCTGCCACCGCTCGTTGATCTCGGACGCGTTGGTCGTGCGCGGCGTCGATGTACAGCACATTCTCGATGCTCGCACGGAGCCGCATCACATGACGCCGTTCGCCATCGTCAGGGACGGCGTGCTCTGCTATCCTCCGGAACAGACCGAGCTGTAGATACGGCGGTCGATGCGCCTCGCGAGAATCATTCCTCGGACCATTCATCGCCCCTCGAATCCCACCTCGAACGTTCATGCCAGAAAAGGAACTGACCCTCTACGTCGTTTCGCACACCCATTGGGACCGCGAGTGGTATCAGCCTGCCGGCCGCTTTCGTCAGCGCCTGGTGGCATTGATCGACGACGTGCTCGATGACCCGCCGGAGCACGGCGACAGCTTTCTGTTGGACGGACAAGCGGTGGTGCTCGAGGACTACCTCGCGGTGCGACCCGAGCGGAGGGCTGACCTTGCGGCGCGGTTGCGTGACGGCGTGGTCGAAGCAGGTCCGTGGTATGTGTTGGCCGACGAGCTCATCCCGTCTGGCGAGGCGCTCGTGCGCAACTTGCTCGCTGGGCGCGGCGTTCTTGCCGAACTCGGCGCGACGGCGCCGCCGGTGTTGTACTCACCGGACGCGTTCGGACATCCCGCATCGCTGCCATCGCTGGCGCAAGGATTCGGCTGCGGCGTGATCGTCCTCTGGCGCGGCTACGGCGGTCCAGCCTGGCCGCCGGGCGACACGGTGCGTTGGCGCGCACCGGACGGTGCCGAGTCGCTCTTGTACCATTTGCCGCCCGACGGATACGAAGCCGGCTCGTCGCTGCCGGCAGACACGGACGCGGCGCGCGAACGGTGGCGGCGCCTCGGTGCCGTGTTAGGCGCGCGGTCCACGCTCGGCGTGGTGCTGCTGCCTAACGGAGCCGATCACCATGCGCGACAGCGGGAGCGGTCGCGCGCGCTGACGGCGCTCGCGGTGGTCGCCGCGCCCGCGCGCGTGCAGGTCGGGTCGCTGGCTGCGTTCGCGGCGGCCGTCGAGCAGCGGGCTGTGCGTGCGCAGCTGCCGGTGGTGGCCGGGGAACTGCGCGCGTCGTACGCATACACGTGGACACTGCAAGGCACGTTTGCCACGCGCGCGCGTCAGAAGCGCGCCAACGCGATCGTCGAGCGCGCGCTGGTGCGCGATGCGGAACCGTGGGCGGCGCTCGCGGCACGACGCGGCGCGCGCGATCGTCGCGAGTTGTTGCGCGCGGCGTGGAGCACGCTGCTCCGATGCCACCCGCACGACACCCTGTGCGGATGCTCGATCGACACAGTGGCACAGGCGATGGACGTGCGGCTCGAGGATGCGATGTCGCAGGCGCTCGGCGTGGGTGAGGACGCGCTCGCCGACCTCGTTGGGCACGATGCTGCCGCGACACGCTCGAGGCGAAGCGAGTGGTCGCCGTGCGTAATCGTGCGCAACCGCGCGGCGCGCGAGCGCGGCGGCGTGGCGGAGCTCGACGTCGCGCGGCCGATGGCGCACGTGCGCGTTGGGCCGGGAAGCGGACGCGAGCCGGTGCCCGCACCATTGCCTGGCACGTTCTCGTTGATGCACGGTGGGTCGCCTGTGGCACTGCAGGTGCTCGAGCGCTCCGTGCGGCACGATCGCATCGAATCGCCGCTCGACTACCCGGATGACGCGCTCGTGGAGTCGGCCCGTGTCGTGGCGTGGGTGCCGCCCGTGGGCGGATACGGCACGGGGACGTTGTCGATCCACGCCGAAGGGGGTGCGGCGGGCGCGCCGGCGTCGGTACGTGCGGGCGCGCAGTGGATGGAAAACGAGTGGCTGCGCGTCGAGGTCGACGCGAGCGGCGCGGTGCACGTATCGGCACTGTCGGAGCGGATTACGATGGCGTCACTGCTGGCAATCGAGGATGTTGGCGACGGCGGCGATCTCTACACGCACTCGGCGCGGCCACCGCTCGTGCGCGCGGACCGGCTGGGCGGCGTCCGCCTAACGCACGCCGGGCCGTTGCGCGCCGAGCTCACCGGTTGCATCGGGATCGACGTGCCGGTGGCGATCGCCGAGGGACGGGCCGTTCGCGCGGCGGCCACGCGCGCGATGGGGATCCTCGTGGCGCTCACGTTGGACGCGGGCGACCGGTTCGTGCGGATTCGCGTCACCGGCAGCAACGAGTGTCGCGATCATCGCCTGCGCATCGTGCTGCGCACCGGGCTATCGGGCGCGGCGACCATTGCGGACGCGGCGTTCGGTCCGGTGCGGCGCGCGGTGATCACGGCGCCGCCCGATACCGCGGAAACGCCGCCGCCGACCGCGCCGCTCGCGCGGTACGTGACGCGCGATGCCGGCGACCGCGGGGTGACGATCTACTCGGATGGATTGGCCGAGTACGAAAGCGTCGAGAATGGCGACGTGGCGATCACGCTGGTGCGTGCGGTGGGCGAGCTGTCACGGAGCGATCTTCCCGAGCGACCCGGACACGCGGGGTGGCCGACGCCCACGCCGGAAGCGCAGTGCATCGGAGCGTTCGAGGCGTGCTTTGCGGTATTCCCGCACGGCGCACGCGACGTGGCCACCGTTGACCGAATCGAGCGCACGGCCGACGACGTGTTGCTCCCGCTCACGGGCCTAACGCTGCGCGGGGCGGTGGGGGTGCCGCGCGAGACCGCGGGCGTCGATCTGGAGGGGCAGGGTCTGGCGTTCCTCGCGTGCAAGCCCAGCCAGGACGGCGAGTGGACGGTGCTCCGGTGCGTCAACCTGTGCGAGCAAGGGGTAGCAGGTGCGTGGCGCTGTGGCTTCCCGGTGCAGCAGGCGATGCGCGCACGGATGGACGAAACGCCGCTCTCGACCGCCAGCGTCGTCGCCGCGCGCGTTCCGTTTCAGGCGGCGCCGCGGGAGATCGTCACGCTGCTCGTGCGATAGACCGTTAGGCAGAGCCCGCGCTCAGGCGCCGGCGTCCGAGAGGGCGTCGCCCAACAGCGTGCAGCACGTTACCGTCGCGATGAGCGCCAGCCCAGGGGCGAGCGCGGCCCACGGTGCCATCACGATCGCCTCGCGCCCGTCGGCGATCATGTTGCCCCAGCTGGGATTGGGCGGCTGGATGCCAAGGCCGAGGAACGACAGGCCGCTCTCGAGCAGAATGGCGCTGCCGACGCCCAGGGTGATGGCCACGATCGCCGGCCCCAGCGCGTTAGGCAGCACGTGCCGCCACAGGATGCGCCGCGGCCGCGCGCCCAGCGCCTGCGCCGCCTCCACATACGCATGCGTGCGCACGCCGAGGACCTCGGCGCGCACCAGACGCGCGACGCCCATCCAACCGGTGAACATCAAAATGAGCACCACCATCACCGCGCCGGGCGGCCAGAGCGCGGCCGCGACCAACAGCAGCACGAGCCGCGGGATGGCCAGCAGCGTATCGCTCACCGCCATCGCGACGCGATCGACGACCCCGCCGGCCCACGCGGCTACCGCCCCCACGGCGATGCCGGCCAGCCCTGCGAGCAGGGAGCCGGCGAACCCAACCAGGAGCGAGAGGCGTGCGGCCAGCATCATGCGCGTGAAGAGGTCGCGGCCAAACGCGTCGGTCCCGAGCAGATGCCACTTGCCTAACGGATCGGTCGTGAGCGGCGGGATGAAGCGGAGCGTGAGCACGTTGCCGATCGCCCGTGGATCGGTGGGTGCGAGCAGCGGCACCAGGATGGCCGCGGCGATGATCGCGATGAGCACCACCACCGCACCGCGCGCACGCCGCCGAACGGACGGCCGGAACAACGTCATGTGCGGCGGCGGGGGTCGACTAACGGAAGCACGAGGTCGCCGGCCAGGTTCGCGAGAATGACGAGCGCCGCGTAGATCGTCGCGGCACCCATGACAACCGGATAGTCGCGCGCGAAAATCGAGTCGACCATGAGGCGCCCCATCCCCGGCCACGCGAACACGACCTCGACGAACACGGAGCCCGCCAGCACGCCCGGCAGCGCGAGCGCGAACAGCACGATGAGCGGGGGCAGTGCGTTGGTCACCACGTGGCGCACGTACACGCTGCGCGGCGGGAGTCCTTTGGCTCGCGCGGTCCGCACGAAGTCCGCGCGCAACAAGTCGGCCGCGATGGTCCGCGTATAGCGCGCAATGCCCGCGGCGCCGATCGCTGTCAGCGTAATCACCGGCAGAATTGCGTGGCGCAGCACATCGGCAGTTGCCGCGAGGCCGGTCACCGTCGATGCGGGATCGCGCACACCAAAGGCCGGTAGCCTCAAGGCCTGCGGGAATCCCCATCGCGCTGCGCCATAGGTGAAACACGCGACGAGCGCGAGGGCCAGCCAATAACTCGGCGCGGCGTACACGGAAGTCGTAAAAATGGTGAGCGCGGTGTCGGTTGTCGTACCGCGACGCGCGGCCTGCGCTGTACCGATCGCGATGCCAAGGAGGAACGTCAGCGCGAGGGATGACAGGCCAAGTCCGAGTGACACGGGGAGCGCGTGCTCGAGCAACTCGGAAACTGGTCGATGTTGGGCGAAGCTCTCGCCGAGATCACCCTTGAGAAGGCCCCCCGCCCAGCGCGCATATTGTACCCACAGCGGACGGTCGAGGCCGAGCCGTGCGCGCGCACGCGCGGCGTCGGCCGCCGTCGCGGTAGGAGGCACCAGCAACGCGGCCGGATCGCCGGGCGCCGCGCGGAGGAGCACGAAGGTGAGCGTGACGACGAGCCACAGCAGCACGAGCGCATCGAGCAGCCGGCGGACGAGGAGACGCATCGAGTGATGATGCGTCGGCGCGCGCGCGCGTCAACCGTGCGACGTTTTATTCTTGCACTCGTGCTCGGCGAGACAGTCGGCTGCGGCGCGTCGGCCACGCCGGTCGACACCGTGGTGTACGCCTCAGGCGCGGACCTCGAGTCGGGCAATCCACTCATCACGATTCACCCGCTCGCGCGCCAAGTGCAGCGCTACATGCTGTTCGTGACGCTCGCCAAATACGATAGCGCCCTCGAGCCCGCACCGTATTTCGCGCGGGAGTGGTCGTGGTCAGCAGACAGGCGGGTGCTCACGTTCACGCTGGCCGCAGGGCTCACATGGCAGGATGGGCAACGCACGACATCGCGCGACGTCGCATTTACCATCAACGCGGCGCGCGACCCTCACACCGGCTACCCGCGCTACGCGGACCTGTCGGACATCATGGATGTCGAGACGCCGACCGATACGACGATCACGCTGCGCTTCCGCCGCGCGCAACCCGATTTTCCTCTGGTGCTCTGCGAGCTGCCGATCGTGCCGGCGCATCTGTTGGCGTCCGTACCACGGGCGGACATGCGCCGCGCGGCGTTCGACACGATGCCGGTCGGCAACGGACCGTTCCGGTTCGTCGAGCGACGCCCCGGCGAGCGATGGGTCTTTGCCCGCAACGACGCCTTCCCGGCGGCGCTCGGCGGCCCGCCTAACGTACGCCGCGTGGTGATCGCGATCGTGGACGAGCCGTCGACCAAGTTTGCGGGGCTGGTGAGCGGGGAGCTCGACGTCGCAGGGATCTCGCCCGCCATGGCAGGATTGGTGCGACGCGATCCGTCGCTGCGCGTTGTCGAGTATCCGGAAATGGTCTTGAACGGCATCATCTTCGATGTGGTCCGGCCGCCGTTCGACGATGCGCGCGTGCGACGCGCCATTGGGCTGGCGATCGACCGCCGCCGCATCGCGCAAGCTGCGTTATACGGATTCGCGACGCCTACTGCGGGACCGGTGCCCGCCGAACACCCATACGCGTCGCCGGACACAGCGGGGCTCGATACCGCTCGCGCGGATTCACTGCTCGACGCGGCCGGGTGGCGTCGCACGAGGTCGGGCGCGCGGGCGCGCGGCGGCGTTCCGTTAGCATTTACGCTCCTCACCGTCGGCAGCGGCGACAACGCGGTCGAGCAGCTGCTCCAGTCGGACATGGCCGCGATCGGTATTCGCATGGAGATCCGGCAGCGCGAGCTCGCATCTTTCCTGCAGGAGGCGCGCGCCCGTCCGCCGAGATTCGATGCGCTCATCACCGGCATTTCCGGCGACCTGTCGTTGGCGTACCTGTCCGCGATGTACGACTCGCACCAGGCGGGTGGTGCGCTCGACTACGGCGACTACCATTCTCCTGTGCTGGATTCTCTGCTCTCTGCGGCGCGCGAAGCGCCGGATGCCCAACGGGCGCGCACCGCGTGGCTGGCGGTGCAAGCGAATCTCGAGCACAACGCGCCGGCCGCGTGGATCTACGACTCGCGCGGTGTGCAGGGCGTGTCGCGGCGGTTGCACGGCCTGCGCATGGATCTGCGCGGTGAGCTCGTGACGGTTCACGACTGGTCCATCGCCGCACCGAGTGGGGGCGTGGCCCGACCGTGAGTCTGCTCATCAGCGACGAATCGCTCGCGGCGCGCGCGGCGGCGCTGCGGTTGCCAGGCGCATCGCTTGCACCGTTGGCCGCGTCGTTGTTGGCCGACCTCCGCGTGGTCGTCGAGCGGCCGATCGAGATTCCCACGGCGAAGGCGATGTTGTCGCGCGATGGCGGGCAATGCCCCGACCATGGCGTGCCGTTGGAGTTCCATCCGTTCGAGCCGCACGACCATCGCTGCCCGGTGGACGGCGCCGTGTGGCGCGGCGAGCGGCACGATCGCTGGTGGCTCATGTGGTACCAGCTCTGGCTCGCGGAGCGCACGGTCCACGCCGCTGCTCTGGCTGCGTTAGGCATCGGTACGTCGCTCGGGTCGTTCGCGGCGCGCGTGCTCGACGGATATTGCGACCAGTACCTGGCGTACCCGAACCGCGACAACGTGCTCGGGCCCTCGCGTCCGTTCTTCTCGACGTATCTCGAATCCATCTGGCTGTTGCAGATCGCGATCGCCCTCGACTTCCTGGAGACGTGCGGGACGGCGGCCGGTCTCGGAGCCCGCGTGCGCGAGCAGATCATCGAGCCGAGCACGGCGCTCATTGCGTCGTTCGACGAGGGCGGGTCCAACCGACAGGTGTGGAACGACGCCGCGCTGATCGCGGGGGGCACGCTGTTGGGCGAGTCCCGAATGGTGCAGCGCGCCATTGCCAGCCCATCGGGTGTCCTGGCGCAGTTGTCGCGCGGCTTGTTGTCCGATGGCACGTGGTACGAGGGTGAGAACTACCATCTGTTCGCGCATCGCGGCCTCTGGTACGGCGTCACGATGATGGAACGCATCGGGGTGCCGGTCCCGCGTTCGTTAGGCGACCGGTTCGCGGAGGCGTTTGCGACGCCGCTCCTGTCCGCGCTGCCGGATTTTACGTTCCCGTCCCGACGCGACTCGCAGTACGCGGTGTCGCTCCGGCAATGGCGGTTCGCCGAATCGTGCGAGCTCGGGCTCGCGCGGCGCGACGATCCGCGGTTGGCGGGAGCGTTGTGGACGCTCTATGACGGCGGCGGCGCGTCGCGCGGCCGCACCGACCGATGGCGCTCCACGGCGGAATCCGAGCGGCGCGAGCCGGCCATGCCGTTAGGCAGATCCGACCTCGGCTGGCGGTCGCTCTTGCTCGCGCCCGAGGCGTTGCCGCCGCTCGGGCCGGCGGCGCCCAAGTCGGCGCTGCTGGCGGGGCAGGGATTGGCGGTATTCCGGCGCGATGCCGGCATCACGTATCTCGCGCTCGACTATGGTCACGCTGGCGGCGGCCACGGACATCCGGATCGCCTGAACGTGTTGTTGGCGCGCGGCAACGATCGGTGGCTCGATGACATGGGGACCGGGTCGTATGTCGACCCATCGCTGCACTGGTACCGCAGCACGCTGGCGCACAACGCTCCCCTCATCGACGGCCGCTCGCAGACACCGGCCGACGGCACCCTGCGAGCGTACGATGAACGCGGCGGCGTGGGCTGGGTGGACGCCGAGTACGACGCGCCTAACGATAGGGCGCGGCTGCGCCGGTCGCTGGTCGTGCTGCCGGACTATGCCGTCGACCGCCTCACCTGGACCAGCGAGGAACCCGTCCAGGTCGACTTGCCGCTCCACATCGAGGCAGCGGTGCGCGACGTTGCACCGTTCATCGCCGGCGTGCTCTCCGGCGGCGACGCCACGACGGATGGCTTCGGGTTCATCCACGACGCGGAAATGACCGGCTTGTCAGGCGGCAGGACCACGACGCTGGAGCGAGATGGCATCCGCGCCGGATTTCTCGTCGTCGCCGCCGATGCGGAGCTCTGGCGTGCGACGGCGCCGGCCGCGCCCGGGCTCGGCGAACGCCGGATGTTCGTCGCGCGCGCGCGCGGGACGTCGGGCGCGATCACCACGGTCTGGAACTGGTCGGGCCACATTGCGAGCGTGACGTCCGAGGGTGACGCGTTGGTCGTCGGTCTCGACGACGGGTCCGTACACACGCACCGCCTCGAGAACGACGAGTGGCAGGTCGCCTTCGAGACGAACGGAGCCCAGAGCAGCGTTGCGTTAGGCGGACGGGTGCCCGTTCCCGCGGGTGATGCGTCGCAGGCGCCGACGGCTGCGCCGGCGGAGGCCGTGCCTCTCCCCGCCTCGCCGGCCGAGGCGCTCGTATTCGAGTTGGCGCGGGACGCCTATCGCCAGTCCGAGGACTCGTGGGTCGAGGCCGGCTCCCCGCGCGCAACGGTCCGCGTTCGCTCGGAAGAAGACCAGCTCGCCCTCGCGATCGACGTGCGCAAGTCGCCTGTCGTATTCCGCGCGAGCCACGCCGCGGACCCTCGCCTCGACAACGAGTACCCCGACATACACAGCGATGGCGTACAACTTCACATCTGGCCCGACATCGCGAGCGCGCCGCTGGCCTGGCTCATCGTGCCGGTCGAGTCATCATCAGATGTGCGTGTCCACATTCCCGATGGCGCGCGCCGCGATGTGCACCTCGCGGCCACGTGGAGACGCACGCAATCCGGCTACGCCATGGATTTGCATCTGCCTCTCGCGGCCTTGCAGACCAGTCGCGATGGCGTGATCGCGATGCAGGTCATCGTCAACGAAATGGCGCAAGGACGCGAGCGACGGCGCGGCCAGCTCGTATTGAGCGGCGGCGCCGGAGAATGGGTGTATCTACGCGGTGACCGGGAATCACACGCGCACGCGCGACGCTTCATCGTGAACAGTGCCTGACTCCATGCTCGACCGGGTTCGCATCGTGCTCGACGAGCCGCAGGATCCCGTGAACATCGCGTCCACCATCCGCGCGATGAAGAACATGGGCGTTGCGACGCTGCGGCTCGTGCGACCGGTGCCGTACGACCGCTCGCGCATCGAGCGCGTCGCGCACGACACGCGCGACGTCGCCGAGCGCATCGAACATTACGACTCGCTCGGCGATGCGTTAGGCGACTGTGTGTTCGTGGCCGGCTATACGGCCCGGCGGCGGAGTGCCAAATGGCGGCTTGCATCGCCGCGCGACGCGGCAGCCGACGCGCTCGCGCGCGCTGCCGATGGCCCGGTCGCGCTCCTCTTCGGCCGCGAAGACAAGGGACTGGCCAACGACGCGCTGGATCGCGCCCATGTGGTCGTCACCATTCCGACGACCGAACACGCTTCGCTCAATCTCGCGCAGGCAGTGCTGGTCGCGCTCTACGAGCTGCACGTCGCCGCCGCGAACGCCTCGCGTACGATCGCGCCGCCGCGGAAGGACGCGCCCCCCGCGACGTCGGCGCAATACGAGCGCTTGTTCACCGACGTCGAGCGCGCGCTCGCGGGACTCGATTTCTTTCGCACGCGAAACGCCGAGCTCATCCTGCGGACGGTGCGCTCGCTCGCATTTCGTGCGACGCCCGATGCGCGCGAGATCGAGTTGCTCCGCGCGATGGCGCTCGAAACGCTGCGTGCACTCGATCGGTCCCACTCCAACCCTTGACGCCCGCGCGCGGTCCGGGCTTTTTCCATCGCATGGCCCTGCCGTCTCCGTCATCACCGGCCGTGGACACCGATTGGCGCACACGCGCCGCGGCGGTGATTCCCGGCGGCGCATCGACCGGAAGCAAGCGCCCCGACGCACTCGTCGGTCCGGACTGGGACGGGTCTCCCACACATTTCGTTCGCGCTTCGGGTTGCCGCGTGACCACCACGCGAGGCGCCGAGCTCGTCGACTGCACGATGGCGTTGGGCGCGGTCGCGTTGGGCTATGCGCACGAAGGCGTCACGCAGGCGGTGACCGAAGCAGTGACGCAGGGCAACGTGGCAGGCCTCTCGCACGTGCTCGAGGTGGAAGTCGCCGAGCGACTGTGCGAGGTGATTCCGTGCGCCGAGCAAGTGCGGTTCCTCAAGAGCGGCGCCGAAGGCGTGGCGGCGGCCGTGCGCATCGCGCGCGCGTCCACTGGACGATCGGTCGTGATCGGCGCGGGCTACTTCGGCTGGCTCGACTGGTGGAGCACGGCGGCGGGCGTGCCGGCCGGCGCGCACGAGGATTTTCGCCCGGTGCCGTTCGACGATCCGGATGCGCTCTCCGATGCGGTACGCGCGGCGGGCGACCGCCTCGCGGCGATCATCATCGAGCCGGTCATCGAGCGGCTGCCGTCGAGCGAGTGGTTGGCGGAAGCCCGCCGCGCGTGCGATTCGTTAGGCGCGGTGCTGATCCTCGATGAAATGAAGACCGGGTTCCGCCTGCGCACCGGCGGCTTCCAGGCGTACGCCGGCGTCTACGCGGAACTCGCGGTATTCGGCAAGGCGATGGCGAACGGCTTCCCGCTCTCTGCCGTCGTCGGACGCGAGCGCGTGATGCGCGCGGCGCGCACCACGTGGATCTCTTCGACGCTCGCCAGTGAGGCGTCCGCCCTCGCGGCGGCGCGCGCGGTGCTCGACGCGCATGCGCGCACCGATGTCTGCGCCGCGCTCTGGGAACGCGGCGAAACGATCCAGCGTGTCGTCGGCCGTGCGATCGAGGCGTCGCGCGCGCCGCACGTCCGCATGCGCGGCATTCCGCCCATGTGGCTGCTCGATGCGGGCGACGATCGCCGCCTGTCGCGCTTCGTCGAGCTTGCGCTCGACCACGGCGTGCTGTTCAAGCGCGGAGCGTACAACTTCGCGTCGGTCGCGCACGACGCGCCGGCGATCGCGCAGATCGAGACGGCCGCGCGCCACGCATTGTCAGGATTGGACGAGGAGGACGCGCGTGGTTGAGCCGGCGCCACGCGCGGCGCCGCTCGCCGGCCACGAGCCGCTCGTCGACGTGCACGCGCACTTCCTCCACGCGCGGGCCGGACGGCGCGACTGGGAGATGCCTAACCGCGCCCGCATGCGCGCGGGCGATCGCATCGGCATCACGGTGCACATCGCCTCCATCCTCGGCACCTGGGGCCACGCGTCGCCCGTGTACTTCCCGTCGCCGCGGGACGTTACGTTAGGCAACGACGAGATGCTGGCCATCCAGGACCGCGATCCGGACCGCATCCGCAGCTATGTCACCGTCAACCCGAACGATACCGCGCACGCGCTCGACGAGATCGCGCGCTGCGGCGAGCGCGGCGCCGTCGGCGTCAAGCTCGCGGCGAGCCGCCGCGCGGATGACCCGCTGCTGGATCCCATCGCTGCCGCCGCCGAGCGCCGGCACTTTCCGATTCTGCATCACATCTGGCAGCATCGCACGCGCGAGTGGCCGGGGCAGGAAATTTCGGATGGCGCGGACCTGGGCCGGCTCGCACGCCGGCATCCGTCGGTGTCGTTCATCCTCGCGCACATCGGCGGCGGCGGCGACTACCGACACACCTTCGCCGCCGTTGCGCACATCCCGAACGTGTATCTCGACCTCTCGGGCAGCGGTGTCGACCGCGGCATGCTCGACGATGCGGTGCGCGCAGTTGGCGCGCGACGGATCCTCTGGGGAAGCGACATCACGATGGAAACGGGCCTCGCGAAATTGTGGGCGCTCGAGCACGTCGAGCCGCACCTCGATGCGTCGGCGATGACCGACATTCGGTGGCGCAACGCGGCGCGCATCTTTCCGCTCGGCGCGCTGCCCGGCGTCCCGGCGCTCGAGCGTGAACCTGTCGTCGTCGCCGGACACGCGCGATGATCGACGCGCACACGTTCATCGGACCATATCCGTTTCGACATATCCCGCATCCCGATCCGGATGCGCTCGTGCGCGTGCTCGATCGCGAACGCATCGAGTCAGCGTGGGTTGGGCATCTGCCATCCGCGTTTTACCGTGATCCCGCCGCCGGCAACGACACGTTGTTCGACGCGCTGTCACCGTACACGGGACGCCTCATTCCGGTGCCGGCGATTCGTCCTGACTGGCCGCGATGGGAGCAGGCGCTCGCCGCTGTACTCGATCGCGGCGCCGTGGCAGTGCGCGCCTATCCGCAGCAATGGGGATTCGGTTCGAACCATCCGGCGATGGCGGAGCTCGCGGTTGCGTGCGGCGAATCCGGTGTGCCGCTGGTGCTCACGACGCGATTCGAGGATTTGCGTCAACGACACGCGATGGACTTGGTCGGCGATTTGCCGGCGGCAACCGTTCGTGCGTTAGCACGCGCCGGTCCGCGCGTGCGATTGCTCGTGGCGGCGGCGTCTCGCGCGCTCATCGAAGAAGTGCACTGGGGACTCACCCCGGACGAGCGGGCGCGAGTGTGGTGGGACATCTCGTGGATCTGGGGACCACCGGAAGATGAACTCGCACACGCGCTGCGCACGATCGGGTCGCGACGTTTCGTGTACGGCAGCGGATGGCCGCTGCGACTTGCGCAAACACCTCGCGCAAATCTCGAATTGTTGCCGGATGAATTGCGTGCGCCTCTTGCGCCACTGGGTGACGCGGCGCAGATTCCCGCGCGTTCTGCTTGATTTGTGAAGATTTTCACAAATTGGGTGACTATCCGCCCTCACATCTTCAGGTCGCGATGACTTCAAGGAGGAAGTGGGCGGTCATCCCTGGGCTCATTGCTCTGGGCACGATCGCCGTCCTGTTATCCGCCTACACGGGTGCCACTGCCGGGCCCGATACCGTCATCACCGATCGTGGCTCGTGGGGATACAGCGCCGGCTCCTCGCCGCAGGGTCGCTCTCCCGTACAACCGATTGCGTTTCCGCACCCCACCCACGTGCAAACGCTCGGCATGAACTGTCTCTACTGTCACTTCTCCGCCAACAAATCGCCTGACCCCGGCTTCCCTGCGATGAGCACTTGTATGGGATGCCATTTGGTTGTCGGTCCCAATCGGCCCGCGATGAACGGCAAGCCGGCACGCAAGAGCGCCGACATCCAGAAGCTCCAGGACTACTGGAACAAGAAGCAGGCGATTCCATGGGTGCGCATCCACTACGTGCCAGACTACGTGAACTTCGCGCATATGCCGCACATCAACGCGGGCGTGACGTGCCAGACCTGTCACGGACAAGTGCAGAAAATGTCCCGCGTCTATCAGTTCGCGCCGCTCAACATGGGTTGGTGCATCAACTGTCACGTCGGGAACGTGAATCCGCAGTGGAAGGCGCGCTTCGACTGCAGTGTCTGTCACTACTGAGACTGCCTGATGACCGAGACGTCTACGCCGTCCGGCGTCCGCCGGCGCGAGTTTCTCAAGATCCTCGGCGCGACGGGCGCCGCGACCGCGGCGATCGGCTGCAGCACCGATCGCGTGGACAAGCTCATCCCCTACTTGAACAATCCGGACGAGACCGTCCCGATGGTCTCGAACTATTACGCGTCCACGTGCCGCGAATGCTCGGCGTCGTGCGGCGTGTTGATGGAGACGCGTGACGGACGGACCTTCAAGCTGGAGGGCAATCCGGATCATCCGCTGAATCGCGGCGCACTCTGCGCGCGCGGACAGGCGGCGGTGCAGGGGCTCTACAATCCTGATCGCTATCGCGGACCGCGCATTCGGAAGGGCAACGCGCTCGTGCCCGCGACGTGGGACGAGGCGATCAAGGTCCTAACGGACAAGCTCACGCAGGCGCAGTCGTCAGGCTCGGCGGCGAAGGCGGTGTTCATCAATCGCCACGAGTCGGGCAGCTTCCCCGCGTTCCTCGATCAATGGTTGGCGGCGTTCGGCATGCCGCCGCATTTGAGTCACGACGCGCTCGCGGATCACGGTGCGATCGACGCGAATCGGAAGTCGTACGGTGTGGCGTGGCCGTCGCTCGCGTTCGGCGCAGCGACGCTGATCGTTTCGTTCGGCGCGGATTTCCTCGACACGTGGGGCGTGAACGTTCCGCAGCAGCTCGACTTCGCCGACGCGCGCGCGAAGCTCACCGGCGCGCCGCGCTTCGTGTACGTGGGCCCGCGGCGCTCGCTCACGGGCTGCAACGCAGACACATGGATCGCGTGCCGGCCCGGATCGGAGCTCGCCATCGTGAACGCGCTGCGCGGACAGGGTTCGCTGGCCGACGCAGCGCAGGCGAGCGGCGCGTCGCAGGCGGCGCTCCAGACGCTGCAGCAGGAAATCCAGAGCGCGAAGCCGAGCTTGTTGCTGGCCAGCGGGATGAACGGCGGCGGCACCGCGCTCGTGAGCGCGGTGACCGAGTGGAACAAGTCGTTAGGCAACGTCGGCGTGACGGTGCTGCCGGCGAAGCCGGTGTCGAGCCTCGACGGAATCTCGTCGGACGCCGATGTGGCGGCGGCGATCGAGCGCATGCGCAGCGGCGACGTGCCGCTCCTCATGGTGCGCGGCGTCAATCCGGTGTTCACGAGCCCCAAGTCGGCCAGGGTTGCCGACGCGCTCGCGAAGGTGCCGTTCAAGGTGAGTTTCTCGAGCTACCCGGACGAGACGACCGAACTGTGTGACCTCGTGCTGCCCGATCACCACCCGATCGAGTCGTGGGGCGATGCGCAGCCGGTGCCGGACGTGATCACGCTGCAGCAGCCGGGGATGGATCCGGTGTACGACACGCGCCAAACCGCCGACGTGATGCTGCAGGTGGGCAAGTCCAACGCGAAGGCGGCAGCGCCGTTCGCGGCGCCGAACTACATGCGGTGGTTGATCGAGCACTTCCCCGGGGGGACATCGGCGTTCACTGTCGCGCTGCAGAAAGGGGTGGGTGCCGGCACATTGCCACGTCGCGCCGCGCCGGTGCGCAGCGCGCAGCCGCCGGCACCCGCGCAGGCGGCGGCCGGGAGCGGCGACTTCTTCCTGGTAGTGTATCCGTCGGCGTCGTTAGGCGACGGCAGCGGCGCGAACAAGCCGTGGCTGCAGGAGTTCCCCGACCCGGTCACCAAGATCTTCTGGCAGACGTGGGTCGAAGTGAACGAGCAGACCGCGATCCGGTTGGGCATCGACTCGGGCGACATCCTGCGCATCGAGTCGCCTAACGGAACGCTCGAGCTGCCCGCGTACGTCTACATGGGGATCCAGCCCGAGACGGTGGCCATCGCGTTCGGCCAGGGCCACACGGCGTACGGGCGCTACGCGGCCAACGTCGGCTCGAACGCCGGCGACCTGCTCCCCGCCAGTTACGACGCCGCGTCGGGCGGCTTCCGTTGGGCATCGACCAAAGTGTCGGTCGCCAAGACGGGCACGTTCACGCAGGTCGTCACGGTCGAGGGCTCATCGCGGCAATACAATCGCGGCATCGCGCTCGCGATGACGGCGGACGAGCTCGAGGCGCCGCCTCAAGAAGAACAGCGCGAGAAGATGCCCGGCGACGCGTCGCACGAGTATCTCCCCGGGCTGCGCTCGCCGGTGGCCGCCGATGCGCAAGGCGCCATTCAATCATCGATCAAGACGAAAGAAATGGGGATGTACGACCCCAAGCACTGGAGCCAGATGGCGAAACGCCGGTGGGCGATGACGATCGACCTCGCGCGCTGCACCGGATGCCAGGCATGCGTCACCGCGTGCTACGCCGAAAACAACATTCCGATCGTCGGCGCTCCGTATCAGCAGGTCCACACGGCGTTTCTGCACGGCGTGCCCGGCGGCAACGTGCTCAAGGGCCGCGAGATGAATTGGATTCGTCTCGAGCGGTACTGGGAGGGCGGGGAAAACGGCGGCGACTTCGAGGCGCGCTTCGTTCCGATGTTGTGTCAGCACTGCGGCAACGCGCCGTGCGAGCCGGTGTGTCCGGTGTACGCGACGTATCACTCGCCGGACGGGCTCAACGTGCAGGTCTACAACCGCTGCGTGGGCACGCGCTACTGCTCCAACAACTGTCCGTACAAGGTTCGCTACTTCAATTGGTTCGGCTACGGCGAACCGCACCGGCCGCAGTACGCGTGGCCCGAGCGCATGAACTGGCAGCTCAATCCGGATGTGACGGTGCGCGGCAAGGGCGTGATGGAGAAGTGCACGTTCTGCGTTCAGCGCATCCGCGAGTCGGAGCACCGCGCCAAGGCGGAGAACCGCGAAGTTAGGCCGGACGAGTTCACGACGTCGTGCGCGCAGGCGTGTCCGTCCAAGGCGATCACGTTCGGCGACGCCGCGGACGCGCAGTGGTCCGTGGCACAGCTCGCGCAGGACCGCCGCGGCTATCACGTGTTCCAGGAGCAGCTCAACACGTTCCCGGCGGTGGTCTATCTGAAGAAAGTCAATCACCCGGCGCCCGGAGCCGCGCCGGCTGGAGCATAGCACATGGCGACAGTCGCACGACCGCGCGTCGAAACCGGGCCTAACATACCGGAAGCGAACATCCAGCTTCCGTCGGTCGAGTCGTACGACCAGGTCACCGAGGAGGTCCGCCGCACTCTGAATCCCACCAAGGCGTGGCTGGCCGGCCTGTTGCTCGCCGTGGCCTGCCTGCTCGTGGGAATCGGCGCGTGGATGTGGCAGGTCTACATGGGACTCGGCGTGGCCGGGTATTCGCCGCCCGTCATGTGGGGCGTCTACATCGTCACCTTCGTGTTCTGGGTCGGTATCGGACACGCGGGCACGCTGATCTCCGCGATCTTGTATCTCTTCCGCGCCGGATTCCGCACCACGATTTATCGATGCGCGGAAGCGATGACGGTGTTTGCGATCATGACCGCCGGCTTGTTCCCGATTCTGCACTTGGGACGGCCGTGGAAATTCTTCTGGCTGATTCCGTATCCGAACTGGCGTCTCATCTGGCCGAATCCGAAAAGTCCCCTCGTCTGGGACGTCTTCGCGATTCTGACGTACCTCACCATCTCCAGCACGTTCCTCTACGTCGGACTGATTCCC
>Ga0105240_10004691_pt1 | contig 20668 bp, 16 predicted proteins | sample KBSC54metaG_FD_80426 | JGI IMG/M metagenome (GOLD analysis project Ga0105240, IMG submission 80426) | Corn rhizosphere microbial communities from Kellogg Biological Station, Michigan, USA - KBS C5-4 metaG | ecosystem: Host-associated > Plants > Roots > Rhizosphere > Soil | place: Michigan, USA... | reverse complement strand
GAACCAGAATTCCGGGTCGCAATGGCTCGAATGCGAAGACGGGATCTTCGTGTTTGCTGGGGAGCGCCGCCGCGATCACGCCCTCAGACGTAAGCTCGATGGCGGCGGCGGGACGCTTGCCGTAGGATGCTGCACCTGCCGAACTGCCGAGAATAGGACTCACTATCGCGATGCCTCAATGAACGTGACTTTGTTGATTTCCTTCAGCGTGGTCAGGCCCCGGCGAACACGGTCGAGGGCGGATTCACGCAAAAACGACATACCTTCACGTTGAGCCAGCTTGCGAATCTCTGAGGTTGGCTTCTTTTCAAGGATCAGCTCACGGATGGGGTCGGTCAAGTCCAAAAGCTCGTGAATTGCAGTACGTCCGCGATACCCCGTCCCGCCGCACTCGATGCAGCCGGTGCCCTCGCGGAAAGCGAAGCCGCGCCATTCGGCCGGATCCATGCCGCTGGCGATCAATACCTCGTCAGGGTAGCTGACCGTGCGGACACAGTGCTCGCAGACGGTACGCACGAGCCGCTGGGCGAGGATGCAGTTTAGTGCGGAGACGAAGTTATAGGCCTCCACGCCCATATTCAGGAATCGGCCGAGCACGTCCACCACGTTGTTAGCGTGGACGGTGGTGAACACGAGGTGTCCGGTCAGAGCTGAGTTGATGGCGATCTGCGCTGTCTCCTGGTCGCGGATTTCGCCGACCAGAATCTTATCCGGGTCGTGGCGCAGGATGGAGCGGAGGCCGCGAGCGAAGGTCAGACCCTTCTTTTCATTCACCGGTATCTGCGTGATGCCGCGGATCTGGTATTCGACGGGGTCCTCAATGGTAATGATCTTGTCTTCGTCACTCTTGATTTCATTTAGCGCTGCGTACAAAGTTGTGGTCTTGCCGGAGCCGGTTGGTCCCGTCACAAGCACCATACCGTAGGGCTCGCGGATATAGCGACGGAAGCGGCGGAGGTCTTCCTCGGCAAAGCCAACTACGTCGAGCGTAAGGTGACGGAATTTCTCGCTCATCGACTCTTTGTCGAGCACGCGGAGCACGGCGTTCTCGCCATGTACGGTGGGCATGATGGAAACGCGGAAGTCGATGAGGCGGGTCTTATATCGGACGCGGAAACGTCCGTCCTGCGGAACGCGGCGCTCGGCAATGTCGAGCTCGCTCATGATCTTGATGCGGCTCAGAATCGTGGTGTGATGCTCGCGTGCGATCGGCGCCATGGCTTCCTGGAGTACACCGTCGATGCGGTATTTCACATGCAGGGAATCGTCGTAGGTTTCGATATGAATGTCGGACGCGCGGCGTTCGAGTGCGGTGAAGATGGTGGTGTCGACGAGCCGGATGATAGGGCTGATGTCTTCATCGCTTGTCAGCTTCTCAATGGAAATGCTTTCGTCTTCGGCGGCATCTTCGGCGCCAACGACGTCGAAAGTGAGACCTTCGCTGGCTTCGTCGAGGACTCGCTGCGACTGCTCAGTTTTCTTCAGCAGGTCGGTGATCTGCGAGAGCGTGGCGACGCGGGCAATGATGCGATGGCCGAGGAGGCCGGCGATCTCATCGAGCACCATCAGGCGCGAGGGATCGCTGACGGCGATGACCATGGCGTCGGCGTGCTGCTCAATCGGCACGAAGTTGTAGCGGAACATCAGTTCCACTGGAACCGTGCGCAGGAGGTCGTGCTGAATTTTGAAGTTCTTTAAGTCGACAAAGTCGGCGCGGTAACGTGCTGCCAGGGACTCGGCCTGCGCACGTTCGTCGAGCCCATTAACTGCCGGCCCGGTCGGCACCGTGATTGTAGTGTCAGCCATAAATAAGGATTAACCCTGTCCTCCACTGGCGGCCGATCCGAGCGAGAAGATCGGCAGGTAAAGCGAGATAAGAATAAAGACCACCACGACGCCCATCACGATCAGGATTGCTGGTTCAATCAATGACAGCGCCGCAGTCAGCGCGGTTGCGACGTCCTCTTCAAAAAATTCCGCAACGGAGTTGAGCATTTGCGGCAGGGCACCTGTCTGTTCGCCCACGGAAATCATCTCCGTCGATAGATCCGGGAAGACCCCTGTATTGATTAGCGAATCGGCCAGGCTCTTGCCTTCGCGCACCGTGACAATGGCACTTCCCACGGCTTTCGAAACTCGGCGCGACGAGATGGAGCGCGCTGCCGTCTCGAGAGAGGGAACCAGCGGCAACCCGCCGGATAAAAGCGTCGAAAGGGTCCGGGAAAACAGTGCGACCTGGTACTTGAGCCAGATTTTGCCGAAGATCGGCATGCGTACACGAACCGCATCCACCGTGTCGCGGCCCTTGTCCGTGACCGAAAAACGCCACAGTGAGACTACGATGGCGACAAAAACAATTGCGATCCACAGGATGTTGTGTTGCGTCCACTTCCCGAAGGTTAGAAGCCCGATTGTCAGTTGCGGCAGCTTCGATCCCATCTGGTCGTAGAGCTCGGCAAACTGCGGGATCACCACAGTGAACATGAAGACCAGCAGGCAACTGACTATGGTGAGCAGGAGACCCGGGTAAATGAGTGAAGCGGTGAGCTTTTTGCGGAAGGTGAGCGAGACGCGCTGGAAGCTGATATAGCGTTCCATGACCTCCTGCAAGTTGCCCGAGCGCTCACCGGCCAGCAGCGTGGTGGTGTACATCACCGGTACGCCGCTCTGTGCTTCGAATGCAGCCGAGAGAGGCTCACCGGTTTTTACACGGTTTGAGATGTCTTCGAGCTGGGTGCGGAAGTGCGCGCTTTTCTGGATCTTGGTGAGCATCTGCAGGGAGCCGAGGATGGGCAGGCCGGCGCGGATGAGGGTGAGGAACTGCTGATTGAAAATGAGGAACGGTTCGAGCTTGACCTTGCGGCGCGACATGCCTCCGAGCCCCGAGCGTGACCGCACGGAAAACACGTGGTAGCCAGCATGTGCAAAACGCGCACGAAGCTCCTCGGCGCTGGCTGCGGTCTGCACCTGCTCCTGAACGCGGCCGCGTTCATCGGCCAACTTGATGACGAACTCTGCCATGGGACGGGTTGCCGGGCTGCTCGCCGGCCTTCCTGCTCGCTTTCCTGTTCAAGGTTAACAGTTTCGCTCATATCATAGACGCAGATTTCGTTGAAAGCGTTCGTGGTTCGCCCCCGACGTCCGGAGGTTGTACCGACTGTGAGGGTACTTAAGTTCGTTTCCTGTATAACTGGTGTGTTTTGCTGGGCGTATCCTGAATAGAGCCAAGGGCCGAACCCGGGTGTCCCCCCAATGGACCACACTGCAAAATGGATGAAGTCTGGCGGTGAGGGCATACCCCCCGTACCGGAGAGCAGGGGTACGGCATGGCTGGGACTTAGTCCGCAAGCCGCCGCGCTAGCCGTGATGATCATTTTGGGGGTGGTGGTTGCGGGTGCTTACGTCAGCGGCGTGTCAGAGCATTTCCGCCGAGCCTCTGCCGTAGCCCCCTATCCTCATGAGCTTGCCAGGGCCAGCTTCGCCATTGCCGGTGACGTGATTCCCCACGAGCCGGTTCGTGCGGCAGCCGAGGCTGCTGGTGGGGGAGCGCAGGGGTGGGGGTCACTGTTCGCCGACGTTAACGACGTGTTCAAGGGTGCGGACTTCGGTTTCGTGAACCTCGAAACGCCCGTTGCGCCCTCGCACTCAAAGGGCTCTAAGCCGTTCATGTTCGACGCGCCCGTGGCGCTGCCCGAGGCGCTCAAGCAAAACGGCATCAAGATTGTCTCTTTTGCCAACAACCACGTGATGGATCAGGGTTGGGCAGGGTTTGCGGAGACTCGCGACCACTTGAAGGAAATCGGGCTGCAATTCGTCGGGTCAGGGGATACGGCCGGGCAAAGCTGGCAGCCACTGGTGGTAGAGGCGAACGGAATCAAGGTGGGCTGGCTGGGCATGACGCGTTGGCTCAACGGCAACCGGAATCCCGAAAAGGACGACCAGCCGCATGTGAACTTCTTCCCCTATGCGGGCGAGGGCGGAGGCGCCCCGGGGGCCGATGAAGCTCAGGTCGTTGCCGCGGTAAAGGCGGCAAAGACTCAATGCGACATGCTCGTCATTTCGATCCACTGGGGAACGGAGTACGCAACCGCTCCGCGGCCCGAAGACGTGGATCTTGCACACAAAATGCTGGACGCCGGCGCTTCGGTCATAGTGGGGCATCATCCGCACGTGCTGCAGCCGATCGAGACGTACACAGCGGCAGATGGTCGGATGGCGGTGATCTTCTATTCGCTCGGGAATTTTCTGTCGAACCAGTCGCGCAACTATGTCGAGGGGCTTATGCCGGAGAAGAACGGAGATCCGCGGGACTCGATGATCGGGCTGTTTTCGGCGGTGCGCAATGACTACGGACCAGCCGGCGTCCGCGTGGAACTTGCACATGTAGGCATGCTGCCGGTTTGGGGCGAGAACAACCGCAATGACCTGGTCGCGGGCCGAACGAAGATTCCCAGCATTCACCCGGTGCTGATCGATCGCGAGATCCCAAAGGTCCAAGCAGAACTCGAGGAACTGAACAAGGCTTCGGGCAACGGCACAGAGATGAACGCGGAGCAGAAACAGCAGTTCATTCAAATCAATAAAGAATTGAAGCTCCTGATGGATAGACGATCGCAAATCCTCGCACGCACTGGCGATGAGTACGTTACGGATCCGCCGAAATTGGCGAAGCCATAAATGAGCACATCTCCAAAACGGCGTGCGACGGGCCGCATCAACGTGAGCAATTACGATGCGAAGCCAGTTGATGATGCGGGCGCATTCACAATTGCAGAGGTAAGCATTACAGAGGAGTTTGAAGGCGATCTCGTAGGGATCGGGTCGGCGCGGATTGTTGTGGTGACGGAAGCTGGCGGCGGTTCGGCACACTTCGCGGGCATGGAGCGGTTTCTGGGCAAAATAGGCGAGCGGACAGGTTCGTTCATCTTCGAGAATTCCGGAAACTTGAGCGATGGTGCGCTGGAATCGACGTGGCGTGTGATTGCGGGATCGGGGACCGATCAGCTTGCCGGATTGCGCGGTGAAGGCGGCTGTGATCCGAAGGGGTATTCGCTCGAATACTGGTTTGAGTGACTCGGGTTTGCTCGGCAGCGGAGAAGTGCAGACTACTGCATCTTCACGAGTGTCTCGAGATGCGGCAGAAGCACTACACTCTCTTGCTCATTTGGATAAGTACGGGCGATGACGGCAACGCAGTTTTCGGTTGTGCTCGTTGTAGGGCAGGTGTGGCATATCTGCCGGAATGTAGACGAAATCTCCGTCCCCGACCCGCATGTGGTGCTCAAGTTGTTCTCCGTTCCACATGCGTGAGACTCGACTAAGAACGTAAATTGCCGTCTCGTGCGCCTCGTGCCTGTGGGCCTTGGGCCTTGCCGCCCGGCGGGATGGTTACGAGCTGCATATGAAGGCTGCGCGCCCCAACCGACTCGGCGGAAAATGCGGGTGTATAGGTGAGGCCCTGCTTGTCCGCGAAGTCTTGTCCGGCACGGACCCGGTCGGCATGTTAAGGGGAAAGTCTCAACCGACATCTGTGCTTTGTACTCCTCGGTGGGAACTTGGCTCAGCTTGACTCACAGGTGTGATCCAGCCCCGTCATTTTGTTCGGGCGGAAGAGCTAGAATTCTGCGCGGGTAAATTCTGCGTTCTTTCGACCTGCAAAAGATGTTCATTTGCGTGCAGGTGACTTTTCCAGCAGATTAGCGGGGAGATAATCTCAATGCGTTCTCATCTTTCATTGTGTCTTGGCATGTTGTATGTGGCTGCAGCACTGCCCCTTTTGACGAGAGCTCAGTTCCAGCCGATTTCAAAAGACGAACTGAGCATGACGTGCGATGCTGCGGCGCCTGGTGCTTCCGCTGTGTATCTCTACCGCGAAGAAACGACGGACGATCCTCACGCATTTCGGACTGTGTATGCGCGCATCAAAGTCCTGGCGGAAGAAGGGAAATCTGCCGCGGTAGTGCATGTGGATTTCCCGAAGACGTTCGTCTTCAATGCACTGGGAACGAATTCGAGCAGAATGACGGGTGGGTTTGGCGGCGCTTCATCGCAGGGCACGATCGGATCTTCCAATACGGTGCACTGGTCCATTCCAAGTCTGGCCCGCGTGGGAGAGGATGCGCCGTGGGATACCGATTCGTATGTCGGAAAGGTGGAGATCGGCGCAATTGAAGGTCGCGTAATACATCCGGACGGAACTGTTGTGCCCCTTGGTGGAAAACCTACAGAACTACTGAAGACCGCCATGGGCCCCCGCGGGGCAGAAACTACATTCACCATGCAGGGAGTGGAAGTTGGCAGCGTCATTGAATATCGATACCAGGTTCGCTACGACCGGTATCTGACCGCACCCAAATGGCAGTTGCAAACTCCGTATTTCATTCATAAAGAGCATTTCGTTTTCAAGCCATCTACCCAGTTTGACCCGACCCTGCAGAGGGGTTCAGGCGTTTCAGATAGCGCTCTCAAGGATTCCCATGACAACGTTCTTACGGATATCGAACTTCGGCCAAATCTGCCCGCCGGGAAGAGCGTTACGCGCGATGCGCTGGGAAACTATATCGTCGATCTCTCTGACGTGCCTCCTGTTCCGCTCGAGCCCTGGGCGCCACCTCTCAACACTTCAACTTACAGCGTCGACTTCTTCTACACCTACACCCCCGACGTGAAGGACTATTGGCAGAAGCAAATGTCCTACTGGACGAAGTCGCTGAATGCATACACTGAGTCGTCGCCGGCGCTACAGAGCAGCGTCAGGGGGGCCATCTCTCCCTCCGATTCGCCTCTGGAAAAAGCAAAAAAGCTCTACGGGTTGGTCCAGAAGATTGAGAATATAGACTGCAACCCTGACGGCGCACCACTCACGGGCAGCGAGTTCATTCCGCGCGGCAAGGTGGAATCCGTTCTGCTGAGCAAGAAGGGCTCGAGCAACGAGATCGCGTATCTCTATCTTGCGCTGGTGCGTGCCGCCGGAATCCAGGCGCGTGTGGAACGCATCGCCAGCCGCAGCGTTCGGGCTTTTTCGGTGCAATACATGGACAACGTCCAGCTCGACACGGCGCTCGTGGTGCTAACCATCGATGGCAAGGATATCTCGGTTGACCCCGGCACCAGGATGGCTCCCTTCGAAACCTTGCACTGGGCGCACGCTGGCGCTGGCGGAGTCAGGCTCGACGGGAGCAATAAGGTCGAAACTCTTATCACTCCGCTGCAAAAGAACACTGAGAACACCGTACTTCACGTAGGTACGCTCAATCTCACTCAGCAGGGCGCCGTCTCTGGAACGTTGAAGGTGGCCTTTATCGGCCAGCGCGCAATTGAGCTGCGTCAGACCGGCATCAGGTTGGGCGCTGAAGCCGTGAAGGAGGAGATCAACAAAATGATTGCGACGCAGGTCCCCAACGAGATTCAAGCCAAGGTGGATCACGTCGCCTACCTGGATGATTTCAACAAGCAACTGCTCGCAGTCATCAATGTATCAGGTTCATTTACGAAGAACTCTGAGGGCCAGATCATCCTGCCTCGCCTTCTTTTCGAGGCGCAGGAAAGGAACCCCTTCCAGGCAGACAAGGTGCGCGAACTGCCCATCGATATGCGATACCCCGCGCAGGAGCAGGAACAGATTACATACGTGCTGCCGACGGGTTACAGGTTGAAAAAGAGCCCGCAGGATGCCAATCTCCGCTGGGAGGAGAACGCCGCGTATCAGCTCCGGACCAAGGTAACGGGCGATTCAATTACGGATGCACGCGTTTTTGCACGGGGATTCACGGTACTCGACGCAAAGGACTATCAGCAGGTCCGCGACTTCTATAAGAAGGTGATCGCAACGGACCAGGAGCCACTGGTCCTGAGCTCGGGTTCGCCAGCCGGGGTGTAACTTCTTCAGCACAAACAGGACGGCGCGGCCAAATTGATCTGGCCGCGCCGTTCTTCTGTCCGATCCGGACCAGTGTTGAGACGTCCTCTAGAACAGGTTCCAGAGCGACTGGTTGTAAACCTCGTGATGGAACTGCACCTCGGGGGCTTTTACAAAGGTGCCAAGATCACGCGCGCAACGGTTGGCGGCAGCCTGCTTCAGATCGGCGAAGCGCCCCTGCACATCCGCACCCAGGGCTTCCGCAATCCACTTCGACGATTTGAAATCATCGATCGCAGCCTGAATATGGTCCGGGAGGTCACGCTCGGCCTGGCGCAGGTTGTCAATCTTGGCCGTCGTGCCATCCACGCCCGTCTTGAAGATCGAGTAGAGCGCAAGGTACGGGTTCGCATCCGGACCCACTGAGCGCACTTCTACGCGCATCGAGCGGTGGTTTCCGATTGGTACACGCACCATCGAGCCACGGTCCGTGGCTGAAGCCTTGATCTGATTGGGAGCTTCAAAATGGGGATCGAGGCGGCGATAGGCGTTCACACTCGAGTTCAGAACGAGGCAGATATCAAGGGCATGTGTGAGGATGCGATCGATGAACTCCCACCCGAAGGTCGACAGCTTCTCCTGACCCTTCTCGTCCCAGAAGAGGTTCGTGTTGTCCTTGGAGATGGACACGTTGGTGTGCATGCCGCTCCCGTTGACGCCAACAACCGGCTTGGGCAGGAAGCTTGCGGTGTAGCCCATGTTGTTTGCGATCTGGCGGCAGAGCAGCTTGTAGAGCTGAATCTGGTCTGCGGCCGCAACTACCTCGCCATATCCGTAGTTGATCTCGAACTGGCTGGGCGCGACTTCCGGGTGATCCTTCTCGTTCTGGAAGCCCATTGCGCGCTGCACTTCAGCAGCGGTGTCAATGAACTGGCGCAGCGGATCGAGCGGGAGCACATGATAGTAGCCGCCGGTGTTGATGAAGTCGAACTTCATGGTCTCGTGGTACTTGCGCTCGGCATCCTTTCCGGCAAAAAGGAAGCCTTCAATCTCATTTGCCGCATTCAGGGTGTAGCCCTTGTCCTTGTAGAGCTTATCCGCGAAGCTCTTGAGTACTCCGCGCAAATCGCCGGAGTAGGGAGTACCATCTTTGTCGATGACTGTGCCGAAGACGAGACACTTGCCGTTGCCAAACACGTCGGAGGGCACCCAGTAGAACGCGCTCCAGTCGATACCCAGCCGCAGATCGCTCTCTTTCTGAGCGGTAAAGCCGCGGATTGACGAGCCGTCGAAGGTCAAGTTTTCGTAGGAACCAAGCAGAAATTTCTTGTCGTAGTCCAACAGGTGCAGCCGGCCTTCAAGATCCGTAAACAGCACCGTCACTGCCTTGATCCGTTTCTCATCCTTCAAATACTTCAACCGCTTTTCGCGGATATCGTCGGGCGCGACTCGGTTGATCCGGTCAGCCTTGGCTTTTAAATTCAGTTCCTCGAGCTCATCGTACGGAAGCGCGAGAAAATTGCGGTACTCAGTGGACATGGTTCTCCTTCCGGGCAGGAATAAGGTTGTGAGGCATTCAGCATCAAGTCTAGGGTTCTCCGCATAAAGAACCCGTGAAGATTTGGCCGGCGAGGGGGTCGGTCAACGATGGCGAGCGACCAAAACCATCAGCAACAGGATAACAACCGGAATGAGCGCAAGTGCCCGGTAATAAACGATCTGGCGAGACATATGCGACTTTCTTCTGCTCCATTCCCGTATTTCGACCCGGTCTTCCACACCCACCTGGTCCAGGTGCTGCAGATCGTGTGCAAATTCGCGCGTACGGGCGCAACGTTTCTGCGCATCACGCTCCAGAGCGCGGTAGAGGACTTCCTGGAGTTGCCGCGAGATGGACGGATCGGCATTGATGTAGTCGGCTGTGCCGAGGGTGGCGGTGAGGTTCGCATAGGTGAGGCGGCGAGCGAGGCTGTCGCCGGCAATGCCGAAGTCGATCAGTTTCACGTTGTCGTGCTCGTCGACGATGATAATTTCGGGCTTGAGGTCGCGGCGGACGATGACCTGCTCGTGGATGTACTCGAGAGCGTCGAGGACCTTGATGGCGATTCGAATTGCGCGATCTTTGCTGATGCGGCGGTGGGATAGGATCTCGCGGAGCAGTTGGCCCTCGCACCGTGAGTAGGGCGCAACTCCAGGGAATAGGGACGCTAGGAAGTCATATGGTAAGGACGACCGCGATACGTGCCTACCTGCTCAACCGATCGAACCTTGATCACCATTGCGGTTGTGTTGTCGAAGCCATCGTTGTCCACCGCCCGCGCGACGAGTTCGCCGGCAATCTCCTCGACAGGCTTGTTCTGTGAAACGATTGAGGCAAGGGTGGATTCGGGCAACTCGTCATGCACACCGTCCGAACAGAGCACCAGCACGTCACCTGGATGGAGCGTGAGGGCGGTGGTATCGGGCGAGACAAATTTTTCGGTGCCCAGCGCGCGCATCAAGGCGTGCCGTGACTCGGAACGCGCGAGCTCTCGCTCCTTGATGAGGCCCATTTTGCGTTGCTCGTTGACCCATGTGTGGTCGTGGGTGATCTGCTTCGCGTGGCCGTGGCGTACAAGATAGCACCGCGAGTCTCCGACGTGAGAAACGACGGCCTGATCGTGACGGAGCGCGCATGCGACAAGCGTTGTGGCCATCTGCTTGCCCCGAAATTCGGGGGCGAGGGTACGGTCGTGGACAGCAGCGTTTGCGTACTGAACGAGTGCCGGAAGCAAGCTGATGAGCATTGCGTCATCGGGCGAACTGCCAAATTCCCGAATGAGCACTGAGACCGCTGTTGATGAGGCGACCTCGCCTAATGCGAGCCCACCCACGCCGTCGGCAACGGTGAAGAGGTATCCATGAGAACGGGCCTGGTGCCGGGAACTGGGAACGAAGCATCCCACCGAATCTTCATTGTTAGTGCGAACTTTCCCAGGATCGCTGGCCTGGCCAAACACGACGTCCAACATGAACCTGTGCCCTCGCAACTTCCGCGAACGAGTTCGTCGTTCGCGGAAGAGATTTGGGAACGGAACGACCGGGCGGCTCCCGTTCGTATTCGCATGCGTTGCCAGATGCCGATGGACGCAGGTGTCATATTGCGGCGAGATCGCGTTCCTTGCTGCGAATGCGGACAGCACCGCCGACGTTGTAAAAGAAGATTTTGCCGTCGCCGATTTTGCCGGTGTAGGCTGCAGTGGAGATTGCATCAATAGCTTTTTCGACGCTGTCGTCAGAGATCACGAGCTCAACTTTGATCTTGGGCAGCAAATCGACGTCGTATTCGCGTCCCCGGAATACTTCAGTGTGACCTTTCTGGCGGCCGTGTCCGCGGACCTCAGAGACGGTCATTCCTTCCACGCCCAACTCGATGAGGGCAGCTTTAACCGCTTCGAATTTGTTGGGGCGAACGATAGCTTCAAGTTTGGTCATGCGTTCCTCGCTGTCTGGTTAGGGCAGAACCAGGCTTTTAGCGCTGGTTCTGCCTGAGCTGTAGATCAGTCGCCGGTCGTGGCGGCGCTGCGCAAGGCAGAAGCGTCGTGGGCAAGAGAGTGGCCGGTAGTGTCCTTCGCCATCCCTGCAGGAGCGGCTAGGGACGAGATGACGTACTCGGGATAAGCCGAGATGCCATGCTCGTGGAGATCGAGGCCGTAGAGCTCGCCTTCAGCTGATACACGGAGCGTTCCTGTAAGGTTGACGACATACATCAGTGCCAATGCCACTCCAAAGGTTGCGGCTGTAACGATAGCGCTGCCGACGAACTGTGCCTTTAGAATGGTGAATCCACCGTGGTAGAAGAGACCCGCCAGCGGAGCGGAGTTGTCAGGCCCGGTGGGACCAGTGGCCCCGTATTTCCCGCAGGCAAAGAGACCGAGCGAGAGGGTTCCCCAGATGCCGCACAGTCCGTGCACGGGAACCGCGCCGATGGGATCATCAATGCGGAGCCACTCGAGGAGTTCGACACCGAGGCAGACAACGACTCCGGCGATGCCGCCCAGGATGATGGAGCCGGTGGGGCTGACCCAGTAGCATGGGCACGTGATAGCAACGAGGCCGGCAAGAAACCCATTCACAGTGAAGCCAACGTCCCACTTCTTCGTGAGCATGTAGGCATACATCATCGCGGTGAGGCCGGCTGCGCAGGCGGCGAGTGTTGTGTTGGTAGAGACGCGACCGATGCCGGCAAAGTCCAACGCGGAGAGCGTGGAGCCCGGGTTGAACCCGTACCAGCCAAACCAGAGCAGCAGGCCTCCCGAGGCGGCGATGGTGAGATCGTGGGGGAGCATCGGAGCTCCGCCATCGCGCTTGAATTTGCGTCCGAGGCGCGGACCGAGCACGATGGATCCGGCCAGAGCGACGAATCCGCCGATGGTGTGCACGACGGTAGATCCGGCGAAATCGTGGAAGCTTGTGCCAAGGTTAGGCAGGAAGTACCCGGCTGATCCCATGGTTGCAAGGAAGCCGTCCGGTCCCCACGCCCAGTGGCCGATGATCGGATAGATGAATCCAGACACGCCCAGTGAATAGAGAAGGTCGCCTACGAAGCCGGTACGGCCGATCATGGCGCCAGAGGTGATGGTGGAGCAGGTATCGGCGAAGGCGAACTGGAAGATCCAGACTGCGAGGAATGCAACGCCGGTGGACTCGTAGGTCTCAGGCACATCCTGCAGGAAGAACCAGTGATAACCGATGAATCCGTTGCCGTGGCTGAACATGAATGCAAAGCCGATGGCGTAGAAGAGAATGCCGCAAAGGCAGGTGTCAACGATACATTCCATCAGCACGTTGACGGTCTCACGGGACCGGCAGAAACCCGCTTCAAGCATGGTGAATCCAACCTGCATGCCGAAGACCAGGAATGCGGCAATGAGCGTCCATGCGGTATTGATGGGATTGACAACGTCGGCTGCTTTCAACGTTGTGTCGGCCGCATAAACCTTGGTGAAGAACACGGCCGTAATTGCGGCCATGATCCCCAACGTGAGTCCGACACCGGCAACTTTGCCCACCAGCATGGTGGCGCCGTACTTCTGCCACATTGGTTGACGAAGACGCTCGGTCAGTCTTGTCAGCTTTTGCGAGAAAGATAAAGTTCCTTCTCTCCGCAGGATGGATTTCATCGTGACGCTCCTTCGATTGGGTTGAATTTCCGATTCCGAACTGATCGAGAGGTGACAATACTTCCGTGACTTGGCGCCTTCGGTGAGCTTGTTGGCTCGCTTGTCTGGCGTCCTGGCTAAGGTATCTTTCGGGTCTAAAGAAATGCTAGGAAGAGAGCAATGAAGATGAAATGAAGAAACCAGAATTCTGTTCGGGATGCTGGAACTCCCGCCGTGCCGTTACGGCCGAACGCAAGTATGCATTCCGGCTGTAACGGCGAAAGTGGGAGTGACTACCGTTTGGGCGCGAAGATTGCGATCAGGCCGATAGTGAACGTGTTCTGCGAGTCGGTCATGCTTTCGGTGCCTTTGTGGAAATATGGTTGATCCGACCAGTCGTGGCGATATTCCGCGCGCGCCAGCAGGCCGAGGGGCCAGTGATACTCGCCCGTTGCCGTGAATTCCTTCACTGTCTGGGCAACGCCGGTTGAGTAGCCATCACGGTCATCGAACACCTCAATTCGAGCCGCACCGGCAAACTTCGATGTGATCTGCTGGTGAGCGGCAAAGGCTACGCCCTGCCAGAGATTCGTTTTGTTGTCTCCGATCTCGTTGTGAATCGAATCCTTGTTCGCGCCGATGTCGTAATTGATATACGCGTTGAACTTCGCATTCGGAGTGAGCAAGACGGTGGTGTCGAAGAGATTGCGATACCCATGCTGAGCGCTGTAGTTGGCGGGGCCGGTATAGAAATCGGCATTCCAGGTGTACTTGGGCTTCACATAGGCGCTGGTGAGGCCCACGGTTGGACCACCGACGTTGTTGACGATATTGTTCCAGCCGTTCACCAGTTGCACGCCGACGGTCTCTGTTTTTGAAACAGGCATCGATGTGCGGATGCCGAAGTGGTAGTAGGGAATAGCCCACGCAAACAGAATGGACCGCGAATAGTTCCAGTTGTCCTTCGACTCGATGACCTCAGCGCCAGCCGACGTCACCCATTTGCCGAGATCTAGTTCGAAACCTTTCGCCTTCGGCGGCTTGACGCTGATGTAAGCCTGCTCCACAAACTCCAGCTGGTTGCTCGCGTTCACCAGCTTGTTAACGCGACCGTAGACCAGGTCTACCCTTGCGCCGATCGGCGCCGGATCGTGATTCAAAGTTAGTTTTGCGGCATTCAACGCCCATTGGTTTGTTTTATCGTTGAAGTTGTAAAGATCGTTCACCTTTCCGTTGTTGGCTTCGCTCGGGTCATTCGAGTTGTAGCCGTAATAGCCGTCTAGAAATCCACTCACGTCCATCGGGCCTACGCGCCATGGCTTCGGATCCGGCGCAGCTGCAGGAGCAGCCGCGGGCGCCTGCGCCGCAGGGGTGCTTGCAGGCGCTGCGGATGTTTCGGGTGCCTGTGCACCCGCCGCCACGGTGATTGCAATAACTGCTCCAGCAAGTATCTGAAGCTTGAGATTTGTTGCTAGCGACACGATTGCCTCCTGAACATGAATTGGAAGATGACCCGGGTGACGTTTCCGTGAGAGGTGATGCCGGCTTCTCAACCCTCGGTGGTTGGCGATTCCATGAGCACGCGACGGAACACGAGCACTTGCAAAACGAAACGGGACGAATGAAGTCATGCACCTCAGCGCTGCTTCTTATTGTTTGGCTGACTTGGCGCTGCTGCTACGACTAGTAATCGCAAACACTCCATAAAGAAGAGATGAGGATTGGGAAAAGAATTTCTAAGTCCCGAATATCCTGTGTTTTCAACCTGATCGCGCTTAGCAATCGGGCGCGTTCTGGAGCCCTCACCTAAGGGCGAAATAAGAAACTGCTAAAATCGGGAGAACAACTCCGGCGCACGAAACCTACTAGCAAGGCGCACGCGGGAGTCCTCTCTAAATCCGGCCTACCAAGGGGAGATGGTCAGGGTTCATGAGAGAAGGCACTTCGAGCAAGCCGCTCAGTTCCAAACGACATCATTTAGCGTCCTTCATTTGCGGACGTGTATCGAGACTGCCGATTGGGTACACCGATGGCACGCGATGGAAAGGCTGGTAAACGGTTGTCTGGAACCTATATCCCACTTCGTTCCGCCTTTGCTGAAGGACGCGCACGTGGCACCGGGCTGAAGGCTCTTCTGTTCTCGACGGAGTGCGCCCTTGGCATCGTCTCCGTTGTCCTCATCGGCTTCCTGACGCACTGGTTGCAATGGCTACTTCCTGTCGGCGTGCTGCTTTATCTCCTTGTGGTTGTGCCTGTAGCGCTGTGGTGCGGATTCTGGCAGGCCGCTGTCGTGTCGCTTTCCGCCGTGGGCGTGCAAAGCTACTTCACCGCACATGTCGCTCGAATCAATCCTGCGGCGGATCCCGCGAACCCTATTGAGCTTGTCGCTTTCATTCTCACTGCACTTGTGATCAGCCGGCTTTCCGCCCGGGTAACGGAGCACGCGCGATCTTCCGATTCTTGGGGTGGACAAATGCAGGATCTTTACGAGTTCACGCGCCGGACCCTGCAATTGAATCTGCACGTGGAGCCGGGTCTGCAGCTTGCCGAACTAGTTCACGAGATCTTCGCGCTGGAAGCCGTTGTTATCTTCGACGCCGATCTGCATGAGATTTATGAAGCGGGTTTCTGGGGCGTTGATTCGCAGGAGCTTGCGCAGAACGTGTACTACTTCGAAAGCTCCGATGATGATGCTGAAAGCGGGATTTCTCGCCGTGTCCTTCGACTGGGGAATGTTCCCATCGGCTCGATCGTCATGAGAGGCGACACCAGCCCGCTCACGAACAATGCTATTGCCTCGCTCATCGCCGTCACGTTCGATCGCTACCGCGCTTTCGCCAATGAAAGCCGTATTGAAACTGAACGTCAGACCGAGCAATTACGTTCCACTGTGCTAGACGCTCTGGCACATGAATACAAGACGCCACTCACCGCGATCCGGGCCGCGTCTACTGGACTCTCTGAAATGGGCAAGCTTTCGCCGGGGCAGGCCGACCTGGTCTCGCTGATCAGCGAACAAACGGATCTCCTCAATGAACTCACCACCAAGCTGCTCACCACCGCGCGTCTCGACGCCGATGAAGTCACGGTGCATGCGATCCCCGTCGGCGTAGCGTCTCTCATTGACGAAGTGGTGACCGGGATGAGCGAACGCCTTGCCAGCATGAAAGTCGCTATCGACCTGCCGGACGATCAACTGGTGCTTTGCTGCGATCGCCGCCTTATGACGATGCTGCTCACGCAATACATAGACAACGCCTGCAAATATGCGATTTACGGCACAATGATTACGATCCGCGCCATTCATTCCAAGAACGAGGTCATCTTCTCGGTTCACAGCTTCGGACCGCTTATCCCAATGGCCGACCGGGAACGGATTTTCGACCGCTACTACCGTTCGTCAAATTCATCCAATCGCGCCCCAGGTACGGGAATCGGCCTGTCTGTTGCAAAGCGAGCGGCTACCGTGCATAACGGCTACGTCTGGGTTACCAGCGACCAAGATGAGGGAAACACGTTTTTTGCGGCCATACCCGCTCAGGCACGAAAGAGGGACTAAGCAATGAACCAGCCTGCCATTCGCATTCTAGCCGTCGATGATGAGCCTGCAATACGCCGGGCCCTGCGTTCGCCGTTGCTTGAACTCGGGTTCCAGTTCACTGAAGCTTCGCGGGGAGAAGAGGCCCTGCAACTGTTGCGCTCGGGCGCGTATGATGTAGTGCTGCTCGACATCAACATGCCCGGAATTGGCGGAATCGAGACACTTCGTCGTATACGCTCGTTTGCGCCGCGCCTGCCCGTGCTGATGCTCACCGTGCGCGATGGTGAAGAAGAAAAGGTGGAAGCCCTTGAGCTCGGCGCGGATGATTACGTGACCAAGCCTTTCAGCACCCGCGAGCTTATCGCCCGCATCCGCACGGCTGTGCGTCGTGTCCACGCCCCCGCACGGGCCGAAGATGCTCCAATTGAGATAGGCGAGATCCGCCTCACCCCCGCAAAGCGCAGCGTTACGAAGCGGGGGCAGGCCGTCCACCTTACGCGCAAGGAGTTCGATATTCTCTATTGCTTGATGAGCCGCGCCGGACGCGTCATCTCCTACGCCAAGCTGCTCACCGCGGTGTGGGGAGCGGACTGCCGCGAAGAAGTTGAATATCTCCGTACGTTCGTTCGCCAGCTTCGCAAGAAAATAGAAGACGATCCATCCAAGCCGGTGTATCTGCTTACCGATGTCTACGTGGGCTATCGCTTCGCGGATGCGCAAATGCTGCAGAGTGATGCTGGCGGAACTGACTCCGCGGTCAGCGCGGGCGACCAACTTCCTGAAAACGAGATCGCGTAAGACCTGAAGACCTAGGACTCCGATCGTTTGAGCAGGTAATCGAGGCCGCCTACCCGGTACCAGCGATAACCGTAGGGTTCAAGCACGATTCGATGTGTTCCTTTGTCGGTTGGCAGACTGTGATCTTCTGAGAGCAGATTGACGAGACCCTGATCGCCAGGGTTCTTCCGGTCGAGTTTCAACTGCAGTTCACATGGTTCTGCGCCGAGATTGTGCATCACGACAACGGAGTTGTTGCGCCAGTCGTAGCGCATGGCCAGCACCTGGGCAGTCTTTACATTGAGGAAAGCAAAGTCGCCCCAGCCGATCTCAGGAACCTCCTTGCGCATGCGGATCATGCGTTCCATCCAGTTGAGGAGGGAATTGGGATCGCGCCGCTGGGCAGCTACATTCACGTGTTCATATCCATATGGTCCCTCGCTAATGACCGGCAGTATGGGCTTTCGGCTTTTGGTGAATCCGCCCTGTGGTTCTGTCGACCACTGCATGGGCGTTCTGGCGCACTCGCGCTCGGGCAGTGAGAGATCATCGCCCATGCCAATCTCATCGCCGTAACGAATGACAGGCGTGCCGGGCAGCGTAAGCATGAGGCTATAGGCAAGCTCGAGCCTCCGACGATCTCCTTGCAGCATCGGGCTGAGCCTGCGGCGAATGCCCCTGTGGTAGAGCTGCATTTCTTTGTCGGGGCCGAAGGCATTGAAGACAGTCTGGCGCTGCGAGGCGGTGAGGCGGCCGAGATCGAGTTCGTCGTGATTGCGGAGGAAGTGGCCCCACTGGGCGGACGCAGGACGCGAGCGCGTGTCGTCCATGGCTTTCATCAGGCTTCGACAGTCGCTCGATGCTAATGCGTAGAAGAGATGCTGATTGACATCGAAGTTGAAAACCATCTGCAGGCGTTCCCCGGCACCGCCGAAGTACTGCATATCATGTTTCGGTGTGACGTTGGCTTCGCCCAGAATCATTGCGCCGCTTTTTCGCCATGAGAGGAATTCAGCAAACGAGCGCAGCATGTCGTAGTGCTCAATGGGACGTTTCAACTCCGGACCCTTTTGCGAAATGACGAAGGGAACAGCATCCATGCGGAAACCGTCAACGCCTAGTTGAAGCCAGAAGCCCATGATCTTGAGAATCTCGGCCTGCACGTCTGGATGGGTTGTGTTCAGGTCCGGCTGAAAGTCGTAAAAACGATGGAAGTACCACTGACGCGCAGCTTTCTGGTACGACCACGTGGTCTTTTGCACCCCGGGGAAGACCATGCCGGTACTTGCGTCTCTGGGTTTTTTCGGAGACCACACGTACCAGTCGCGGTATTTCGAATGCGGATTGGAGCACGCTTCTTTGAACCATGGATGCTCGTCGGAGGTGTGGTTCACTACAAGGTCAATGATGACGCGCATGCCTCGCTGCTTGCAGCCGCGCGTGAACTCGACAAAGTCGCCAACGGTGCCATATCGGGGGTCGACCGAGTAGAAATCGCTGACGTCGTAGCCGTTGTCGCGGCCGGGGGAGCACTGGAAGGGCATGAGCCATAGAGCGGTGATTCCCATGCCGTGGAGGTAATCGAGCCGGCGAAGAAGGCCCTGGAAGTCACCCACGCCGTCGCCATTCGCATCCATGTAGGTGGCGACAGAAAGACAATAGAAGATTGCGTTCTTGTACCAGAGATCGTTGATCATTGTGCTTGCTGTCCGCGAAAACTTGCGGGGGAATATAGGTGGGATGCAGGATTTGAGTTGGTGGAAGCACGCGGTCGTCTATCAGATTTATCCGCGATCGTTTCAGGATAGTAATGGCGATGGAATTGGCGATCTGAATGGCATTCGTAGCCGGCTCGATTACCTGGTGGGGCTTGGCGTCGACGCCGTTTGGATTTCGCCAATCTATCCGTCTCCCATGGCGGATTTTGGATACGATGTTGCGGATTATTGCGGGATCGATCCAATGTTCGGCACCATGGAGGATTTCGATCGGCTACTTGAGGACGTGCATGGCCGCGGGCTGAGGATGATTCTGGACTTTGTTCCGAACCACACATCGGACCAGCATCCGTGGTTCATTGAGAGCCGGTCTTCTCGTGACAACCCGAAGCGCGACTGGTACGTCTGGCGCGATGAGCCGAACAACTGGCAGAGCCACTTCGGTGGATCGGCCTGGGAGTTCGACGAGAAGACGGGGCAATATTACCTGCACGAGTTCCTGAAAGAGCAGCCTGACTTGAACTGGCGCAATCCAGCAGTGAAGGAGGCGGTGTTTGAGGCTCTTCGCTTCTGGCTGCGCAAAGGGGTGGATGGATTTCGCGTGGATGTGATGTGGTTGATGATCAAAGATGATCGGTTTCGGGACAACCCTCCAAATCCGGCTTATAAGGTCGGCCAGGGATCGCGCGAAAGACTTTTGCCTATCTATGATGCGGATCGGCCTGAAGTGCACGGGCTGGTGGCCGAGATGCGCGATGTGCTGGAAGAGTTTGGGGACCGCGTTCTTATTGGCGAGATTTATCTACCGGTGCCTCGGCTGATGCAGTACTACGGGAAGGAACTGCGCGGCGCACATCTGCCGTTCAACTTCCAGCTTCTGCAGTGTGCGTGGACCGCGGATGAACTGGCCCGCACCATCGGCGACTACATGTCGGCTCTGCCTTCAGGTGCGTGGCCAAACTGGGTTCTGGGCAATCATGACAAGTCTCGCATTGCATCGCGCATTGGATTGAAGAAAGCTCGCAGCGCGGCGTTGCTGCTGCTCTCACTTCCCGGAACGTTGACCATCTATTACGGAGAAGAGCTGGGCATGCAGGATGTACTGATTCGGCCAGATGAGGCGCACGACCCTGCCGAGCGACGGCAACCCGGAATCGGAATGGGCCGCGATCCAGAACGAACGCCGATGCCGTGGGATAATTCTCGCCAATGCGGATTCACTGAGGGCATGCCATGGTTGCCGATCGGCGATGCGAACAGGGCCGTAAATGTGGATTGGTCAAGGAAGGATCCGGGTTCGATGCTCGCCCTTTATCAGCGATTGCTTCGGCTGCGGCGAGCGGAGCCGGTACTTGTTGTGGGTCAGCTTACGGAGATGGACGCCAGCGATGGAGTGCTTCAATTCGTCAGGGTGGATGGCAATAAGCGGTTCAGGATCATTATTAATTTGGGAGAAGAGGCACGGCGGATTCGGCTGGAAGCAGGTGTCATCGCCGCATGTACCGACTTGGGAAGGGAGGGAGAGACTGTCAACGAAGCTGCGCGAGTTGAAGCTGCCGACGCCATGATCATAGAGATGACTGGCGCCACCCTCGCTTAGACAACGGTTGTTATTGTTGTGTTCTAATGCTTG
>Ga0105240_10004689_pt1 | contig 20669 bp, 17 predicted proteins | sample KBSC54metaG_FD_80426 | JGI IMG/M metagenome (GOLD analysis project Ga0105240, IMG submission 80426) | Corn rhizosphere microbial communities from Kellogg Biological Station, Michigan, USA - KBS C5-4 metaG | ecosystem: Host-associated > Plants > Roots > Rhizosphere > Soil | place: Michigan, USA... | reverse complement strand
TCGGCTCTAAGCTCCGGGACATTGCCGCCGAGCGCCACTTGGCCATCGCCATCGACATACGGCGCTTCGGACACCCGCTCTTTTACGCGGCGATGGACGGCACCACTCCCGATAACCCCGAATGGGTGCGCCGCAAAGGGAACGTCGTCGCTCGCTTCCACCATAGCTCGTATACCGCCGCGCTGAACGAGAAGCTGAAGGGCAAGACGATCTACGAGGCTCAGGGTCTGCCGCTTGCCGACTACGCTACGCACGGCGGCTCATTTCCGATTCGTGTCGCGAACGCGGGCATTGTCGGCAGCATCACTGTCTCCGGTCTTCCCATGCGCCAGGACCACGAACTGGTTATCGAAGCGCTGTGCGCGGTGCTCGGACGCATTTACAAGGACCTGAAACTCCCGCCCGAGTAGACGGTCAGCGATCCTTCTGGATCAGAGCTGCAAAGAATCCATCCGTCTCGAATGTGCCCGGTAACAGTCTAAGCGTCCCTTCGGGCCGGACGCACGCGAGCAGCCTTTGAGAACCTTCCAGCGTAAGAATGCCTTCCGACCGCAGTTCCTCGATTCTCGATCGAAGTGAAACAAGCCTTACGTTGGCCTCTTCCGCCAGCACCGCCTCGATCACTTGCTCGTTCTCCTCGGGCTCAAGCGAGCATGTTGAATACAACACAAACCCACCCGGACGTGCGGCACGCAACGCAGACTTCAGAATGGCTCTCTGACGTTCAGCCTGTCGCGCTAGATTCTCCACTCGCAATCGATGCCGAATCTCCGGATTCCGTCCTAGCGTTCCGGTTCCGCTGCAAGGCACGTCAGCGAGCACGGCGTCGAATTCACCTTCAGAATTGAGGTGAGTTGCATCGGCAACCCTGCACTGCACGCGATCCCCTAACACCCTTAGCCGCTTCCGCAGATCTCCGAGTCTCTGATGACTACCGTCGCACGCCACAATCTCAGCATCCGGATTCCGGTCTCCGATGATCAGAGTTTTGCCACCCGGCGCTGCACAACAATCCAGAATTCTCTGCGCCCGCGGAAGAAGCTCCGCGATCAGCTGGGATCCCTCATCCTGAATCCGCACGCGGCCATCGAGAAAGGCTGCCGTAATGTCACCGGAGAGCACACGCCGTGCACCGGTAACGAGCTCGCCTGATCCGAGTTCGATGCCCTTGTCTTCGAGTTCCAGGGAAACATCTTCGCTGCTCAAACGTACCGACAACTCGGGCTGCTCCTGTCCGTGACGGCAGATCGAGCAGGCAGCATTTTCGCCGTAAGTCGCGGTCCAGCGCTCCACCATCCACGCCGGATACCCGCTCTTGCACTCATCCGAACTCTGGTTGTCGTGCCCGGGGCGCAAGGCAGCCACTTTCCGCAAGACCGCATTCACCATCCCCGACGCAAACCGATGCCCGGCTTCCTTGGTCAGTTCCACACTTTCATCGATCGCGGCCCGTGCCGGGATCCGGTCCATGTGGAGCAGCTGAAACGCGCCCAGGCGCAGCGCAATCAGCACCTCTGCATCAAGCTTCGCGTTGGGATGTTTCAAGAGCAGTCGAAAGCGCCGATCGAGATCGATCTGCCAGCGCAGTACGCCCAGCACCAGCGCAGTCGTAAGCTTCCGATCCGCTTCGGACAGAACCTCGACATTTCGGCCTCGCAGCAGCGCATCCGAGTGTCCGAAGTTCTCCATCGTTTTCAGAATTGAAAACGCAGCCTTACGCGCCGGCGACACTGTGCTCATTCGCTAATCCAGCCGAACGCCCGACCGCAGCCCGGCCCCACGCAGATACTCCGCCGCCGTCATCCGCTTCTTGCCCTCAAGCTGCAACTCGTCGATCTGGATCCAGGTTCCCTGCGCGCACGCTACCACCATCACGCCCTGCGCGACCTCAACCGTGCCCGGCTCAGCAGGACCGTCCTTCTGGGCTACCAGCATCCGATGCACGATGAGCTTCTTCCCTTCCAGGCTCGTGTGCGCTCCTGGCCAAGGCTGAAATCCCCGCCACCGGTTCCACAACTCCCGCGCCGTACACGTCGCAAAGTCCATCCGCCCATCATCTCGCGTCAGAATCGGCGCAAGCGTAGCATGCGAGTGATCCTGCTGCTTCGGTGCGATTGTTGCGTCATCGAGCCCTGCAAGCGTCTTCACAACCAGCGGAGCGCCTGATTTCGCAAGCACATCGAACAGCTCTACCGCAGTCTGCCCGGGTGCAATGGGGATCTCCTGCTGCAGCAGAATCGGACCGGTGTCGAGCCCCTCCTCCAGCAGCATCGTCGTATTCCCGGTGACCGTTTCGCCCATTGCCACGGCCCACTGGATCGGAGCAGCGCCACGATACTTCGGCAGTAGCGATCCATGCAGATTGATGCACCCCAGTCGAGGCAACGTCAGCATCCAGGGCGGAATGATGCGTCCGTATGCCACTACCACGATGGCATCCGGCACAATCGCCTCCAGCTTCGCGCGTAGATCTGTATTGTTCTTGATCTTCTCGGGCTGCGTGACCTCAAGACCCGCTTCGAGCGCGGTCTGCTTCACCGGAGGCGCCGTCAACTGCTGCGAACGACCGACCGGCCGGTCAGGCTGCGAAACAACCAGCGCAATCTCATGCCCAGCCGCTATCAACGCCTGCAAGGTAGGCACAGCAAACTGAGGCGTCCCGCAGAATACGAGCTTCACCGAGCTACCAGGTGCCTTCGCGCTGCATCTTGCGAATCTTGCGCAGAACCAGGTCCCGTTTCAGCGAGCTCATGCGGAAGATGAACAGCATTCCGTCAAGGTGGTCGATCTCGTGCTGAAAGGCGCGAGAGAGCAATTCTTCGCCGTCCATCTCAAACCACTTGCCCTTGAGGTCCTGCGCCCGCACCTTCACCGTTGAGGCGCGCTGCACCTTCTCGCGGATCTCGGGGAAGCTGAGGCAGCCCTCTTCCTCATACTGCTTGCCTTCGCGGAAGATGATCTCCGGATTGACGAGCACGAGCTTCTGCTCGGGATCTTTCCCCTGGCTCAAATCGATCACGGTGACGCGCTTCGAAACTGCTACCTGCGGTGCAGCCAGCCCGATCCCCTGCGAGGCATACATCGTCTCGAACATGTCTTCGACCAGCTTCTTCAGCTCGTCATTAAAATCCGTCACCGGCTCGCCGGGTTGCGAGAGCACGGGTTCGGGGTACTTCACAATCTTCAAAATCATGACCGTCTGTTAACAACTCCGAATTCGCTTTTTTAGTAGCTCCGTATCTGTTCGATGTACCCCAGGAAATTCCGTTTCATCTCGACGGCCGAGTCGCCGCCAAACTTCTGCTGCGCCAAACCGGCAACCGTCATCGCGACCATGGACTCAGCGGCTACTCCAGCGGCCGGTACCACGCAAATGTCGCTGCGCTCATAACTTGCGCTCGTCGCCTCGCGCGTGTCAAAGCGCACGGACTCCAGCGGGCGGCGCAGCGTTGAGATCGGCTTTAAGTACCCACGAACCACGATGTCTTCGCCGTTTGAAACGCCGCCTTCAATGCCGCCGGCGTTGTTCTGCTCGCGCGTGAACCGGGTCGGCTTGCCGGTCTCCTCTTTCGCATAATGGATGGCGTCGTGGACTGTCGATCCAAACGATTCGGCCGCCGTCACCCCGCGCCCGATCTCAACGGCTTTCACTGCCTGCAAGCTCATCACCGACCAAGCCAGCAGCCCATCCAGCCGCTCATCCCAGTTCGCGTATGTTCCCAGCCCTGCCGGAGCCCCGTGCACAATGACTTCAAATACTCCGCCGACAGTATCGCCCGTGCGGGACGCGTGCTCGACTTCTTCTTTCATACGCGCTTCAGTCGTCGGATCAACACACCCGAGCACGATCTCTTTCTGCTCCGCAATAGCCGCAATCTCATCCCAGGTCGCCGCGCGCTCCAGTTCCACACGCCCCACTCGGATCACATGGCTCGAGACTTCAATACCCAGGTATCGCAGCAGCAGCTTCGCAAACCCTCCGGCCGCCACTCGCGCCGTAGACTCCCGCGCCGAGGCCCGTTCCAGCACATACCGCGCGTCGGGAAAGTTGTACTTCAGCGCTCCCGCTAGGTCCGCATGACCCGGCCTGGGAGATGCAACTGCCTTGTGCTTGGCAGGATCGCCGGTTTCAACCGGCAGCTTCTCTTCCCAATTCTTCCAGTCACGGTTCACGATCTCAATCGCCACAGGCGATCCGATCGTCTTGCCGTGCCGTACGCCCGACAGAATATGCGCCTTGTCGGTCTCGATCTTCATCCGGCCGCCGCGCCCGTAGCCCTGCTGCCTGCGCCACAGCTCGCGATTGATCAAATCGAGGTCCACCGGCAGCCCGGCAGGGAGCCCGGAGACCAATGCGATCAGGGCCTCTCCGTGCGACTCGCCCGCTGTTGAGAATCGGATCATGTTCTTTAGATTGTAACGGGAACAAGCACCGAACGGGAGCGCGGTTGCTGCAATCAGTCGTCCCTGGGAGCGATAATGCAATGGCCGGTGAGGACATGAAAATCAGTTGGCCGAAAATCGCTCTGCTTGCGTCATTATGCGGCGCACTCGCCTTTGAAGCATGGCATTTTCGAGCAACGAAGATCTCTGCGGGGCAGTCACAAGGCCCGTTGACTCGGAAGAACAAGCCTGATTTCGCTCTTCTTCCCGCTACCGAGACTGCGGAGTTTGCTCGACGATTTGTAGAATCCGGGGTTCAAGTCAAGAGCTGGGAACCGACAGTCGCCGACATGAATGATGCGGAGAGCAGCCTGTCACAAATATCAGCATTGAGCAGTAAAAATCCTGGCGATCAGATCAATCATCCGGAACAATACTTCAGACAATACCTGGCGGTTTCAATCGACGGGAAAAAGAGGTTGTTCCTCAATGCATTTTGTACGTCTCGTGGAGACGGCTACTGGCGCACCCACCTCGTTTTCGTTTACGACGGGGGTAACTGCTTCTGGCACGCGACTTATGACCCATCTACTCAGAAGTTCTCGGAATTGAGGGTTAACGGCCGAGCCTAGCCCCAACTTTCAAGATACTTATTCCCCGTTGTTATCCTTGTCGCATACGATGGTCCCCATGGCCGCCCACTTCCTCTTCAAGACCGAGCCCGATGCCTACTCCTTCGATGACTTCCTGCGCGACAAGGAGACCAACTGGGACGGCGTCACGAATCCGACGGCAGTAAAGAACCTTCGAGAAATGAAGCCCGGCACGAAGTGGATCTTTTATCACACCGGCGACGAGCGCACGGCCGTCGGCACCGGCTCCGTCATCAGCGTAGATTCAACGGACCCCAAGGTCCCGGTTGTCCGTGTGAAGGTGGGCAAACGTCTGAAGACGCCGAAGTCCCTCGATCAGATCAAGGCCACGGCGATCTTTCGGGACTCACCGCTGGTCAAGATCGGCCGCCTATCCATCGTTCCCCTCACCGAAGAGCAATGGAGCTGGTTCGTCGAATAGCGATCCGGTCTTAGGCTTCAGATCCTTCTTCAGCCACTCGCGCGTGTTCAGCATCTGGCGCTGATCGAGGGCCCAGATCCGGTTCGTAAGCTCATCGACGCCCTTCCCTTCACGCGCGGACCTCTCGAACTCGCTCATCATCGCCTGCATCTTCGCATCCAGATCATCCACGAAGTTCAGCACCAGCGCCTCCGGAATCATCGGCAGCTTCGGCGAACCAAACTCCAATTTCCCATGGTGCGACAGGATCAGATGCAGAACCAGCGTCTTCAGCCGCGGCGGAAAGTTGGGCAGCTTGTCGATCGTCTTCTCCACTAGCGCCATGCCCATTTGAATATGCCCCAGCAGCACGCCCTCAACGCTGTACTCGAACCCAACCTCCCACGTCAGTTCCTGCACCTTGCCAATATCGTGCAGCACCACGCCGGTGAGTAGCAGATCCCGGTGCAGCACCGGGTAATGCGGGGCCACACGATCCGCCAGGGTCAGCAGGCTCACCACGTGCTCCAGCAGTCCGCCGAGCCACGCATGGTGTAATTGCTTCGCCGCCGGAGCCTCTCGATAAGCCTGCGCCAGTCCCGAATCCGCCAAGAGCGTACTTAGCAATAGCTTCAGATCCGGATCGGTGAAGCTCTCCACAAATCCCAGCAGCTTCTGCCACAGCTCATCGACATCGCACGACGTGCAAGGGAGCAGATCACGCCGGTCAAACTCTTCCTGCGACACCTTGCGCAGGTTGTCCACCCGCATTTGCAACCGCTCGTCGAACTTCGACACGCATCCGCGCACCTTGACCACGTCCCCGCGCTCGAAGTCTTTCCCGATGCGCGCGTCACCCGGCTCCCAGACTCGCGACTCCACCTGCCCGGTTTTATCCCCCAGAATCAGGCTGAGATACGGCTTGTTCGCTTTGGTCATCCGTTGCTGCTTACTCAGCACCAGGAAGAACGCATCAAAGACCCGGCTCTCTTCAAACGACGCGAGATCGGCTACATAAATATCCTTCATTCTGCCCGCCAGCATACAGGAATCATCAATCGCCATCAAAAGTAGCCGTCACACGACTTGTTCTAGTCATGTGCATGAGACGATGTTGACGTGAACGACTCCACCACGGCACATTCGCAACAACTCCTCATCCGGCCCATTGAACTCCGCGATGCCGAACAGGTTGCATCCCTCACAGAGCAACTCGGCTATCAGCGCTCGTCTTCTGACATCGCAACCTGGATCGAGTCTCTCCCGCATCGCGCAGAGAATCAGGCAGCCTTCGTCGCTTGCATCGGCGATGACGTCGTTGCCTGGATCGAGATCTCCATCGAGCACCATCTCCAGTCGGCGCCACAGGCCCTCATCGGCGGGCTCGTCGTCAAGGACGGTTATAGAAATCGCCAGATCGGCCTCTGTCTCTGCGAGCACGTTGAACATTGGACCTGGCAGCGCGGACTTTCCGTTCTCCGCGTCACTTCGCGCAGCACCCGCCTTGAAGCCCATCGCTTTTACGAGCGCAATGGCTATGCGCTGACCAAGCTCTCGCATGTATACGAGAAGCAGCGGCCCGACTGATGCTCATCACTCTTCCGGTCCGCATCGGAGACGGAACCTGAAACACATCGGGCCTGGGATCACTCCCAAGCCCGATTCCAATCCCAAAGTTCAGATGCTGCCTATTGCGGTGGAATTCCCGGCGTTCCTGGAATCGGCGGTGCGGGCGCCGTCCCGTTCGGCGGCTGCTGTGGCGCGAGCCCCAGCGGCCTCTGTCCCGTATCGTCCTTCTGTTCGTCCGACTTCTTCTTATCGCTCAAGCGCGTCTTGTCGCTGGTTGTGGTGTTCTTCTTTTTCTTCTTGTCGGTCTGATTGCCGCCCAGCCCCAACGGTCCAGCCTGTGCCTGCCGATCGGCAACCTCTGCCGCGTCCGCGGCCGCTGGCGCTTCCGGATCGAGTTGCGGTCCCTTCGGCTTTGGCTGCTTGGGCAACTTCGCGCGATCGCTGAAGCGCGTTTTCTTCTCGGACTTTGAATCGGCTTCCAGTGGATTATCGGGCTCATTGCCCGCCGCTACCTGGCCCACTGCACCGGCATCCTCGGTGGGATTGGCTGCGGCCGATGGTAAGGTCTCCTGCGGAGCCTTCCCGAACCGAATCTTTTCCTTCTTACCAGGCTTCATTGAAGCCTCTTCGGTCTTGCTCTTCTTGTCTTTCTTCTTGCTGGCCTTTTCCGCCTTTGTAGAATCCGCCGCAGCCGAATCGGCGCTCGCCGTGTCACTGGCCAGCGGCTTCACAGCCGTCTTCTGCCGGAACCCATGAGTCGTCTCGCGGAACCGCGTCCGCTCCACCTTGCGCTTCTTTTTGGCCGTCGGCGCCTGATAGGCGCTGAAGGTGATGCTCGGATGCTTCTCAGCCGCCGTGGCTGCGCTGTCTTCGTAACCCGGCTTGATGTAGATCGCCGCCTCGTCGCGCAACTGGGCCAGGTACTGCCGCATGGCTGGAGCCGCCTTCGCCTCGAAGTAGTTCTGCTCCACATCATTCTGGACATCCTTGAACTGCGGCGCGCCTCCCTGGATGTGATCCAGAACTTTGAGAATGACGTAGCCCTGCTTAGTCCGGATGGGCTCAGTGATGTCTCCTGTCTTCAGCCCAAAGGTCTTGCTCTCAAAAGGCTCCCCGAGCTGGCCCTTCTTGTACGTGCCGAGTTCGCCGCCGGTCGCCGCCGTGGTGCCCTCGCTGAAGCTCCTTGCAAGCTGCGTAAAATCGCCGCCGGCCTTCAGACGGGCCTCAAGGTCCTCTGCCTTCGCCTTGGCTTCGGCAAGCTTCTGCTGATCGTCTGGGTTCGAACCCGTCGAAATCAGGATCTCTCCAAGCTTCACGCTCTCCGGCTGCGCGTATTCAGCCTTGTGGGCGTCGAAATAACGCTGCAGCTCGCCCGGAGTCGGCTGGATTTTCCGCCCAACCTGGTCGCGCATCACGGATTGGGTGATGATCTGGTTGCGGATATTTGCCTTGAAATCTTCGAACGACACTCCCTGGTCTTTGGCAGCCTTCTCGAGGTCTTCCATTGTGGCCAGGTTGTACTGCTTGCGTATGTCGTTGAGCCGGTTGATCAACTCGGTGTCGCCAGTGATGCCGAGTTCCTTACCCTTGGCTAGCCAAAGCTGCTGGTCGACCAGGTTCCGGAGCAGGTCTCGATGCGCATCTGAGATCTCCTGCATGGTCGATCCACGCTGCCGCATCTCCTGGTCGAGCTCATTCTGAGCGCGGTCATAGTCCGATTTCGTAATGATCTGGTTGTTGACGCGCGCGACAATCTCTTCCACCGTCGTGCCCCCGTAGGGACTTTCCGTGGAACTCGGACGTTGCTGAGCGAGAGCCAGACCGCTGAACAGGACTGCAGAGAGCGCGAGCGCTCCGGGTATACGAAGAATTTTCAAAGTCATAATTGGCACGCAACAGGGCGGTCTGCGGAGACCACTACAGGCATAGACGTCATTGTAAATCCCGGGGCAGCAAAAGAGTGGGGGCAGAGCTCGATTCCCGGCTCCGGCCCCTCTTCCTGAATCGGGATCACAGGGCTCGCTCGCGTCCACCTCCGTAACCAGCTATCCGAATACCCCAGACAAGCGTCAAATGAGCCAGTGCTATACTTTAGCCCAGGTTTGGCCTGCGAGGTGCCTCGGAGGCGCCTGTAGCAGTCGCACTTCGGAGGTACCTCCCGCATGACCCCCCCTGCCCGCCGGGCACTGTTCAGCCTAATCATCTTTTTCGCCGTATGTGCCGTGGCCGGCACATTCCTGCAGCGCAGGGTGGGAGCACAATCCTCTCAGGACGAGAGCCAGATCCGCGACAGTCTCAAGTCCTTCACCGACGTTTACGCCCTGGTGGAACAGAACTACGCCGAACCCATCTCCGGCGATCGTGCCGACACTGCTATCTACGACGGCGCAATCCCTGGCATGCTGCGCGTTCTCGACCCACACTCCAACTTCTACGATCCCAAAGCCTACGCCAAGATGCGCGAAGATCAGCGTGGCCACTACTACGGCGTCGGCATGGTCATCCAGCAGCAGAACAACAAGGTCTACGTCATCACTCCTTACGAGGGCACTCCTTCGTTCCGCGCCGGTATCCGGCCCGGTGATGTGATTGCCGCGATTGACGGCAAGTCGACCGACGGCATGACCTCAGATGTCGTCGCCAAAAACCTGAAGGGGCCCAAAGGCACCCACGTCCAGGTATCTGTGGTTCGCGACGGTCAATCGAAGCCTCTGACATTCGACCTGGTTCGCGATGAGATTCCGCACCCCTCCGTCGATCTCAAATATGAGATCCGTCCTGGTGTCGGTTACGTCCACCTCACGCAGTTCCAGGAGACGACCGCCCAGGAAGTAAATCAGGCCATCGATGGCTTCCCGAACATTAAGGGCCTCGTTCTCGACCTCCGCGGCAACCCCGGCGGTCTCCTCAGCCAGGCAGTCGAGGTCTGCGACCACCTGCTCTCGAAGGGTCAGACCATCGTCTCTCAGCGCGGCCGCGCGTACCCCGACCAGAACTACACTGCGACGCACGGCAATGGTGGCAAGACATTCCCCATCGTCGTTCTCGTCAATCGCAACACTGCATCCGCCGCGGAGATCGTCTCCGGCGCATTGCAGGATCATGACCGCGCGCTGATCGTCGGCGAAACCACCTTCGGCAAGGGCCTTGTTCAGACGGTCTATAACCTGAGCGAAAATACGGGACTAGCTCTCACGACGTACCACTACTACACGCCCTCAGGACGCCTGATCCAGCGCAACTATTCGGGCGTTTCGCTCTACGACTACTACTACAACCACGCTGGAGCAACAGCGCCGGGATCGAGCAATCGCGAAGTGAAGATGACCGACTCGGGCCGCACTGTTTACGGTGGGGGCGGCATCACGCCGGACGAGAAGATCGACTCGCCCAAGCACAATCACTTTCAGGATGAGCTGATCTACAAGGCAGCCTTCTTCCACTTCGCTGCTCACTACCTGTCGAATCGAACCGTGGACAGAAACTTCCAGGTCGACGACGCTGTCCTCAGCGACTTCAAGCAGTGGCTCGCAACACAGGACGACATTCCGGTGAGCGACAAGCAGATCAACGAGAACCTCGATTGGGTCAAGGTGAACCTCAAGGAGAACATCATCACCAGCCAGTTCGGCCAGCAACAGGGACTTCGCGTGATGGCTGACTGGGATCCCATGATCCAGAAAGCGCTCAATTACCTTCCCGAAGCACAGGCACTCGAAGATACAGCGCACAAGGTGCTCGCGCAGAAAGCGGAAGCTCGCGCGAATGGTGCAACGGCTCAATAAACCATTCTCAAAGTACGACCAAGGCCATCCGCGCAGGATGGCCTTTGACTTTGTAGCGAAGATCACAGCCTGATCAGGCCCTGGGTTTCTAACCTTCCACTGAAAGCACCGGAGGGGAAGAATGTCCGATATAGTCCTGGAGAAGACCGCTACTGTGGCCAACCTGCTTGCCGCCTATGAAGGCGAGTCGAACGCCCACGCCAAATATGTACTCTTTGCCGCCAAGGCGGATGCCGAAGGCTGGCACGGCGCTGCAAGCCTGTTCCGCGCCGCCGCTCGCGCCGAAGAAATCCACGCCGCCAATCACGCGCGCGTCCTCAAGCAGCTTGGCGCTGAAGCGAACTGCGCGATCCATCCCGCCGAAGTGAAGTCCACACTGGAGAACCTTAAAACCGCACTCTCGGGCGAGCAATACGAGATCGACAACATGTATCCGGCGTTTATCGCAGAAGCCTGCGCGACCGATATTCCGATCGCGAAGCGCTCCTTCACCTGGGCCATGGAAGCTGAGAAGACGCACGCACGGCTGTACACCGAAGCTATCGGACTCGTCTCTAACGGAGCAAAGAATTCCTGGGCAGCCTCAGCTCGCGACTTCTACGTCTGTGCCGCCTGCGGATACACCACCATGACTTCCGAAGAGCAGGAGCGCTGCCCCGTCTGCAATCTCGCTTTCGACAAGTTTGAGGTGATCCGCTAGGCCCGCAACTCAGCGCTGGCTGGCCTCTCCCGCCACCACCTTGCGATTGAAGTCCGCCGATCGATTGCGGGCCACACTGAGCGTCTGCCAGCGTGCGCCCGCATAATGCTTCGCCAGCAGAATGATCTGTCCCACGTGCATGGGATAGTGCGCGAACTGCCGGTTGATGGCCTGCATCACCGAATGCGCTTCGCCTCGAATGGTCACAGTCCGGCCTAGATCCGCATCCGTCAGGGGCTCGAGAGCCGCGAAGACACAGGCCCACCCATCTTCCCACTCCCGCAGCAGCGCCTCGCGCGTCTCCGACGGATCCACAAACTCGCCGTCACGATCGCGTGTCGGCTTCTCCCCATCGCTCGTCAGAAAATCAGTCCACCGCGAGCGCATGTTCCCCGTCATGTGCTTCACGATGATCGCAATTGAATTCGCTTCTTCATCGAGCACGGCAAAGAGTTGCTCGTCCCTTACCTGCGCCATGGCCTTCTCGCCGAGCTGCTTGTACTGCCGAAAGATCGCGAGCGCATCTTCGATGTACGACGTCGTAAATTTCAAAGCCATAGATCAGCTTCTCCGGTTCCGTCTGCCGATGAAATGCGCCGCGTCAACAAGGGATTACGGTTCGTCGTTATAGATCCCCATCTGCACCTGTCCGCCTTCAACCAGCTTCGCCCGGAACATTCCAGGAGTGTTAAAGCTCCACGCGAGCTGCCCGTCGGGCGTAATCGCAATTACTCCACCGTCGCCGTGCAGATCTTCGAGCTCCTTGTGGATGACCTGATCCGCCGCGTCCTGCAGCTTCATGTGCTTGAAGTACACAAGATTGCAGACCTCCCGCGCGACTCCAAGCCGGATGAAGTACTCGCCCGTTCCGGTTCCGCTTACCGCACACGACTGGTTCGACGCATAAGTCCCTGCACCGATGATCGGCGAATCCCCGACCCGACCCGGCATCTTCGCCTGCATCCCGCCCGTCGAAGTTCCCGCCGCGATGTTTCCATTGCGATCGAGCGCGACAACGCCCGTCGTGCCGTGAACGCCCGAACCCTCGGCCTCGTCCAGAACCGCCACCGGAATCTGCTCGCCCCCTTTCGGTACTCCGGCGGGGCGCGCCGGAATCGGTAGCCCCTTGTTCTTCAGCTCCTTCACCAGCCCCTGCCACCGGCTCTCCGTGAAGAAGTAGCTGGGCTCCTCCATCTTCAATCCAACGCTCGCCGCGAACTCATCCGCACCGCGCCCCGCGATCATCACATGGGGCGACTTCTCCATCACGGCACGTGCTGCGCTGATTGGGCTGTGCACGCGCTGAACCCCGGCCACCGCCCCCGCTCTCAGGTCAGAGCCGTTCATGATCGAGGAATCCATCTCGTTCTTGCCTTCGCGTGTGAACACCGCACCTTTGCCCGCATTAAAGTGGGGATCCTCCTCCAGCACATGCAGCGTCGCTTCCACCGCATCGAGCGCAGAACCGCCTTTGTCCAAAACCGCCGCGCCTGCATGGATCGCCTTGTCCAGTCCGGCGCGATAAGCCTTGTCTCCCTCAGGTCCGAGCTGAGACTTCTCGATTACGCCTGCGCCGCCATGCACCACAAGCGCCCAGTGGTGCGCTCCCTGCTGCTGCGCACATGAAACTGCGCTCGCCGCTCCCAACAACGCCACACCAGCCAGTGCTGCCAACGCCTTCTGCATCGTCTCCACCTCGGTTGATTCGGGAAATCGCGTGCCTGCTTCGCAAACCCATCCTATTCTGCCCGCCTGCTCTCGCTCAAAAAGAAAAGGGCGCGACGGCAATTGCCGGCACGCCCCTGATCTTGCTTAGCAGGCTAGAAGAAGAACTTGCCCGAGAGCTGTAACTGCCTCGGCCCGTACAGGGCGTTGTTGGTCGTGGTCATCACGCCGAATGCTCCCGACGGAGTCGACGAGACGAACGGCACAATGCATCCCGCGAACTGCGAACCCGAACCCACAGCGGCGGTTGGACATGCCCCCGTCGCTCCAGTCGGAGCCAATTGTGTGGCAAACGCGGTGTTCGTGCTCGAAATGATGGTGTGGTTCATCAGGTTGAAGGCTTCCGCGACGAACTCGAAATGCATCCGCTCGTGCACCGGAACCTCGCGCGTCACGCGGAAGTCGATATTGCGAACTCCCGGCCCCGGCTGGCTGTTGCGCTGAATCTCCGGCGGACGCCCCGTCGTCGGTGCACCCGATCCCGAACTAATCGCACCGCCGTAGATGTTGCCATCGGCCGCTGCAGGCGTGCTCTTGATGACAGATGCAGGGCTGTTCATCGAAGCAACGATCGGGAAGCCTGTCGACTCCGTCGCCGTGCCCGAGAACGTAAACCCGTTCACAGCTTCTTTCATAATCCGGCTGCTGAACGGAATTGAAGGCTTGTAGATGAGGGTTCCTACGAAGCGCTCGCGCATGTCGATGTCCGAACGGCCGTACTCGCCCTTCAGGTTGTTCGGATCGAGAACCGGGTTGCCGCCGTAGAACGTGCCAAATGCTCCCTGGACCTGGTCGTCATCCAGCGCCTTCGACCAGGTGTAGTTCACCAGCAGTTCCAGCCCGTGATCGAACGGCCGCCTAATGGTGACCGCCATGCCGTGATACCAGGAGTTGGCAACACTGAAACCCGCATTGATGGAGGTCAGCGTCGGATCAATGCGGTCCGTCGCCAGGTAGTACGGCACCGTCACAAGCTTCGTCTGCCCATTGGGATACTTGATGTTGAACGACCGAGTCCCGTGCGGCGTCTGCCCAACCAGGTTCGCATCAAGGAAGACCGGCAGGCGCAGTGCGCGGGTTCCTACCCATCCGATCGAGAGTGACATCTTGCCCGGAATTGCTTGCTCGAGCGCCAGGTCCATCTCGTGAGTGAGTGGCGGAACAAAGTCCGGTGAGAGGCCGTGGAAGCTTGCCGAAGTGGTTGAGTTCACGCCGGTGACGGTTGGCGCCGCTCCTCCGTTCGGGTAGAGCGCAGCCGATAAGGGCGGTCCCGGCGGCAAGAACGGCACATTCGGAAACTGCAAAGCCGCGGGCTTCGTGCAGGTCGCGTTGCACCCGTTGAAGTTGTAGTTGATTTGATAGATGCCGTTCTCAACCCGCATCGCGTAATACGTGCTGCCCTGGTTGAGGCCGGTGAAGATGCCATATCCGCCGCGCAACACGGTCGAAGCATGCGGGCTGAACGAGAACCCGAGCCGTGGCTGAACACGGTCCGTCACGTTCTTGATCGTGGTGTTGTACTTCGCGGCCAGCGCCGTTGTTTTGTTCGGGATCGCCGGATTGGGCGTGAGTTGAACGTCGTAGCGAACTCCGAGGTTCAGCGTCAGCTTTGGATTGACCTTCCAGGTGTCTTCTGCGAAACCGTCGTACATCTTCATCCAGAAGTCGTCTGCACCGGCCTTGCCGCTCTGCGTCGAGTTGACCTGGTCGATAGTCTGCACAAACGTGTTGTAGTGCGAACCTGCAAAGGGATCCGTATTTCCAGCCTGGCCAGCAAAAGCATCCACAACCCAGTTCTGGAACTGCTGCGTGACATTGCCCGAATAGCCGTAGATCCCGCCGCCCTGGAAGAGGTTGATCATGATCTCGTGAACAAGGTTCACGTCACCGCCGAACTTCACAGTGTGACGGCCGAATACTTTGTTGAACACATCCGTGATCTGATAACGATGCTCATCCGGCTCCGCCGTACGCGGTAGCGCGTTGGGCATGCCATAGATCTCCGCGCCCATGCTGATGCTCGGACCGGAAGCATTCGCGCCCGCAGTCTCCAGGTCGCGCCCCCACTGGAACCGAAGATCGTTCACTGCAGTATTGGTGATCGTCGAGGTCCAGTGCGCGATCAGGAACCGCTCGTGGTAGCTGGTCGGCGCATTAGTGCTCGGAGAGGTGTTCGAGTACGTCGGATTCGGCGCGTAGCCAAACGTCTGGTCGAAGTTCGCGAAATTGAAGTTCGCGTAGATCAGGTTCTTCGAATTTAGCTGGTAGTCGACACGCGGGAAGACCAGCGTCTCCTTCGCAAACCGCCGCGGAGCAGCCTGCAGCCCAAGCAGGAAGTTGATGCCCGAAGTGCACTGTGCTGCCGTGATCGTCGCGGGGCACTGCGTAGGTGAAACCACGTTCGTTGACGTGAAGGTACCGGTCGGTGTCTGGCTGACGGTGTTCGTCTCGTAATACAGCGCTCGACCCGTACGGCGGAAGTTATCCGACGTGAGGAAGTAGAACAGCTTGTCCTTCTTGATCGGCCCGCCGATGCTGCCGCCGAAGCCTTGCTGCTGGTGAACAGGCTGCGTCAGCAGAAACGGATTGCCGTGATTGAAGAGCGCCGACCATTTGCTGACCGGATCCAGCGCGTTGAAGCTCGGGTAGCGCAGGGCGTAAAACAAGTCGCCATGCATATTATTGGTACCGTTCTTTGTGATCGCATTGACCTGCCCGCCGGCAGCCTGCCCGAATTCAGCCGAGTAGTTCGAAGTCTCAGCCTGGAACTCCTTGATGGAATCAAGGCTATACACAAATGGCGCACCCGATGAACGTCCGCGAGCCTCGCTGAAGAGCATCTGGTTGTTGTTGGCGCCATCCACGTAGTTCTGGTTGTAGAGGCCGCTGATTCCATGGAAGCTCACCAGGCCGCTGCCGCCATCCGGCACCACGTTGGGAGTGAGCAATACGAAGTCGCTCCAATTGCGTCCATTCACGGGCAGGTTCTGAATGATCTGCTGGTCCACCACCTGGCTGACTTCCGTCTGCTCAACGTTCAAGATCGGAGTCTCGCCCGAAACCTCCACTGTCGTCGAACCAGACTGCACGCTCAGACTCAGGTCGATCGTCATGGTCTGCCCGACCTGTAGCGTCAGGTTGTTCGCGCTCACTTTGCCGAAGCCAGTCGCAGTTGCCAACACGGTGTAATGGCCAGGCTGCAAGAATGGCGCGACGTACAGGCCTGTGTCATTGGAGGTGTAAGCGTGCGAGATCCCGGTGTCGACATCCGTCACGGTCACAGTCGCTCCGGCGACAGCGGCTTGGCTGGAATCTGTAATCGTGCCTTTAATCGTGCCGGCTCCTGCTGTCTGTGCATGCAGCGGGCTCATCACAATCGCAAACATCGATAAACAGGCAATCACACCGATAACGACGCTGCGGCTCCTTCTGCAGATTGAATACTTCGACATCATGCGTCTGAATCTCCTTAAAGTCGTGGTGCCAAATGTGCACTGAGAACAAATGGATGATTAGGGCCTTATCCCGCGGAAGAAGTTGATGAACGCACAGCACCAATTACATTGCTGGATAACATCGCGTTCGATCGCATGCGGGGAATTGTGAACTCTGCGCCCGTGAACCATATAGGCCCGGCGGTGCGATTCAACTGTAGCTGCGATACCCCGAGTTTATCTCAATAGCGATTTGGAACCCATAAAGAATGTGAATAGAGGATGATTTCCTGCTTAGTTTGGAGTCGGCAATCCACACCAATCTCCATGAAACAGAATGATCCGAGTCTCACGCGTTCTGGAAATCATAGGCTGCACGATTCAGGCGCGGCACTTCACTCATTGCACAAAACATCCATGGCTTGAAATGCACTAACATCGCATCAATGATCCCGCGAATTCTCGTTTTCGCCCTGCTTCTGGGGGTGGTGTCACAAAGCTGCTTCGCAGATGCAGTCAGGCCCATACTCGTCAAGGTAGTCGTCATCGCGATGTTTGAAGTCGGCAAGGACACCGGCGACACACCCGGAGAGCTTCAATACTGGGTGGAGCGCGATCATCTCGATCAGGTCTACCCAATGCCTGACGCATATCATCCAGTTCGCATGAACAGCCAGGGAGAGATGGCAATTCTCACCGGCGCAGGAACGGCGCATGGAGCGGCCACGGTAATGGCTGTCGGACTCGATCCGCGCTTCGACTTTTCGCATGCCTTTTGGATCGTCGCCGGGATCGCCGGCGGCAATCCCAACCGCATCTCTCTTGGATCGGCGGCATGGGCTCACTACGTTGTGGACGGCGACCTCGGCTACGAGATCGACTCGCGCGAAGTGCCCGCCGACTGGACTACGGGATACATCCCGCTTCGCAAGACCCGCCCCTTCGAGTTGCCCGCAACTCCACCGGACGGCCAGCTCTTCGAGCTTGACGGGGCACTTACCGAGTGGGCCTTTAAAATCAGCCGTGACACTCCACTGCCCGACAATGATGTGCTCAAAGCAGCTCGCTTTTCGTTCGATGGTGCTGCCGCACAGAAGCCACCATTCGTCACGGTCGGCGATACCATGTCGAGCTCAACCTTCTGGCACGGCAAGCTCAATGACACCTGGGCCAATCAGTGGGTCAGCTACTTCACTGCCGGCAAGGGGCAGTTCACAACGACTGGGATGGAAGACACCGGCACATTGCAATCGCTCAAGTTTCTCGCTGCAGCAGGTCGCGTCGATTGGCATCGCATCCTGGTTCTACGTACGGTCAGCAACTACGACCAGCAGCCTCGAGGCATGACCGCTCCGGAGAGCCTGGCCCACCAGCGCATCGGCACCTACAGCGCCTACCTGCCATCGCTCGAGGCAGCTTATCGGGTCGGCCACTCCGTTGTTGACGCCCTGCTGCGTCAATGGCCCAGGTACCCATTGGACCCGAACGGGCAAGATCACTCCGATCCTTCAGGAAGACTTACGAAACCGCAATGAACATCTCCGCCATTATCGAGAACCGCCGAGACAGCCATACCGTCACGCTCGCCACAAACGGCCGCAAACATTCCCTCTTCATCCCTCCGAAATCGGAAGGCTTCGGCTCCAGCGCAAATGGCGGCGAGCTTCTCTTTCTTGCTCTCGCTACCTGCTACTGCAACGATCTCTACCGCGAGGCCCGCAAGCGCAGTATCGAAATCCATTCCGTGCGCGTCGAGGTGACCGGCGAATTCGGCGCCGAAGGTGAGGGTGCCAGAGACTTGTCCTACAGCGCTTCCGTCGAGGGCAGCGCCTCGCAAGACGATCTGCTCGCTCTCATGCGCCACACCGACACAGTGGCCGAAATCCAGAACACCCTTCGCTCTTCCGTCCGCGTTAACCTTGCACAGATCCACGCATCAACGGTCTAAACTCTGAAAGGGAAAGCGAGCGCATGATGCGAGCAAACGTCATCACCTTCATCCTCATACTCGTTGCGGCTGTTGTCCTGCTTCGGCAAGCCACCGCACTCCCCTGGACGCCGAATCGCATCATCGGGCTTGCAATCGCCGTGCCTGCGCTCCTGCTGCTGCTGACCGCTCGCGTCCAGCTCGGACGAGCCTTCAGCGTTCGCGCCAAAGCTTCCAACCTCGTCACCGCGGGCCTCTACTCGCGCATTCGCAACCCCATCTACGTATTCAGCACGCTCCTCCTCTTCGGCGTGATCATCTGGTCAGGGCGGCCCGTCTTTTTTCTTTTGCTCGCAGTTCTCACTGCCGTTCAGATTCATCGCAGCAAGAGGGAATCAGCCGTTCTCGAAGCCAAGTTCGGCGATGAGTACCGCCAGTACAAACAAAAGACCTGGTTCTGATTGGCCAGGCGCCATATTGCCCAATCCCCTCTCCATCTGCGACACTCATTCCGCATTCATACAGGAAAGAAAATATGCACTCCGTCTGGTTTGGCGAGTTCCTGGGAACTCTTGTCCTCGTCCTTCTCGGCAATGGCGTCTGCGCAAACGTGACGCTCCGCCGCACCTACGCAGCCGACGCCGGCTGGATGGTCGTCACGACCGGCTGGGCCATAGCCGTGCTCTGCGGAGTTCTGGTCGCACAGGCATTTGGCAGCCCCGGCGCCAACCTCAACCCGGCCATCACTCTCTCAACGGCAATCGTCGGCGGCAACTACTCCCAACTGCTGTCGATCTGGTCTGCACAATTTCTTGGCGCGATCTGCGGAGCCGCGATCATGGCGCTGCATTTCGCCCCACACTGGTCGCTCACACCTGACCCCGGCGCCAAGCTCGGCGTATTTTGCACCAGCGGTGCGATCAACCATCCATCGGCCAACTTCGCCAGTGAAGTCATCGGCACCATGGTTCTGGTCCTCGTCGCCAACTCGATCTTCTCGCATGGTGTCACGCCATCCGCAGGAGTCGGCCAATGGCTCGTCGCCAGTCTCGTATGGGGCATCGGCCTATCGCTCGGCGGGACGACAGGCTACGCCATCAATCCCGCACGCGATCTCGGCCCACGCATCGCGCACGCGATTCTTCCGATCCCCGGCAAAGGCGGATCCAACTGGAGCTACGCCCCGATTCCTGTCTTGGGCCCACTCGCCGGCGGAGCGCTTGCTGGACTATTTCTCCACTTCGCGAAGATTTAGTTCAGCCCGCACTTGATGATCTGAATGAATCCTGGGCTTTGCCCCTATAAGCTATCTCAGCTCACATCCACCATGATCTTCGTGAACCGCTCCGGCTCGCGATCCCAGGCCTCCAGGATCGCGGGCGTCTCCTCGAGTCGCACCGTGTGCGTCACCGCCGCCTCCACCGGAAACTTCTTCGCCTCGAGCATCCTGATCACTTCCCTGAAGTCTTCGGGCATCGCATTGCGCGATCCCATGATGTCCAGTTCCTTATGCACAAAGGGCCGAGTCTCATAAGCCACCTGTTCCTTGGCCCAGCCGATGTACACCACGCGCCCCGCATAGGCGACCTCATCCACTGCCGCTCGATAGGTCGCAGGCAGCCCGATCGCCTCGATAACCACATCGGGCCCGCGCCCGTTCGTCAGTTCCGCGAGGCTCTCGTGCAGATCGCTCGCTTTCGAATTGACTGCTTCAGCGGCTCCAGCGCTCTTCGCGGTCTCCAGCTTGGTATTGTCTACATCGATCCCAATGACCCGCGCTCCCCTGAACGCCGCTCCCGCAATGGCGCCCAGCCCCACGCCACCGCAACCAAACACCGCAACTGTATCCTGGGCACTTACGCGCCCCCGCCCCACCGCATGAAACCCAACTGTGAGTGGCTCAACCAGGCAAAGTTCCTTCAGAGAGAGATCTGCGCGAAACAGTTTCTGCACCGGCGCAGTGATGAACTCCGTTAAAGCTCCATCCCGCTGCACACCCATCGTCTGGTTTTCCTTGCACGCATTCGGGCGCCCTCTCTCGCACGCCGCACACCTGCCGCACCCGCGATAAGGCGACAGCGTGACGTTCGTCC
>Ga0105240_10004684_pt1 | contig 20684 bp, 16 predicted proteins | sample KBSC54metaG_FD_80426 | JGI IMG/M metagenome (GOLD analysis project Ga0105240, IMG submission 80426) | Corn rhizosphere microbial communities from Kellogg Biological Station, Michigan, USA - KBS C5-4 metaG | ecosystem: Host-associated > Plants > Roots > Rhizosphere > Soil | place: Michigan, USA... | reverse complement strand
TTTCGGCGAAATCAATCGTAACGGTGATGCAAGCGGCAAGGCCTTCTTCATTGGCTTGCCGGGTAATCCTGTGTCGACCTTCGTTACCTTCCTGATTTTTGTGCGGCCGTTTTTGCTGCGCCTGCAAGGCGTGGAAAACGTCGTGCCGCGCGTGCTGGCCATGCGTGCCGATTTCAACTGGCCCAAAGCCGACCGCCGCCAGGAATTCCTGCGCGCCCGTTTCAACGATCAGGGCGGGCTTGATTTGTTTCCGCACCAGGGCTCGGGTGTGTTGACGTCAACGGTATGGGGCGACGGTCTGATCGATAACGCACCGGGCAAGACCATCGCCGAGGGTGATCTTGTACGGTTTATTCCATTCGACCACTTGCTGAACTGAACCGGGCAAGTGCCCGTCGTCTATCGTCTTCAAAGGATTTGAAACACATGAAAATAGAACTCCGTTTTTTTGCCAGCGTGCGTGAAGCGCTCGGCGCCACGCAAGAAGTCGTCGATTTGCCTGATCACGTCAAGACCGTCGGTGACGTGCGTGCTTTCTTGATGGGGCGCGGCGGCCTGTGGATGGAAGTGTTGTCACCTGAAAAGGCATTGCGCATGGCTTACGATCACAACATGGTCGAGCCGGATACGCTGATTCAGGAGGGCGGCGAAGTCGCTTTCTTCCCGCCGGTAACGGGCGGTTGAGTTTGAGGGAAATCATGCCGCTGCCCAAAGAACAGCTTGATGTCATTGCCGGCGGCACGCTGGCGCATTACGAAGGGCGCGCCGTCGACTTCCGCGAAGGCACGCGCGACCATGACGTCAGCCAGAACATCAATGCCTTGCTCGAGGCGATCAACAAGCCGGCGCCGCTGACCATTCTGGATTTCGGCTGCGGGCCGGGGCGCGACTTGCAGGCTTTTGCGAAGCTGGGTCATCGTGCCATCGGTCTTGACGGCACTGCCAGTTTTGTCGAGATGGCGCGCGCCGATTCGGGCTGCGAAGTGTGGCATCAGAACTTCTTCGAACTGGATTTGCCGGACGCGTTATTTGACGGTGTGTTTGCCAATGCATCCTTGTTCCATGTCCCGGCCGCTGAGTTGCCGCGCGTGCTGGTTCAGTTGCGCGAAACGCTCAAGCCGGATGGCGTGCTGTTCTGCTCCAATCCGCGCGGCAGCAACAGCGAAGGCTGGAGCAGCGGACGCTATGGTTCCTATCACGATCTGGAGGCATGGCGCAGCTTCATGACGGCAGCAGGTTTTGCCGAGATACGGCATTATTACCGTCCCGACGGACTGCTGCGCGCCGAGCAGGCGTGGCTGGCGACGGTGTGGCGCAAGTCCGTGTAAATTTGCGCCCCTGAAATCATTTAACAAGAACAGCGATCATGACGCTACAAACCTTTTTTCTCTATCTCGCGGCGGTATTCGTTCTGACCGTCACACCCGGCCCCAGCGTCCTGATGTGCATTACCAACGGCATCCATCATGGCGTACGTCGCGCCTTTGCCGGTGCGTTGGGCAGCGTGACGGCGGTGTGTCTGATCATGGTGGTGTCGGCCGCCGGACTGGGAGCGATTCTTGCAGTTTCGGAAAAGGTGTTTCTCATTTTGAAGTGGTGCGGCGTTGCCTATCTCGCGTATATTGGCGTGCGAACTTTTTTCTCGACCCAAAGCACGATAGGCGTGGACGAAGGGCACGCGCCGGCGACGGCAAAGTCGCGCGCCAGTTTGTACTGGCAAGGATTCCTGGTCGGAGGAAGCAATCCCAAGGCGCTCTTGTTCTTCACCGCGTTCTTCCCGCAGTTCATCAATCCGCAGGCCGCACAGTTGCCGCAGTTTCTGGTGCTGGGCGCGACCTTCGTCTGTTTCGAATTGTTCTGGCTGACGTTCTATGCGCACTTTGCTGCGCGCGTGGCGCCGTGGCTGCGTACGCCGGGGCGGGCGAAGATGTTCAATCGCCTGTCCGGTGCGACCTTCATCGGCGCTGGAGCGTTGCTGGCGACAGTAAAACGTAATTGAAGAAAAACCAGTTTGCAGAAAAAACGCCAAGCGCCAGAGTAGTGCAAGGCAGGAGAAAATCAGGTGAGGAGACGCTCATACATTGAAGACAAGGAGATATCTTGCACCTGACCACTGAAATTGCCGCTTGGGCGGCACAGGATACGCGCCTGCTGCTATCCGTTCTTATCGCTTTGATCGGCATCGTTGTGCTGATCAGCGTTCTTAAAATCGCTCCCTTCCTTTCGATCCTGCTCGGCACTTTTATCGCCGGCATGGGTGCGGGCTTGCCGCTGGAAAAGATCGCTTCCGCGTTCAGCAAAGGCGCCGGCAGCATCCTCGGCGAAGCGGGCATCATTATCGCGCTGGGCGCCATGCTCGGGGCTCTGATGGCGGACTCCGGGGCAGCCGACAAGATCGTCACGACCTTGCTGAAATACGCCAAGGGCCAGGCGATCCCGTGGATGATGGCGCTGGTGGCGCTCGTCGTCGGCCTGCCGTTGTTCTTTGAAGTCGGCCTGGTGATGATGGCGCCGATCATCTTCGTAATGGCGCGCCGGTCGCAGCAGCCGATTCTGCGGGTGGCGATTCCTGCGCTGGCCGGTATGACGACGCTGCACGCCTTGTTGCCGCCGCATCCGGGCCCGTTGATCGCGGTCAGTGCCTTGCACGCAGATCTTGGCACCACCATGCTGCTCGGCTTTATTGTCGCGATTCCGGCAGTGATTCTGGCAGGGCCGCTGTACGGCATGTGGCTTGCGCCGCGCATGCCGATCGGCGAGCCTGAACAGATCGGCGCCTTGTTCAAGGGCCAGCAAGCGGCTGAGCTGCAACCGGGCTTCCTGCCATCGCTGGTGACGATTCTGCTGCCGGTGGTGCTGATGCTGGGCCGCACCGTCGCCAAGATCTGGGTCACGCCCGAAACCACCTTGTTTGAAATGCTCAATTTTTTCGGCGAACCGATTATCGCTTTGACAGTGACGGTGCTGTTTGCCGTGATCGTGCTAGGTTGGGCGCAGGGAACTGACCGTACCAAAGTCGGCGCCATCCTGCGCAAGGCCCTGCCGCCGATTGCCGGCCTGCTGCTGACCATCGGTGCGGGCGGCGGCCTGAAGCAGGCTTTACTGACAGCAGGTATCAGCGACACCATCACCAAGGTTGCGACCGGCACCCACGTGCCGCTGATCTTGCTGGCCTGGCTGATCGCCGTGGCGCTGCGTCAGGCGACTGGTTCGGCGACCGTGGCGACGACTGCAACCGCCGGCATCGTTGCGCCGCTGGTGGCAAGCTTGTCCGGCACGCACAATGCCTTGATGGCCTTGGCAATCGGCGCCGGATCGGTGTTCTTCTGCCACGTCAATGATGCCGGTTTCTGGATGGTGAAGGAATACTTCGGCCTCGATCTCAAGCAGACCTTCGCAACGTGGTCGGTGATCCAGACCATCGTCTCGGTGGTCGGGTTGGGGATGACCTTGCTGCTGTGGGGCATCCTCGTTTGATAGCATTCTCGTTTGCCTGAACAAGTCCCGGCTGGTCCGGGACTTGTCGTTTCTGCAGACGGCAGCTGCAAGACATTGGGTACAATGAAGGCGATTTTATTTGCCTCTCCATTTTCTATGCCAATTCGCGTCCAGACTGCCGACTTTGACCTTAGCGCCGAGATCGCTGCGTTGCGCCTGACCAATCCCAGGGTGGGTGCGGTGGTGAGCTTTGTCGGCACCGTGCGCGATCTCAATGATGGCGCGAGCGTGCAGGAGATGGAGCTGGAGCATTACCCCGGCATGACCGAAAAGGCGCTGGAGCAAATCGTTGCCGATGCCAAAGCGCGCTGGGAGATTTTCGATGCGCTGGTGATCCATCGCGTCGGCCCCTTGCTGCCGCTGGATCAGATCGTGTTGGTGGCGGTGACTTCGAAGCATCGCGGCGAAGCCTTTGCCGCCTGCGAGTTCATCATGGATTACCTCAAGACGCAGGCGCCGTTCTGGAAAAAAGAACAGACGCCCGACGGCCCGCGCTGGGTGGATGCGCGCGAGAGCGACGACCAGGCGGTGTCGAAATGGCAGCCGAAAACAGATTGATCTTCTCTTCTTCTCTACAACAATAAAACATGTTCCGTCTGCCAACGACCGCCACTGCGCCATTTTGTCCTTCTGAAGTTTCCGGCAGTGTGTCGGTGCCGCCACATGCCGGCGTCTGGCAAAAGCTCAAAGTCTATGTCGGCCCCGGCTTGCTGATCTCCATTGGTTATATGGATCCGGGCAACTGGGCGACGTCGGTGCAGGCCGGGTCGCAGTTCGGCTATCAATTGCTGTTCGTGGTGATGTTGTCGAGCCTGGCGGCGATCATCCTGCAATGTCTGTGTGCACGGCTGGGCATCGTCACGGGTAAGGATCTTGCCATTCATTCGCGCGAAAATTATCCGCCGGCGGTGGGTAAGGGCATGTGGGTATTCGCTGAGCTATCGATTATTGCCTGCGATCTGGCCGAGGTGCTCGGTTGCGCGCTGGCGTTCAAGTTGTTGCTGGGCGTGTCGCTGCCGGTCGGCGTGTTGCTGACTGCGCTGGACACCGTCATCGTGCTGGGTTTGCAAGGGCGTGGATTTCGCCAGGTTGAGGCAATCATCCTTGGTCTGGTGATGACGATTGCGGTATGCCTCTTCACGCAATTGGCCTTTGTCAAAGCCGACTGGCATGCCGTGGTGCAGGGCTTCGTGCCGTCGCTGGCGGCGCTGTCGAGCCGTGAACCGCTGTATCTGGCGATCGGTGTGCTGGGCGCGACGGTGATGCCGCATAACCTGTATCTGCATTCTTCCATCGTACAGACGCGTGCGGTCAGGCGCGATCGCAGCAGCCTGCTGGAGGCGATTCGCTACACGCGCATCGATACCACCGTGTCGCTGCTGATTGCAATGGCGATCAATGCCGCGATCCTGATTATCGCGGCGTCGGCATTCCACAGCAGCGGCCGCACCGACGTGGTGGATCTGGATGTGGCGTATCACTTGCTCGATCCGATTACCGGGTCGTCGCTTGCAGCGATCTTGTTCGGCATCGGTTTATTTGCGGCAGGGCAGAGTTCTACCTTCACCGGCACAATTGCCGGCCAGGTGATCATGGAAGGTTTCCTCAAGCTGAAGATCCCGTGCTGGCAGCGCCGCATGGTGACGCGCGGACTGGCTTTGATTCCGGCGCTGATCGGTGTGCTGACCTTGGGTGAGCATTCGGTCGGACGTCTGCTGGTGCTCAGTCAGGTGGTGCTGAGCCTGCAGTTGCCGTTTGCGATGTATCCGCTGATCCGGCTGACCAGCCGGCGTGATTTGATGGGCGACTTCGTCAACCCGGTGTGGTTGGCCGCGCTGGTGTGGATGTTATTCCTCGGCATCAGCGCGGCGAATGTGTGGCTGGTGGTGCAGCTTTTTACTTGAGCTTATTTGGCGGAAGCCGACTTGCTCTGACCGTTTGGCTCCAGCGTCACGGTGCAGGTCAGACCCGCCGCCAGCAGCACATCCTTCGGCACTTCATCGATATGGATTCGCACTGGAATCCGTTGCGCCAGACGCACCCAGTTGAAGGTCGGATTGACGTCGGCCAGCAGTTCGCGGCTTTGCGGATTGTCGCGGTCATAGATGCCGCGTGAAATGCTGTCGACGTGGCCGCGCAATGTGGCGCCGTTGATCAGCTGGATCTTTGCCTTGTCGCCGACGGCAACGTAGGGCAGCTTGGTCTCTTCAAAATATCCATATACCCAGAACGAGTGGCTGTCGATGATAGCGATCTTGGCTGCGCCCACGCTGGCGTAGTCGCCACGGCGCACGTTCAGATTGGTGATGTAGCCGTCTACCGGTGCATACACCCTGGTGCGGTCGAGATTGAGCTTGGCGGCATCGCGCTGGGCGATGGCGACCTGATATTGGGCATCGGCGGCAGTAACCTGGCTGCCGGCATCTTCACGGTTTTCACGCGAGACCACCAGGCTATCCATGTCGGCACGGCGGCGTGCCTGTGCGCGGCGCATGTCGAGATCGGCCTTGCGCGCCAACACGGAGGCTTCCGCTTGTTGCAACGCCAGTTGATAGTGCGACGGGTCGATCTGCATCAGCAGGTCGCCCTTGTGCACCAGCTGATTGTCACGCACAGGCAGATCCACCACCTGGCCGGCGACGTCCGGCGCAATGTTGACGACGTCGGCCCGTACACGGCCGTCGCGGGTCCATGGCGAGACCATGTAATGCTGCCATAGCGTCCACGCGAGGAAGATGGCGGCAAGGAAAATCAGCGCCGTGATGATGAATCGAAAAATGGTTTTGACCGACATGATGGATTACTCCTGATTGATTCCGTATCTGTTTTTCTGAAGTTGCCGTTTTTTCAGGCTAACTGTAAATCGCCAGGCCGAGCAGCGCCGCGATGCAGGTGAACAAGCTGACGCGAAACAGCGCCGGATGCCACACCAGGTTGTACAAGCCGATGCGCACCAGGATGCGGTCGGCGACCAGCGCAATGGCGCCGGCGACGATGACGGCCAGCAGCAGTGTCGGCACGTAAGCGTCGAAGAAAGAAATTTCACGCGGCATGGTTTGCTCCTGAAGGGGTTCCCGGGGACGTGCTGGTGCGACCGTCCTGGTTCTGATTCTGATGCATGGGTTGCAGCGGCGATTGCGGATCCAGCAGCGCCGTGCGGATGAAATGCAGGTAGCTCAGCGTGCGCTGCAGGCGATGGCGCTCGCTGCGTTCGCGATAGTGCGGGCCGATGGCGCGCTGCACTTCGGCGATGGCGTTATTGTTGGCGCCAAGCACCGCCGCCAGCGTCGCGGGTGTGGGTTGTGCGAACAGCGCCGGCAGCGTTTCGCGCAAACGATTGAGCGCGGTGTAGGCGGTGTCAGGCAGCAGCTCCGGATGGCCGCTGCGGATACCGTGCAGTTCGGTACGCAATTCAATCACGGCGTGGCCGATTTCCAGTGTGGCGAACATCCAGCCGAAGGCGTCCTTGCGCAGCGCGGGGCGGCTGCCGGTGACCATGGTGATCTGATGCATCAGATCGCGCGTACCGCTTTCAAATTGCAGTGCCAGATGCGCCAGCTTGCCGAAACAAGCCTGGATAACTTGCTTGCGCAATTGCTTTTCCAGATGGCGTACGGTCCAGTTGGTGGTCGGCGGCAACAGCAGCATGAAGGCGACGGTGGTCACGATCAGCGAGACCATCAGGGCGATACATTCGTTCAGATAGCCCGCTGCGTTGAAGTGGGCGAGGTTGTCGGGTACCGCCACAAACGGGAAGAAGATGCAGATGCCCAATCCATAACCGGCCAGCGACGGTTTGGTAGTCAGCAATACCGCCAGCATCAGCACCGGCGTCAAGGCAGCGGCCAGCATCCAGAAACCGTCGAGTTGCGGCACGATATGGAAGGTATAGAAATAGCCCAGTACGACCGCCAGCGCTACGCCCATGGTGACGGTACGTGTTGCCTTGGCCGGATCCGGCGCCGCAGAAGTGATGGCGCAGAATGCAGCGGCATTGAGTGCCGCCACGTCGCCGCTGGGCCAGCCGCTCAGGATCCAGAATGTCGATAGCCCAATCAGCGTGATAGCGGCGCGGGCGCCGGCGATGCTGGCGATGACCAGACTGGTTTTGGGGGCGTAGGCGTGCTCCCATTGCTCGCGCTCATGGCGGCGCTGCACCAGCGAGGCGTAGGTCAGTGTATAGGCATGCAGCTCGTCAATGACGCGATAGAGCAGTTCTGAGGCGGTATCGAAATCGAGGATGGCCTCATCGCCGAACGCTTCCGCGTGGATTGCGCGCGTGGTGCGCACACGGCGCGGCAGTTCTTGTTTATACGCTTCCAGCTTGAGCGCCGCATCGGCGGCGTCGCTTGCCGTCATCACCGGTTCACCGCCGCTGCGTGTGAGCAGGGGCTGCACTTCCTGGTAGTAGGGCGAGATTGCATCGATCACCAGCTGTGCGGAAGGATTGCGGCTGTCGTGCAGGCGATTCATCAACTGATGGAGGGCGTGCACACGGGTCGACAAGGCCATGAACTCGCTGTTCATGCGGGTCAGGCGACCGCTGCGCAGGCGGATTTCAGGATCTTCAAAAATAGCCGAGCTGCGTAGCGCTTCCAGGCCGATGATGTCGCCGACAAAGCGAGCGTTGGTGGCTTCCAGCGCCTTGCGGTCGGTGGTGCCGCCCAGCGTGTTGCCGATCAGATCGACAAAGGCGGTGAAGCGGCCGCGGATGATACGCACCAGGCCCGGGGCACTGGCTTGCGGAAAGACCAGTGCGCTGACCACGCCGGCACAGACGATGCCGACAGTGATTTCCGTCACGCGGGTCATGACCGAATCGAACGTCAGTGCCGGGTTGAGCGCGGCCGGCAAACCGATCAATGCCACCGTGTAACCCGACAGCACGAAGCCATACGAACGGAAGTTGCGGTTATGTGCCGAGCCGAGCGTGCACAGGCCGATCCACAAGGCGGTCGCCAGCAGGAACAGTTCCGGCGTCTGCGCGAACAGGCCGACGAAGACGAAGATGGCGACCGAGCCGACCAGCGTGCCGATGACGCGATAAAAACTCTTGGCCAGGATCATCCCGCTCTGCGGCTGCATCACGATGAAAACGGTGATCAGGCCGGAGCGCGGCGATTCCAGATCCAGCCCATAGCCTATGCCAAGCGCCAGCAGGCCTGCAAAGACCATCTTGAAGACATAGATCCAGTTGGGGAATTCGGTTTGCCACCAGTCGGCGGCAGCTTCGCGCAACTGCTGGCCAAAGGGCGGCCGCACAGCTGCTGGCGCTGACACGGCAGGTGTTGCCGGCGTGTTCACGGCGCCACTCCTGCGGTTGCCGTTGTTGTTGCTGTTGCTGCCGTTGCTGTGGCATCGTCAGGCGCCGATACTTCCAGTCCGCCGCCCAAGGCGACCGTCAGGCTGGCGTAGGCGTTGAGCTTTTGTGCCAGTAGTTGTTGCACCACCTGCTGCTGATGCAGCCATTGTGTTTGCGCGGTGAGCACATTGACGTAGTTGGTCAGGCCGCGTTGATAGGCGCGGGTGGCGATGTCGATGTTCTTTTGCGCGGCGGCCACGGACAGATCGGCTTGGACTTGCTGGCGCTTGATGGCTTGCAGCGTCACGATCTGGTCGGCAATGCTCCTGAGCGCTTGGCTTAGCAGCATGTTGTAGTGCTCCACTTCCAGGTCGTAGCCTGCCGTGGTGGCGCCGAGTTGGCCGCGCAGACGTCCGCCTTCAAAGATCGGCAGCGAGATCGCCGGACCGTAGCTGGTCGTGATGTTTGGCGCGCTGAGGAAGCTGAACAGGCTGCCGCCTGCCGCCGCCGGGCCGATGCTGGCCATCAGGTTGATGTTCGGATAGAAGGCGGCCTTGGCGACTGCGATGCCTTTGGACGCGGCCTCCACGCGCCAGCGCGCGGCGCTGATGTCAGGGCGGCGGCCAATCAGTTCGGCCGGCAATGCACTCGGCAGACCGATACCTGCCTCCAGATTCATGCTCGGACGAGTGATGCTGTCACCGGCACCGGGACCCTGGCCGAGCAAGGCGGCCAACTGGTTACGGGTGAGGGCGATATTTTCGTTCAAGGCTTCGATCTGGCGGCGGGTTTCCGGCAGCGGGACTTCGGCCTGGGTGATTTCCATCTGGGTGCCGATACCGCCTTTAAAGCGGCGATTGGCCAGGTCGAGGATGCGTTGTTCCTGTTTCAGCGTGTCTTGCGTGTTGTCGAGCAGTCCATATTGCAGTGACAGCTGCACGTAAGTGCGTACGACATTGCTTTCCAGATCGAGCTGGGCGGCACGGGCATCGGCGGCGACGGCATGGATTTCATCCTGCGCGCGCTCGGTGGTGTTGCGGTTGCGATCCCACAGGTCGAGGTTGTAGGACAGGCTCAGCGCAGCGGTATTGTTCCAGGTCAGTTTGTCGCGGAAGGCTGCGCCGTAATAGACGTTGTCGGACCAGTCCTTGCGGCCGATGGCGGCGTCCAGCTGCGCTTGCGGCAATTCACCGGCATGAGCGACAACTGCCATCGCTTGCGCCTGACGCACGCGGGCGGCGGCGATGGCCATGCTGGGGTTACCGGCAACGGCAGCCGTGACCAGGCGATTCAATTGCGGGTCCGCGTAGGTTTCCCACCAGGCGCGCTTGGGCCAGCCGGCTTCTGCACCGACCTGGCGGATGGCGTTACCGACATCGAGCGTGTTGGGCTGCTGCAAAGCCGCCTGTGGCTTGATGCCGCCGTTGTCGGCGCAGCCTGCGAGGACGAGCAATGACGCCGTGCACAGGGCCAGGAGCGGCGCAGCAAAGAGACGTTTGTCAGCAGTGGTGTTCATCAGACTATCCCAAAAAATGCAAATATGTAGCGTTTGCCATTCTATTTGGTAAAGATCTAGAGAAAAACCGCAGGAAATACAAAGGGTCTTTTCAATTACTGCAATAATGATTGCGCTGTTTTGGGTAACAATGCAGCATCCGCAAGGCCGCTTTGCACCATTTTGTTGCTTTGCACAGTCACAACGGTCGGTGTCGGTCGGATTTGAGACAGGAATATATGGATACTTTGCAAAATATGCGCATATTCATGCGTGTAGTCGATGCTGGCAGTTTTACGCTGGCCGCGCAACAAATGGATTTGACCACCGCGCACGTGTCGCGCGCCGTCGCTGATCTGGAGCGTCATTTGCGTACGCGCTTGCTCAATCGCACCACGCGGCGCATCGCGCTGACGGAAGCGGGCGAGCGTTATCTGCTGCGTTGCGAACAGATCATGTCTTATGTGGAGGAGGCTGAAGCCGAGGCCGGTGATGCGTACGTCAGGCCGTCGGGGAGGCTGCGCATCCACACCATGACCAGCTTCGGACAGCGTTATGTGATCCCGGCGATTTCCAATTATCAAAAGCGCTATCCCGACGTCGCCATCGAGCTGACCTTGGCGCAGCGCGTGCCGGATCTGCTCGAGGAGGGGTTCGACGTGTCGCTGGTGCTGGCGCGTGAGTTACCGGATTCCGGACTGATTTTTCGTCAGCTCGGCAGTATTTACAGCATCCTGTGTGCGTCGCCGTTTTATCTGGAAAAGCACGGTGCACCACAAAAGCCGTCGGAATTGTCCGGTCATACCTGCTTGCAACTGGTCAGCCCGGTGTCCCCGCTGGACGAATGGATCATGGACGGACCGGACGGCAAGGAAACGATCGCCATCAAGTCCAATTTCCACGTCAATGTGGCCGAGGCCATGCTGCTGAGCCTGAAAGAGGGCATGGGCATCGGCGTACTGCCGATTTATTCAGCGGTGGATGCATTGCGAGCCGGCACCATCGTGCGCGTATTGCCGCAGTACCGCATGCAGCACATGGGCGTATATGCGCTGTATCCGTCGCGGCAATATCTCGACGCCAAGATCAGCACCTGGGTCGACTGGATGCATGAGAGCGTCGACAAAGCCTTGCAGGATGATCATCAGGCCCTTGACCGGATCACGGTTCATTCGCCATGATCGCGGTTTGCGGTGGTCGCACGGCGATCAACACCAACACTTCGACATGAACGGAAACTGACGATGAAATGGCTGGCAGTAGGCATGGGAGCGGCGCTGGGCGCCTGGTTGCGCTGGGGACTGAGCCTGTGGTTGAACGTAGGCGGCAGTGCGCTGCCGCTGGGAACGCTGGCAGCCAACTGGGGCGGTGGTTTTGTGATCGGCTTTCTGGTGGCGTTTTTTGAGGGACATCAGTCCGTGCCGCCGGAATGGCGCTTATTTCTGATCACCGGCTTCCTGGGCGGACTGACAACGTTTTCTACCTTCTCGGCGGAAGCCATGATGCTGCTGCAGCGCGGTGATTATATGTTGGCGATTGCGCATTCCGGGCTGCATCTGCTGGGGTCGATCATTCTCTGCGTGGCTGGCTTTGCAGCGTATCGCGCCTTGTTTGCCTGATTGTGTGGCTCATTCCTCCATGGATCGTCCGGTGCTGCCGTTTCGGATTCTGACTTTGTCCGGCAGCTTGCGTGCCGCGTCCTCCAACAGCGCGCTGCTGGAGGCTGCTGCCGTATTGGCGCCGCAGCAACTTCAACTGGTGCCGTATCGCGGTTGGGGCGCGTTGCCGTCTTTTAATCCCGATCTGGAAGGCGCTGAACCTGCCGGAGTGCTGGCATTTCGCGCTGCATTGCGCGACGCCGACGCGATTCTGATTGCCAGTCCGGAATACGCACACGGCGTGCCGGGCGCTTTCAAGAATGTGCTGGACTGGGTAGTCGGCAGTGGTGAATTCATCAACAAGCCGGTGGCCGCCATCAATGCCTCCGGGCGTGCCAGCCACGCCCAGTCATCCCTGCTCGATACACTCGCCATGATGAACGCCGACGTGGTTCTTGCCGCCTCGCTGACGGTCGCGTTGCCGACCAACAAGCTGGATTGTGCGGCAATGCTTGCGGACGCAGGCATTGCCGCAGCGCTGGGCGAGGCCTTGGACGCCTTGCAAGAGCACCTCTTGTCGCTGGGGTTGTCTATCAACAATAGTTAAGAACAGTTGATCTGTATCAAATCCGACGGGATTTCCTCTTCCGGTGACCGGATGCTTCCTTGAAATACGTCTGCACGTCCCAATTTTCTAAGTATTCAAAAATTTGGAGCGAAAGCACATCATGCGTCTCGACAAACTTACAACAAAATTGCAGGAAGCTCTGGCAGATGCCCAGAGTCAGGCTGTCGGCAACGACAACCAATATATCGACCCCGTCCATCTCACGCTGGCCTTGCTGGCGCAGGATGACGGTGGCGCCCGTTCGCTGTTGCAGCGCGCCGGCGTCAATGTTGCCGGGCTGACTTCAGCCTTGCAGCATGCTTTGACACGCTTGCCCAAGGTATCGGGCAACGGTGGCGAAGTGCAGATCGGCCGCGAGCTGGTGGCCTTGCTTAATCTGGCCGACAAAGAATCGCAAAAGCATGGCGATCAGTTCATCGCCAGCGAAATGGTCTTGCTTGGCCTCGCCGACGATAAATCGGATGCCGGCCGTGCCGCGCGTGAAAACGGCCTCTCGCGCAAGTCCCTGGAAGCCGCGATCAGCACTGTGCGCGGCGGCGCCAGCGTGTCCTCGCAAGAAGGCGAAGGCCAGCGTGAATCCCTGAAGAAATACACCCTTGACCTGACCGAGCGCGCCCGCAACGGCAAGCTGGATCCCGTGATCGGCCGCGATGACGAGATCCGCCGCGCCATTCAGGTACTGCAACGTCGCAGCAAAAACAATCCGGTGCTGATCGGTGAGCCAGGCGTTGGTAAAACCGCCATCGTCGAAGGCTTGGCGCAACGTATCGTCAGCGGCGAAGTGCCGGACAGCCTCAAGTCCAAGCGCGTGCTGTCGCTCGACATGGCGGCCTTGCTGGCCGGTGCCAAGTATCGCGGCGAATTCGAAGAGCGTCTCAAAGCCGTGTTGAAGGAAATCGCTCAGGATGAGGGCCAGACCATCGTCTTCATCGACGAGCTGCACACCATGGTCGGCGCAGGCAAGGCCGAAGGTGCGATGGATGCGGGCAATATGCTCAAGCCCGCGCTGGCACGCGGTGAGCTGCATTGCGTCGGCGCCACCACGCTGGACGAATATCGCAAGTACATCGAAAAAGATGCCGCGCTGGAACGCCGCTTCCAGAAGATCATCGTCGATGAACCGAGCGTGGAAGCCACCATCGCGATTTTGCGCGGTCTGCAGGAAAAGTATGAAGTCCATCATGGTGTTGACATTACCGACCCGGCGATCGTCGCGGCGGCGGAATTGTCGCACCGCTATATCACCGATCGCTTCCTTCCGGATAAGGCGATTGATCTGATCGACGAGGCCGCTGCCAAGATCAAGATTGAAATCGACTCCAAGCCGGAAGTCATGGACAAGCTCGATCGTCGCCTGATCCAGCTGAAGATCGAGCGCGAAGCCGTCAAGCGCGAGAAGGACGAAGCCTCGCAAAAGCGCCTGACGCTGATCGAGGAAGAAATCGTCAAGCTTGAGCGCGAATACGCCGATCTGGAAGAAATCTGGAAAGCCGAGAAAGCGACGGTGCAAGGCAGCCAGCATCTGAAAGAGGAAATCGAACAGATCCGCTTGCAGATGGAAGACGCGACACGCAAGAGCGACTGGCAGAAAGTGTCTGAGCTCAAGTACGGCAAGTTGGCTGAGCTGGAAAAGGCGCTGGAAACGCAAAACAAGCAGGATGCTGCCAGTGAACAGACCGCCGGTAAGCCGCGTCTGGTGCGTACGCAGGTTGGCGCTGAAGAAATCGCCGAGATTGTTGCACGTGCGACCGGTATTCCCGTTTCGCGCATGATGCAGGGCGAACGCGAGAAATTGTTGCACATGGAAGAGGTATTGCACGAGCGTGTGGTGGGGCAGGACGAAGCGATTGTTGCCGTCTCGGATGCAATCCGCCGCTCGCGTGCGGGGTTGGGCGATCCGAGCAAGCCGTATGGTTCGTTCATGTTCCTTGGACCTACCGGCGTCGGCAAGACCGAGTTGTGCAAGGCGCTGGCGTCTTACCTGTTCGACACCGAAGAGGCGATGATCCGCATCGACATGAGCGAATTCATGGAAAAGCATTCGGTCGCCCGTCTGATCGGTGCGCCACCGGGCTATGTCGGCTACGAAGAGGGTGGTTACCTGACCGAAGCGGTACGGCGCAAGCCTTACAGCGTGATCTTGCTGGATGAAATCGAGAAGGCGCATCCCGACGTGTTCAACGTCTTGCTGCAAGTACTTGATGATGGCCGCATGACCGATGGACAAGGCCGCACGGTGGACTTCAAGAACACCGTGATCGTGATGACTTCCAATCTTGGCTCCCACAAGATCCAGGCGATGGAAGACAGTGACCCTGCGGTGGTGAAGATGGCGGTGATGGCCGAGGTCAAGCTGCACTTCCGTCCGGAGTTCATCAACCGGGTTGACGAGATCGTGGTGTTCCATGCCCTCGACGAAAAGAACATCGGTGCAATTGCCAAGATCCAGTTGCAGATCCTCGAAAGCCGTCTGGCCAAGATGGATATCGGTCTGGTGATTTCAGATGCCGGCTTGCAGAAGATTGCCGAGGCCGGGTTCGATCCGGTGTATGGCGCACGTCCGTTGAAACGTGCGATTCAGCAGGAAATCGAAAACCCGCTGTCCAAGCTGATTTTGCAAGGCAAATTCGGTCCCAAGGATGTTGTGCATGTGGGCGTCGAAAATGGAACACTTTCATTCAATGCGCACTAAGGCTTGCTGAAATGACTTGATCAGTTTGTTGTAATTATGCTATCCAGTTCCCTGATGTTCGGAAAAATGCCACAGAGAAAATCGGTATTTTTCATAGCATCAGGGAATTTTTTTGCGTAAACGATTAAACTCTGAGATCAAAGGACGATAGCGCGTCGGAGGGTCACATGTTGGCTTATCGGGTGCGAAATCGTATATAAAAAACAATAAAGCACGTGGTCCAACCCGTCGTGGGCGATTATGGCAATGATGGCAATCTTAGAGATTCTGCCAACCGGCAAGGGGTGAAATTCTGAAGCAATCTTCATTACAACGACTGTTCATTCTGCCGTTTGTGTTCTTGATGTTATGCCTGGTAGTGACGATAGGCTGGTTTTTGTATCGTGCGGGCGATGATGCCACAGAGGTGCTGGCGCGCAATGCGCTGATGGATACCATGAGTCGTATCGGGCAGGCGACAGACCGACAGTTATTGGGCGCGCGCGAGAGTCTGCGCGTCGTCGCTCCTGATCCGATTCCGCCCGCAGAAAAGGGCGGTCAACCGATTTTGATTCCCTTTCCGAAAGACAAGGCTGCGCTGGAAGAGCGCTTGTGGCTGGCCAATAGTCTCTTTGATGATCCCAGCTACGTTTATTTTGGTGGTGCCGATGGCAGCTTCCTGGGCGTGAAGCAGGAACAGGTCAACCTGTTCATGTACAGCATCCGCGATCCGCAAGGCAAAAATTACGTTTACCACTTGCGCGGCCCCGGCACGACGCCAACGCTGATCGCGACGCAGGATTACGAACCGCGTACGCGGCCGTGGTACGTCCAGGCGATGCGGCGCAAGAGTGAAACGTGGTCGCCGGTGTTTACTGACTTCCGTCTGAAATTTCTTGGCATTACTTTGTCCAAGCCGGTTTATACGACAGACGGTACCTTGCTCGGCGTGGCGACCAGCAGCATTGGTTTGCGCCGTCTGAGCGAATTCCTGCAAGCGCTGCCGCTGAGCAAAAACGGCGTCGCCTTCATCGTGGAGATGTCCGGCGACCTGATCGCCACGTCGGTGAATGAGCCTATCCACAAAATGAGCGGATCTGATTTTGTTCGTCTCAATGCCGGTCAAAGTAGTTCTCCGCTGGTACGCCAGGCCTATGCCGATCTGACTGCTTATCTCAAGAAGCAAAAGCTCGAGCCTGGGAAGCTGGTCGTTCAGCGATTGCAAACCGACGGTCCCAAGACTGAGCTGGCATTTCGGCTGCATCACGACGACGCAGGACTTGACTGGGTCGCCGTCAGTGCGGTGAGCCGTTCAGACTTCCTTGGGTCAGTGACGGGCGGCGTTTATCAGACCTTGCTGCTGGGTTTGATCGCGGTCTGCATGACTTTTGTGCTGGGCTTTGTCATATTGCGCTGGGTATTGCGCGATATCCGTAAATTGACGCTCGCGGCCAAGAGTATCGGCAATGGAGAGCCTTTCCCATCGCTGAACATTGATCGCCGCGACGAGATCGGTCAGTTGGCGCAAAGCTTCCAGGAGATGGAGCGCAACCTGCGCACTGATCGCCTCACCAACGTGCTTAACCGCGACTCCTTCATCGCGCAGATCGATTTCCGCCGTCGCAAGGGTAGCGAAGCAACGCCGCTGCGTTTCGCGTTGCTGTTCATTGACCTCGACAAGTTCAAGTCAATCAACGATCAGTACGGTCATGACGAAGGCGACAAAGTGCTGGTGTCGGCGGCGTCGCAATTGCAGCATGCCTTGCGCAAGGACGACTCGGTGGCGCGCTTCGGCGGCGACGAGTTTGTGGTCTATTTGCATGGTGTGTCGGATGAAGAGGTCGCCAAGACAATCGCAGAAAAAATCCGCAATTTCCTCAACCAGCCAATAGAGGGGCGCGACGGCAATCAGTACATTGTGGATGCGTCCATCGGTGTGGCGCTGTTCCCGCAGGATGGCCTGGATATTGAGACCTTGCTGCGTGTGGCGGACGAGCGCATGTTTGAACAAAAGCGCATGCATCGCGTCTTGTCGTACGAGGTACCGGAGGTTCAAAGTGCTCCAGATGTGCCAATTGAGCCTGACGAGAAGGACTGATGCTGTAGAAGCAGGGCGTAGTAAAAAAACCGTGCAGATTGCACGGTTTTTTTTCGTCTGTTGCCTTCATCGAAATTGTCTTCTTTGCTTCAAAGCAACTCGACGTTAGGCAGGTTCAGATAGCTTGTTTCGCGGGTCGATGCGACAAAGTCGTTCAGATAGGATTTGCCGGATAGCTCCGGCAGACATGCCGCATAGAGCCGGCCGGTCAGGCCGGTCGGCGTGATGCGTTTGGCGAGGACGTAGTCGCGGTTCAGGTAGTTCTGTGCCGCCCAGAGCGGCAGCGTGGCGATGCCGCGGCGGCTGGCCACCAGTTGCAGCATGGCGACCGTCAGTTCCGTGGTGCGTCGCTGCGTGGTGATGCCTGCCGGCTTCAATACCTGGCGTACCACGTCGAGCATGTCGTCTGGGACAGGATAGGTGATCAGCGTGTCGGTGGCGAAGTCTTCTGCGGTGAGGTAGTCCTTGCCTGCCAGCGGATGATCGTGGGCCAGCAGCGCGACGATTTCAAAGCGGAACAGCGCGTGGTAATCCACAGGCTCATCGGTATCGACCTCCGCCACGATAGCGACGTCGGCGCGGTGCTCGTAGAGCAGCCCGATCGGGTCGGCCTGAAAGCCCGAGACAATATCCATATCGACTTCCGGCCAGCGCTTGCGAAATACGTCCATCGACGGCATCAGCCAGTCGAAGCAAGTGTGGCATTCCACCGCAATCCTTAGCTGACCGGCTTCGCCTTGTTGCAGGCGCGCGAGATCGCGTTCGGCGTCGGCGATGCGCGGCAGCACTTCATCGGCCAGTTTCAGCAGGCGATCACCGGCCGGTGTAAAGCGTACCGGCACCGACTTGCGCTCGAAGAGTTGTGTACCGTGATGATCTTCCAACTGTTTGATCTGATGCGACAACGCTGATTGCGTGACATTAAGCAGGGAAGCCGCACGCAGCAGGTTGCCTGCTTCTTTGAGTGCTTGCAGGGTCTTGAGATGGCGAAGTTCGAGAATCGAATGCATTATTAGTAAAATTCAAGTTGATTCTTAAAATTTATCGTTTGAATCATAGTCTATGTTCTTGCAACATGCCAGTTCTCAGGATTGTGTGGCTTATCGCCGCACGATCTCCGTCATTTTTAGGGGAGTTGGCGATGGCTTGGTCTGGTGCGGTTCGTTCGGAACATGTTGCACACGTATTGGGTTTTCCGCGCATCGGCGGGCAGCGTGAACTGAAATTTGCGATGGAATCGTTCTGGAGGGGCGAGGCTACCGAGGCTGACCTGCGCGCAACTGGTAAGGAGTTACGTGCGCGTCATTGGCAGGCGCAGGCCGCCGCCGGCATGGATTATGTGACTGTGGGCGATTTCGCGTGGTACGACCACGTACTGGGCACGCTGGCGCTGCTGGGCGCCTTGCCGACGCGTTTTAACCTGGATCCGTCGACACTTGATCTCAGCGGCTATTACATGATGGCGCGGGGGAGTAAAAATCACCTCGAAGATCACTTCGCCCTGGAAATGACCAAGTGGTTCGACACCAACTATCACTACCTGGTACCGGAGTGGACGCCGGAGCTGTCCTTTGACGGCGGTGTCGACTGGCTGTTTGACGAGATTGCGGAAGCGCAGGCGCAGCTGTCGTCGAGTTCTGCATCGGCACAGACCAAGGTCGTCTTGCTCGGGCCGCTGAGTTTGCTGTTTCTCGGCAAGATCAAGTCGGGTTTGTCTCACAAGCTGGATTTGTTGCCGAAAGTCGTCGCCGGATACGAAAAATTGCTGGCCCGCTTGCGTGACAACGGTGTCGCGCTGGTACAGATCGACGAACCGATCTTGGCGCTGGAGCTGAGCCGGGAGTGGCTGGATGCTTTTCTGCCCGTCTACATCACGCTGGCCAATGCTGCACCGTCCTTGCTGCTGACGACCTACTTCGACACGGTCAGTGAACACGCCGATCTGTTGCGCAGCTTACCGGTCGCGGGCGTGCATCTGGATGGTGTTCGCGGCGTGGCGCAATTGCAGGAGTTCGCCGACAAGTGGCCTGAAGATAAGGTTCTGTCGGTGGGTATCGTCGATGGCCGTAATATCTGGCGCTGTGATCTGGATACCGCACTGGCGACGCTCAAGCCCTTGCACGACAAGTTGGGTAAGCGCTTATGGCTAGCGTCGAGTTGCTCGTTGCTGCACGTGCCAGTCGATCTCGCCAATGAAAACAAACTGGATCAAGAATTGAGAAGCTGGCTGGCTTTCGCTACACAAAAGCTGGATGAGATCTTTGTACTCAAGCAAGCGCTGAGCGGCAATGCAGATGCCGTTGCCGGCCAATTCGCGGCCGCACGCGCTGCACTGGCGGCGCGGCGCAGCTCGCCACGCATCCATAACCCACTCGTGCAAAAGCGGCTGAAGGCCGTCACGAGCACCGATGCGGATCGCACCTCTGCTTTCCCGGCGCGTATCGCGATCCAGCAGCACCGCTGGAATCTGCCTGCGTTTCCGACCACGACCATCGGTTCTTTCCCTCAGACCGCACAGATCCGTCAGACACGCGCTGCTTACAAGCGAGGTGAGATCGGTCATCTGGATTATCTGAACAAAATGCGCGACGAGATTCGCCTGGCGGTCTCCACGCAGGAGGAACTCGGCCTGGACGTCCTGGTGCACGGCGAGCCGGAACGCAATGACATGGTCGAATATTTCGGCGAGCAGCTGTGGGGCTACGCTTTTACCGCGAACGGCTGGGTGCAAAGCTACGGCTCGCGCTGCGTCAAGCCGCCATTCATCTACGGCGATGTGTATCGCCCGGAAGCGATGACGGTAGGCTGGAGCCAGTTCGCGCAAAGCCTGACGCAAAAGCCGATGAAGGGCATGCTGACCGGGCCGGTGACGATGCTGCAATGGTCTTTTGTGCGCGACGATCAGCCGCGCGCGACGACCGCGTTGCAAATCGCGCTGGCGTTGCGCGATGAAGTTTGCGATCTGGAAAAAGCCGGCATCGGCATGATTCAGATCGATGAACCTGCCTTTCGTGAGGGCTTGCCGTTGAAGGCCGTCGACTGGACGGATTATCTGGATTGGGCGGTGCGCGTGTTCAAGATCAGTGCGGGCGGCGTCAAGGATGAGACGCAGATTCACACCCACATGTGCTATTCGGAATTCAACGACATCCTGCCGTGGATTGCGGCAATGGATGCAGATGTGATCACGATCGAAACGTCACGGTCGGACATGGAGTTGCTGGATGGTTTTGGTCAGTACAACTATCCGAACGACATCGGTCCGGGCATTTATGATATCCACTCGCCGCGGATTCCGAACGTCGATGACATGGTGCGCTTGATGGAGAAGGCACGTGGCGTGATCTCCGATCAGCGCCTGTGGGTGAATCCGGATTGCGGCCTGAAGACGCGC
>Ga0105240_10004680_pt1 | contig 20685 bp, 16 predicted proteins | sample KBSC54metaG_FD_80426 | JGI IMG/M metagenome (GOLD analysis project Ga0105240, IMG submission 80426) | Corn rhizosphere microbial communities from Kellogg Biological Station, Michigan, USA - KBS C5-4 metaG | ecosystem: Host-associated > Plants > Roots > Rhizosphere > Soil | place: Michigan, USA... | reverse complement strand
CGAGCCGCATGCCATGGAAGCCCTCGACCTTCTCGCCCAGCAGGTCGTTCAAGCAGGCGTCCGCTCCGTCGAAGGTACCGTCGTCGGAGACGACAGCTTCTATCTCAACGAGCCCTACGGCACTGCCTGGGCCTGGGACGATCTCCAGTGGGGTTACGGTGCGCCCATCTCTGCGCTCTCCTTCGCCGACAACTCCATCGAGCTCACCATCACCGCCGATCCCGAAAAGCCCGGCTCCATGCTCGAGCAGTGGACGCCAAGCATCCAGTACTACGCCCTGCAAAACAACATGACGATGGCGCAACCCGGCGAACGACCGCATCCCGGCCTCGAACGCCGCCCCGGCGCTCTCCTCGTTCGCACATGGGGCACCTCACCCGCTCAGGGACTTCATGCTCCCCTCGCCGTCGAAGATCCCGCCGAGTTCACCGCTGCCGCCTTTAAGGACGCGCTCCTCCACCGCGGCGTAATCGTCAAAGGCGATCCCGCCGCCGCGCACCGTCTCCCCGGAGGCACCGGCGACTTCATAGGCGAACGCTCAGAGCCGCTCAAGCTCTTCCCGCTGAACCTGCAAACAATCGAAGCCCCCATCAACAACCGCCGTCTGCTCGCGCACCACACATCCGTGCCCGTCGCGGAGGACATCACCGTCACCAACAAGATCAGCCAGAACCTCCACGCCGAGCTCCTCCTCCGCATGCTCGGCAAAGCCTTCGCCAAAGACGGCAGCCTCGCCCAGGGCACTCGCGTCGTTCGCCAGTTCCTCATTGACACCGGCATTCCCGACTCCGACTTCTTCTTCTACGACGGCTCCGGTATGAGCATGGATGACCGCATCGCCCCGCGCGCCTACACTCACCTGCTCTCCTATGCCTCGCGACAATCCTGGGGCGAAGCTTGGAAAAAAAGTTTCCCCATCGCCGGCGTAGACGGCTCGCTCTACACCCGCTTCAGAAACTCGCCGCTCAAAGGAAAGCTCTGGGCCAAGACCGGCACACTCAACGAAACCAACGCCCTCTCCGGCTATCTCCAGGCAGCGAGCGGCAAAACCGTCGCCTTTTCTATCCTCGTCAACGGCCACCGCCCCGGCAGCCAGGCCGAAGTCCCTGCCATCGAAAAAATCTGCGAAGCCATCGCCGCATCTGAGTAGCTGCGCAGCACCAGCTCAGATCCTCAACTCGCTCCTTGACGCACGAACAGCCGCGCCGCCAGCAGCGTTGACCCGCAACCCATCACCACCAGCACCGTCGCGCTCACCCACAGCTCCCCAATCCCCGCACCGCGCAGAATGATCCCCCGCAAAATCTGGATGTAATACGTCGCTGGAATAAGATGACTGATCGCCTGGAAGAAAGGCGGCATGTTCTCAATCAAAAAGATGTATCCCGACAAAAACACCGAAGGCAGAATCGTTCCCATCGAAAGCTGAAACGCCTCCGCCTGCGTCCGAGCCTTTGTCGAAATCACCAGCCCGATCCCCAGCACAGTCAGCAGAAACGGAATCGACAGCAGCAGCAGCAGAACCACATTCCCGTGCACCGGCACCAGAAACACCGTCCGCATCACCAGCAGAATGACGCAAAGTTCCGCGAACGTCAGCGCGCCATAGGGAATCATCTTCCCCAGCATCAGCCCCAGAGGCGCAACCGGTGTCATCGTCAACTGCTCCAGCGTCCCGCGCTCGCGCTCCCGGACCAGGCTCAGCGCGATCATCAAGATCGCCATTACCTGCAGCAGAATCGCAATCAGCCCCGGCACAAAGAAATTCGCTGACCGCGTCGCCGGGTTATACAGCACCGAAGGCCGCACCTCCACCGGCATTGCTCCGCCCGGCAGCACGCGTCCCAACGACTCCTTCAGCGCGACTCCTGTCGCAGTGCTCATCGCCTGCCCCGCGACGCTCGAGTCCGATCCATCAACTAGCACCAGCACCGTCGCCGTCGTTCCATCCAGTAGCCGGCGCGCATAGTCATGCGGAATTCGTATGCCGACTCGCGCCTTCGCGCCGCGCACCGCCTCATACAGCTCATCCTGCGATTGCGCATACGTCTTCAACTCGAAAACATCCGACCCCGCAAACGCCTCCAGCAACCGCCTGCTCTCCTGCGTATGCGACTCGTCCAGGACCACCGTCGGTATCTGCCGGATATTCGTATCCACCGCAAACCCAAACAGAAATAGCTGAATCATCGGAATCAGCAGCGCGAAAAACAACGTTCCCGGGTCACGAATGATGTGCAGAAATTCCTTCTTGCACACTGGCGTCAGCCCTCGGAACAGCGCTCTCATCGCTGCAACTCCATGATCCGATACGTCAACGTGACAAAGACGTCCTCAAGCGATGGCTCAATCGTCTCGATTTGCGCCTGGGGCATTTGCTTGCGCAGCTCCGCAACGCGCGCAGTTTCGGCAAGCGCATGAATTGAGTGCCCGAAGATCGTCGCCTCGCGCACACCCTGAATGTGCCGTAGTCCATCCAGCATCTCCGAGGGATTCGCAAGCTTGATCTGAATCCGCGAAGTCCCTGCAGGATTGGCCTCCGGCAGCTTCTGCAACTCCGACACCGTCCCAATCGCAATCAGTTTCGACAAGTAGATGTATCCCACTCGTCCGCACCGCTCCGCCTCGTCCATGTAGTGCGTCGTCACAAAAAACGTGACGCCCTGCCCCGAGAGTTGAAAAAGCAAATCCCACAGCGCACGCCGCGCCACCGGATCGATCCCCGCCGTTGGCTCATCCAGAAAGACCACCTGCGGTGAATGGATAATCGCGCACGCCAGCGCCAGCCTCTGCTTCCAACCACCCGAAAGCTGCCCCGCCCTCCGGTTCATGTAGGGCTCAATCCCTGTAAGCGCCTGCACCTCTCGCGTTCGCTCCGCAGCCTTTGCCGAGTCAAGCCCATACACCCCCGCATAGAACGCAATATTCTCCGTGACGGTGAGATCTTCATACAGCCCGAACTTCTGCGACATGTACCCGACATGCCGCCGGATCTCCGCCGCATCCTTCCGGATATCCATGCCTAGAATGCGCCCCGTTCCCTCCGTCGGCTTCAGGAGCCCGCAGAGGGCCTTGATGATCGTCGTCTTCCCCGACCCGTTCGGCCCGAGAAACCCAAACAGCTCCCCCTTGCTCACCGCGAAACTCACATCGCTCACAGCGGTGAAAGTCCCAAACCGGATCGTCAGGTGATCTGCCTTGATGATCTCCGTCATTCCAGTCGCACCCTCGCCGACATCCCCGACTTCAGCACCCCCTGCGCGTTGTCCACATACACCTTCACGCCAAATACCTGGTGCTCCCGGTCACTCTTCGTCTGCACGTTCCTCGGCAAGAACTCCGCTTGCGAAGCAATCTGTCCCACATGCCCCGCAAACGCGCGCCCGCCAAAGCTGTCTACCCGCACCGTCGCCTTCTGCCCCACACGCACATGCGACAAGTCCGTCTCCGGCACGTACACCTTCACCCAAAGCTGAGACGCCTCCAACATCGTGATGACAATCCGCCCCGACTGCACCAGGTCTCCCGGCCGCACGCTCACCACCTCCACCACCGCATCTGCAGGTGCCTTCAGCTCCGCCTCGCGCAAACGTGCATCCAGTTCCGCCACCCTGCCCTGTGCCTCCGCCAGCCGGCCTCGCGCCGATTCAATGTCCTCTTTGCGAAATCCCTTTCGCGCAAGCTCCGCCGCAGCCTCCGCCTGCCTGAACCTCGCCTCCGCTGCATTCAAGTCTTCCGCTCGTGTGCCAGCCTCCATCAGCACCAACCTCTGGCGCGCCGATTCCGCCCTCTGCCCCGCTGCATCCCGCTTGTCCCGCGCATCATCGAACTGCTGCCGGGAAATCGTGTCCACTGCGACCAGCCTCTCCATTCGCCCGTAAAAAACCTGCGCATTCGTGGCATCCGCCGATGCAGCTTTGTAGTCGGCCTGCGCCTGCTCAATCTCCTGCCGCCGCGGCCCATTGTTCGCTTCGTCGAACGCGGCCCCCTGCGCACGCGCCGTTGCCTCCGCCTGCAAGATCTCCTCCGGCCGATTCCCGTGCATCATCTTGTCCAGATTCGCCTGCGCCTGCTCGAAAGCTGCCGAAGCCTGCGCTCGTTGTGCCTTCAACTCATCGCATTCAAACCGCGCCAGAAGAGTCCCAGCCTTGACCACCTGACCCTCTTCGATGGAAACCTCCGTCACCCTCCCGCCAACCTTCGATCCAATCTGGATCTCCCGCGTCTCTACCGTCCCCGAGTACTCGAACCGCTCCCGATGGCCCACCCAAGCCGACACCGCCCACACCACCGCGATCACCATCGCCGCCACGCCCACCGCAGTCGCGATCCGCCGTCTCATGCACCCCCCTCCAACTCTTGCGCTCCCTGCCCCAGAAAGGTTTCATCCCGAATGATCGTCCGCCGTTAAACGCGGCTCTGTGTCCACTCCATCCCGACACTGTTCCCCGTTTATCCCGGCACTGTGCCCCGTTCATCGCGGGTTTTCGCGATGAGCGGGCTGACCACTGACCACTGACCACTGACCACTGACCACTGACCACTGACCACTGAATCTCCAACATCTCCAACCGACCAACTGTGCTCCCCGACACACCTCTCCTCGGACCATGCTCCTCAAGCCCTTCCCGGCTGTATCATCAGACCTGAGATGCGGATACGGTTATCAAGCCTCCTCTTCGCTCTGCTCGCCTTCACCGCCCCGGTCCTCACAACCACCGGCTGCAAGTCCCTCCCTCCTTCAAAGCCCGCCTCAGAGTGGACCGCCGAAGAAGCTCGAGGCGCCGCCGTCTTCCAGCACGCCTGCGCCAAGTGCCACTACCCCACCTCCACCCGCGGACTCCACGGACCCGGACTCCAGGCCATCACCAAAATCAAAGCCATGCCCTCCGGCGCGCCGCCCACCGACGAACGCCTCACTGCCGTTATCCTCCACGGGCACGGCACCATGCCCGGCACCGCGCTTGACGACCAGCAATTGCGCGATCTCCTCGCCTACATGCATTCGCTATGAGCGACGAGCGATCCGAGTCGAAAATTCAACGCACAGAGGACGCATCCGTCCCAGCAACTCCGATCTCCCCGTCTCATCCGAAGCTTCGGTTCGTGCCGCTTCCCGGCCTTATCGCCCTCTCGCTCTATCTCCTCCTGCTCTCCGTAGTCCTCATCGTCGGCGCAGTCGGCGGACACTATCCGAAACTCTTCCTCATCCTCCCCGTGTTCCTCCTCGCAGCCGCCGGCGGGTTGCTGCTGCTCTTTCGCTGGGCCTGGGCCATGTCTCTCGCTGCCGTCGTTCTCCTCAGCGGATATCACCTCTGGCTCTTCGCACGGCTCCACCTCGCACCCTCACTCATCCAGGGCCTGCTCAATCTCGTTTTTTTCCTCTACCTCATCCGCACTGAAGTCCGCGAAAAACTCCATTGACGCCCATCCCGCCTCATCAACACGCCGGCACATTCCCATATAGCCGCGCGAAGGGCGAATGTTAATCTCCCCCCATGCTTCTAAAACTGGTGAAGTCTTCCCTCTGTCTCACTTTGGCCCTTGCCGCAATCGCTCCCATCCACGCTGCTGACACACCCAAAAAGCGCGACATCACTCTCGATGACCTTGCAAAATTTCAGCGCGTCAGTCCGCCCACCATCTCTCCCGATGGCGAATGGATCCTCTATACCGTCAGCCAGGTCGACACCAAAGACGACAAATCCATCACTCACCTCTGGATGGTGAAGTGGGACGGCTCCGTCCATCTGCAGCTCACGTATGGCAAAGAAGGCGCCTCGGCCCCGAAGTTCAGCCCCGATGGCCGCTACGTCAGCTTCATGTCCTCACGCCCCGGCACAGCGAAAGGCGATCAGGTCTGGGTGATGGACCGCCGCGGTGGCGAAGCCGAGCAGCTCACAAACATCACCGACCAGAACATCGAGTCCTACGACTGGTCGCCCGACTCCAAGAAGCTTCTCCTCACCCTTCACCCCAAGGCCGAGCCCGACCCCGAAGAGGGCAAACCGCCCGCGCCTCCCAAGCCCGTCGTCATCGACCGCTACCACTTTAAGCAGGACATCCAGGGCTATCTCCGCAATGACGCCTACAACGCTCTCTATCTCTGGGATCTCACCATGAAGAAGGCCGAAAAACTCACAACCGGCAAAAATGTGGACGAGACACAAGCTCAGTGGTCTCCGGATGGCAAGTGGATCGCGTTCGTGAGCAACCAGGATCCCGATCCCGACCGCACTGACAATCCCGACGTCTTCATCGTCGAGCCCAAAGCCGGCTCAACACCGAAGAAGCTCACCACCTGGACCGGCCCCGACCACGGCCATCTCGCCTGGTCGCCCGACTCCAAATCCATCGCCTACACCCAGGGCGCGAAGATCGAGCTCCTCGAGTACTCCCAGGCCAAGCCCGCCGTCGTGACCATCGACGGCAAGGTCTCCTATCCAGCCGCCAAGTTCGATCGCAGCGTGAGCCACCCGTACTTCTCCCCCGACGGGCACCTCTCCTACCTCGTCGCTGACGATCGCAACGAGTACCCCGCCGAAGTTGAAATGAACGGCAGCGGCATCAAGCGGCTGCTCCCTGAGCAGGGCACCGTCATCTCCCTCGACTCCGTCAACGGCCACACTGCCGTTCTCTACACCAACGACAACGCGCCGCCCGAGCTCTACGCCCTTGAAAACAGCGCGCTCCGCAAGCTCACCACCCACAACGACGCGCTCATCGCCGAGCTCAACCTCGTCCCAACTGAAGACATCGCCGCCAAAGACAAAGAAGGCGTCGAAATCCACGGCCTGCTCACCAAGCCCGCAAACTTCGCCTCTGGTTCACCTGTCCCCATGATCCTCTTCATCCACGGGGGGCCCAACGGTCAGGACTCGCACAGCTTCGATTTTCTCCGTCAATGGCTCGCCACCAAGGGCTACGCCGAACTCAACGTCAACTACCGCGGCAGCTCGGGTCGCGGCCAGGATTTCGCCAAAGCCATCGCCGCCGACTGGGGCCACTACGAAGTAGAAGACCTCCTCGCCTGCGTCGATAAAGCCGTCTCCATCGGCGTCGCCGATCCCAACCGCCTCGCCGTCACCGGCTGGAGCTACGGCGGAATCCTTACCGACTACACCGTCGCTTCCACTGACCGATTCAAAGCTGGCATCAGCGGAGCCGGCGTGGCATCTCCTATGTCTTTTTATGGCGTCGATCAGTACATCCAGCAATACGACAACGAGCTCGGCCCGCCATGGAAGAACCCGCAGGTCTACGCGAAATTGAGCTACCCTTTCCTCGAAATCGACAAGCGCGTCCACACCCCCATGCTCTTCATGGGCGGCTCATCCGACTTCAACGTTCCCCTCATCGGCGGCGAGCAGATGTATCAGGCCCTCAAATCTCTCGGCCGCCCCACCGAACTCATCGTCTACCCCGGCCAATTCCACGGCTTCACCCGCCCCAGCTTCATCAAAGACCGCTACGAACGCTGGCTGTCCTGGTGGGACAAATACTTGAAGCCCAACGCCGCTCCATCCGCCACGCAGCCCAGCAAACAAGCCGAATAGCAATCAGAGACATCTGTCCCCCGTTCATCGCAGCTAATCGCGATGAGCGGGACAACGATCTACGGGTGCCCCACACTCGTCGCGACTTTGTTTTTGCGGATAGGGTGGGTCCGAGCTATGAACTAAGAACTACGAACTACGAACTACGAACTGAAGACGGACAACCGGTAACTGGCAACCCCGCTACAATGAACACAGATGGACCTCGTCCAGATCCAGCCCGCCCGTCGCGCTCCCGCTCCCAAGCCCGAGTGGCTCAAAGCCCGCGCGCCCGTAGGAGAGAATTACCACTCCCTCAAGCGCCTCGCCCGCTCCCTCGGTCTCCACACCGTTTGCGAAAGCGCCCAGTGCCCCAACATCGGCGAGTGCTGGCATCACAAAACCGCCACCTTCATGATGCTCGGCAATCTCTGCACCCGCCGCTGCGGATTCTGTGCAGTCCCCAAAGGTCGTCCCGAGCCCATCGACTTCGATGAACCCCGCCGCGTTGCCGAAGCTATCGCGACCCTCGGCCTTGAACACGCCGTCATCACCAGCGTCAATCGCGACGACGACCTCATCGGCGGAGCCCGCATCTTCGCCATGGTCATCGAAGAAATCCGTCGTCAAGCCCCCGGCTGCCGTGTCGAAGTTCTCATCCCCGATTTCCAGGGCAATCGCGAAGCCATCGGAATCGTCGTCGACGCAAAACCCGAAGTCCTGAACCACAACACCGAATCAGTCCCGCGCCTCTACCGCGCAGTCCGATCCGGCGCCCGCTACGAACGCACCCTCGAGCTCCTCCGCTACGCCAAGGAACTCAATCCTGCGGGCATCACCAAATCCGGAGTCATGGTCGGCCTCGGCGAAGAGACCCACGAACTCCTCGCCGTCTTCCGCGACCTCGCCTCCGTCAATTGCGACATCCTCACCATCGGCCAATATCTGCGCCCCTCGCGCGATCACCTGCCAATGGCTCGCCTCTACACTCCGCGCGAATTCACCGAGCTCAAAACCGAGGCTCTCCGCATGGGCTTCCGCCACGTCGAGTCCGGCCCGCTTGTACGCAGCAGCTACCACGCCCACGAACAAGCCGCCGCAACCGGCATCTCAGCACTCGCCGTGTAGCCCTCTCCTAGGTTGTAGAATTACCGTTGGCAATTGATTCAATGGGGGTTGAATATGGCTGGCTCGTTTATGGCAGGCAACGCTGCAACGAAATCACTCTATGCCGACCTGAAGCGGCGCATGGATCAGGCAGTCGCCGGTTTCCAATCCAACCTCGCATCCACGCGAACCGGTCGCGCTAGCGCCCACATGCTCGACGCCATTAAGGTCGATTACTACGGCACACCGACGCCGATCACGCAGATGGCCCAGGTCTCCACGCCCGAGCCGCAGACCATCCTCATCCAGCCTTTCGATCCTTCGATCGTCAAGGAAATCGAGAAAGCCATCCAGGCCTCCGATCTCGGCTTTAATCCGCTCTCTGACGGCAAACTCATACGCGTTCCCGTTCCTCCCATGACCGAAGAGCGCCGCCGCGATGTCGTCAAACACCTCAATCGCGTTCTCGAAGAGCATCGCACAGCCGTGCGCAACGTTCGCCGCGATGGCAATGATGCTCTTAAGAAACTCGCCAAGGAAAAGAAAGTCAGTGAAGACGACGAGAAGCGCGCCATTGAAGAAGTCCAGAAGATGACCGACGAAGAGATTCGCCGCATGGAAGAGCTCTCGCGCAAAAAAGAAATTGAAGTCATGCAGGTCTGATCGCGCCCGCGTTTACACAAGAGAAGCGGAGCTCCGGCTCCGCTCTTTCTTTTGCATCCCTCCGCAACGCAACAGCATCCCCTCGCTATGGCCCACAACCTCTCCGATACCATCGCGCTACTCGAGCGCACACCTGCCGCACTCAACGCGCTCCTGCGCGACCTCCCTGAATCCTGGACGAACCGCAACGAAGGCGCGGGCACCTTCAGTGTCCCCGACGTGATCGGCCATCTCATCCACGCCGACAAGGAAAACTGGCTTCCCCGCGCCCGCCGCATCCTCGACTACGGCGAATCCAAGCCTTTCGACAAGTTCGACCGCTGGGGACACGTCGAGATTTGTCGCGGCAAATCCCTCCCTCAGCTCCTCGAAGACTTCGCCCGCATCCGCGCCGCCTGCCTCGACGAACTCCGCTCGGTCAACCTGCAACCCGCACAACTCGCACTCCGCGGCAACCACCCCGCGCTCGGCGCAGTCACACTGTCAGAACTCCTCGCAACGTGGGCCGCTCACGATCTGACTCACATCCATCAGATCTCCCGCATCCTCGCCGGCAGCTATCGCGACGAAGTCGGACCTTTCGCAAAGTTTCTAGGAGTCCTCAAATGCAACGGCCACGGCGGATAGAAGTCAGACCGTTCATCGCTAACTCAATCCAATCGCCGCCACCAGCGCATCCACTCCCGAACTTTGGGTGCTCGCACTCACCTTTCCGTACGGCGCGCTCCAACTCGTTCCGATCTCATACTCCGCCGGCTTCATTCCCGCCCACACGCTGTCTGCGTTCTTCAGAATGAAAGTTCTGTACTCCGCATTCGGGGCAATCCGACACAACTCCGCTAGGTTGCGCATGAAGACGCCTTTAAACTGCGTCCCATCCGCCCCGCAGTCCGGCTCACAAGGTTCGTGCAGGATTCCTTGTTTGTCAATCAACATAGAACTCGCCAACGTCGCCGTCGCAATCGCATTCGCCTCGACCAGCAACTTCGCATCCTGCGTCCGTCCGTAAAGCTCCGCCAGCCCGCCCACCACGACACCTTGGTTGTAGCTCCAGGTCGTCTTCCGATTGCTGACGCATTTCGCGTCGGTTCCAATCTCAAGCCCGTCATTCACCTGATGATCCGCGTTGATCATCCCCGTCTTCGCGAACCACTTCCACTCGCGCTCCGCCCAATCAAGATATCGCGTCGTATCCTTCTCCACGCGGCTTCGCGCTGCCAGATGTGCCGCTACCGAGAGGAATAGCTCATTCGCAATCGCATTCTTGTACTTCCGCTCCTTGCTCCACCAGATCCCGCCCGAACACGTCTCATCCCAGCTTCCCGCCATGTCCGCGAAAATTGACTCCGCCATCGCAAGATACCGCCGCTCATGCGTGACGTCGTAAGCCCCAATCCACGCCAGAGCCCACCAGCCCTCGTCATCGTAGTAATCATTCAGAAAGCCCGGACTGGTCTTCTGCGCAGCAGTAAACGCGATCGAAAACACACTCACAAACTGCCGATCACCCGTAACCCGCGTGTAATCCGCAATCGCAGTGATCGCGTTCGCGGAGTTCCACCATCCCGTCGTTCGGTAGAGCCCCGTGTTCGGATCAAACCACGATTGCAGCGTCTTGATTCCAAGTGCCGCTCGCTGCTGTGCCGAACTCGGCTGTTGTTCGCCGGACCCGCCTTGCTCCTGAGCCCACAGGCGCGCACCGGCGCATACCATGCACAACAGCAGCACAGGGCCGCCGAGTAATCTCCTCAGCCCCCCCACCCTACTTCTTCGCCCGCTTGTAGAACGGCAGCGGCACCTGCTTCGCTCGCACGCGGTTTCCTCGCACGTCCACCAGCACATCCGCTCCGCTCGCCGCCGCCCCCGTCTGGACCAACGCCATTGCGATGTTGGTTTTCAGAAACGGCGCAGGTGATCCTGAAGTAATCTGCCCGATCGGCTCACCATCAACCGAATACACCGCGTACCCATCGCGCCCAATCCCGCGCTCCGTCATCTCCAGCCCAATAACCTTCCTCTTCGGCCCGCCTTCTGCCTGAACCTTCGCCAGCGCCTCGCGTCCAATGAACTCTCCCTTGTCCATCTTCAGCCAGCGCTCCAGCCCCGCCTCCAGCACATTGATCTCATCGGAGATCTCATGCCCGTACAGGCTCATCCCTGCCTCAAGCCGCAGCGTGTTTCGCGCTCCCAGCCCGCAAGGCCTGATTCCGTAAGCCGCGCCAGCCTCCAGCAGCGCATTCCAAACCTTCACCGTCGTCGCTTCATCGCTCGAGATGTAAACCTCGAATCCGTCCTCGCCGCTATACCCCGTCCGCGCAATCAGCACATTGTTCACGCCCGCTACCTGCCCCCACGTGAACCAGTAGTTCTTGATCGCACCCAGATCCGTCTTCGTCAGCTTTTCCAGCGTTTCCTCCGCGCGCGGTCCCTGCACAGCAAGCTGCGAGTAGTAGCTCGAGTAATCCGAAAGATGGATCCCCGGAAATCCCCCCACCTGTTGCCGAATCCACGCATAGTCCTTGTCCTTGGTACCCGCATTCACCACAAGCAAATAATCGTTCTCGCCCAGCCGGTGCACCAGAATGTCATCCACAAATCCGCCCTGCGGGTTCAGCAGAGCCGAGTAATGCGCCTGCCCGTCCTTCAGCTTTGAAGCATCATTCATCGTGATTCGCTGCACGGCCGCCAGCGATCCCGGCCCCCGAAACTGAATCTCTCCCATGTGGCTCACGTCAAACAGACCGACCGCTGTGCGCACGGCAATGTGCTCCGCGATAAGGCCGCCGCCACCTCCCGGATATTCCACCGGCATGTCCCATCCGCCGAAATCCACCATCTTCGCCTTCAGCGCGCGATGGGTTGCGTTCAATGCCGTCTTCTTCAATGCCGGTGCGACTGGTGCTGCGGGAGTACTCATCACGTATACCTCATTCCAAACTCTGCTATACCTAGCTAACGATAGGGACCACCCCGAATACCGGTCAAACCAGCGCCTCTGCACTTTTCTGGATTATCAAATCTTCGGACTCACTCATGAACCCGTTCCGCGGAATCCTCATGATCATCGCCGCCGCCATTGCCTTCTGGAGAGGCTGGCAAATTCACTCCGGCCGCTACGCATGGATGGCTTACGGACTCGCTGTCCTCGCTCTTGCCCTTGCAGCCTGGCACTTCCTGAGCGCAAATCGTCGCCGCGTCTAATCGGCCCATCCCACACGCGCTAACCCGGAATGGCGCTCTTCGCATCTAACGGTAGCTGTTCTCTGGTCCGAGATGAAGAACACAGCCGATCTGACCTCGTCGATCGAATCACGATCCGCCGTAGCGGCTCCTTCCGACGTCTGGCGTTCCGCGAGGCGTTGGTTTGTTCCCTACGTCCTCATTGCCCTCGCCGCCATCTTTTACCTCCCGCGGCTTCTGCCGCCCACGTCCCCGTCAGCATCCGACTCCTACCTCTTCAGCTACAACAACCGCCTCGGCATCATTCTTCTCCTGTTCTTCATTGCACTCGGCGTCGTGCTCACCCGCGGCTTCCACCTGAATCCCGCGAAAGAATCCCGCGTCTGCCAACCTCTCCCGCGCTGGATGCTACTCGCCGCTCTTCTCATCGTCGCCACCGCATGCGCCGCAATGTACGCCCTCGCCGGCCGCTATCACGGATTCGGCGAATCTTTCTACCTCATTGATCGCATCACCCTTCTCGACCAGGGCCGCACTCCCTATCGCGACTTCGAATTCGTCTATGGCCCGGCGCAGCTCTACGGTCCCCTGCTCCTTCATCACCTTCTGCCCCTCGATCTCGCCGACGCTTATTACCTCTTCTGGACTATCAGCTATCTACTAGGCGCATACCTGCTCTTCAGATGCATCGACAACCTTCGCTTCGCGACTCCCGCAAAACCCGCCATCTTCGTTTTGCTGTATGCTGCAGGGCTCTTTGCAATCATCCGCATGGGCACGAACTACACCTTTCTGCGCTACGCCCTGCCTCTTTATCTCATCGTGAGACTGAACACGCGCTTCCGGGCTTGCCGCGCTCCGAGCCTCCTCTTCGACGTGCTTCTATGTGCCGCCTTCTGCGCGCTTCTTGTCCTCTCCTCGCCCGAAACCGCAGTCGCCTTCGCATTCGCCAGCGGCTGTCTTGTCCTCTTCTGCCGCCCGATTCCGTTCTCTCGAAAAGCACTCTTCTCGGCTCTGCTCACGTCGTTCTACGCCGCAATCTTCGCCGTCGCAGTCAAACTTCACATCCTCGACGCCATGCTCGCCGACGGTGGCGGCGCCATCAGCTTCCCGATCGTTCCCGGACTCACAATCCTCCTCTACTTCTCCGGCCTCTTCATCACCGCCTGCTGGCTCTACCGCTGCTTCCGCAATCGCGCCACCGACGACCCGACCCTCGGGCTCCTCTTCTACTCCATACCCGTGATCGCCGCCGCCCTCGGACGCTGCGATCCCAGTCACGTTTTCTGGAACGGACTCGCCACCTTTCTCGCCAGCCTTCTCTACATTTCCCTGTTCAGAAGAGCGTGGCTCGTCTACGCCGCCGCATTCTTACTCTTCGTCTTCCTCGCCCCCAACATCTCCGAGTTCTACCTCTTCCTCCCACAACTTCGATCAGCCCACAACCTCAACACCCACCCGCAGGCACGCCGTTCTGAACGCGCGATCGAAATGTTCCTGGCATCATGGCCCGGCAGCTACGTCGCCCCCTTCGGATTCCGCCCCGACGGCTTCGGCACCGTTCCCTCGCCGCGCATTGAATACGGCGCATACGAAGATCTCATTGACGTCAGCACTCCTCAGTCAGTCCAAAAGAAAATCTCCGAAATGAGGGTCGATCCTTCGAGAGCGCTCATCCTCCCGTACCACTACGACGAGTACTGCCTCACCCACCTCGGATCCGAAAAGCAATTCCTGTCCGTGCTCCTCCTCTCCCCCTACATCGGCAATGCCGCGCGCCATGACTTCACCCGCCAGCCCATCTGCCGCTACATTGACGACCACTACAAGGTGCTCATCGAGCCCTCTGGTGAAACCTGGTCGTACGGCATCTGGATTCCAAGAAGCACTCGCTGACAGACTCGGCAGCCTAGTCCGCCAACCCGAGAATGATCGGCAAGGGTGAGAGCTGATAGCTAAGAGCTAAAGGCTTGTTTTCCGATCACTGCCGCAACTGTCACAGCCCCGCGCCTTCGCGATTTGCTAACCTCCTATAATTCCCGCAATCGCCTATGGAACTCCTTCTGATAGCCGGTCTTGCAATTACTCTCATCATCCTGTGGAACCGCACCGGAGATGCCCTCGACCGCGCACGCAGCAACATCGACCGCCTCCAAAGCGAAATCGACTTCCTGCGCTCCCAGCTTGCCGCTCTCGCCAGGTCCACCAGCAGGCCCGTAGAACCAAAACCCGAAGCCCAGTCAGCCACTCAGACGGAACCCGCCGCCGCTCCCGCACCGCCGCAGCCCGCTCTCCCACCTGTGCCGCCGCACGCCGCTCAAGCCACTCCATCCGCGGGTGCGCCTTTCGCTCCGTCAACGGCCCAGAAACCAGCCGTACCGCCCTCGCAGTACACGCCGCCCACTCAGCTGGCCGCCGCATTTCCTCCAGCCGCGTCACCGCAAACTCCGCCACAGCAAAACCCTGCCTTCCATCCCGCGCCCGGACCAGCTCACGCTCGTCTCTCTTCGCTCGAGCAAACCCTCGGCGCCAATTGGCTCGGCAAAATCGGCGTGGCCAGCCTCGTCATCGGCATTGCTTCGTTCCTCGCCTGGAAACTCCAGACCTGGGGCCCCGGAGGGAAAGTCTTCTGCGGATTCGCCGTGAGCCTTCTCCTCCTTGGCGGAGGAATCTGGCTCGAACGCAAACCCACCTACCGCCTCTTCGCCCGCGCAGGCATCGGAGGCGGATGGGCCCTCGCCTACTTCACAACCTTCGCCGCCTACCACCTCCAGGCTGCGCGCGTTATCAATTCACTCCCCGTCGATCTCGTCCTCATGCTCCTCGTCGCCGCTGGCATGGTCGGTCACTCTCTCCTCTATCGCTCCCAGACCGTCACCTCGCTCGCCTTCCTGCTCGGCTTCGGAACCCTCCTCACCAGCCACGTCGAGAACCCCACCGAAACCGTCGTCTTCTCGCTCGCGGCCAGTGCCATCCTCGCCATTGCACTTGTCGTCGTCACCACGATCCGTCACTGGGCGGTACTCGAACTATGCGGTCTCATCGCCGTGTATATCAGCCACTTTGTCTGGCTCAACGAAGTCCTCCCGCAGAACCACGCTGACTTCGCCCAGTTCTGGCCTTCCACCGCGCTTATCCTTCTTTACTGGCTCATCTTTCGTCTCGCCTACGTCCTGCGCACTCCGCTCGACAAGCGCGAAGAAGACTTCTCCAGCGTCTCTGCAATCCTCAATTCCGCCGGTGTACTCGGCCTCCTGAAGTTCCAGTCCGCGCATCCCGAGTGGGCCTTCTGGGCTCTCCTCGTCCTCGGCGCCATCGAAATGTCCCTCGCTTGGTGGTCGCGCTCCAAACGGCGTCAGGCCTTCGTCGTTCTCTCCACCATCGCCGTCGTCCTGCTCGTCTCCGCCGTTCCCTTCCGCTTCCACGGAGTAAGCTGGCCGATCCTCTGGCTCATCCAGGCTCAGGTACTCGCCATCGCAGGCCTGCGCCTCGGCGAACCCATCTTCCGCCGCCTCGGCCTCCTCGTCGGAGTCGTCACCGGCGCCGTGCTCGCCCTGCACGACGTCATGCCCCTTGCAATGGAGCGCGTCTTCTCTTCCGACACAAGCCGCCACTGGTCGCTCACCGCAGGACTAACCCTCGCTGCAATCCTCTACTGGACACACTCCGAGATATACCCGCGCCGATGGCCGGAGATCGCAAGCCACCCGCTCGAGTCCCTCGCGCTCCACATCTCCAGCTGGCTCGCGCTCGGCGCGGCCGCAACCAGTCTCTGGGTTGCAGTACCCGCCGCATGGCTCCCAGTTGCCTGGCTCCTGCTCGTGCTCCTCATCGGCTTCGCCGCCGACAGACTTTCAATCGCGAGACTCACCCTCGAGGCCGACGCGCTTGCCGCAGCCGCTCTGCTCGCCATCGTCTACTGCGATTTAACGCACGACGATTGGAACCATCGCATCCCTCTTCTCATCTCCCTCGCACTCCTCTATTGCGGAATGCTCCGCAAGACCAGCAAAGGCGCTCGCAACTACGCGGCCGCAGCCTACTCCTGGGCCGCCGCCGCGCTACTCCCCTTCATCACTTGGAACCTGCTCTCGCATCACCAGCTGTGGTTCGCCCCGGCTCTCGTCGCAGAGAGCCTTGCCCTGTTCGAAACAGGCCTCTTCGCTCGCAAAGCCTTTCTCCGCTGGCAAGCGTTTGCTCTCATTGCCATCGCATACGCGACATACATCACAGCCGACCTTCCCCTCGCCCTATTCCAATTCCCAAATCCGCCGCTAGATCCTAACTTCACTTTGGTGGGCTCCTACCTGCTCCAGGTACTCGTCCTCTTCGCAGCCGGCTACTGGATCTACGAGCGCACCCGTACTGACCAACACACCGCCAGCACCGAACACGTACTGGGCCTACTCTCCAGCTCCGCCAGTCTCTTCTGCCTCATCATCTGGACCGGGATCCGTTTTCCCTTCTACTTCCCGGGTGGCGAAGTCTGGATAGCTTCTCTCTGGGCCGCCATCGCCACGGGCCTGCTCGCCATCGCGTGGCTCATCCACCGCCGGCTCTTCCTCGTGCAGTCCATCGCTCTCGCCCTTTGTTCAGTAATTCGCGCCCTGCTGTCCGACCTCAGCGCCGACAGCCACGAGGGCTTCTGGCACAGCCCCCTCTTCCACGTCTCCATTACGGCCCTCATCCTGCTCGCCGCGCTCCCGTTCGCCTTCAAACTCCGCGATCCGCAATTCTGGGCTGCCAGCTCCGCTCACGCCATCGAACCAATCGCCAGGGCTCTCCGCTCTCCCGAACAGTGGTTCTTCTTCCCGGTTTTCGCGATGATGGTCATCGCCCTCGCCGCCAAACTCACCTCGGGCCACATCACCATCGCTTGGAGCCTCCTCGGCCTCGTGACGTTCCTCTTAGCTCTCACCGTCGGCGAACGCAGCTTCCGCCTCGCCGGCCTCGGCCTCCTCCTCGTCAGCATCTCCAAGATTGTCCTCATCGACATCTGGCAACTCTCCACCCCCGACCGCTTCATGACGCTCATCATCCTCGGCGCCGCACTCATCGCGGTGTCCTTCCTCTACACCCGCTTCAGCTCCACCATCCGCAAGTACCTCTAGGAAGCCTCATCCATACGCGCCCCGCTCGACGGCATGCGGCGGCCCCGAAAACTTTTCGGCCATAACGATGCATGCATGTCGCCGTCGAACGTGGTCTCGGAGGGACCGAGCGAAAATAGCCCCGGGTGAAACCCGGGGTTGAACAGACAACCATCTCACCGCGCCCCGGAGGGGCAGCACGATCTAAAATCCAGCTATTGGGATTGCTAACAATTGAGACGAGAAAATGCGGGTCTCGGTCCTACTCGCGCCGCCGCGCCCGCCAGAACGAACTCACGCCGAGATATAGAAACACCGCAATCACCACCGCCGACGCCAGAAACGTCTTGTGATCCGGTCCCTGCTGCCAGCTCTCGCGCGTTCTCCACAACACCGGCCCAAACACCACCACCGGCAGCAGAAAGAACACGCTCACAACCTCCAGCAAAATCTTGCCACCCACTCTTCTGAATGGCTGGAAGAATCCCGACATCCCTCGTCCCACATTCCGCGTCGCCTGTCCCGCTGCGCGTCCCCGTCCTTGCGCGCTTGGAGCTGCGCTCTGCTGCACACTTGCAGCCGTGCCCTGCGCGCTCTCGCCCATGATGGCCTGTCCCGCCATCCGGCCCGCCACGCGCAGCCCGATCCCAAGCACCCGTCCAATCGTCTGAGGTCTCACTTCGATATGATGGTAGCAGCGGCGGACATCTCCTTGCCTCCTTGCATCCAACGCAAGATGCCAGTTGCCGGAGTGCCGCTCGCAAAGTAATGTGGTTAAATTACTCGCCGCCTTGCGCATTCCCCACGCTGGTAGCTCTCGGAGGAAATCGTGACATCTCGCCTGCGCGAACTGATCCAACAACTCGGTGAAGCCATCCATGAGTCCGTCATCGAAAGCGAGCAGATCGCCGGCGTTGTCCAGGATATCCGCAAGCACGGATTTGACGTTCTCCTCATGCTTGAGGCCACTATTGGCCTCAACGAAGTCAAAGAAGGCGAGAACGCCGACACCACAGAAACCTCCGAAGACGGCACCAAGTTCACTAAGAACGACGTGAACTTCCTTCGCTCCCTGCGCATCTCCATCGAAGGCGAAGACGCCGAGAACCCACCCGTCGACGACGAACCCGAAGCCAGCTAGGCACCAACAGTATCAGCCGATCACGACTTAGTAAGCTGTGCCCCGTTCATCGCGCCGCCCGGGGTCCCCAGCGACAGCTCTTCGTCGCTGGGGTGGTGTTGCGATGAGCGAGCGTCAGCTGCCGTCGCAGCCTGTCCGCTGGATGCTGGCTACTGCCGAATGGCAGGAACTGTGAACTACGAACTCTGAACTACGAACTGCTCTCCAACCAAGTACCATGTTCTCGGCACCCAGATGAAAAGACTTCCCCTCCTGATACTTCTGATCCCGCTCTGCCTTTCCTTCCGGCTCAGAGCTCAGGAATCTGCGCCCGATTCCGATGATCCCAACCTCATCGACCGCCCCCACGCCGAGGACTGGATCACTGACATCGATCGCGGCTGGCTCACGCACGAAGGCGACGACCCGGCCTGGTCCGCATCTACCCTCGATGACTCAGAATGGCAACTCGTCCGGCTCGACGACCTCGGTGCCGCGCAGCCCGGTAAGCGTTGGTTTCGCCGTCATATCAAGCTCAATGGCAACCACCCCGAACTCGGTCTGCTCATCCAGGGCGGCATCGGGACTTTCTCGATATACCTGAACGGCGCGCAAATCCCCGGCCCCGAAATCCTCTCGAGCTTGCAGGTCAACCGTCCAACCGAACGCGTCTTCACGATTCCCGAAGGTCCCACCGACATCGTTATCGCGCTCCGCACCCGCATACCAACCGGCTATGCCGCCTGGCGATTCCCGCAGTTCATGTCAGTCAACCTCGGCACTCCCGACGCGATCGAGACCGAACGCCAGTCCATGTATCACGACCGCACCTCTTACGCTGTTCCCGCGCTCGTCATCAACACGCTCATCGCCTTCGCCGGCCTTGCTCTCTTCGCCCTCTACTCCCGCCAGCGGGGCCATACCGAATACTTCTGGCTCGGTCTCTACTTCCTTCTCGTCGGCACAATTGATGTCATCTACTATCTCCAGCGCTCGGGCTTCGTTCCTCTCGTCTGGAATGTGGGTCTCGCGGATCCTGTCATCTACGCAGCCATCATCACGCAAACGCGTTTCACCTTTGCCTTCGGAGGTCATCGACTCGGCCGCCTTTGGAAGATTTTTCAGAATCTGCTGATCATTCCCGCCGCATTCCCCTGGCTCGTCTGGTTTGGCAAAGTCAAGTCGCAGACCTACATGATCATTGAGCCGCTGATCATCCTCCCTGTCGCCATTCTGCTTCCTATCCTTCTCTTCATCTGGTATCGGCGCGGCAACCGCGAAGCGGGCTGGCTCGTTCTCCCGAGCCTTCTTCCACCCGTCACCCTCGCCCTTTATGACCTCGGCAGCGCCTCCATCTACTTCGGACTGCAGCGCTTCGAGTTCCTCGTCAACACCATCACCATCGGCCCCGTCGAAGTCGAGCCCAACGACCTCGGCAATCTTCTCTTCTTCCTCAGCAGTCTCATCGTCATCTTTTTCCGCTTCTCCCGTGTCGCTCACGAGCAGGCTCGCTCTGCCGCGGAACTCGCCGCAGCAAGAGAAATTCAAGAGCAGCTCATCCCTGCTTCTCTCCCCACCCTGCCGGGACTTTGCATTGAAGCCGCCTACATTCCCGCCGATGAAGTCGCCGGAGACTTCTATCAAGTCATCGAGCAGCCCGGCGGCTCAGCCCTCATCATCGTCGGCGATGTCAGCGGCAAAGGCCTGAAGGCTGCAATGACCGGCACTCTCGCCATCGGAGCGCTACGCACCCTTGCAACAGAGAATCTCTCCCCTGCCGAACTTCTCCACCGCCTCAATCGTCAGATCTGCGAAGCAAAGAATGGAGGCTTCATCACCTGCTGCTGCGCGCGCATCGACTCTCAGGGAACCGTAACGCTCGCCAACGCCGGTCACCTCTCGCCCTACTCAGACGGAATGGAAATCGAGGTGCCCTCAGGCCTGCCCCTCGGGCTTGTCCCGGACATCGACTACTCTGAAATCCACTTCG
>Ga0105240_10004679_pt1 | contig 20687 bp, 22 predicted proteins | sample KBSC54metaG_FD_80426 | JGI IMG/M metagenome (GOLD analysis project Ga0105240, IMG submission 80426) | Corn rhizosphere microbial communities from Kellogg Biological Station, Michigan, USA - KBS C5-4 metaG | ecosystem: Host-associated > Plants > Roots > Rhizosphere > Soil | place: Michigan, USA... | reverse complement strand
CGCCGCAAGTGGAGCGCCGGGAGGCGCCTCGTGCCCGATCGCAAGGGCCGAGGAGACGCCTTCGCACGGTGTCTCGGGCGGCTTCGCCAGCCGCTCAGGGAGCCTCGCAAGCTCCCGCGTCTGCCGGCGCTCCGCTCCCCTCGATGGGGGCGTGATGAGGTGAGGGAAATGACGGCCTGCCCGGGGCCGACCAAAGAACGCGGGCGATGAGTCATGCCTATCCGTCGTCCTGAGGTGCCCGCGCGCAGCGCGCGAACGCGAAATCAATACGCCGCAGCGTCGGACAGAAAGCGAGAAGCGATGCCACACATGTCGACTGCGGCGTATGGATTCCGGGTTCGGCCCCTGCCGGGGCCGCCCCGGAATGACGGGCTGTTATGGATACCGGCGATGACTCTTGCCTACTCGTCATTCCGGGGCACGCGCGCAGCGCGTGAACCCGGAATCCATACTCCGCAGCCGAGAAAAGAGGCGGATGTGGTGCCATGACGATCGGCTGCGGAGCATGGCTCCCCAGTCTCCCACGCGGCGCTCGGTCGCCCGGGACGACGGAATAGGCTCGCTTGCTTTCCGCTTGCCGAGGCCCGATATAGGTCCTCGGGAGGTTGGCGGTGGACGAGCCACTCGCCAACCGGGTCAGGTCCGGAAGGAAGCAGCCCTAACGAGCCCGGTTCGGGTCGTTGTCAGCCTCCCACCTCATTTTCCACGATTCGTTGGGCGTCATGCCTCCCGCCGCGCGAGAGCGGGTGGCCTCCGCGTCCAAGGCTTGCGAGAATGTCCCGATGAGCGAGCCCGTGACCACGGCCGGTCCTGGTTCCGCCCCGGCCGAGGCCGCGGGCGCCGGTTACCGCGTGCTCGCGCGCAAATACCGTCCGGCCTCGTTCGACGACCTGATCGGCCAGGAGCCGATGGTCCGCACCGTCTCCAACGCCTTCGACACCGGCCGCATCCCGCAGGCCTGGATCCTCACCGGCGTGCGCGGCGTCGGCAAGACGACGACCGCCCGCATCCTCGCCCGCGCGCTCAACTACGAGCTGCCCGACGGCTCCGTCACCGGCCCCACCATCCACATGCCGGTCATGGGCGTGCACTGCCAGGCGATCATCGAAAGCCGCCACATCGACGTGCTCGAGATGGACGCGGCCTCGCACAACAGCGTCGAGGACGTGCGCCAGATCAACGACGCCGTGCGCTACGCGCCGGTGTCGGCGCGCTACAAGGTCTACATCCTCGACGAAGTGCACATGCTGTCGACGGCGGCGTTCAACGCGCTGCTGAAGACTTTGGAAGAGCCGCCGCCGCACGCCAAGTTCATCTTCGCCACCACCGAGATCGGCAAGGTGCCGGTGACGGTGCTGTCGCGCTGCCAGCGCTTCGATCTGCGCCGCGTCGACGCCGCCGTGCTGGTCAAGCATCTCGCCGGCATCGCCGCCAAAGAGAACGTCGAGATCGAGGACGCGGCGCTGGCGCTGATCGCGCGCGCCGCCGAAGGCTCGGTGCGCGACAGTCTTTCGCTGCTCGATCAGGCTATCGCGCACGCTGCCGGCGCCGTGCGCGCCGACGACGTGCGGCAGATGCTCGGTCTCGCCGATCGCGTCCGCATCGTCGACCTGTTCGAAGCCTTGATGCGCGGCGACATCGCTGCGGCCCTCGGCGAGTTGCGCGCGCAATACGATATCGGCGCCGATCCGGCCGTGGTGCTGTCCGATCTCGCCGAATTCACGCATTTCGTCACCCGCGTGAAAGTCATCCCGACCGTCGCCGACGACGTGTCGCTGTCGGAAGCCGAGCGCACGCGCGGCCGCGATTTCGCGACCAAGCTGTCGCATCGCGTGCTGTCGCGCACCTGGCAAATGCTGGTGAAAGGCATTGCCGAGGTGCAGGCATCGAGCAGGCCGGTCGCCGCCGCGGAGATGGTGCTGGTGCGCATCGCCTACGCCGCCGATCTGCCGACGCCCGACGAGGTCGTGCGCGCCTTGGGCGATGGCGGCGGCGATGCGCCGGCGCGGCCGTCCGGCAATGGCGGCGGTGTGTCGTCGCATGCGCCGCAGGGCTACGCGCCGCGCGGCGGCGGCGCCCGCACCTCGGCCGCCATGTCACCGCGCCCGGCCGACGATCCGGTGGCCTCGACGCGGAACGAGCCGACTTTGGCGCTGTCGTCGTTCGAGGCCATCGTCGCGCTCGCCGTCGACAAGCGCGACATCGGCATGAAGCTGGCGCTCGAACGCGACGTCCGTCTCGTGCGCTGCGAGGACGGCCAGCTCGAAATCCGGCTCGAAGCCACGGCGGCGAAGACCTTGGTGCACGATCTGCAGCGCAAGCTCGGCGAATGGACCGGCCGTCGCTGGATCGTCGTGGTGTCGAAGGAAGAAGGTGCGCCGAGCCTGCGCAGTCAGGCGGAGGCGCAGAAGGCGGAGATCGAGCGCGGCGTGCAGGCCGACCCGCTGGTGCAGGCGGTGTTGAACCGCTTCCCCGGCGCCAGGATCGTCGGCGTCACGCAAACGGCGCCTGAAGAGCCGGCCGCCGACGCCGGCCCGGAAGAACAAGAGGACTAGCGCATCATCCCGAAAAGTGGGAACCGGTTTTCGGATAAGGTGATGCGCAGAAAGGAATCTTTATGGCCGATTTCATGGGCCTGATGAAGCAGGCGGCGCAGTTGCAGTCGAAGATGCAGGCGTTGCAGGCCGAGCTCGATACCATCACCGTCGAGGGCTCAGCCGGCGGCGGCATGGTCACCGTGACGCTGACCGCCAAGGGCGATCTCAAGGCGGTGAAACTCGACGACTCGCTGATCAAGCCGGACGACAAGGAGATCCTTGAGGATCTGCTGATCGCCGCGCATGCCGATGCGCGCAAACGCGCCGAGGCGGTGATGCAGGAGAAGATGCAGGCCGTCACCGGCGGCCTGCCGCTGCCGCCCGGGATGACGCTCGGCTAATGGCCACCGCCGTCGCCGGACCCGAGATCGAGCGGCTCATTCAGCTGCTCGCGCGCCTGCCGGGGCTGGGCCCCCGCTCGGCGCGCCGCGCCGCGCTGCATCTCATCAAGAAGCGCGAGGCGCTGATGGCGCCGCTCACCGCCGCGCTCGAGACGGCGATGGCGAAAATCGAGGTCTGCAAGACCTGCGGCAATATCGACTCGCAAAATCCGTGCACGGTGTGCACCGATCTGCGGCGCGATCCATCGATCGTCGTCGTCGTCGCCGACGTTGCCGATCTGTGGGCGCTGGAGCGCGCGCATGCGGTCAACGGCCGCTATCACGTGCTCGGCGGCACATTGTCGCCGCTCGACGGCGTCGGCCCGCAGGATCTGTCGATCGACGCGCTGATCTCGCGCGCGCACGACGCCGAGGTGAAGGAAATCATCCTCGCGCTCAACGCCACGGTCGACGGCCAGACCACGGCGCATTACATCACCGAGCTGTTGCAGGACGCCGGCGTGAAAGTCACCCGCCTGGCGCACGGCGTGCCGGTCGGCGGCGAACTCGATTATCTCGACGAGGGCACGCTCGCCGCCGCCATCAAGCAACGCACGTTGTTCTAGCGCAGCCACTCAGTACGGCGGCTGCATCGGCCGGACGACCTGTGCCATCGGCACCACCGGCAGCGGACGCCCGTCCGCACCGATCGCAACGTGCGAGCAGTTGCCGTAACGATTGACGTGCGACTCGCCGGTCGCGTTGTTCACCGAATAGAAGTACTGACAGCCGCCGCCGTCATAGTGGGCGTTGGTCCAGTTGCCGTCGGTGTAGCGGTTGAAATACTCCGCGTTCGCGGCCGCCGAGAAGCCGACGGCCAGCGCGCCGATGCCGATCGCAAGCATGACGGATATGCGCATGAGGACCTCCATAGTTCGCTGTCCGACCAACGCAAGATGCATTTCATCGTTCCGGCGCGCGCGGAGGGAACTGCGGCGTCTCTATGACCGCTTCGGTGCGAGACTCTTGAAGTGGCCGTGCGCGTGCAGCCACCACAAGAGCAGCAGGCTCGGCAGTCCGGCGACGACGCAGATCGCGAAGAACCAGGCCCAGCCCGTGGCGTCGGCGACGTAGCCGGCGCCGGCCGAAAGATAAGTCCGCCCGACCGCGGCGAGCGCGGTGAGCAGCGCGTATTGCGTCGCCGTGTGCAGCGGATTGCGGCACAGCGCGGACAGGTAGGCGACGAACATGACCGTGCCGATGGCGCTGGTGAAGTTCTCGACAGTGATGGCGACGGTCAGCCACAACAGATCGTGGCCGCGGATCGCGAGCCATGAAAAGGCGAGATTGGCGAGCGATTGAAGCACGCCACCAATCAGCAAGCTCACCGTCAGCGGCAGCGCGCGCGCGATGTAGCCGCCGGCGAAACCGCCCGCGAGCAGCGCGATCAGGCCGACACCCTTGACGATGTTGGCATAGTCGGTGCGCGAAAAGCCGAGCTCGACGGCGAAGGGTCCAGTCATCACGCCGGCGAGTGCGTCGGTGAACTTGTAGAGCACGACGAACACCAGCACGACGAGGGAGACGGCGAAGCCGTCGTGCTGGAAGAAGTCGACGAAGGCGCCAGAGACGGTGCGTTTAAGGCGCTCGATCGGCGTCTCGCGCCCGTGCGCCGCGTCGGCTTGTTCCGACTTTCTAGGTTCGCTTGCCACCAGCGTCGTCAGCATCCCGATGACGACCAGCACGGCCATCGCCGCATAGCCGGCGCTCCAGGCGCCGGATTTGGAAAAGCCCAGAGCCTGAAAGCCGCTGACGACATAGAGCGCGCCCGCGCTCGAGACGAGCATGCCGACGCGATAGGCCGCGACATAAGAGGCCATGCCGGCAGCCTGCTCATTCTCGTCCAGGCTTTCGATGCGGAACGCGTCGACCACGATGTCTTGCGTCGCCGAGGCCGCGGCGACCATCAGCGCACCGATCGCGACGATGCCGGGCGCCGAAGCGGGGTCGTTGACGCCGAGGAACAGGATCGCGGCCATCAGCAGCAGTTGCGTCAGCAGCAGCCACGCCCGCCGCCGGCCGAGCCATCGCGCCAGTACCGGCACGTCGAGCGCGTCGACGATCGGCGCCCACAGGAACTTGATGGTGTAGGGCGTGCCGACCAGCGCGAACAAGCCGATGGTCTTGAGGTTGACGCCGACTTCCGCCGCCCAGAACAGCAAGGTCGAGCCCGACAGCGCCAGCGGCAGCCCGGACGAGAAGCCGAGGAACAGAACGATCAGCACCCGCGGCTGCAGATAGACCGCGGCGGCTTCGAGGAAGGTCGGCCTCGGCGGCGAGGGCGAGTCAGGCGTGGCGGTCATTGTCGTATCCCGTCATTCCGGGACGCGAGCGAAGCGAGCGGGCCCCGACTCCATACACCGCCGCGCTGCGGGTTATGGATTCCGGGCTCGCGGCCTATGGCCGCGCCCCGGAATGACAATGACAATGAACTCACTCCGCCGCCCCGAGCTTGGGCACGGCCGCGGCGATCGCCCCCGACGCCGCTTCGGCTTCGAAGTCCAGCCCTTCGATGCGGCCCGCGCGCTTCTCGATGCGTCCGGCGGAGGTAAGGATGTCGTCCATGTCCTTGGTGGTCTGGCCGAAGTGGCCCTGCAATTTGCGCACGCGGTCGCCGAGCAGGGCGACGTCCTTCATCATGTGGCCGATCTCGAAGCGGATCTGGTCGACTGCCTCGCGCATCTGCGCGTCCTTGCGCATCTGCCGCACGAGCTGGATCGCCAGCACCGCCATGTTCGGCGACACGATCATGACGCGGGCGCGGCGGGCGCGCTGCACGACATCGTCGAAGCTGTCGTAGATATCGGCGTAGAGCGACTCGGACGGGATGAACATCAGCGCGACGTCCTGCGTCTCCCCGGCGATCATGTATTTCTCGGCGATGTCGGTGACGTGCTTGCCGATATCCTGCCGCACCCGCTGAATGGCGATCTTGCGGTCCTCGTCGCTGGCCGCGTCGCGCCATGCCGTCATCGCCTCGAGCGGAAATTTGGCGTCGATGACGAGGTGCCCTGAGTCGGGGACGAAGATCACGCAGTCCGGCCGCATCTTGTTCGTCAGCGTGTGCTGGAATTCGTAGGCGCCCTTCGGCAGCAGGTCGGCGACGATCGCTTCGAGCTGGCCCTGGCCGAACGCGCCGCGCGACTGCTTGTTGGCGAGGATGTTGTTGAGCGAGCCGACATGCAAGCTGACCTGCGAGGCGAGGTCGGCGATGTTCTTCTGCGCGCTGTCGATGACCGCGAGCCGGGCGTGCAGGTTCTGCAGGTGCTCGGCCGTGGTGTTGGTCGATGCCGAGAGGCTTTCGCCCAGACGCGCGGTCACCGCGTCGAGCCGCTCGTTCACCGTCTGCTGGAATTGGCCCTGCGAGGTCTGCACGGTCTGCTGCAGTTGGCCATGCGCGTTCTGCAGCCAGTTTGCCATGCCGTCGAGGCGCGAATTCAGCGCCACCAGCCGCTGTTCGGCGGCGGGATCGGCGACCGGCGCGCGCGGGCGCAGCAGCAGGACGATCACCGCGGCAAGGCCGAGGAGCAGAAGGACGCCGAGAGCGATGAGCAGGGATGTTTCCGCCATGAGCCTCTCTACCGCGATTCGGGGGACGGGTGAACGAAGAGCGAACGGTAGGGCGGCGGCGCGGCAAGCTCAAGCGGACCAATTCCGGGACGCGGCCTTCGGCCGCGAACCCGGAATCCAGCGCCACGAATGCTGCAAGGATGGATTCCGGCTCCGCCCGCTGTGCGGACCGGAATGACAGAAAAGGCGAGTTCCATTGACCGTTTGGCCGGGAGCCCTTACATCGCGCGCATGGCACTCCGCGATATCGTCGTCATTCCCGACAGCCGCCTGCGGCTCAAATCCGAACCGGTCAAATCGGTCGACAAGGGCGTCCGCGCGCTGGTCGACGACATGTTCGAGACCATGTACGCCGCTCCCGGCATCGGCCTGGCCGCCATCCAGATCGGCGTGCCGCAGCGCGTGGTGACCATGGACCTCGCCAAGAAGGAGGGCGAAAAGGAGCCGCAGGTCTTCATCAATCCGGAGATCGTCTGGGCGTCGGAGGAGAAATCGACGTACGACGAAGGCTGCCTGTCGATCCCCGAATATTACGGAGAGGTCGAGCGGCCGCAGAAGGTGAAGGTCAAGTATCTCGACCTCGACGGCAAGCAGCACGAGATCGAAGCCGATGGCCTGCTCGCCACCTGCCTGCAGCACGAGATCGACCACCTCAACGGCGTGCTGTTCATCGACCACATCTCCAAGCTCAAGCGCGACATGGTGATGAAGAAGTTCAAGAAGGCGGCCAAGCGCGGCGAGCCGATCAAGTCGCATCCGGACGACGACGTGCCGGAGCACCATATCGGCTGACGCACCGTCATGCCCGGCCTTGTGTCGGGCATCCACGTCTTTAGGGTAGCTCGTGATTCAAGGCGTGGATGGCCGGGACAAGCCCGGCCATGACCGAGAAGACAACATGCCTCTCCGTCTCATCTTCATGGGCACGCCGGACTTCGCGGTGCCGACCTTGATCGAGCTCGCCGCCCGCGGGCACGACATTGCCGCGGTCTATACGCGCGCGCCGAAGCCGGCCGGGCGCGGCATGGCGATGCAGGTCACGCCGGTCGAGCGCGAGGCGCGGCGGTTGTCGCTGCCGGTGTTCACGCCGAAGACGCTGAAGGACGACGAGGTTCAGGCCGCGTTCCGCGCGCACGGCGCCGATGCGGCGGTGGTGGTCGCCTACGGCCTGATCCTGCCGAAACCTGTATTGGATGCGCCGAGGCTCGGCTGCTTCAACGTGCATGCCTCGCTGCTGCCGCGCTGGCGCGGCGCCGCGCCGATCAACCGCGCTGTGATGGCGGGCGACGCCGAGAGCGGCGTCACCATCATGCGGATGGACGAAGGCCTCGACACCGGCGCCATGGCGATGGCCGATCGCACCCCGATTGCGCCGGACATGACCGCCGGCGATCTGCACGACGTCCTGTCGCGCCTCGGCGCCGACCTGATGGCGCGCGCGCTGGCGGCGGCCGAGCGCGGCTCGCTGACGCTCACGGCACAGCCGGCGCAAGGCGTCACCTATGCCGCCAAGATCGCCAAATCCGAGGCCCGCATCGATTGGTCGCAGCCCTGGCGGCAGGTGCATGACCACATCCGCGGCCTGTCGCCCTTTCCCGGCGCCTGGTTCGCTCTCGATGGTGTGCGGATCAAGGTGCTGCGCTCGACCAGGGGCGAGGGTTCGGGTGTGCCCGGAACTACGCTCGACGCTTCGCTGACGATCGCCTGCGGTGACGGCGCCGTGCGGCTCAGCCAGGTGCAGCGGGCCGGCAAGCAGCCGATGAGCGCCGTCGAATTCCTCCGTGGCACGCCGGTCGAGGCGGGACGTCACGCCGGCTCGATCTAGCCGACCCGCGGCCGAATCGATTAACAGAGACATTCTGGCCTTGTCCGCGTTTAGCGTCGCGCCTGTCGCCGTTCGAAGGAGCCCCATGAACACGGGCTACATCCTCATCGCCTGCGGATTCGTCGGCCTCGCTATCGCGCTCAATTTGGGCAGCGGGGCTCCGGGCGGCATGCGCCGCGCGGCGATGGCCTTCCGCGCCTGGCCGACGCGCGGCCTCTATCGCGGCGACCTGTCGGCGCTTACCTATGCCAGGCGCGGCCACGTCTTCGACATCGACCAGGATCAGATCGGCCGCTTGCGTCGACGTGGCTTTTTGCGCAAAGGCTTGTTGGGCGGTCTCCGGATCACGATGAAGGGACGTCTTGCGCTCGCCGTGCGTGGGACGACCGCCCGCGAGCGGACGCCGGCCGCTTGACGTCGTAACGGGCGGAAGCCATGAGACCACCAAAAAGCCCTGATTATAGGGCAGGAATTGCATTCTTCCCTTGGATCACCACATGCTTGGCGCAGGCCGGATTCGGCCGTCGGCGCCCCAACCTGGACAACTCGCTTGAGCATTGGCCATAACTCCGAAACGACGTCCGCCGAGGCCCGCGTCTGGACCCCCATCCTGAACCGCTACCGCGAGCCGAGCCGCTTGCGCAGCGTGGTCGAACTGGCAATTACCGCCCTGCCTTTGATGGCGCTGTGGGCGGCGGCCTGGCTGCTCTATTCGTTCGGATTCTGGTGGGCCTCACTGCTGCTGGCGCTGCCCGCATCCGGATTTCTCGTGCGGTTGTTCATGATCCAGCACGATTGCGGCCACGGCTCGTTCTTTCCCAACAGAGCGGTGAACGATTGGGTGGGCCGTGTCATCGGCGTGCTCACCGTGACGCCATACGACTTCTGGCGGCGCACCCATGCGATCCACCACGCCACCCACGGCAATCTCGACCGCCGCGGCATCGGCGACGTCGATACGCTGACCGTGCGCGAATACATGGCGCGCTCCCGGTGGGGCCGCTTGAAATACCGCCTCTACCGCCATCCGCTGGTGATGTTCGGCATCGGACCGGCTTATCTTTTCCTGCTGCAGCATCGCCTGCCGATCGGGATGATGCGCGCTGGCTGGCAGCCCTGGGTCTCGACGCAGGCGACCAACGCGGCGATCGCCGCGATCGCCGTCGCGCTGATCGTACTCATCGGCGTCAAGGCCTTCTTCCTGGTGCATCTGCCGATCCTGCTGTTGTCCGCGGTGTTCGGTGTCTGGCTGTTCTACGTGCAGCACCAGTTCGAGGACACGTTCTGGAACGAGAGTCGCGGCTGGGATCTGCACGAGGCCGCTCTGCATGGCTCGTCGCATTACGACCTGCCGCTGTGGCTGCGCTGGTTCACGGCCAATATCGGCATCCACCACGTGCATCATCTGCACAGCCGCATTCCGTATTACCGGCTGCCAAGCGTGCTGCGTGACCATCCGGAGCTGCGCGAAATCGGCCGGCTTACCTTGCTGGAAAGCTTCGGTTGCGTGCGCCTGACATTGTGGGACGAGACGCAGCGCCGGCTGGTGTCGTTCCGCGAGGCCAAAGCCGCCGCCTGACGTCGCGACGCTTCAGGCGGTGTGGAAGCTCGCCCAGTGATGCCGCCGCGCCTCGATGAATTCGGCGAGGTCGCTCTCGGTCACCTTCAACAGATCGGCGTGGCCGAAGCCCTTGGAATAGTCGAGCAGCGATACGACTTCCGGCGTGATGCGCAACAGCGGCATCGAAGCCGGATCCGGCGGCGGCATGATCTTGTACTCGGGATAGCGCTTGAGCAGGATTTCCTGAACGTGCTCGCGCTCGCCGGGGTCGGTGGTTTCCACCGCGCGCGCGGCGATGGACAGGCCCTTGATCTGCAGCGGCTGCGGGTAGTCGTTGGCGATGGCGAGCGACACGCGCGGATCGCGCGTGATGTTGGCGAATTTCTGGCCGTCGCGGCTGACCACGCAATAGATGATGAGGCCGTCATTGGCGTAACCGACGACGGTCGCCTGCGGCCAGCCGTCCGGCCGGTTGGTAGCGACGGTCATGATGCGGTGCGCATCGAGCAGCTCGATGGTGCGGCGCTTGAATTCGTGCTTCATGGGGCCGCCCTCTCGCGTCGAGCGTTTATAGGAAGCGGCTCGGCGCCGGGATTTGAGGTGGATCAATCGTGCCGCGCTACAAGCTTTTGATCGAGTATGACGGTGCGCCGTTCTGCGGCTGGCAGATTCAGGCCGACCAGGTGACGGTGCAGGGCGTGCTGACCGCGGCGGTCGCTGCGCTCAGCGGCGAGCACGCCTTGGTGCAGGGCGCCGGCCGCACCGATGCCGGCGTGCACGCGCGCGGCCAGGTCGCGCATGTCGATCTCACACGCGACTGGGCGACCGACACGATCCGCGACGCGCTTAATGCGCATCTGCGGCCGCATCCGGTGGCGGTGTTGTCGGCCGAGCGCGTTGGCGACGATTTCAACGCGCGCACCTCGGCGGTCAAGCGGCATTATCGCTACGTCATCGTCAACCGCCGCGCCGACCTGACGCTCGAGCGCGGCCACGCCTGGCGCATTCCCCGTCCGCTCGACGTGGCGGCGATGCATGCAGCGGCGCAACGTCTTGTCGGCAAGCACGACTTCACCACGTTCCGCTCGACCGAATGCCAGGCCAAATCGCCGTTGAAGACGCTCGACCGGCTCGACGTCGTGCGCGAGGCCGACCGCGTTGTCGTGCTCGCCTCCGCGCGCTCGTTCCTGCACAATCAGGTCCGCTCGATGGTTGGATCGCTGGCGACGGTCGGCGACGGCAAATGGAGCGCCGACGACCTGTCGCGCGCGCTCGAAGCGCGTGACCGGACCGCGTGCGGCCAGGTGGCGCCGCCGGACGGGCTGTATCTGATGCAGGTCGATTACGCCTGACCGTGCCGGTGGCAACCGCGCTGTCGCGGCCTATATGCTCTCGAGGGGCTTCACAGGAGCACGCAATGAGCACTTACGGTTCGGCAGTCTGGTCCGGCGGCATCAAGGACGGCAAAGGCGCGATCTCGACCAAGAGCGGCGCCCTCAAGGATTACCCCTATGGCTTCGCCAGTCGTTTCGAAGGCAAGCCCGGCACCAATCCGGAGGAGTTGATCGGCGCCGCGCATGCGGGATGCTTCACCATGGCGCTGTCGCTCATTCTCGGCGAAGCCAAGCTGACGGCGGAAAAGATGGCGACCCAGGCCGACGTCACGCTCGAGAAACAGGCGGACGGCTTCGCCATCACCGCCGTGCATCTGACGCTGAAGGCGAAAATTCCCGGCGCCGACGACGCTAAATTCCAGGAGCTTGCCGCCAAGGCCAAAGCCGGCTGCCCGGTGTCGAAGCTGTTGAACGCCAAGATCACGCTCGACGCGAAGCTGGAGAGCTGAGCCGCTTGCTCTGTCATGCGCGGGCTTGACCCGCGCATCCATGCGTGCGCGTCCCCGCGGGTAGGACTTATTCGGACTGCTCTTGCGGCGCGTCTTCATGGATTGCCGGGTCAAGCCCGGCAATGACGGCCGCTAGGCCGTGCAACTCTAGGCAAAATAGTTCTCGAGGATCTTCCGGTAAATCACCGTGAGCGCACGCAGGTCGGCGATCGGCACGCGCTCGTCGACCTGATGCATGGTCTGCCCGACGAGGCCGAACTCCACCACCGGGCAATGATGCGTGATGAAGCGCGCGTCCGACGTGCCGCCGGTGGTCGAGAGCACCGGCGAGCGGCCGGTGACGTCGCGGATCGCGCTCGCCACCGTCTCGGTGAAAGGCCCCGGCGCGGTGACGAAGACGTTGGCGTTCGACGGCTGCCACTCGAACTTGAAGCGGATGGAATTGCCGGCGGCCTTGAAGGCGCGTTCCTCGATCAGCGCCTTCAACGATTCCTGGGTGTGGCAGTCGTTGTAGCGGATGTTGAAGCGCGCCCGCGCTTCGCCGGGGATCAAATTGACGGTCTTGTTGCCGACATCGACCGAGGTGAATTCCAGATGCGATGGCTGGAAATTGTCGTTGCCTTGGTCGAGCGGCTGGGCCTGCAACGCCGTAACCAGCGTGACCAGGCCGCGGATCGGATTGTCGGCACGCTGCGGATAGGCGACGTGGCCCTGCTTGCCGTGCACGATCAGCGTGCCGTTGAGCGAGCCGCGGCGGCCGATCTTGATGGTGTCGCCGAGGTTCTCGATGTTGCTCGGCTCGCCGAGCACGCAGTGGCTGAACGTCTCGCCCTGCTGCGCGCACCATTGCAGCAGCTTCGGCGTGCCGTTGACGGCAATGCCTTCCTCGTCGCCGGTGATCAGGAACGAGATCGACCCGGTGCCGTCGCCGCGCACTTTGCCGCCATTGGCGGCGAGATGGTCGAGCACGGCGGCCAGCGCGCAGGCAATGCCGCCCTTCATGTCGACGGCGCCGCGGCCGTAGAGCTCGTTCTTGACGATCTCGCCGGAGAAAGGTGGCTTCGTCCACGTCGCTTCGTCGCCCGGCGGCACCACGTCGGTATGGCCGGCGAAGACGAGGTTGGGGCCGCTGTCGCCGATGCGCGCGTAGAGGTTCTCGACGTCCTCGGCGCCCGGCTCCTGGAAGGTCACGCGGTGGACGCGGAAGCCAGCTTTGGCCAGCACGCTCTCGAGGTAGCCAAGCGCGCCGCCTTCCGCCGGCGTTACCGATGGACAGCGGATGAGATCGCGGGTGAGGGCGACGGGATCGGCGGACATGTCGTTCCTTCTTTCTGTCATAACCGGGCTTGTCCCGGTGATCCCGATCAGAAGGGCACTGCGTCCCTAAGCGGGATGGCCGGGACAAGCCCGGCCATGACAAAGGTTGGTATCAGTCGCGCAGCAAATCGTTGATGCTGGTCTTCGAGCGCGTCTTCTCGTCGACGCGCTTGACGATCACGGCGCAATAGAGGTTCGGCCCCGGCTCGCCGTTTGGCATCGGCTTGCCCGGCATGGTGCCGGAGACGACCACCGAATAGGGCGGCACTTCGCCGTACATGACCTTGCCGCTGGCGCGGTCGACGATCTTGGTCGACTGGCCGAGATAGACACCCATGCCGAGCACGGCGCCTTCGCGCACGATCACGCCCTCGACGACTTCCGAACGCGCGCCGATAAAGCAGTTGTCCTCGATGACGACCGGGCCGGCCTGCAGCGGCTCGAGCACGCCGCCAATGCCGACGCCGCCGGACAGATGCACATGCTTGCCGATCTGGGCGCAGGAGCCGACGGTCGCCCAGGTGTCGACCATCGTGCCGCTGTCGACATAGGCGCCGAGATTGACGAAGGACGGCATCAGCACCACGTTCGGCGCGATGAAGGCCGAGCGGCGCACGACGCAACCCGGCACGGCGCGGAAGCCGGCGGCGCGGAATTCAGCGTCGCTCCAGCCGTCGAACTTCGACGGCACCTTGTCCCACCAAACGGCATTGCCGGGGCCGCCGGGGATCACGCTCATGTCGTTGAGGCGGAAGGACAGCAGCACCGCCTTCTTCAGCCACTGGTTGACGTGCCATTGGCCGCCGGCCTGGCGCTCGGCGACGCGGGCCTTGCCCGTGTCAAGCATGGCGAGCGCGGTCTCGACCGCCTCGCGGACGGCGCCCTTGGTCGTCGGTCCGACCGCATCGCGGCTGTCGAAAGCGTCATCGATGGTCTTGGCAAGCGTCGCGTCGGTCATGACTGGTCCCGGCCCCTGTCTTCGGGCGGTTTTGTCGGAGCCGGGGCCGGGGATGTCAAGCCGCGCGGTCCGCGCTAGTCTGAGCGTCGAACAGGAGGAGACACAATGACGACCGGCAAAGGCGCGCGGCTGCTGACGACCGTATTGGGGCTGGCGGGGGCCATGCTCGTCGCCGAACCGGCGATGGCGCATCACCTGATGGGCGGCCGCATGCCGTCGTCGTTCGGCGAAGGGCTGTTATCCGGGCTCGGTCACCCGCTGATCGGCCTGGATCACCTCGCCGCCGTGGTGGCGATCGGCTGCCTCGCCGCTGCCCACCGGGCCGGTGCGGCCTTGGCGATCGGTTTCGTGGCGGCGATGATGGCCGGCGTCGCCGCGCATCTCGGCGGCGCCACCGTGCCGGCCGCCGAACTCCTGGTGGCGCTGACCGTCATCGGCCTCGGCGTGGCGACGTTGCGGAACCCGCCGTTGCCCGTTGCGGCGGCGCTGGCGCTTTTCGTCGCCGCGGGCCTGGTGCACGGCTACGCGCTCGGCGAATCCATTTATGGCGCGGAGCGTTCGCCGCTGCTCGCCTATCTGCTCGGCCTGGCGGTCATTCAGAGCGCGGTCGCGCTCGTGGCCATGACCGTCACGCGGCTGCTGACGCGGCGCGCGGAAAGCGTCGCCGTCCGACTCGTCGGCGCCGGCATCGCCGGCGTCGGGCTGACCCTGCTGGTCCAGCAGATCGTTCCGGCCGCCTGAGCCGGAGACGATGCCATGAAAAAAGCCGCGGCTCGAAAGCCGCGGCGCTTGGCGTGGCGCAAGGATGCGCGCCGCCTCTTATTCGCCCGGCTGCAGGGCGCCCTGCATGCGTCCGTTCTCCCGCGCCGTCGCCCGTGCCCGCATCGGCTTGAGCACGAACAGCGCGATCCCGACGACAATGAAGTTCATGATCGCGGTGATCACGAACACCATGTGCCAGCTCCCGGTCGAGGCCTTGATCAGGTTGGCGACCGGCACCAGGAACGCGGCCGCACCCTTCGCCGTATAGAGCAGGCTCAGGTTCACGGTCGCGAACTTCGGACCGAAGCTGTCGGTGCAGGTCGACGGGAACAGGCTGTAGATCTCGCCCCAGGTGAGGAAGATCAGCGCCGCGAACACGACGAAGGCCCAGGGCGATCCACCGGCCGAGCCGAGCAGCCAGTAGGAGAGCGCGCCAAGGGCGAAGGCGATCGCCATCGTATATTCGCGGCCGATGTGGTCGGACACCCAGCCGAACAGCGGCCGGGCGAGGCCGTTGCAGACGTTGTCGACGATCAGGGCGACCGATAGCGCGCTCGCGCCGCCGATGAGCACAAGGTTGGCGACGTTGTAGTCTCGTGCGATCAGCGCGATCTGCGCCGTCGCCATCAATCCGCTCGCCGCCACGATGACGAACATGATGTAGAGCACCCAAAAGATCGGCGAGACGAGGATCTCGCCCGGCGAGTAGCTGCGCGCCGAGACGGGAATCTTCGGCGGCGCGGTGGCGGCGAGTTCGCCCGGCTCGGGCGCGCGCAGCAGCCAGGCCAGCATGAACACGATGGCGCCCTGGCCGAGGCCGAACCAGAAGAAGGTGCTCTCGTAGCCGGCGCTGGCGATCATCTCGCGGATCGGCACGACGGTCAGCGCGGCGCCGGCGCCGAAGCCCGCGGCGGTAATGCCCACGGCAAGGCCGCGGCGATCGGGAAACCACTTGACCGCCTGACCGACACAGGTCGCGTAGATTGCGCCGCCACCGATGCCGGCGAGCACGGCGCCCAGGTAGAGCATCTGCAGCGAGTTCGCATAGGAGTTGACGATCCAGCCCGCCGCGATGGTGATGCCGCCGAAGGCGACCATGAGCTTGGGTCCGTTCTGCGGGCCGATCTTGTCGACCAGCCAGCCTTCAACCGGCGTCAGCCAGGTCTCGAGCGCGACGAAGATGCTGAAGGCGACCTGAATGGCGGCGACGGACCAGCCGTGCTTTTGGGCGATCGGATGGACGAACAAGGTCCAACCGTATTGCAGGTTGGCGATCATGATCATGCAGAGGACGCCGGCGATGAGCTGGGTCCAGCGCTCGCGGCCTAGTGAATTCGTCGCTCCGATGGCGCTGTTGGCCATGCGTTGTCTCCTTGGTTTCCGTTTTCGTTCTTTGTTGGGCGTTGCGCCGGTATCACCGAATGCGCGGCACGGATTCTCGTGCGGAGCAAAGACGGCTCCGCTAGCGCCGGCTCGCCATCGCCGTCGCGAAATTCCATGCCGATGATGAAGAACGCCGCGGGGTCGACGTGAGCGATTGCCGTACCGGGAATCAGCGCGTCATTCCGCCGCCGAGCGCGGCTCGACCGCATTCAAACCAAACCTGCACAAGCCGCCCCGCTTGTGCGCGCATTAGTGTCTTGGCCGGAGAAGGGGTCAAGTAATTATTATGTATACACGCCGCATAAATTTCTTGCGCGGAAACGCTGCGCCTAAAGTCTGAGATCCTTCAACAACCCCTCGATGAAACCAACGAGATTCTCGGTCACGTGGTCGACATGCGCCGCGTCGCGGCCCTCGAGTTCCCAGTGTTCGCGAAATACCTCGCGCTGTCCCTCGGGCACGATCAGCACCGTGACCATGCCGAGCGCGTGCGGCGTCTCCAGGTTGCGCGCCAAGTCCTCGAACATCGCAGCTTTGTGGGAGTCTACTTTGTGGCGCGCCAGGAAGCGCTCGTAGACGCGCGGCAGCGGCTTCGGGTCGAGATCGGCGGCGGCAATGTCGAACACGTCCTCGAAGTGATGGTGCACGTCCAGTCGGCGCATCACCGCCTCGGCGTGTTTGCGCGTGCCGTTGGTGAGGATGAGCTTGCGGCCTGGCAGGCGCTCCAGCGCGGCGCCGAGCGCCGGATTCGGCTTCAGCGGCGAATGGTCGATCGCGTGCACGAACTCGAGATAGTCGTCCGGCTTGAGGCCGTGCTCTGCCATCAGCCCGCGCATCGTGGTGCCGTAGCGCTTGTAATAATCCTTTTGCACGCGGAACGCCTCGTCCTTCGACACCTTCAGGAAGTCGGAGACGTAGCTCCGGATGCGCTCGTCGACCTGCTGCCAGAGATTGAGGTGATGCGGATACAGCGTGTTGTCGAGATCGAACACCCACGTCTCGACGTGGCCGAAGCCGCGCGGCGCGGTATGGGACTCTGTCACAATCAAGGTTCCTTGAATCGAATGGTGGCGGATGGCTGGGTGCTGAGATCGATGACCACAAAGCCCGCCGAATTCAAGCCGCGCGCGGCGCAATCCTTCTGGTTGGAGACCTCAAAACGGGCATCGCGCGTGCATAGCGGGACATTACCGCCCCATGACAGGGCGGCGTCGCCGCGTTTGATGGCGCGGCCGGCGGCGTCGACCCCTCGGCATAGCTGTAGAAGCGCTGGGAGTCGGCGGCGACGTCCGGCCTCAGGCAACTGCCTGCGGCGATACGGTACCAGCCGCGGGTGACGATCGCGCCCATCTCGACGGTGCCGATGGCGGCCATCACCGTGTATTGGCTGTCGTTGCACCAGCGAAAGCCCGGACCTTGCGGGTGGCTCGCCGCCTCGATCAAGATGTCGAAGAAATCCGGACGCGACACCGCGTCGGCGGTGAGCTTGTGCTCGCGCAGGAATTTGGCGAGGGCTGCTTGCGTCTTGGCGCCGTCGACGCCGTCGATCGGATTGGCGTCGTAGCCGGCAATGCCCAGCAGCCGCTGAAGGCCGGCGAGCCGTGCCTGTGCATCGTTGTAACCGGCCTGCTCGCCAAGATTGATGGTCGGGCCACCGTCGGAGTCCGCCGGCTTGGCCGCCGCGAATCGCGCCTGCTGTGCCGCCGGGCAACCGCGACCGTTCGGGAATTCGAAATCGCCGTCGCGCACGCAGAATTCCGCCTCGCCGTTCTCGGGCAGCGGCGCCGAGCCGTAGATCGCCGGCGTGTGCGCGTGCACATAGGTCATGTCGGCGTCGAGCGGCCCATCCATGACCTTGCGGCATTCACCGGGATCGACCTTGAACCAGCCGCGGGTCTCGACGTTGGCGCGCCGCTCGATGCCGACCGCCGCTTGCATGCGATAGCTGGTGCGATTGCACAGCGTCAGGTCCGCCCGCGCCGGCGCCGCCGCGATCAGCGGCAGGCCCAGAGCCAGCAATGCGAGCATCGGCGCGCGAATCATCGCGCCGATGTTAGCGCGACGGCTTGAGTGCGTACGGCTGCAGATTCCGGGCAATCCGCGCGGCGATCGGCAATTCCCCGGGCTTGAATGCCGTACCGGTGATCCGCTCGTACATTTGGATGTAGCGGCGCGACAATTCGTCGACGAGTTCCTTCGGCGCCGGGGGCAAGGTTGCGTCCCTGTAGGGGTCGCAGTGGTCCCTGAACCATAGCCGCAGGAACTCCTTGTCGAAATAGTCCGGCTCTTCGCCCTTGGCGAAGCGTGCGTCGTAGGTGTCGCGCTGCCAATAGCGCGAGGAGTCCGGCGTGTGGATTTCATCGATCAGCACAAGCTTGCCGTCTTCGTCGGTGCCGAATTCGTATTTGGTATCCACCAGGATGAGGCCGCGCTGCTCGGCGATCTCGGCGCCGCGGCGGTAGAGAGCGATGGCGGTGCGTTCCACCGCCTCGATCGTCTCGCGCGGCACGATGCCTTCGTCGATCATCTGCTGCGGGCTCATGGGGCGGTCGTGCGCTTCCTCTTTGGTGGAGGGCGTGAACACCGGCGCCGGCAGTTTCTGGTTCTTGCGCATGCCGTCGGGCAGCCGGAAGTTGCCGAAGTCGCGCTGGCCCTTCTGGTAGTGCGTCCACAACGATGTGTCGGTGACGCCGGTGATGTAACCGCGCACGACCGCCTCGACCGGCACGGTCTTGCATTTCCGTCCGATCGTCACGTTCGGATCCGGCACCGCGATGACATGGTTCGGCACGATGTCCTTCGTTCGCTCAAACCAGTAGGCGCTGATCTCGTTCAGCACCTGCCCCTTGTGGGGGATGTGGGCGATGATGCGGTCGAACGACGAATGCCGGTCGGTCGCGACGAGCACGAGCCGATCCGGCTGCTCGTAGACGTCGCGAACCTTGCCGATGTGCTTCGGTCCGAGGAAATCGAAATCGGTGCCTTCGAGGATGGCGGTCATGCGATTAGCGGTGCACCAGGGTGCCGACGCCGTGGTCGGTGAGGAGTTCGAGCAGGACTGCGTGCGGCACCTTGCCGTCCATGATGACGACGCCCTCGACGCCCTGGTCGAGCGCGTAGATGCAGGTCTCGACTTTCGGGATCATGCCGCCCGAGATCGTGCCGTCGGCGATCAGCCGCCGCGCGTCGGCGACCGAAAGGTCGTGGATCAGCTTCTTCGATGTGTCGAGCACGCCCGGCACGTCGGTGAGGAGCAGCAGCCGCTTGGCCTTCAGCGCGCCGGCGATCGCGCCGGCGAAGGTGTCGGCGTTGACGTTGAACGTGCCGCCGGTGCCCGAGGTGGCGACCGGCGCCAGCACCGGGATCAGGTCCTTGCCGAGCAAATGATTGAGCACGGTGAGGTCGACCTTGTCAGGCTCGCCGACGAAACCGAGGTCGACCACCTTCTCGATGTTGGAATCGGGATCGATCACGGTGCGGCTGACCTTCCTGGCCTGCACCATGTTGCCGTCCTTGCCGCACAGGCCGACCGCCTTGCCGCCGGCGGCGTTGATGTAGCCGACGATCTGCTTGTTGATCGAGCCGGCCAGCACCATCTCGACGATCTCGACCGTGGCGGCGTCGGTAATGCGCAGCCCGCCGGCAAATTCCGACTTGATGCCGAGCTTTTTGAGCATGGCCGCGATCTGCGGGCCGCCGCCGTGCACGACAACCGGATTGATCGCGGTCTGCTCGAGCAGGACGATGTCGCGGGCGAAATCGCGCGCCGTCTGCTCCTCGCCCATGGCGTGGCCGCCGTATTTCACGACGACGATCTCCTCGTCGTACTGCTGCATGTGCGGCAGCGCCTCCGAGAGGATGCGCGCCTGCTCTAGCGGATCGGTGGCCATGGACTGCTCTCGGGGTTGCCGACGGGTGGCGTCCTTTTAGCGGGCGGCGGCGAGCGGCGAAAGGCCCGTCAGACGCCGCGCAGCGCCAGCAGGGCCGCGACGATCAGCACGACCCAGCTCGCGATCAGGATCAGGCCGCCAGCCGGCGCGGCGTAGGGAAACAGCCGCGTGCCGAGATAGGCGCGGGCGGCAACGTCGGCGGCAAACAGCGCCGCGCCGACGACGAAGCCCCACGGCACGGCGTGGCCGAGCGGGCGCGCCACCACGCCCTGGCGGGCGAGCACGACGGCGGCCATGACGCCGACGGCGTGGAGCACCAGCAAGTAGCCGGCGCTGTCGAGGCCGACGCCGGGCTTGCCATGGGCGCCGGCGGCGGTGAGCACGACACCGGCGGCACCCATGGCGCCGGCAAGGGCAATGAGGATCGGGTCCATCCGGCCATCCTAGAGGCACCGCCGCCAAACGACAAAGCCCGGCACGAGGCCGGGCTTTGCGCAAGCGATCGGGTGAGCGATTACTTGCTGTAGTTGAACTGCGGCATCGCCTTGAGCTGGTCCTTCGTGGTGCTCATCGTGGCGTGGTCCGGATAGTTCTTCTTGGT
>Ga0105240_10004678_pt1 | contig 20688 bp, 13 predicted proteins | sample KBSC54metaG_FD_80426 | JGI IMG/M metagenome (GOLD analysis project Ga0105240, IMG submission 80426) | Corn rhizosphere microbial communities from Kellogg Biological Station, Michigan, USA - KBS C5-4 metaG | ecosystem: Host-associated > Plants > Roots > Rhizosphere > Soil | place: Michigan, USA... | reverse complement strand
GGAGTATTCCCATGGGCATAAGACTGAGTGTCCGTTTCTAATTTCAGTTACTGCAAATCTTAAAACCATCAAAGATGAAAAGAATCTTAAAAATATCGGGCGGCTTTCTAGCAGCTGCAATCCTTATTTGTTCCTGCCAGAAGTTTTCCGTCCTCAATACTGATCCCAACAATATCACGCCCGCCAATGCCGCACCGGATTATCTGATGGCGAATGTATTGACAACTTCCGCCACGTTTTATGGCAACCTGGGCTCGGGTAATATGTCAGGCGCCATGCAGCAGACCTACCAGGACGCTTTTGGCAACGCGTACAGCTTTTACAATTGGGATCCGGTTGACTGGACCGGCAATTACGGAACATTGCGGGACAACAAGCTCCTGCTCCAAAAAGCGCAGGACTTCGGCTGGAATTTTCACCAGGGCGTGGCGTTGATCATGCGCGCATTTAATTACGGCGTCATTGCCGACTTCTGGGGCGATGCGCCCGATTCCATGGCGCTGAAAGGCACACTGAACGGGAATGAAAATCAGTTCCCGGTATTTGACGACCAGCAGGCGATTTACGCAGGGGTTCTTGCCGATCTGAAAGCTGCGATCCCGCTGCTTGCAGGATCCATGACGGATCATCCGGAAATTACGGGTGTAACCATTGGCTCAGATGTATTTTATGGCGGCGACCCGGAGAAATGGACCAAACTTGCCAATACACTTTTACTAAGATATTATTTGCGCCTGTCTGCCAAACAGAATGTGCAGGCGGATGTGGAAGCGCTGGCGGGAAAAGTATTTGAAAGTGACGATGATGACTGGGCCATGCCTTTTCCGGGCATTGATCAGAATTCCTCTTATCAGAAAGCATCTGTATTCGGAGGGAACTCCAATTTCAACCGGAATAAAATGTGTGCCACCCTGGTTAAGAAAATGGATGCATTGAAGGATCCGCGCATTGTTATTATGGCGGAGCCGATCGTAACGCCATCGGTGGTAGATGCGGGCAAATTTGCGCCGGGAGATAATACCACACTGCTGCTTTTACAGGGAAATGTGCGGTATATTAATCCTGCAGCCGCCGCGGCTGCCGATTTCAAAGAATTTGATATGAGTACCTATGCGACCGACCGTCCGTATGGTGCGCCGATCTCCAACGTCAAAAGCTTTTTTGATACATCGCCTGTGTATGTGGGTATTCCCATCAGTTATTCCCCCAACGACTTTGCCTATAATATCAACGGAACGGGAACGCAATCCACTTCCATGAATAATTATGTTTCCTATCTGCGCAGGGATATTTATGATAACCCCAGCGGCGATTTATTAAAACAGCGAATGGCTTCTTATAGTGAAGTATGTTTTGATTTTGCTGAAGCCGCGTTAAAAGGATGGAATGTGGGTGGCTCGGCGGAAGACTGGTACAATAAAGGCATTCAGGCATCTTTTGATCTCTGGCAGGTTTTTTCAACTTACCAGGGAGACGTAAACAATTATGCCGGCTGCGTAAAAGATTACAATACTTATATCGCCCAGCCGCTGGTTGCCTACAATGGAACCCTGGCAAGGATCATGGAGCAGAAATGGATCGCTTCCTGGCAGGCATCCTGTGAATCTTTTATGGATTGGAGAAGGACCGGCCTGCCGCAACTGAGCACCGGTTATTTGTCCTGGCGTCAGCAGATCCCGTTGCGCTTTGCCTATATTAATTCCGAATTGCAGAATAATCCGTCCAACGCCGCGGCTGCCATCGCCAAACTCGAGCCTACGGATTATAACGGGACGGACGGGAATAATAGCGCCTGGTCAAAATTCTGGTTATTGCAGGGTACCGGTGAACCCTGGTAAAAATGTATTGCTAACTGCAAGCTGTACATGAAAAAAAGATGTTCGGTAATACAAAATGTTTTGCTGGCCCTGCTGTTGCTGGGCCGCATGTCCGCCTTCTCACAGATCAGCAGCCTGCATAACCTGATGCCCGTTCCCCGGGAATTAAAAGCCGGCGGAACCCGTTTCTGCATCCGGCAAAATTTCAGGGTCTCCGTGACGGGGAACCCGGATCCGAGATTATATGCAGAAGCAAGCCGTTTTATCCGCCGGCTCGCGGAAAGAACCGGAATCTTTCTCGACAAACAGGGATATGTCAGCAGTCGGGATAATGATCCTTCGGCGCCATTGCTGATAAAAGTTATGCGACCCGGCAGGCTGAAACTGTATGAGGATGAAACTTATTCGGTGGATGTAAAAGAGCAGCAAATCACCATTGCTGCGCCCACGGACCTGGGCGCTATCCACGGGATCGAAACCTTACTGCAACTGCTCAGCACAGATGAACAGGGATATTATTTCCCGGGGGTTTCCATAAAGGACGGGCCCCGGTTTGCCTGGCGGGGATTACTGCTGGATGTTGCGCTGCATTTTATGCCAGTGGATGTAATCAAACGGACCCTGGATGGGATGGCGGCGGTAAAATTAAATGTACTGCATCTGCATTTGTGCAATGACCAGGGATTCCGTGTGGAATCAAAGGTCTTTCCGCAACTTCAGCTCAGGGCATCGGACGGACTTTATTATTCGCAGGAAGATATCCGCGGGATCATACATTATGCCGGGCAGCGGGGCATTCGCGTGGTTCCTGAATTTGTGGTTCCGGCGCACACAACGGCGATCTTAACAGCCTTCCCGGAACTGGCCAGTGTGAAAAGGAAATATACCCTGCAGCGTTTGTTCGGTGTGTTTGATCCGGTGCTCGATCCGACCAATGAGAAAGTATACGTATTTCTCGATAAATTATTTACTGAAATGGCGCATCTGTTTCCCGATGCTTATTTCCATATTGGCGGCGATGAGAATACCGGGAAAGACTGGAAAAGCAATCCGAAGATCCGGGCTTATATGAAAGCAAGGGGGATGAAGAATACCATGGATCTTCAGACGGCATTCAATAAGCGCATACTCCCGGTACTTCAGAAAAACGGAAAGACCATGATGGGCTGGGACGAGATCCTGCAGCCGGGCCTGCCAAAAAACATTGTGATCCAGTCCTGGCGGGGGAAAGAAGCATTTTACAGTTCGCTTAAAAAAGGATACAAAGCGATTCTTTCCAATGGCTATTATATCGATCTGATTCAGCCTGCTTCCTTCCATTATCTGAATGATCCGGCGCCGGACAGCGTGGGGCTTAGTCCGGAGGAAATCAGGCATATCCTCGGCGGAGAAGCCACGATGTGGAGTGAAATGGTGACGCCCGAAACAGTCGATTCGAGAATATGGCCGCGAACGGCGGCCATCGCGGAAAGATTTTGGTCGCCGCGGGAAATAAAAGATACCGACGATATGTATCGACGTCTGGATATCATCAGCCTCCAGCTGGAAGCGCTGGGTCTCCGGCATGAATCGTATAAACAGGGAATGATGCGCAGACTGGCGAATGGGTATGACACGAAGGCGCTGGAAGTATTGGCCAGTGTGATCGAACCACTGAAAATTTATGAACGCAATCAGGGGGATACGATGTATAGTGTATTCTCGCCCTTTACCAAAATAGCCGACCTGGCCGCACCTGATCCGCCATTGCCCAGAATTTTCAGAAGAGAAGTGGATTTGTTTTTAAAAGATCCCGGGCTGGAAGCAGAGAAAATCATCACCGATCAGCTTCTGGTCTGGAAAAATAATCATGTACATTTTATGGAAACCGTGCGGTCTTCCCCTGCCTTGCAGGAAGCGCTGTCCTTATCTGAAAATCTTTCCAGTGTGGCGGCAGCCGGACTAGCCGCCATGGAAATGATTCACAACGGAAAGCACGCAGACGGTGCATGGCTTGCACAACAATTGGCCATCACAGCCAGCGCGAGGGAGCAGGGAGGGCGCTGTGAATTGCAGGTGGTGGACCCGATTGAGAAACTAATAAAAGCAGCTGCCGGTCACAACGGTCATTGAATTCTTCATCCATCAAAATATCATTCATGCAGGAAACAATGGAAGGGCCCGTTCAAAACAAAAGCGGCCGGCTGATCGCTCTGGATATTTTCAGAGGGCTCACAATAACCACCATGATCATTGTGAATGATCCCGGCATTGAAGAACATGCCTATGCTCCTTTGCTGCATGCCAAATGGAATGGGATCACCCCTACCGATTACGTATTTCCTTCTTTTATCTTCATGGTAGGAATGTCCGTCGCACTTTCCTATTCAAGACAGCTTGCCAAAGGCCTTCCGCGAAGGGACATGCTTCGCAAAATATTCCGCCGGGCAGTCATTCTTTTTGCCCTCGGCGTGTTTCTGAGCATCCTGCCTTATTTTGATTTCGCGAATTACCGCATCCCGGGTGTATTGCAACGCATCTCACTGGTATACGCCGCCTGCGCGTTGCTCTTTCTTTATTCCGGATGGAAATTTCAGGCCCGGCTCGCTGTTTTCATTTTGCTGGCCTACTATGTGCTGATGACGATGGTTCCGGTTCCCGGATATGGCTATGCCATTCTGGAGCCCGGAAAAAATCTGGCCGCCTGGCTGGATGCGATTGTCATTCCCGGAAGAATGTGGCAGGGAACATGGGATCCGGAAGGCATACTCAGCAGCTTTCCCGCGGTCGTTACCGGAATCTGCGGAATGCTCGCAGGTAATCTGATGCTGAGCAGACTATCAGCGGAGCAGAAAGTTATCCGCCTTTTTTTTGCAGGCTTTATTTCCTTTGCGCTGGCCAATGTATGGAACTGGTGGTTTCCCATCAACAAGAATCTATGGACCAGCTCCTTCGTCCTGTACACCGCGGGGTTGGATGCGATGGTACTGGCGTCCCTGTATTACGTGGCGGATATACTGGGCTACCGGCGGGGATGGAAATTTGCGATGATCTATGGGTCCAACGCCATTGCGGCTTATCTCGTGGCTGAAGTATTTTCTGATCTCCTTGTAGTGAGATGGGGTGGAAGGGATCATGGTCAGAGCATCAACGAATGGGCGATCGAAAAACTGCTCAGGACCGGCATATCCCCGGAATTGTTGTCTTTTATCTGGGCCCTGGCTTTTTGCGCACTTTGTTTTATTCCCATTTATATGCTGTACCGGAAAAAGATCTTTTTGAAGATTTAAGAAACGAACATGAAATATACAGTTGCGATCATTCTTCTTTTATTCCTGTTTCAGCCGGGCTATGGTCAGTCGCCCGTAAAAGATGAAACGGTATACCGGGATAAAGATTTCATGCAGGAGTACAATGAAAATTATCCGGTTGGTAATACGGCGGAAGAAAACAATACCCGCAGCATCGCTGTCGACAAAAACGCAACGGTATGGATTGCTACAGCAAAAGGTGTAATGATGAAAAAGGATGGAGAGACGGACTGGAAGCCGCTTCCTTTTTCAGATGAAGACAAAGGGCCTGCTTACTCGGTTGCGGTGGATGATCTGTCTGCTGTCTGGATGGGCACCTGGAATGCCGTCTTTTCTTTCCGGAATGGCGCGTTGAAAAAAATACCCGGCACGCAGGGACCCATTTCCCTGATCTGCAATTCACGCGAAGGCGTATATGCGATCGGTCCGAATGGTATCTGGCTCTTTGACGGAAACCATTTTGTAAAAAAGAATTATTCCATCGCCCGTTCGGTACGTAGTGCGATATCTGACGGACGACAGGGCCTCTGGGTTGCCAGTGATGTGGGATTATATCATTGCAGGGAGGGGGGCACGGATTATTTCCAGAAAACAAATGTGTTGCTGAGCGCTTATACGAAGGGATTGGCATTCGATTCCCGCGGACAGCTTTGGGTGGCAGGCTTAGGCGGTGTTACCATATTGAAAGACGGGAAAAAACAACGCATGATCCGGCCTGCAGAAGGTTGTCCTTCGATCTACGCAGCCTGCGCCCGGCTATCACCCGATGGCATCATGTGGGTTGGAACAAAGCTGGGTGTTGTGCGGTATTCTCCGGACGGTTCCCATTCCCTTCTATTCAGCCGTCGCTGGCTGTTAGACGATCAGGTGAATGATATTGCATTTGATAAGAACGGTGATGCGTGGATTGCCACAGCCGGCGGCGTGGTTGTCATCAAAAAAAGAAAAATGAATCTCCTGTCGAAACAGGAATATTTTTACGATGTGCTGATGAAAAGACATATCCGGAAACCCTGGATCGCCGGGCAATGCCGGCTGGCAATTCCCGGAGATACCGCCTCCTGGCAGCCGGAAGATGACGACAACGACGGAGAATATGGCGGTAACTATCTCGCGATGGAATGTTTTCGCTATGCCGTTACAAAAAGTGAAGATGCAAAAGAAAAAGCAGGAAAGGCATTTGCTTTTTTAAAACAGCTCCGCGAAGTAACCGGTGGCGATGGCTATTTTGCCCGCACCATCGTCCCGGCAGATTGGGCCGACCGCGTGCACGATGGGAACAGGCTTTATACAGAAAGAGAAAAAGCGGAGGAACTGGTAAAAGAACCGCGCAATAAACCGGTGGAGACCCGCTGGAGAAAATCGGCAGACGGACAATGGCTCTGGAAAGGGGATGCAAGCAGTGATGAATGGTGCGGTCACATGATGGGATATTATTTTTATTATGAGCTGGTAGCCGGTGACGCGGAGAAGGTAATGGTGCGCCAACAGGTGGCTGCACTGGTGGATCATCTTATCGCGCACGATTTTAATATGATGGATGTGGATGGTGAACATACGCGCTGGTCCGTCTGGTCGCCTGCTTCCCTGAATCATGATCCCGAATGGGCGCCCGACCGGAGTGAGAATTCCATGGAGCTGCTAGCCTTTTTGAAACTGGCTTATTATATGACGGGCGATGAAAAATATCAGCAGGAATATCTACGGTTCATAAACAAAGAACATTATCTGGAAAATATGTCCTTACTCACGCAGCAGAATCCGGCCTGGTTTGTTTATTACGACGTGATGATGCAATCCTACCTGTATCCGATTTTAATTAGATGCGAAAAAGATCCGGTGCTGAAAACCTGGTATGAACAGCATATGGACCATTGGATGAACGGGAGAAGAAAGGACAAAAACCCCCAGATCAATTTCTTTTATTGTTACGCAAGAAATAAGAAACAGGAACTGGCTGCTTCGGCAGACTTTCTCCGCGATACGCCGCTTGATCTCGTGAACTGGACGATCGATCATACCAAAAGAGAGGGGGTTCGTCTGCTGCACGCGCCGGTTTTAGATGAGCTGGAGGTTCAGGAGCTTCCGCCGGCCAGTATCCGCAGTACGGTGCGCTGGGACAAAAATCCCTGGGCCGCCATTAATGGCTCACCGGATATTGAACGGGAGCCGGTTTTCTGGCTGCTCCCTTACTGGATGGGCCGTTATTTAAAAATGATTCAGGAACCCTGAAATTTCAAGAAATTACTTATGAGATTATCCATTAGCCTTTCGCTGTTCTTTCTTTTGAGCTCTCATGCCAACGGACAGCATCCGGCGCCCGGTCAGCCTGTTTATAAGGACCTTTCCTTTAAACAAAAATTCAGCATTCAATATTTACTGAAGAATGAAAATTCAACGGATATGAATGATGCGGACAGCATCCGTTTGCAAAAAGTATATTGCGACCGGAACGGAGTGGTTCAGGTTTTATCCTCTGCCGGTTTGTTAAGACCTTCCGGCGCTGAATTGCTCCATCCGGGACAGTTGGTTCCAGACCGGTTCTACCGGCCGCTGAATGATATGAAGATTAAGGATATGCGGCTGTATGAAAACCAGTTTGTTTATGCAACGGATCGGGCGGTGCTCAGCAATGCCTGGGCAGGGGAAAGATATTTGAAACAGGGCATGCCCTCCGTAAAAATGTTTTGCGGCGGCGATGGTTTTTCCTTCCTGCTTTCTGACGGCAGCAACATTCAATACCTGAAAAATTCCGTTGTTGCGTGGGAAGGGCGTCTGGATGACCCTGCCATTGATATTTTATTTGATAAGGCAGGGAATTCATTTTGGATCCTTGGTGAACATTCCCTTACTGTTTTTTCCACAAAAGACCTGAAACTCCAGGGTAAATATAAGGGAGCGGGCTTAACCTGCTTCGCGCTTTCCGGGGACCAGCAGGAGATTATAACGGGTACCCATAGTGGCTATTTTACCCTGCGCGCTGATGGAACCGCTCCGCCGGCCGGCATGCAAACAAAACTTCCCTGTACCGATCTCACGGTTGTGCGGATCGTTGACGGAAAAACCTGGTTTGGTTCCACGCAGGGCGCATTCATGTTGCGCGCTGACGGGAAATTCGACTACTATGCCTCCAGGCGATGGGTACCCTCCGGCAGGATCGTCGATATTGCCAGGGGCGAAAAGGACGCTGTACTGCTGCTGACAGATAAGGGCCTGGCAGAAATTCATTTTCAGCCGATGACCCTCTATGATAAAGCCCTGTTTTTTGAAAAGCAGGTGAGGCAAAGACATATCCGGAATGGTTTTAACTCCGGCATTTCCCACATGACGAACGGGGATCCGGAAACAGGAAGCCTGGAGGATTCGGACAATGACGGACTCTGGACCGCTATGTATCTCGGCGCGGAAGTATTTCGCTATGCGGTTACGCACTCTCCTGAGGCGCTGCAGAACTGCCGGGAATCGCTGGATGCCCTGGAGCGTCTGTTCACGATCACGCCCATCAAAGGATTTCCCGCGCGGTCCTTTGAAAGAAGAGGATATGCGGCTTCCGATACCCTGGTATGGAAGCATGCAGGGGATACCGGATGGGACTGGAAGTCGACCACCAGCAGCGACGAAGCCATCGGCCACATGTTCGTTTATGGCGCCATTGCGGAACTCGTTGATGATGCCGGTTTAAAGCGCAGGGCAATACACCTGATGGATATCCTGATGCAACATATTGTAGACCATGATATGTATATGGTGGATTGGGACGGTAAGCCGACGAAGTGGGCCAGATGGAATCCGGAATATGTGAATGCGCGCCCGCCAATGGTCGGCGACAGGAAGATCACTTCTTCCAATATTATCTCGATGCTGCAGACCGCCTGGCATTTTACCCATAAGGAGATTTACAGGAAAAAAGCATTTGAGCTGATGCAGCAATATGGCTATCTGGATAACCTGATGCGACCCATGAAAGACATTGGCAGCGCGCCTGCCAATGCCGATGAACTGAGTAAAGAACTGTCGGATGGGTGGAACCATTCTGATGATGAAATGTATTTCCTGGGCTATTGGGGTCTTTACCGTTATGCTTTTAATGATACCCTGAAAGCAAAATTCAAAGCATCGATTCTGGATCACTGGCAGGCGGAAAGGCCTGAAAAGGAAGCGGCCTGGAATATTTTTACGGCTATGACGGGGGTAAAGGATTTTGATCTGAATGAAGCGGTAAATTATCTGCAGCGTTATCCGTTGGATCTGATCAACTGGCGGGTGACCAATAGCCGGCGAAAAGATATTAGCTTTATTGCTCCGAATTTCCGGAGACAAACCATTTCCGAAGTTCTGCCGCCTGATGAACTGCCCATCAACCGGCATAATGCCAATCTCTTCGAACTGGATGGAGGAGACAATGGAGGCTCTGAGTACAGCGCAGGTGATATCTGGCTTTTGCCATACTGGATGGGAAGATATTTCGGTGTGATCGGCGCTCCGGAAAAACAGAAATAAAAGAAAGCGATATGGATCCGATAAACTGGGGAATGATCGGTTGCGGGAATGTTACCGAAAAAAAGAGCGGACCTGCATTTAATAAAGTGCCCAATTCCCGGCTGCTGGCGGTGATGGGAAGAAATCCTGAAAAAGCGGCGGACTATGCAGCCCGGCACGGAGTTCCGGTATGGTACGATAATGTGGATGATCTCATCAACGATCCCCGGATAAACGCAGTTTATATTTCAACCCCGCCCGATGTGCACCTGGAATATGCCCGGAAAGTAATGCAGGCCGGCAAACCCGCATACGTGGAAAAGCCCATGGCCCGCAACGCGGCGGAATGCGGGGAGATGAATAAAATCAGCCGGGAAACCGGCTCGCCCCTTTTTGTTGCGTATTACCGGCGCGCCCTTCCGTACTTTATAAAAATCAAAGAGCTGATTGACCACTCCGTGATCGGGGAGATCCGCTGTGTCAATATCCGGTTGCACAATCCGCCTTATGCGGAAGAAACCGGAGATAATCCACAACCTCGCTGGCGTGTTTTTCCGGAGATCTCCGGAGGCGGGCATTTCCACGACCTCGCATCCCACCAGTTTGATTTCCTGGAATATGCTTTTGGTCCCATCCGGCAGGCCACAGGTATCTCCCGCAACCAGGCGGGTTTGTATCCTGCGGATGATTGCGTAGTAGCTAATTTTGAATTTGCATCCGGTATCCTCGGCAACGGGAGTTGGTGCTTTACGGTAAATAAAGAACAGAAAATTGACGAAACAGAAATTACCGGCTCTCTTGGACGGATCATTTTTTCTTTCTTCGACGGGTATACAATAACTGTTGAGAAAGGTAATTCAACACAGGTCTATGAACTTCCTTATCCGGAAAATGTGCAGCAACCACTGATTGATCTCATTGTTCAGGAACTGACCGGAACGGGGAAATGCCCTTCCACCGGTATTTCCGCTGCAAGAGCGAATTTTCTTTTGGATCAGATCACGACTGCTCCGCATAAAAATGAATTATTATTCACATGAAACCAATCGTTCAGATTTCATTGGATCTCATCAATATCGATGAAGCACTGGAAACAGCGGCCCTGGCGGTGAGCGCGGGCGTTGACTGGCTCGAAGCCGGCACACCGTTGATCCTGGCGGAAGGAATGCGTGGAGTCCGGGCACTGCGCGAAGCATTTCCTGCTGTTCCGATCGTAGCGGATCTCAAAACCATGGACGGCGGTTACCTGGAAGCAGAGATGATGGCTAAGGCGGGCGCTACCCATGTAGTGGTAATGGCGCGTGCTCATGCAGAAACCATTAAAGTTGTTGTAAAGGCAGGTTTTGATTTTGGCGTCAAAGTAATGGGTGATAATCTGGGCTCTCCCGATATGGTGGAAGCGGCGAAATGGCTGGAGGCGCTGGGCTGCGATTATGTTATTCACCATATCGGTTATGATGAACGGAGAGGCATCGCCGCGCAGGGTAAACGCATGCCGGGCCCGTTAGACCAGCTTCGGGAAGTGGTAAAGGCCGTGCGTGTGCCGGTACAGGCGGTCGGCGGACTGACCCTTGAACAGGCTATCCGTTGTCCCGAATATGGTGCGCCGCTGGTCGTGTTGGGTGCACCCTTAACCATTGATGCGGATTCGTTCAAAACAGCAGGAGGAGATCTGAAATCTTCACTCCGTCTGATTTGTGAAAAAGTACATGCATACGGCGATGTTCCGGCAGGTAAATAAATGAGTAACTTAAAAACTTAAATTGAAATAATGAAATCGGCTGCCGTTGTTAATTATGCTCCGGAGAAAGGATCTGTTGAGATCCGCGAAGTACCCCGGCCACTGATCGGAGAAGACGATGTGCTGCTGGAGGTAGCCTATGTGGGTGTTTGTGGCAGCGACCTGCATCAATGGACAGCAGATCACAGCTGGCCGGTAAATTATCCGATCGTACTCGGACACGAGTTCGGCGGCCATATTGTTGAAACGGGTAAACGGATCACCGGCTGGAAAGCCGGTGATCGGGTGGTAAGTGAAACAGCCGCCGTGATCAATCCCGACAGCCCCATGAGTCGTCGGGGTTTATATAATCTGGATCCGTCCCGCAAGGGATTTGGATACGGTGTGGATGGCGCCATGACCCGTTTCGTTCGCGTACCGGGCCGATGCCTTCATTCCATTCCCGATCATCTTCCTTTCGAGCATGCCTGTCTTACTGAACCCTGTTGTGTGGCTTTCAGCGCCGTGGTGGAAAACGCAAGGTTGAAACCGGGTGACCGGGTGGTTGTATTCGGGCCGGGAACTATTGGCATTTTATGTTCGGCAGTTGCCAGCCTTTGCGGCGCGGAGGTTGCGATTGTGGGTTTGGAAAAGGATAAACAACGTTTGAGTATCGCCAAACAATATGGCTGCGAAACCATCATCGGAGACGCCACGGCATGGGCAAGACAGCGAGATGGGCTCGGGGCCGATTGTGTTATTGATGCGGCCGGGGCCAGCATTACATTAAAAATGGCTATGGAAGTAGTTCGTCCCGGTGGACATATCAGCAAAGTAGGATGGGGTCCCCAGCCCCTGGGATTTTCCCTGGATCCCCTCGTGCAAAAAAATATCAGCTTACAGGGAAGCTTCAGCCATAACTGGCCCATTTGGGAACGGGTGATCGCCCTGCTTGCCAGCGGAAAACTGGATGTGAAACCCATCATTGGCGGAATATGGCCTGTTACCGGATGGCATGAAGCTTTTGAAAAAATGCATCAGGGCCAAACGGTGAAAAGTATATTAAAGCCGGTATAAAATAAAAATATGCGTCTTCAGAACAAAGTAATTATCATAACCGGAAGTTGCACCGGTATTGGCAAAGCCATCGCAATGCGTTGTGTTGCGGAAGGCGCATCGGTTATCATTCATGGTCTTGAAAAGAACCTGGGGGAAGAAGTGACAGCAGAAATTGGCAAAGAAAAAGCAGTATTGCATATTGAAGATATTACAGCCGAAGGTGCGGCACAGCGGCTGGTGAATCTCGCGCTGGAAACCTTTGGCAGACTGGATGCAGTTGTCAACAATGCGGCGATAGTGGTATCGTCCAATATTCATACAACGGATCCTGCTTTTCTTCGCCGGGTGATCGAAGTAAATACGATTGCGCCCTTCTCCCTGATACAGGCGGCCCTGCCGCAACTGCGAAAAGCAAAGGGCTGTGTACTGAATATCGGTTCGGTAAATGCCTGGAGCGGCGAGCCGAATTTACTTGCGTACAGTATTTCAAAAGGTGCATTGATGACCATGACCCGAAACCTCGGTGATACTCTTCACCGCGAAGATGGCGTACGCGTGAACCAGATCAATCCGGGTTGGGTGTTGACAGAAACCGAAACCAAACGGAAAAGGGAACACGGACTTGCTGAGGACTGGTACAAAGAAATTCCAACTGTTTACGCCCCCGCCGGCCGCATCCTGTCACCTGCCGAAATTGCGGCGGCAGCTGTTTACTGGCTGGCGGATGAAAGTGGCCCGGTGAGCGGCCAGGTAGTTGACCTGGAGCAATATCCTTTTCTCGGGCGCAACCCTCCAAAAGATACCACGACCATTCCTGCAAAAAAATAACAAATATTATTTATGCCGCAGTTAGCCGTTTTTCCCAAAGCGTTTATGCATGCTCTTTGTAAAGACGGCAGCATGCTTGTTTCCGAATGGATTGAACTGGCGGCAAAGCTTGATGTGGACGGTTTGGAATGGTATGCCGGTTTCCTCGAAATGCGGGATAAAAAAAACTGGTCTGTTTTTCGCCGGCAGGTGGAAGAGCGGGGTAAGAAGATCCCCATGCTCTGTTGCTCTCCGGACTTCACGCATCCGGATATCCGGTTCCGGGAGAAAGAAATTGAAAAGCAGAAGGGATGGATCGAAATGACGCATATTCTCGGCGGTTCCTATTGCCGGGTGCTCTCCGGTCAGCGAAGGCCCGGAATTTCCAACGATGATGGTGTAAAACTGGCTTCGGAAAGTATAGAGGCTTGCCTGCCCTATGCAGCTGAGCTGGGTATTGTGCTCATCCTGGAAAATCATTACAAGGATGATTTCTGGGAGTATCCCGAATTTGCCCAAAAAATGGATGTATTCTGTCAACTGGCCGCGTCAATACAGCATCCAAATTTTGCTGTAAACTACGATCCCAGCAACACTTATCTCGCCGGCGAAGATCCGATAGCGTTGCTGAAGCGTGTATCAGATCGGGTGGTCACGATGCATGCCAGTGACCGGTATCTGCTGGAGGGAACCATAAAAGACCTGCAGCAGGAAGATGCCGGCGTAACGGGCTATGCAAAGCGGTTGCGTCACGGTGAGATCGGGAAGGGACTGAATGACTATGACGCTATTTTTACGGAACTGAAGCGCGTTCATTTTAACGGCTGGATCAGTATCGAAGATGGAATGGATGGGATGGAACAGCTGGAGCGCAGCGTGGCATTTCTCCGAAAAAAAATGGGGCAATACTGGGGCTAATGTGATCTGACCCCGCCGGTCGTAATGATATCCGGATTTCCGTTCACCAGGCTGACATCACTGGCAGTTTCGAGTGCCGGCGCAGACATCGTGATGGTTCGGGCCGCTGTATCTTCTTTCAGTACATAAGCTCCTTTCGGAAACAGGTCTGTTGTGAACCGGGTACCGGGAAAATACGAAGCCCTCCCTTTTGAAACCGTCCGCACGGAGGTCATTTTGTTGCTTCCTTTTTTGCAGTCGAACAGGAAGCCATCCTCGGTGTAATAAACGACTGACAAAAACAGATTGTACTTTCCACTCTTCGCGTTCAGTCCGACCTGATCCAGGTAAACCGTATCCTGTGCGACGGCAGTGATCCTTCCAATCTGCGAAGTCGGAGCCGGCCTCAGGTCGCCTGTTAAAATATAATCGCCTGTTAGAAGATTTTCCGCATGACCAATGAAGTAACCCGTAAAATTGTTCCGGTCAATTACGACGTTTGCGCTTCCGATAGGAACCAGTTCTTCATAATCCTGCGTTTCATGGATTCGGTAATGGACCCCCTCCCGCGATTCGAAAGCGTACGATGAATTGTGGTAAAGCGGATCGATACCATTCATAAAATAATAAGGAACCGGATAGGTCTGATCTCTCCCGATTACTCCGCCAAACCACCTGCTGTATTGAATGGCCACATTATCAAACAGGGGTTCGGGGTTGGTGGCCAGTCCCCGTCCGTAAATGCTGGTAATAATGGGTGCAGTGCTCATCGTCATATCCCGGAACACAACCCGCGCATTGTTAAAGATCATTCTTTGCGTTTTACTGCCATTGTAAAATCTCAGCATTCCGCCGTTGAAGACAGCCGGCCCTCCGGCGAACAGGTAATCAGCTGCCGGGAGTCCCGGGCCAGTAAGAAAATCGATCTGAAAATTTATAAAACTGGCCCCGGCGGCGCCACCCACCGTTCCGATCCTGAAAAGGCTTTCTGCAAAAACATCCTTTGCACTCAGCGGGAAGCGGTCGGTGCGGATATAGAAAAGCTGATGGACATTTCCCGCAATATTCATCCCGTTAATCATGACCGACCCTCCTCCGGTTCCCCTTCCGTAATTCAGGCCATCCAGCACGGTATAGGTGCTGCTCCAGCATTTGAGCCGGTCGATATGGATTTCCTTGCTTTGATCCTGACCAATGGCGATGGCAATTTTTACTGCATCTATATTGCAATCAATAATGTTGATCATTTCGTCATTTGCAGTAAGCGGATTTGGAGTCAGAACAATACCTGCCGCGAACTGATGAACCGAACATTGTCTGATTTCCACGTCGCTTGTTCCTCCGCGCCCGGTGTTTGGCAAATACTGATCTCTCAAAAAACGGTATCCTTCTGCAGCTTTCAACAGATTTGAGTCGCAAAATGGGTCAATAACGATGCCTGCATAAGGTGCGTAGCGGCTGTCCTGAACGGATCCGTTATTCCATGCCGAATAAGGGATTGTTCCGATATTCTTATTTGAAATGGTCAGTGGAAAAGTATAACGGCCAACAAAACTGAGGTTTTCGATATGAATGCCGCGTCCCAGTTGTATACCGATGGCAAAACCTTCCTTAAAATCGCAAAGGATGGATGACAGATAAGAAGCCGGGGCAGATTTGGCGGGTGTTTCGCCCAATAGGCGTATAGAAAAAAATTTCCAGCGCCCGTTCACCACTTGCTGCAACAGGATGGGATGGGATATGCGGTAAGTTCCGATGGGAAAATATACTGATGTGGCGGAACCAGGATTATGGATAGCGCTGTCTACGGCTTTTTGAATGGCAGGGTAATCATCCTGCCTGCCGTCTCCCTTCGCGCCGAGGTCTTTTACATTGAGGCTGTGCTGACAAAAGACCGGTGAAGCAATGAAACTGGCGGCGGGGATCAACACTATAAACTGAAAAAACCGGGTGATCTTATTCATTCTTTTGTCACTTACAATTGCCAGTCTACAATGCGGTTTGCCCAATCGGCGCGATAGGGAGTGGTTACTTTGATATAGTTATCGGTATATCCTTCCATCATATCCTGCATCTTATTGCGTTCGAATAATACTTTCCGCGTTTGCCCGGAATGCAGGGCAGTGAAATATTGCAGTTTTTGAAAAGAGAGATTGCGCAGGATCTTATTGCGTTCGTTGCGAATCGAAACCGGCACAACGGGTTTAATTTCCAGCGCGCGGGTATTGTCGCGCTCGGAGTAAGTAAAAACATGGAGATAAGAAACATCTGTCGCATGGAGGAAGTCGAATGTTTCTTTGAAGTCTTCTTCGGTTTCTCCCGGAAATCCCACAATTACATCAGCGCCGATAGCTGCATGGGGCATAAGGGTTTTAATACGGGCCACGCGGTCGGCATAGAGCTCGCGTTGATATCTTCTGCGCATCATGCCTAATATTTTATTGCTGCCGCTTTGCAGCGGGATATGAAAATGTGGCATGAACCGGTCGCTGTTGGCCACCAGTTCAATGATCTCGTTTGTCAGCAGGTTGGGCTCAATGGAAGAGATCCGGAACCGCGGCATTTCGGTCATCCGCTCAAGCGCCTGCGTGAGTTCGTAAAAGCTTTCCCTTTTTCTTTTGTCAATACCCTGCGCTTTATCCGATTCCTTTTTTGGCAGGGACGGATTATTTACGGCCGGAAGGGGTTCTGCATATCCGAAATCGCCCAGATTTACTCCTGTCAGCACGATTTCCTGAATTCCGCCGGCGGCCAGCTGACGCACATTCTCCAATACATGATCAATATTATCGCTGCGGCTTTTGCCGCGGGCCATGGGGATGGTGCAGAAGCTGCAGGAATAATCGCAGCCGTCCTGCACTTTCAGAAATGCCCGGGTGCGGTCATTCAGGGAGAACCCGTCGTGAAAGGATTGTACTTCCGCAATATCGCAACTGCAGATTTTGGCTGAGTCCCCCTTAACGAGCTGGCCGATATGTTCAACCAGGTTAAATTTTTCGGCAGCGCCCAATACCAGGTTAACGCCTGGTATTTCAGCAATTTCCTGCGGTTTGAGCTGGGCATAACAGCCCGTGATCACCACAAAGCTTTCCGGGGATTTCCGCCGGATCTGCCGCACCAGGTAACGGCATTCCTTATCCGCATTTTCCGTTACCGAACAGGTATTGATCACATAAACATCTGGATCGGCATCGAATGCTTTTTTTTCGAACCCGGCATTCTGCACCAGGCGCGAAAGCGATGCCGTTTCTGAAAAATTCAGTTTGCATCCGAGCGTATGAAAAGCGATGGTTTTTGCCTCAGCCATGGGCGCAAAGATACAGCCGGGAAGGGCAATAATTGTGCTGTATCTTTATATGAAATTCCGGCACGATCAACTATGCCAAAAGTGAACCGGACGCAAAACCGGATCCCAAATATGCAGTGGAAGATTATACCGATGAACGTCAGCATCTGCGGATTATCGTCGCGCCTTCGGGCGAAAAGCTCATCATCATCACCTGTATTGAACTCGACGTGGAGTGGCAGTGCCATTGCAACTGATGCATATGGGCCCAATTGATTATTTTCGTTTCAACAGAATGTGACTTAATGAAGGCTGGGCTAAGTTTTATCCGGATCATCTACAATATTTATGCATTTATCTGGTTCGCGGTCTTTACGTTGATCGCATTTCCGCTGGTGATTATTTTTTCCTTATTCGGAAAGGTCAGCGGAGGGAACGGGATTTGTAATCTGTGCAAAGTCTGGGCCGATTGCTGGTATTTTTTACTGGGCATCCGGCATGAAAATATTTTTGAATCGCCCTATGATCCCTCAAAGACCTATGTATTCATCAGCAATCATATTTCCTATCTCGACATACCCTGCATTTTCAAGGCCATCCGGAAACAGACTTTCCGGGTGCTGGCCAAGGCAGATCTGAAAAAAGTGCCTGTATTCGGGTATATCTATAGCCGGGGCGCGGTGATGGTGGATCGCGGCAGTACCCGCAACCGGGCGCAGAGTGTGCGGGAATTAAAAAAACTGCTGAAGCATCATGTTTCCGTTTTCATTTTTCCCGAGGGAACTTTCAATGAAACCGGCCATCCGCTGAAAACCTTTTATGACGGAGCTTTCCGGATCTCGATACAAACGGGAACGCCGCTGAAACCTCTGCTTTTTCTGGATAATTTCAGGTTAATGAATTATCGTTCCATCCTAAGTCTGAAACCCGGAAAATCCAGGGTGATTTTCCTGGATGAAATCAGTCCCGAAGGTTATACCTTAACCGATATAAATCTTTTTAAAGAAAAGGTATTCGGGGAAATGGATCGCAAACTCAGGGAATACCGGGCTGCCTGGATCAATTCCCGTTAGCCTGAACTTAGAACGGGTTCCATTGTTTAATTCTTAACAACGACAAAAATTTGTACGCAGAGATCATCATACCGCTCGCACTGCCTAAAAACTATACCTGGTCCGTTCCGGAAGATTTGCTCCCGGGACTGCAGCCCGGCTGCCGCGTGGAAGTAACCCTCCGGAATAAAAAATATGCGGGAATTGTTAAATGTCTTTTGGCTGAAAAGCCCGAAGCATTTAATCCCAAACCCATCGGGAATGTACTGGATGCAGAACCGCTGGTATATCCTGAACAATTAAAATTATGGGAATGGATTGCCGGATATTATATGTGTTCGGAAGGGGAGGTGATGGCCGCTTCCCTGCCCGCGCATTTTAAGCTGAGCAGCGAGAGTATCCTGGTTTACCAGGATGCCTTCGGGGATGATTTTTCCTCCCTGGATAATGAAGAATTCCTGCTGGCAGAGGCATTGCTGATCAAAAAGGAGTTAAAACTTTCCGAAGCGCAGGAAATCCTCAGCAGTCATTCGGTTTATCCGGTGGTAAAAAGGCTGATAGATAAATCGGTTTGTTTCGTCTGGGAAGCGCTGAAGGAATCCTATAAACCAAAAAAGGAAACTTATATTTTATTACACAGCGACTATGCAACGGAAGAAAAGCTCGCGCAACTTTTAAATGAGGATAAAAAGCTGCAGCGCGCCGAAAAGCAGGTGGAACTTTTGCTGAGTTACCTGCATCTGCAGAAAACAGAATTGGAAGTTACACGTTCTTCGCTGCTGAAAAAATCCGGTGCATCGGATGCGCAACTCAAAGGGCTGATCGCTAAAAATATCCTGGTGGCGGAACAGCGTTCCATCGACAGGCTGAGGACATTACCCAAAAATATTCAGATCGGGTTTGCGTTCTCTCCCGAGCAGCAGAGAGTATTTTCGGCAATTTCCGAACAATTCGAAACCAAACCGGTCAGTCTTTTGCATGGCATTACCTCCAGCGGTAAAACGCAGGTTTATATCCGGATGATCGAAAAATTCCTGCTGGCAAACAAGCAGGTTCTCTACCTGGTCCCGGAGATCGCGCTCACCTCCCAAATCGTACGCAAGCTGCAACAGCATTTCGGCGGTCATCTGGGTATTTATCACAGCCGGTTCAGTCATAATGAGCGGTTTGAGATCTGGAATAAAGTGCGGAGCGGAGAAGTTAAAATCCTGTTGGGCGCGAGGTCGTCTCTTTTTCTGCCTTTTGGCAGTCTGGGTCTGATCATCGTGGATGAAGAACACGACACTTCCTATAAGCAACAGGATCCGGCGCCACGCTATCACGCACGTGATACGGCAATCTATTATGCTTCCCTGATCCAGGCGAAAGTGCTGCTGGGAAGCGCCACGCCGGCGGTGGAGAGCTATTTCAATGCAGTTTCCGGAAAGTATGGTTTCGCAGAACTGAAAGAAAGATGGGGACAGGTCGATCTGCCGGTTATCAGTCTGATCGATACCAAAAAGTTTCTGCAGAAGGACGGATCCAAAGTGATTGTCACGCCTGCTCTCCAGGAAGCCATCCGGCATTCGCTGGATCTTAAAAATCAGGTTATCCTGTTCCGGAATCGCCGCGGTTATTCTCCCTACCAGATCTGCCGGGTTTGCGGATGGATACCGCAATGTAAGAACTGCGATGTTTCATTAACCTATCATAAGCTGACGAATAAATTGCTTTGCCATTATTGCGGGAGCAGCTATCCGCCGGTAAATACCTGTGCAGCCTGCGGCAGCCAGCAGTTCATCCAGCGCAATTTCGGAACAGAAAAGATTGAAGAGGAACTGGAAACGTTATTTCCAAAAGCGCGCGTTGCAAGAATGGACGTCGATAGTGTTCGCGGGAAAACGGCGCATGACCAACTGATCAAATCGTTCGAGCAGCAGAAAGTGGATATCCTGGTCGGAACACAGATGGTTGTAAAGGGATTGGATTTTGACCGGGTTGATCTGGTGGGGATACTGGATGCGGATAGTTTGCTGAACTTTTCGGAATTTCGTGTGAATGAACGCGCATTTCAGCTGATGGAGCAGGTGAGCGGAAGGGCGGGGAGAAAAGACGGTAAAGGGAAGGTGCTGATCCAGGTGGCTAATACCAAACATCCGGTGTTGCAGTATGTGATGGATCATGATTATAAATCGTTCTATGAACAGGAAATGATTGCCCGGCAGCATTTTTTTTATCCTCCCTTTTCCCGGATTATTCAGATCAGCTTCCGGCATAAGCTGAAGGAAGCGGTGCAGGATGC